>Ga0209738_10000001_pt1 | contig 91757 bp, 83 predicted proteins | sample TergutNc150P5_FD_187289 | JGI IMG/M metagenome (GOLD analysis project Ga0209738, IMG submission 187289) | Nasutitermes corniger P5 segment gut microbial community from laboratory colony in Florida, USA - Nc150 P5 (SPAdes) (version 2) | ecosystem: Host-associated > Arthropoda: Insects >...
AAGCCGTACCGTGACAGCCCGTTGTCGCTGTATCGCGCGCTGCGCTCGCTGAATCCCTCGCCGTATATGTATTACTACCATTTCGGCGCATGCCAGGTGGTGGGTTCATCGCCAGAAATCCTGGTGCGGCAGGAAAAGCGCGGCGATGACCAGATCGTCACGATCCGCCCGCTCGCGGGCACGCGTGCGCGCGGCAATACGCCCGAGCGCGATGCTGAGCTGGCCACCGAACTGCTGAATGATCCGAAGGAAATCGCCGAGCATGTGATGCTGATCGACCTCGCGCGCAATGATGTGGGGCGCATTGCGCAGACAGGCTCAGTGGTGGTGACCGAACAGATGGCGATTGAAAAATATTCGCATGTGCAGCATATCGTCAGCTCGGTGGAAGGCAAGCTCAAGCCTGGCATGACCCATTACGATGTGCTGCGCGCAACGTTTCCGGCAGGCACGCTGTCCGGCGCGCCGAAAGTGCGCGCGATGGAATTGATCGACGAGCTGGAGATCGTCCGGCGCGGGCTGTATGGCGGCGCGGTGGGCTATCTGTCATTCTCGGGAGAGATGGACCTGGCCATTGCGATTCGCACCGGCCTGATCTGCAACGGCAATCTTTATGTGCAGGCGGCAGCGGGCATTGTGGCGGACTCCGTGCCCGAATCCGAATGGCAGGAAACGGAAAACAAGGCGCGCGCCGTGCTGCGCGCCGCCGAGCAGGTACAGGACGGGCTGGATGAGGACGTCTGAGGCCGATCCCGATCCTGATTCGGAGCAGGATTCGGATATTCATCTCTGCATCGTGCAGCCCGCGGGGTATCTGCATGCCCTGGGGTTTCTCGATCAGGCGCGTTTCTTCCGTTACCAGTTCCGCAGGCTGGGCGCGCGCGTCACGATTGGCCAGAATCGCCTGCGGCACGATGCGATCAATTTTGTATTCGGCGCGCATCTGATGTCTGGCAATCACCTGATGTTCGACGCCAGCGCCACGCAGCGCTTCCGTTGCGTGTTCGTGAATCTGGAGCAGCTTGGCCGTGTGGGCGCGCGGGTGCCGGATGCGTTCCTGGAATTGCTCGCCACATCACCCGTGGTGGATTACGACGCAGAGAACATCAGCGCTTATCGCGGGCAGGGCGATGGCAAGGATGGCGAGGATGTGTTTCTGGTGAGTTTTGCCCATGCGCCCTATCTCGCCTGCGCACCATCGGAAAACATTGCGCTTGATAAACGCCCGCTCGATGTGCTGTTCTTTGGCAGCATCAACGATCGCCGGCGGGCCATGCTCAAGGAAATCACCACCGCGGGCCATCAGGTTCACATCCTGCCCTTTGGCCTGTACGGCCCCGAGCGCGATGATGAAATCCTCCGCGCGAAAGTGGTGTTCAACTGTCATTTTTACGATAGCGCGCGCTTTGAGCAGGCGAGGGTGTTCCAGTGCCTGTCGCTGGGCACGCCAGTCATCAGCGAACGCACGGCCATGACGAATGTGCCGCCGCAGTTTGAACACAGCGTGTTCTGGACGCCCTCTGATGGTGTGCGTGCGTTCTTTGACAATGATTTCCGGCGCGCGGATTTTTTTGACCTGGCCCGTCAGAAGCTGGCGCGTTTTGCTACCTGTGATGTGCTCGATCAATACGCCACGGTGCTTGCGCGCGTGCAGCATTATTTTGCGGCGCGCCCGGGGAACGCAAACGCCGCTGCGCGCTGGCAGCCCGAGCGCATCCATATTGGCTCCGGCAGGGATTACTGGCCAGGCTGGCTGAACGTGGATGTGCTTGAGTCGGCGCAACCGGATGTGCTGCTTGACCTGAGCCTGCCGCTGGAGCTGCCCGCGCGCATGGATAGCGCCACGCTGGGGCCGCTCGAATTACGCCCGGAATCCATCCAGTTTATTTACGCCAGCAATGTGCTGGAGCATGTGCGCGACCTGCCGCGCATGATGACGAACTGCCTGCGTCTGCTGAAGACTGGCGGGCAGATGCTGGTTGAAGTGCCCAATGAAGGCTCGCCTGGCGCATGGCAGGATCCCACGCATGTGCGCGCGTTCAATGAAAACTCCTGGCTTTATTACACCACCTGGTTCTGGTATCTGGGCTGGTTTGATGAGCGCTTTGACATGGTGGCGCTGGAATGGCTTGACCATGCGCACGCGCCCTGCAAACGCGAGCAGGCGCATTTCATGCGCGTGCGGCTGCAAAAGATCCGCACCTCTGCGCTTGAGCGTTCCATGGCGCGCGCGCTTCGGCCTGACTTTGGCGGGTTGCCAGACGATGCGCTCACCGGGCGCTGAATTTCATTCCACTGGCTGCGGCGCAAACGAATCGCTGCGCGCCGCGGGCCACCATTTCCCGTAAAGCGGATAACGGTAACGCCCGGCGAGCAGATCGCCAGGTTGCAGATAGTCGAGCAGGTCGGACATCAGGCGAACATCGTATAACGAGTGCCGCCGCACGATATGATGCGCGCGCAGCTCGGACGGGCTGTTCAGCCCTGCGGCCTGCACCAGTTCCCTGAGCGCGTTCAGGGTGTTCTCGTGGAAGTTGAACACACGCTCGCTTTTGTCCTGCACATTGAGCGCGCGCTGGCGCAGTGGATCCTGCGTGGCCACGCCGGTGGGGCAGCGGTCGGAATGGCATTTCTGCGCCTGGATGCAGCCCACTGCGAACATGAAGCCGCGCGCCGAGTTCACCCAGTCTGCGCCAAGCGCGAGTGTGCGCGCGATATCGAATGCGGTGACGATCTTGCCGCTCGCGCCGATGCGGATCTTCTCGCGCAGGCCAATGCCAACCAGCGTGTTATGCACGAGCAGCAGCCCTTCCTGCAGGGGCGTGCCCAGGTGATCGGTGAACTCGATGGGCGCGGCTCCCGTGCCGCCTTCCGCGCCATCCACGACGATGAAGTCCGGCAGGATATTCGTTTCGAGCATGGCCTTGGCAATACCAAAGAATTCCCACGGATGACCAATGCACAGCTTGAAGCCCACAGGCTTTCCGCCAGACAGCGTGCGCAGCCGCTCGACGAATTCGAGCAGCCCGCGCGGCGTGGAAAACTCGGAATGGCGCGATGGCGAGATGCAATCCTGCCCCAATGGCACGCCGCGTGCCTCGGCGATCTCCGGCGTCACCTTGGCCGCAAGCAGAATGCCGCCATGCCCCGGCTTGGCGCCTTGCGAGAGTTTGATCTCGATCATCTTGACCTGCGGCTCGGCGGCCTGCTGCGCGAACCTGTCGGGGTTGAACGTGCCATCGTCATTGCGGCAGCCGAAATAACCGGAGGCAATCTGCCAGATGATATCGCCGCCGCCTTCACGGTGATATTTCGACATCGAGCCTTCGCCCGTGTCGTGCGCGAAATGGCCTTTCTTCGCGCCGAGGTTCAACGCGCGAATCGCGTTGGCGGACAATGCGCCAAAACTCATTGCCGAAATATTGAACACCGACATCGAATAAGGACGCGCGCGCTCGCCGCCCACAATGATGCGGAAATCGTTGCTGTCGATATGGGTGGGCGCAAGCGAGTGGCCAATCCATTCGTGGCCAGGCGCCTTCACGTCCAGCTCCGTGCCATAAGGGCGGCTATCGACGGTGTTCTTCGCGCGCTGGAACACCAGGCTGCGCTGCTGCCATGAGAACGGGCGCTCGTCGGTGTCATCCTCCACAAAATACTGGCGGATTTCCGGGCGCACGAATTCAAACAGAAAGCGGAAATGCCCCAGCAGCGGATAGTTGCGCAATACCGCGTGGCGCTTCTGCGCCAGGTCATACACGCCCAGCAAAACGAGCAGCAGCGGAATCACCGCGCAATGCCACGGCATCACATGCAGCGCCATGCCAGCGGCGCACGCAACGAACAGCAGCACAACGCACCACAAGGCGAGATAACGTCGGGAGAACATGATGAGGCTCCTTCAAAGGCACACAGAACGCCACGACGACAAACCTGTGCTGCCGCAATGGATCAGCCTCCATGTTGCCACGCTTGCCGCCAGGATGCAGAACACGGCACAGCGCGGCGCAGCGAAGGAATGGCGGGATTATGCCCTCACGGCCTGCTCGATGATGCCGCCGCCCAGGCAGACCTCGCCGTCGTAAAGCACGGCGGACTGGCCGGGCGTCACAGCCCACTGCGCTGCGTCGAAATGCAGGCTGAATGCAGCGCTGTCATCATGCCTGGCCGATGCATGGAAGGTGCAGGCTGCGTCGGCCTGACGGTAGCGGGTTTTCGCGTGGCATGCATGATGATCGGCGGGCGGCGCGCCCGCAACCCAGCTGGCGTTGCCCGCGCTGAGCGTGCGCGACAGCAGCCACGGATGATCGTGCCCCTGCACCACGTAAAGCGTGTTCGTGGCCATATCCTTGCCCGCGACGAACCACGGCTGGCCGCTGCCCTCCCGGCTGCCGCCCAGGCCAATGCCCTTGCGCTGGCCAAAGGTATAGAACGCCAGGCCCATATGTTCGCCCACGATGTCGCCTTCGGGCGTTTTCATCGGGCCGGGCTGTGTGGGCAGGTAACGGTTCAGGAATTCGCGGAAAGGGCGCTCGCCGATAAAGCAGATGCCGGTCGAGTCTTTTTTCTTCGCGTTTGGCAAACCGATCTGCGCGGCGATTTCGCGCACTTTCGTTTTGGGTATCTCGCCTAACGGGAACAACGTTTTCGACAGTTGCGCCTGATTCAGCCGATGCAGAAAGTATGACTGGTCTTTCGTCAGGTCGCGCGCTTTCAGTAATTCAAAGCGCCCATTGTTTTTGTTTTCGCGCACGCGCGCATAGTGGCCCGTGGCAATGATTTGCGCGCCAAGCGACATCGCATGATCGAGAAACGCGCTGAACTTGATTTCGGCATTGCACAGCACGTCGGGGTTGGGCGTGCGGCCTGCGGAATATTCGCGCAGGAATTCGGCGAACACGCGATCCTTGTATTCAGCGGAAAAGTTGACCGCTTCTACATCGATGCCGATCACATCCGCGACGCTCACCACATCGATCCAGTCCACGCGCGCCGAGCAGTATTGCCCATCGTCATCGTCTTCCCAGTTCTTCATGAACAGGCCGATGACTTCGTAGCCCTGTTCCTTGAGCAGCCAGGCCGTGACTGACGAATCCACGCCGCCCGACATGCCCACCACGACCTTGCGCTTGCCTGCGCTCATGATCGCCCGGCGTCATCGCCCGCGCGCCGCCGCACGCTGCCCGCCACCAGATCGAAACGGAACAGCCGGCATTCCAGCGCGCCATTGAACAGCGGCGTTTTTGCCGCTTCGCGCAGGCGCAATTGCCCGGGCAGCTTGCGGTCGGATGTGAGAATGAACGCACGCCAGCCCGTAAAGCGCTGCTTCAGTGCGTCGCCCAGCGCGTGAAAGAATTCGCTGTCCGCTGTATCGGCATCGGGCTGCGCACGCTGGAAACGCACGGCTTCGCTGTTATCGTCGGCGCGATGCATGGGGCGAAGCTCGCCGCGCGCATTGCGCCCACGCACTTCGATACGCTCGCCATAGGGAGGATTGGCCAGCACGATGCCCGCGGCTGAAACCGGCGGCGTCATATGGCGCGCGTCGATCTGCTTGAGCGGAATGCGGCCCGCGTCGATGCCTGCACGGGCAAGATTGGCGCGCGTTTTTTCCAGCATGTCGCCAGAAATATCGCTGCCGAAGATGTGCAGGTCAATACTTTTTTCACACGTGGTTTTGCGTGCATCGAGCGCTGCGTTTTTCAGAAAACGCCACGCAGCCAGGTCGCAGGGCTTGAGCTTTTCAAAGCCAAAGCACCGGTCGATGCCCGGCGCAATATCGAGCGCAATCTGCGCGGCTTCGGCGATGAATGTGCCGCTGCCGCACATCGGGTCATACAGCGGCGTGCCAGGCGTCCAGCCGGTCAGGCGCAGGATGCCTGCGGCAAGATTCTCGCGCAGGGGCGCAGCGCCCTTGTCCAGCCGCCAGCCGCGCTTGAACAGCGGCTCGCCGGAGGTATCGAGATACAGCGTGCAGTCGCTTGCGCTCAGAAACGCGAACACGCGCACATCAGGCGTCATCGTGTCGATGCTCGGGCGCGCGCCGCTGGTTTCGCGCAGCCGGTCGCAGATGGCGTCCTTGATGCGCAGGGTCGTGAAATCGAGGCTTTTCAGCGGCGAGCGGATGGCGGTGAGATCCACGCGCAATGTTTCGTTTGCGGTGAACCATTGCTCCCAGCGCTGCTCATGCGCGAGCGCATAGATATCGCGCTCGTCGCGGTATGCGCGCTGCGCGATTTTCAGCAATATGCGGCTGGCGATGCGTGAATGCAGATTCGCGGCACAGCACGCGGCCCAGCCGCCCTGGAAATGCACGCCGCCCGGCGCGATATCGCCTGCGCGCAGCGCGCCTGGCGGCAGGCGTTGCGCGCCAATATCGGCAAGTTCAGCGGCCAGCGCGGCTTCGAGGCCACGCGGGCAGGGCGCAAAGAAATCGAATGTGAATGTGGAGGTGTTCACCCTTAGACTGTCGCTCCTGCATTCGGATCATCCGGGTCGTGCTGTTCCTTCTTCTCACGAATCAGATCCTCACGCTTGACGCCCAGCCACATCGCAATGGCCGCTGCAACGAACACGGAGGAATAGATACCAAACAGGATACCTACCGTCAGCGCCAGCGCGAAATAGTGCAATGTCGGGCCGCCGAACAGGAACATCGACAGCACCATCATCTGCGTACAGCCGTGCGTGATGATCGTGCGCGACATCGTGCTGGTGATCGCGTGATTGATGACTTCCATCACGCTCATCTTGCGCTCACGACGGAATGTTTCGCGGATCCGGTCGAAAATCACCACCGATTCGTTGACCGAATAGCCCAGCACCGCCAGCACCGCCGCGAGCACCGATAGCGAAAATTCCCACTGGAAGAGCGCGAAGAAGCCCAGAATAATCACCACGTCGTGCAGGTTCGCAATAATGCCTGCCACCGCATATTTCCATTCAAAGCGCACGGACAGGTAAATCATGATGCCAACCACCACGCAGGCCAGCGCAAGCAGGCCGTTGGTGGCCAGTTCCTTGCCCACCTGCGGGCCGACAAATTCCACGCGCTGCAATTGCACCTGCGGCATGTCGGCTTTCAGCGTCTTCATGACCTGGTCGCTTTGCTGCGCGGAGGTCAGGCCGGCCTTCAGGGGCAGGCGAATGAGTACGTCGCGCGAGGTGCCGAAATTCTGCACCTGCGCGTCCGGGTAGCCCGTCTGCGTGAGCGCTTCGCGCACGGGTTCAAGCGGCACGGCCTGAGGATACTGCACCTCGATCACCGTGCCCCCGGTGAATTCCACCGACAGATGCAGGCCGCGATGCACGAGGAAAACCACCGCGGCGATAAACGTCATCAGCGAAATCACGTTGAAGATCAACGCGCGCTGCATGAACGGAATGTCTTTATGGATACGGAAAAATTCCATTTTGTCTGGCCTTCAGCGCGTTAGCGGGACGAACCCGGTTCATCCGGTTTGCCTGGTTGATCCGGCCTGGCCGGCGTGGGGATGCCCGGCGTGGAGCGCCGTCGGACTTTCGGCGCGCCTGTGCGGGGCGCCGTGGCGCCGGCCTGGTTTTTCGCTGTGCGCGTCATGCCCGCATACTCACTGGGCATGCCTTCTGCGGCAACTTCCTGCTGCGCGTTCTGGGGCCGCCATATCTGGCCAATGGCGAGCGTCTTCAGTTTCTTGCGCCCGCCGTACCACAGATTCACCAGGCCGCGCGAGAAGAACACGGCGGAGAACATGGACGTCAGGATACCGATGCAGTGCACCACCGCGAAGCCGCGCACCGGGCCGCTGCCAAACGCGAGCAGCGCGAGGCCAGCGATCAGGGTGGTCACGTTCGAGTCGAGAATCGTCGCCCATGCGTGCTGATAGCCATGCTGGATCGCCAGCTGTGGCGGCGAGCCATTGCGCAGCTCTTCACGCACGCGTTCGTTGATCAGCACGTTCGAGTCAATGGCCATGCCCAGCGCCAGTGCAATGGCCGCGATGCCTGGCAAGGTCAACGTGGCCTGGAGCCGGGAGAGCACCGCAACCAGCAGCAGCAGGTTCACCGACAATGAGATCACCGACACAGCGCCAAACAGCACGTAGTACAGGGACATGAACACGGCGATGGCCGCGAAGCCCCAGATCACCGAGTCGAAACCTTTCTTGATATTGTCCGCGCCCAGGCTCGGGCCGATCGTGCGTTCCTCGATGATATCCATCGGCGCGGCCAGCGCGCCCGCGCGCAGCAGCAGCGCGAGATCATTCGCGGCCTGCTCGCTGCCATGCCCCATGGTGATCTGGAAACGGTCGCCCAACTCGCTCTGGATCACGGGCGCGGTCAGCACTTCGCCCTTGCCCTTCTCGAACAGCACCATGGCCATGCGCTTGCCGATGTTCTCGCGCGACACGCGGCTGTTGGTCTGCCCGCCTGCGGAATCGAGCGTGACGTTGACCACCGAGTCCTGGTTGTTGTCGTAACCCGCCGAGGCGTTGGTAATGTTGCTGCCGGTGAAAACCACTTCCTTGCGCAGCCAGATCGGCCCCACCGTGCCCTGCGTGAACAGCTCGTCCTCAGGCGGCACGGGGGCGGACGGATCGGGATGCTGCCCGTTCATGTCCACCATCCGCGCTTCGAGCGTGGCGGTGCGGCCAATGATTTCCTTGGCCTTTGCCGTATCCTGCACGCCGGGCAGTTCGATCACGATGCGGTCGCTGCCCTGCTGCTGGATCACCGGCTCGGCCACGCCCAGTTCATTGACGCGATTGTGCAGGGTGGTGATGTTCTGCTTGAGCGCGTTGTCTTCCACTTCCTGGCGCACTTCCGGCGTAAACGACCCCACCAGCTGCACGCCGCCTGCGGGAGACGGCTGCGTGACCCATTGCAGCTCGTTGATGGCGCCTGAAAGAATGTTGCGCGCCTGGTCAGCGGTGGCCTGATCGGCGAAATTGAGCACCACCGTGTTACCCACACGGCTCACGCCGTTATCGCGGATGGAGCGGTCGAGCAGGTGCATGCGCGCGCTTGTTGCGTCGGAGTCCAGTTTTTTGGACAGCGCGCCCTGCATGTCCACCTGGAGCAGGAAGTGCACGCCGCCGCGCAGGTCAAGGCCCAGATACATCGGCAACGCGCCCAGCGTGGTCAGCCAGTGGGGCGATGCGCTTTCCAGGTTCAGCGCGACTACGTAGGTCGGGTCCTCCGGGTCGCTGTTCAGCGCCTTTTGCAGCAGGTCTTTCACGCGCAGCTGCGTGTCAGTGTCCTTGAGGCGCACGCGGATGCTGGCATTGGTGGGCGCGTTGTCGAACGTCACATCGTCAGCCTGGATGCGATTGGCCGCGAGCGCGGACTGGACCTGCGCGAGCGTGTTGTTGTCAAGTTTCACCGTGGCCTTGCCGCTCGATACCTGCACTGCTGGCGCTTCGCCGAAGAAATTGGGCAGCGTGTACAGGAGGCCGAAGACAAGCGCCACCACCATCACGACGTGTTTCCAGAGGGGGTAACGATTCATGGGAAAAGAAAAAGCCAGGGAAAGCCAGGAAAATCAGGAAGGCCAGGAAAATCAGGAAATACAGCGCAGAGCATTTACAGCGACTTGATCGTGCCCTTGGGCAGAATGCCCGAAACCGCTGTTTTCTGCACGGTGATCTCGGTGTTCTCGGCGATATCGAGGCTCACGTAATCATCCGTGACTTTCGTGACCTTGCCAAGCACGCCGCCGGTGGTCACCACTTCGTCGCCCTTTGCAATGGCGGCGAGCATGGTGCGCAGCTCTTTCTGGCGTTTCATCTGGGGGCGAATCATCAGGAAATACATCGCGCCGAAGATGACAACCATCATCACGATGAAACTGACCTGGCTGGTCTGGGCGCCACTGCCCGCGGCAGTTTGCGCATATGCACTGGAAATGAATGACACGTTGGTCTCTCCGGTTATCAGTCGTTGCGGTGGTTGCAGATAAACTGCAAGTGAAAGTTAGCCATGCATTTTACCATTGCCTGCTGCATGAATTTCGCATTAATGCACGCCTTGCGCACGGTTTTCGTGAAACCGCTGGCGGAAAGCATCGAATGTGCCGGCGGCAATGGCGCTGCGCATTTCATCCATCAGTTCAAGGTAGTAATGCAGGTTGTGTATCGTGTTCAGTTGCGCGCCGAGAATTTCTCCCGCGCGGTTCAGATGATGCAGATAGCCGCGCGTGAAATGGCGGCAGGTGTAGCAATCGCAGGTGTCGTCCAGCGCGCGCAATGACTGGCGGTGTGCCGCGTTGCGGATCTTCACGTCGCCAAAGCGCGTAAACAGCCAGCCGTTGCGCGCGTTGCGCGTGGGCATCACGCAATCGAACATGTCGATACCTGCGGCCACGCCTGCCACCAGGTCCTCCGGCGTGCCCACGCCCATCAGGTAGCGCGGTTTGTTCGCGGGCAGTTGCGGCGCGACGTGCTGCAACACACGCATCATTTCCTCCTTGGGCTCGCCCACCGACAGGCCGCCAATCGCATAGCCATGAAACGGCAGCGCTGCCAGGCCCGCCAGCGATTCATCGCGCAAATCTTCGTACATGCCGCCCTGCACGATACCAAACAGGGCGTTCGGATTTTCCAGCCGCGTGAATTCGTCGATCGAGCGCTGCGCCCAGCGCAACGACAATCGCATGGACTGCGCCGCATGCTGATGCGAAGCCGGCACGCCATCGATGGCGTAGGGCGTGCATTCATCGAACTGCATCGCCACATCAGAATTCAGCACCGTCTGGATCTGCATCGACACCTCCGGCGACAGAAACAGCTTGTCGCCATTGACCGGCGACGCAAACGCCACGCCTTCCTCCGTAATCCTGCGCAGGTCGCCCAGCGAAAACACCTGGAAGCCGCCGGAATCCGTCAGTATCGGGCGCGGCCAGCCCATGAAGCGATGCAGCCCGCCATGCGCGGCGATCACATCAAGCCCCGGGCGCAGCCACAGGTGAAACGTGTTGCCCAGGATGATCTGCGCATGAATTTCTTCAAGCTCACGCGGGCCGATGGCCTTCACCGAGCCATAGGTGCCCACGGGCATGAAGATTGGCGTTTGAACCACGCCATGATTCAGCGTGATGCGGCCACGGCGCGCCAGGCCATCGGTGGCGAGCAACTCGAAGTTCAGGCCACGGGCGGGTTTTTCATGGGAACTATTGGAACTGTTCATTGCTTGTTGTTCATTGTTGATGTGGGGCGACAGCAGGGACACAAGGGGCGCGCGTGAGCAGCATCGCGTCGCCATAACTGAAAAAGCGGTAACGCTGCGCGATGGCGTGCTGATACGCGGCACGTATCGTATCGAATCCCGCGAACGCGGACACGAGCATCAGCAACGTGGACTTCGGCAGATGGAAATTCGTCACCAGCCGGTCCACCATCAGAAAACGGTAGCCCGGCGTGATGAAGATATCCGTTTCGGCGGACGTGGCTTCAAGCGCGCGGCCCTGCGTTTGCGCATCGCGCGCGGCGGCTTCGAGCGCGCGCATCGATGTGGTGCCCACGGCAACCACACGGCCTGCGCGCGCGCGCGTGGCGGCAATGCGGTCAATCAGGGTCTGCGGCAGTTCATACCATTCGCTGTGCATCTGGTGCTCGGCCAGATTTTCGGTGCGCACCGGCTGGAACGTGCCCGCGCCCACATGCAGCGTCAAGGTGGCGCGCTCGATGCCGCGCGCATCCAGCTGCGCGAGCAGCGCATCGTCGAAATGCAGGCCAGCCGTGGGCGCGGCGACTGCGCCGGGGTTGCGCGCAAAGACTGTCTGGTAACGCGATTCATCATACGCATCCGCGTCGTGGGTGATGTAGGGCGGCAGCGGCAGGCGGCCATAACGGTCGATCAGGGTCAGGCAATCGTCAGGAAAATGCAGCGTGTAGAACGGCTCCACGCGCTCGCCCACCGTCACATCGAACGCATCGGCCAGATGCAATGTGGCGCCTGGCGCCGGGCTTTTGCTCGCGCGGATCTGCGCTATCGCCGTGCGCGGGCCTGTCAGCCGCTCGATCAGCACCTCGATTTTCCCGCCGCTGGCCTTGTGGCCCAGGAAGCGCGCCTTGAGCACTTTCGTATCGTTGAACACCAGCAGGTCGCCTGGAGAGAGGCAGTCAGGCAATGCGGTGAAGGGGAGGTCGATCAGGCGCGGAGCGCTGGCGGTATCAGTATCGGTATCGATATCGGTGTGAAGCACTTCCAGCAGGCGGCTGGCGCTGCGTTCGGGCAACGCGGTTTGCGCGATCAGGTCAGGGGGCAGGTCAAAATCAAAATCGGAAAGTGTGAACATGCGGCCAGTCAGAATAATAAGCGGCTATGATTGCAGGGCAATACAGGATTACAGGAATGCAGGAATACAGGAATTACGTGCGTCATTGTACTTGTGAAGCCTTCCATGCCTTCATCCCCATCAACCGCTGATCGCCTGGCCAGGCTGGGTCTGGTGCGCGATATCGACTTCGTGCTGCATCTGCCACTGCGTTATGAGGACGAAACCACATTGACGCCCATCAGCGCGTTGCAGCCAGGGTGCACGGCGCAGACGGAAGGCGTTGTGACAGGCAGTGAAATCGCTTACCGCCCGCGCCGCCAATTGCTGGTGACGCTGCATGATGATGCAGAAGGCCAGGGGCAGGCAGCCCCTGCGCTGATATTGCGCTTCCTGAATTTTTACGGCTCGCAGGTCACGCAGATGGCCGCTGGAAAACGCCTGCGCGTGCGAGGCGATGTGCGCGGCGGGTTCTTCGGGCTGGAAATGGTGCATCCCGCAGTGCGCGTGGTGGGGGCTGATACGCCATTGCCACAGTCGCTCACGCCAGTCTATCCGGCGACGGCAGGCATCAGCCAGGCATATCTGCGCCGCGTGATCGACAGCGCGCTGGCGCGCACCTCCCTGCCCGAACTGTTGCCCGATGCGGTTACGCAAGCCTGGCTGCGTCCGCTGGGCGTGCCCACCCTGATGGACGCGGTGCATATCCTGCATCATCCCCGCGCCGGCGCGGATGAATCCGCGTTGATGGACGGCACGCACCCCGCGTGGACGCGCATCCGCTTCGAGGAACTGCTCGCGCAGCAACTGTCACTGAAACGCGCGCATGCCATACGCCAGGCGCGCACTGCGCCCGCCATGCCATTGCAGCGCAAAGGGGGCGCGCGCAACAATGACAGCCTCGTTGCGCGGCTGCTTGCCGGCTTGCCGTTTGCCTTGACACGCGCGCAGCAGCGCGTGGTGGCCGAAATCAGTCACGATCTCGCGCAGCCGCATCCGATGCAGCGCCTGTTGCAGGGCGATGTGGGCAGCGGAAAAACGGTGGTTGCCGCGCTAGCCGCCGCACAGGCGATCGACGCGGGCTATCAGGCTGCGTTGATGGCGCCCACCGAAATTCTCGCCGGACAGCATGCGCGCAAATTGCGCGCGTGGCTCGAACCGCTGGGCGTGCAGGTGGCCTGGCTTGCGGGAGGGCTGAAAACGAAGGAAAGACGTGCTGCGCTTGAAGCCACCGCGCGCGGTGACGCGGCATTCGTGATCGGCACGCACGCGATGATTCAGGACAATGTCGCGTTCGCGCGGCTGGGCCTGATTATCGTTGATGAACAGCACCGCTTTGGCGTGGAGCAGCGGCTTGCATTGCGCGCGAAAGCGCATGATGAGTCTGATGGGCGCGAGTTCCAGCCGCACCAGCTGATGATGTCCGCCACGCCGATTCCGCGCACGCTGGCGATGACGTATTACGCGGATCTCGATATCTCGACAATCGATGAATTGCCGCCAGGCCGCACTTCGGTGCTCACGAAGCTGGTGTCTGACGCGCGTCGTGACGAAGTCATTGCGCGCGTGCGCGATGCGGCGTGCGCGGGCCGCCAGATTTACTGGGTCTGCCCATTGATCGAGGAAAGCGAGGCATTGCAGTTGCAGACAGCCGTGGAGACTTATGAAAAACTGTCCGCTGCGTTACCCGGGCTGAAGGTGGGCCTGGTGCATGGCCGTCTGTCGTCCGCCGACAAGGCGGCGGTGATGGAGGCCTTCCAGCGCAACGATGTGCAACTGCTGGTGGCCACCACCGTGATCGAGGTGGGCGTGGATGTGCCCAATGCGTCATTGATGGTGATCGAGCATGCGGAACGTTTCGGGCTGGCGCAGTTGCACCAGCTGCGCGGGCGCGTTGGGCGCGGCAGCGCAGCGTCTGCGTGTGTGCTGCTGTATGGCGGGCCTTTGTCGGCTGCGGGGCGCGCGCGGTTGAGAACAATGCGCGAGACCACCAATGGCTTTGAAATCGCACGCCGCGATCTGGAGATCCGCGGCCCTGGCGAGTTCCTTGGCGCGCGGCAATCCGGCGTGGCGATGCTGCGTTTTGCCGACCTGCAACGCGACGCATGGCTGATCGAGCCCGCGCGCGGCGCGGCGCAACAGCTGCTGCGCGACTGGCCGCAGGTGGTTGAGCAGCACCTGAACCGCTGGCTCGGCACGCGCGAGCAGTATCTGAAAACATGAGGGTGCTGGCGGACTTTGTTTGCAAGTGGTATAAGGAGTAAATAAATGTAGTCTATGAAGTTCAGTTTTGGATTAAAGAAAATGACGCTTACCGAACTGAAATACATCGTTGCCGTCGCGCGTGAACGCCATTTCGGGCGTGCTGCTGACGCGTGCTTCGTGAGCCAGCCCACGTTATCCGTGGCGGTCAAGAAGCTTGAGGAAGAGCTGAACCTGCAGATTTTCGAGCGGGGCGCCACTGAGGTCAGCATGACGCCTGTGGGCGAGCAGATCGTTTCGCAGGCGCAACGCGTGCTGGAACAGGCGCTGTCGATCAAGGAAATCGCGCGGCAGGGCAAGGATCCGCTGGGCGCGCCATTGCGCCTGGGCGTGATCTACACGATCGGACCCTATCTGCTGCCCACGCTGGTCAGGCAGATGATCGAGCGCGTGCCGCAGATGCCGCTGATGTTGCAGGAGGGCTACACGCTCAAGCTCATCGAGCTGCTCAAACAGGGCGAGATCGACGCGGCGATCATGGCCCTGCCGTTCCCCGAGGTGGGCCTGACGATGCGCGCGCTGTACGATGAACCCTTCGTGGTTGCATTGCCGGCGGGCCATGCGTGGGCCAAGCGCCCGAAGATCAACCCGAATGACCTGAAACAGGAAACGATGCTGCTGCTGGGCGTGGGCCACTGTTTCCGCGATCATGTGCTGGGCGTGTGCCCCGAGCTGATGGGGTTTTCGCAGAATACGGACGGCATCCAGAAAACGTTTGAAGGATCGTCACTGGAAACCATCCGGCATATGGTGGCCAGCGGCATTGGTATTACGGTGCTGCCGCGCATGTCAGTGCATGAGATGAGTTCGCAGGCGGGGTTGTTGTCCTATGTGCCGTTTGACGAGCCGGTGCCGGAGCGGCGCGTGGTGGTGGCATGGCGCAAGAGCTTCATGCGCACGGCGGCGATCGACGCACTGTGCGACACCTTGCGCTCATGCGATCTGCCCGGCGTGACGATGCTCGACGAAAAGGCCCGGGAGAAGAGCGCCGCGGGGCAGAGGATCACATTGTGAAGGCCCGCACGGCGGCTGCGCTGCCCCGATGATGAAACTGGCGACCTGGAACGTCAACTCCCTGAAGGTGCGCCAGCAGCAGGTGCTCGACTGGCTCGCGCAAAGCCAGGCCGATGTGCTGTGCCTGCAGGAGCTGAAGCTGCCCGATGAAAAATTCCCGCGCGCCGAACTTCAGGCGCAAGGCTACCGGAGCTGGTTTGCCGGGCAGAAAACGTATAACGGCGTGGCGATTCTGGTGCGGGACGGGCTGCCGGTGGATGATCTGTCCGTGGTGCGCAACATCCCGGCGTTTGACGACCCGCAGCAAAGATTGATCGCCGTGACGGTGCAGGATGTGCGCATCGTCAGCGCCTATTTCCCGAACGGTCAGGCGCCTGGCACGGACAAGTTCCTGTACAAGCTGCGCTGGCTGGACGCATTGCACGACTGGCTGGCCGCAGAGCTTGCCCGTTATCCGAAGCTCGCATTGCTGGGCGATTACAACATCGCGCCAGAGGATCGGGATGTGCATGACCCGCAGGCCTGGGAAGGGCAGAACCTCGTGTCGCCCGAAGAGCGCGGGCAGTTTGCGCGTCTCCTCAAGCTGGGTTTCGTTGATGCGTTCCGGCAGTTCGACCAGCCGGAAAAAACGTTTTCATGGTGGGATTACCGCATGGGCGCATTCCGGCGCAACAGGGGCCTGCGCATCGACCATATCCTGCTGTCGGCGGCGCTTGCGCCGCGCTGCGTGTCATGCGGGGTGGATAAAACGCCGCGCCAGTGGGAGCAACCTTCTGACCATGCGCCCGTGGTTGCTCAGATGTAATGTAATATTACGCACTCCTTTTTGAATTCCTTTTCCGGCGGTTATTCCGTAAGTCCTTACCATGCTCGAATTTTTTCGCACTCACCACAAAATAGGGATGGCCCTGCTGCTGGTGGCCACCCTGGGGCTGGGTTTCTTTGGCATTTCAAATTTCAACGAGTTCTTTAGCCCGGACTCGAATGTCGTGGCCAAGGTCAACGGCAGCAAGATCACCCGCTCGTGGTTTGACGATGAAGTGCGCAGGCAGTACGAGGCAGCGCTTGCACAGGCAGAGAAGACCGGCGCGCAGTTCGACGAAAGCCCGTACAACTCGCCGCAGTTCCGTCAAGGCGTTCTGGATAACGCGATCATGCAGCAGATCCTGGTCGATGAAATGCAGCGCCAGCACCTGGTTCTGACGGTATCCGATGAGGCCGTGCGCCGCGCGGAGATGAGCATTCCCGCCATTGCGGCCCTGAGGAAGCCCGATGGCTCGATTGACGTCAATCGCTACCAGCAGCTGCTGGCGTCGATGAATCCCCCCATGACGCCCGCGCAGTTCGATGCGAACATCCGCAGCCAGCTTGCCGGCAATCAGCTCAATTTGCTGCCCAATGCGATTGCCAGCAGCGCGTTCATGACGAAAGGGGCCCAGCAGCAGCTGATGGGCCTGATGATGCAGCAAAGGAACGTGCAGGCCATGGTGCTGCCGGTGGACCGTTACGCGGCGCAGGTGCAGATCTCCGACGTGCAGGCGCAGGCCTATTACAACGCGCATCGCGCGGAATTCGCGCAGCCCGCCACTGCGCAGATCCAGTATCTGGTGTTGTCGCCCGACACACTGGCCGCATCCACCCATGCGTCGGGGGACGACCTGCGCAGCCTGCTGGCGAAATATCAGGACACGGATCCGCAGAATCCAAATACCTTTCCATCCGTCGTGTTCCAGCAGTCGAAAAGCCTGCAACCCGCGGCGGACAAGTTCAAGCTGACCATCCAGACGGCCAGTGTCACGCCGCAACCGAATCCGGCATTGCCCGCGGCGCACCCATTGAACAACGCAAAATTCCTGTCTACCGTGTTTGCGGGCGACTCACTGGCCCAGCACAACAACACGCAGGCCATCGACGTGGGCAACAACACGATGATTGCCGCGCGGGTGACGCACTATCAGCCTGCGGGCACGCCCGCGTTTGACACGATCAAGGATGCCGTGCGCCAGAAAATGGTGGCGCAGCAGGCGCGCGCGCTGATGCTTCAGGACGGCGCGGCGAAACTCGCCGAACTGAAAAAGACGAAATCGGCGGATGGATTCACCTCAGAGCAGAAGATGGTGCAGATCATGCGTTTCATGCAGATCCCGCCAGCGTATGCCATGTCGGTCAAGGCGGTTTTCGGCGCGGACGCGCGAAACCTGCCCGCTTACATTGGCGTGGACATGGGCAACGCCTACGCGATTTTCCGTATCAACGCCGTCGGCCAGGCGCCGGCCAATATGCCCCAGCTGGCTTTGGTGCAGCAGCAGATGGCGCAGGAAGTCCCGCAGCTCAGCATGCTGTCGCAGGTGCACACGTATCTTGAAGCCTTGCGTGCGCGCGCGAAAGTCAAGCTCTATGGCTCGGTGGCAAACAGCAAGCAGCAGGGCGCGGGCCAGTAATCGGGCTGCGTGTGGGGCCGCGCTGATTCAGAAGCAGGAGCAGGAATGACGCTGAGGATATCGTCATGGAAGGTCTGTGCTGTGCGTGGCGCGCTGGGAGCGCTGTTGATGGTGGGCGCAGCCAGCGCGTGGGCCGGGGAAGAAATCGCGCCCACCGCCGCGCCCACAGACGCGCCTGATGCGAATGCGGATAGCAGCCACAATCGTTTTGGCCTTCAGGTTGCGGGCGGGGTGGCTGATCACGATCTGAAGAAGGCTGACCTCGGGCTGGTCTGGGATCCGGGGCTGGAATGGTGGCATGTGGGCGGCTATCATTTCACGGTGGTCGGCGAGGTGCATGTGGCATACTGGGACGTGCAAACCTCGCATCATGTGAATCCCAATGCGTGGGAGTTTGGCGTGTCGCCCGTGTTCCGCTTCATCAAGGATAGCGGTTGGGTGCGGCCTTATATCGAAGCGGGTGTGGGGGTGCGGATGATCTCGCATCTGCGGCAGGAAACGGGCCGCGCGATGTCCAGCTCGTTCCAGTTCGCGGATATGGTGGGCGTGGGCGCGCAGTTTGGCCATCGCCAGAATTATCAGGCGGGCTTCCGTTTCCAGCACCTGTCCAATGCAGGGTTAAGAGAGCCTAATCCTGGCGTGAATTTCAGCCAGATCTATCTGCAATACAATTTTTGAGCGCCATGCGTGCCATGCGTATAAAGACAGCATTTTCCGCCAGTGCCGCCATCGTTGTGGCGCTGGCGCTTTCAGGGTGCGTGGCGCCGCGCTACCATCATTCCGAAGCTTGCCGGCAGATGACGCGCGAGCAGCTCGCGCAGGTCTCGCGCCTGAAACTGTCGATCACGCACACCGCCGTGTCGTATCAGGGGCGGCGCGTCGTGGTGGAAGGAAAGCTTGAGCGCAGCGCGGCGGCCACGAATGCGGCAGATGTCGGCCATGCTCCAGGCGCCGACAGCCTGGAGGCCGCGCTCGCCGCCGCCCCAACAGGCAAACCCGCCGCGCCCACCACGCTGGTCGGATCATTGCTGGCCAGGCTGTCTTCCTCGCCCAGGCCGCCTGGCTTGAGCGTCACGGCAGAATGCACATTCAGCGCGTCCGGGCTGAAGACATTCCGCTGGCTGTCACCCGGGCAGCTGGCACGAACCACGCCCGATACGCAGGACGATGCCCGGTGAGTTTTTTGCACGTGAGCCTGCAACACCGGTAAAATGACAGGTCAATCCACGGAAACTGGCCGTGGCGTAGCTGAGGGACAAACAGGGATACCCCGAACATGAACGATTTCCATCAACGTGTTGCCGCGCGCACCATTTCGCTTTTGATCACAGGGACGCTGGTGGCGGCGTGCAGTTCGACGCAGCAAGGCCAGATCGATTATCGTAGCGATGCCAGGGCCAAGCAGAGCACGCTGGCCGAACCGCCCAACCTGCTGGACGAAACAGCTGACCAGCGTTCGTTGCCGCCGCAGGGCGGCGAAACCACATTGTCTGCGTTTGAGCGCGTGCAGCATGCCGCGCCCGTTGTGGATAACACGGTGATGCCCGTGGTGCCTGGGATGCATATCCAGCGCGATGGCTCCGAGAGCTGGCTGGTAATCGATGGCCGCTCGCCCGATGAAGTCTGGCCGCAGGTGCGCCGCTTCTGGCAGGAGCAGGGTTTCCTGCTGGTGCAGGAAGATCGCAGCAAGGGCGTGATGGAAACCGACTGGAACGAAACGCATCCGAAAATCAGCGATGGGCTGATCCGCGATACGTTGACGTGGGCCACGGGGAACTCCTATGTCACCTCCGAGCGCAACAAATACCGCACCCGCCTGGAAACCGCGCCGGGCGGTGGCACATATGTGTTCATCAGCCAGAAAGGGCTGCGCGAAGCGCTGGGCGGCACGGATAATGAAACCAGCTCATGGGTGCCCAAGCCCAACGATCCGGTGCTCGAGCTCGATTACCTGAAACGGCTGATGACCACGATCGGGCGCGCGAAACCCGGCGTGCCGGATGTGCAGCTGGCCAACGAAGCCAGTGCCGCAGAGAACGCGAAAAAGTCCGGGCGCGGGAACAAGGATGTTTCTGCCGCCGAAGCTGAGAGTCTGGCCGCGCAGAATGTCGCCTTTGCTGCCCAGCAGCAACCGCAGATCACCGAGCAGCCCGCAGCGCAGTCCGAACTGACGCTGAACGCGCCGCCGGATCGTGTCTGGCAAAGCGTGGGGCGCGCGCTGGATCGCGCGAACTTCACCGTGTCTTCGAGTGATCCGGCCAATGGCGTCTATACCATCGACTATGTGGATCCGAAAGACCTGCGCTCAGAAGAGCAGGGCTTCTGGAGCCAGCTTTTCCACGGACATGAGGAAAAGAAGGCGAAGTCCTACCAGATGCATGTGCGCGCAGGCAACGACGGCCAGACACACGTGGCGATCCTGACCGACACGGGCGAAGTCGATACATCGCGCCAGGCGCAGCAGATCATGACATTGATGCAGACACAGCTGCGCTGACGTATCAGTACGCTGACGTATCAGTAGTCGGCCAGCGGTATCCCGCTGACGGTGTAATACGCGTCCGGGTTGGCGTTGAAGGTCGCGTAAAGCTTGTTGCCAGCGATGAACAGGCTTTCCAGTTCCATGGAACCGAGGGCCGAGCCGTCGTGTTTTGTGACCGTGTAGTACATCGGGGCGTTGACGCCGCGCTCGATGTCCGACCATTTGTACGCATAAATGCGGGCCTGGAACGACGATCCTGCGCGTTTGTCGACCACCACGAAGACATAGGTGGGGTTGCAGGCGATCGCTTGCGGGAGCACTGTCCCGGCATCGGTCCAGGATCGGCGCAGATCAGACAGCCATGATTTTTGAATGATCTGGTTCGGCAAGGCGGTGGCGCTGATGGCGCCATTAGTGGAGTGAAGCGTGTAGGCATGGAATCCCGAGCCGAAACCGCCGACGACATAGCGCCCGTTCTGCGGGTAAGAGGCGTCGAAACACACGGCGGAAGCGCCGACCGGGATGGATGCCTGGTTCGGGGCTTTACTCGGGGTGAGCTGGGTGCTGTAGAAAAGAAGATTGTCCGGATTGGGTGTCGTGGTGGACGACCCTGGCACCGAACCGTTGAGAATCGCCGCGACGAGTTGCCTGGTCTTCGGGTTGTACGTCATGCCGTTGACCTTCCCCGCAATGACAGGCGAGCAAACATTTTTCATCCCGCCAGCCGGGCAGGCCGGGATGGTGAAGTTGCCGTTCAAACCGGGCTTCCGGTAAATCACGCTTTCGTAATGGTCCTGCTTGTCGAGCCGACGCACGTAAGCGACGAAGACATCCGTCCCGTTCGTCGCGCTGCCGTTCGGGTACCAGCCGGCAGGGGGATTGAGACTGTGCCCGTTTGAGGCCGCAGCAAGGTGGGCCGTGCCGCCGGATACCGGGCTGGCCGAGGCTGTCATCATCCATGCAGATGACCACAATGTGATTACCACAGTAATACGAACAAGCCAGTACGACATGAACGCCTCCCAAGGTTTGTTAGTCTGCCCGTGCACTCCTGGGCAGATGGCTCACTGCATACGGCAGCGCAATCAGCAATGCGCCGCCCACGATATTGCCCAGCGTGGCTGGAATCAGGTTGCTGAAAATAAACTGGCTGACCGTGACCGGCGCGCCAGCCATCATTGCGGCTGGAATAATGAACATGTTGGCGATGCTGTGTTCCATGCCCAGCGTGACAAACGCCATGACCGGAAGCCAGATGCCAAAAATGCGACCAAAGGCGTCGTTTTTCGCCGACATGCCCATCATCGCGGCGACGCATACCAGCATATTGGCTAGCAGCCCCTTGACGAACGTCATCCAGAACGGATGCGACACCTTGCCCACGGCCAGCGAGATCAGGAACTGGGTGGCCGCGTCATTGGTCAGCAAATGGGTTTGAAGCCCGAACAGCCAGGCGGTGAGCACGGAACCCACAAAGTTGAATACATAGGAGAGAACCCAGAAACGCAGCAGCAAGCCCGCATGGATCTCTTTTTGCCACCACGCCAGGAAACCGCTTGCGCAGTTGGACGTGAAAAGATCCGCGCCCGTCAGGGTGACTGCGATAAAACCCATGGGAAACATCGCGCCAAACAGGAACTTGACCAGCCCGGGGCTGGTTGCGGCCAGCCCCGAGCCACCTGCGACCACCATGCCCAGCAGCGTGCCCAGGCCGATGAACATGCCGCCCAGAATGCCCATCAACCCTAGCCGCAACACAGGCATCTGCGCCTTGCCTTTTCCGCTCTGGGCCATGGCCAGAAGGGTTTCGGAGGGTGAACGTATGGACGATTCCGACATGATTGTCTCCTGATTTTCCTGTACCTTTCCTGTCCCGCGTTGTTTCCTTGCCGTCCGTGTTAACGGCGCCCATGGCCTCCCCAGCCATGCCCGCCACCGCCCCAGTGGCCGCCAAAGCCAAAGCCGATGCCCAGCGAGACGGGCACGCCCCAGCCATAGCCATAGGCAGGGTAGCCATAAGCGGGATAAACCGCAGGATATGAGGAATAGGCGGCAGCCACGGGCGGCGGCGCTGCGGGATAACCCGCCGCATCCGCATACTGGCCGTCATACGGCGCAGGCGCAGGCGCTGCCTGGGCAACGGGTTGCTGCTGCTGCACCGCGCCCGCAGGCGCGGATGGATAGCCCGCGTAAGGATCGCCGTAATAAGGGTAATAGCAGCCGGACAGCGCGAGCAACGCAGCGCCCGCTGCGCTGGCACAGATAAAACGAACAGATGGGAATGCAGACATCACAAGCTCCTTGTCGTTGGGTGCGGCAGACACGTTATATGTGACAGAACCGACACATAAAAGTCTACGCCAGCAACGCGCGCCAGGCGATTCCATATTGTAACCGCAGCCCGGGGATTCTTACGGTTAATTTCAGATTCCAGCCAGGCTTGGGCGGGTTCTGCAAACAATGCCGGGACGAGGCATCATATGAGGTATCAGCAGTAGAAGGATGGCAGTAAACGACGACGATCAATGACGTGGAGTTTTCATGGCAACTTCCATTTCTGACGCTGCGAATTCTGCGCATCATGCGCCGGGTTCGGGCTCCTCGGCCTATCACATCATGGTTTCCCTTCTGCAGAAGGCCGATGTGCATGTGGATGGCGCGCGAGCGTGGGATATCCGTTTTCTCGTCGCGGGTGTGCCTGAGCGCGTGCTGGCGTGCGGCAATCTTGGGCTGGGCGAGGCCTATATGGATGGCCAGTGGGAATGCCAGCAGCTCGACGAATTTTTCGCACATGTGCTGCGCGCGCATCTGGACGAGCAGATCGACCCGAAGAAACTCCTGTTCTGTGCGCTGCGCGCCCGCCTGCTGAACCTGCAAACCATGCGCCGCGCGTGGCAGGTGGGGCGGCGGCATTACGATATCGGCAACGAGTTCTATCAGGCGATGCTCGATCGCCGGATGACCTATACCTGTGGCTACTGGAGCGCGGGCGCGAAAACGCTGGACGAAGCGCAGGAGCACAAGCTCGATCTGATCTGTCGCAAGCTGGGCCTGAAACCGGGGATGCGCCTGCTTGATATTGGCTGTGGCTGGGGCAGCCTGATGGGGTTCGCCGCCGAGCATTACGGCGTGAATTGCGTGGGCGTGACGGTCTCAAAGGAGCAGGCGGAGCTGGGGCGCGAGCGATACAAACATCTGCCGGTTGAATTCCGCCTGCAGGATTACCGCGCGCTGAACGAGAAATTCGATCGCATTGCGAGTGTTGGCATGTTCGAGCATGTCGGGCCGAAGAATTACCGCACGTATATGGAAGTCGCGCACCGCTGCCTGGTGGACGACGGGCTTTTCCTGCTGCACACGATCGGCAGGAACCGCCGCAAGTCCATGCCCGACCCGTGGATCGACCGGTATATTTTCCCCAACGGCGTACTGCCCGCGATGGGCCATATCAGCGACGCGGTGGAAGGGCTTTTCATCCCTGAGGACATCCATAATTTCGGCGCGGATTACGATCGCACCCTGATGGCGTGGCATGCGAACTTCGAGGCCGCGTGGCCGCGCTTCGAGGCGAAGATGGGGCCGCGTTTTTACCGTATGTGGCGTTATTACCTGTTGTCGTGCGCAGGCGGATTCCGCGCGCGCGACATCCAGCTGTGGCAATGGGTTCTGTCGAAAAATGGCGTAGCTGGGGGGTATCAGCGGCCCTAGCGCGCGAGTGCTGCAACCGTCGCAATGCCGAGCAGCGTCATGACGATGGATGCGATCACATGTACGGCAATTTCGCCCGCAGCCCAGCTCCAGCGCCCTTGCTGCAGATGCACGACGACTTCGGCGGAGAAGGTCGAGAATGTCGATAACCCGCCCATCAGGCCCGTGATCACAAACAGCCGCCATTCGCCCGACAGGTGCGGCGCGCGCGCGAAAAATGCCACGGCCAGGCCGATCAGATAACCCGCAATCAGGTTGGACAGGAGCGTGCCAGGCGGCAATGCGGGAAACAGCCCGTTCAGGCGCAGACTCAACGCCCAGCGCAACAGCGAACCAAGCGCGCCGCCGATACCGACGGCGAAAATGGACAAATACAGATTCATATGCGAGAGTTTAACATTATGTTTTTACATGGCACCGCACCGTACCGTATCGCACCATACCATTGACTTTCCGTTGAGTGGCCTGACTTATGTCCCCCCGCGTTTCCATCATTACGCCCACCGCGAACCGTGAAATATTTCTGCCCGCGATTGCCCGGTGCGTACAGCGTCAGCAGGTGGACTGGGAATGGCTGCTGCTCGATGACAGCCCGTCGCCCAGCGCATACATGCAGACGCTCGCCGCGCAGGACGCGCGCATCCGCTACACATGGCAGCCGCCGCACCCGCAGCCGATGACGATAGGCGCCAAACGTAACGCGCTGATCGCGCAGGCGCGCGGTGAACTGATCGCGCATTTTGATGATGACGATCATTATTCGTCCCATTATCTTGCCCATATGGTGGCGCTGCTCGACCAGAACCAGGCGGATTTGATGAAACTGTCCACGTTCTGGCTGTATGCGCCACAGACCCGGTTTCTTGGCTATATGGACCTGAACGCGCGGGTGGGGCTGCATTATGTGCTGACCGGAAATTCGGTGGATACCGTGCTGTTTCATGACAAGATGAAAATTGGCGCGGACTTCATCCTGTTTTATGGTTTTTCGTATGTGTACCGTAAGTCGCTGATTGACATCGCGCATTATGACGATATCAACCTGTGCGAGGACGAGAGCTTCATTCGCGGCGTGGTGATGGCCAACCGCAAGGTGCTTGCGGCGGACGACCAGCGCGCCAGCTGTCTGCATCTGATTCATCCTGCATCAACCGCGCGTTCGTTCTCGCGCTATTGCATGCCGGCGTTCATTCTGCCGAGGCTGTTCCCGGAATATGAAGGGTTTCCTGGCGTGCCGCAGGGGGCATAACGTCGCGTTCGTCCTCCTGTGCCGCGTCACGGGTTTCGGGCATAGCCAGCCACACCAGCAGCACGGCCAGCGCGCCGATGCACGCCAGGGACACGAAACTCGCTGAAGTGCCAAAATGATCGGCAATAAAGCCAGCCGCCGTTGTGCTTAATGTTGCGCCAATGCCCGCCGCCAGGCCAAACAGGCCGATGCACAGGTTATAGCGCCCCTTGTTGCCCGCCACATCCGCCGCAATCAGCGGCAGCATCACGCCAAACACGGCGGCGCTCACGCCGTCGAATATCTGCACGAACACCAGCATGTCAGGCTCGGAGACGAACGCGAACAGCAGCGCGCGCACCGGCAACGCGAGAAAACCGATGATCAGCAACGGGCGACGCCCCCAGCGCCCCGCCGTGCGCCCGACCCACGGCGACATCCATGCAACAATGGCCTGCGGCACGATGATGCACAGCGCGATGATGATTTGTGGATCACCCAGGATGCTGTTTGCGGAGTCAGAAAACGTGCGCGCAAGGGTCACTTCGCTGGCTGCGAGGTTCAGCATCGCCGCATTCGACAGATGAAACAGCAGCACGCATGCCGCGAAGATCAGCATCCGCCGGTCAGCCAGCAGCGCAAAAACGGATTGCGGCGCGGGCGGCTCCAGCGCCTGGGGAGCCTCGTTCTTATGGGGCTGTGCCGCATTCTGCCGGATGAACACGAGCGCGACCAGCGCGGGCAGCGCGAGCGCCGCAGTCAGCCAGAATATGGCACGCCCCCCGGAAAGCCAGGACAATGCGTGCCCCCCGGCCTGCCACAGCGTGGCATGGTCCGAAAAATATTTTCCGCACAACCCCATCAATCCTGCGGCGACGGCGCTGCCAATCGACATCCACCGCGCGTTACGCCCCAGCCGGTCGCCCAGCGCCTGGCGGCCCACGAGCATCAGCGCAAGCGCGGCCATGGCGGGCGTGAGCATGCAGCTGGCAAATCCGTGGAAAACCTCCGCGATCATGACGGACAGCATCGTCGGGCTGGTGGCCAGCAGCACGGCACTGAAAATGATGGCTGCAATGGCCCACGCGGCAGCGACTTTCTTGTTGCGCAATGCGTCCACTGCGGCGCCGCCTGGCACCTGGCTGAGCATCGCGCTGATCGTGCCGACCGACAACGCCAGCCCGATCTCTCCCTGCGTCCATTTGTGCAAGGCAAGATACGACGCAATAAACGGGCCGAACCCCGTCTGCACGTTGGCGACGAAGAAGTTCAGCCAGTCAAGCGCGAACAGGCTGCGCGCGAGATTTCTGTCGCGTGTGATCATCGCGGGGCGCGCCTTTTCCTTTTGCCTGCGTGTGGCGTTGTGGGTGGCGTGGGCGATACCACGCGCACCGGCAGATTGCCCGCATAAAGCGGGGATGCATTGATCTGCGCGTCGGACAGATCCAGCACCGGCGTCAGCGCATTGCTGCGCACGGCGAGGCGCAGGGCTTTCCAGTCAGCGGCAATCGTGCGGCGCTGTATGACGTTGTCGCTGACATCAAGCACCACCGCCTGTGGCGTGGCACGGCCATCGAGCAGCACATCCACCACGCGGCCAATATGCGTGCCATTGGCGCGCTCCACCGGTGCGTCGATGACAGGCAGGCGCGTCGGCGTGGCGGCAGTGGCATATTCGCGGTCAATCACAGGGGGGCGTCCGCGCGCAAACATCAGCATGACGGCAGGCGTTCCGGGGCGGGCGTTGATACGCACCATGTTCCACGGAAAGCCCGCCTTGCGGTCTCCCACCCCCATAAAGCCTTGCAGGTTTACCACGATTTCAGCGGGCCGGCCATAAGCGTCCGTCACCAGGTTCACCACGTGCCCGATCACGTTACCGTCGGGCTTTTGCACCTCGCTGTTGAGCAGCGTGCGGATGGCGGCGCGGTTGATTTCGCGTATGGCGATCATGGGTGCAGGCGCAGGCGGCCTTTTCCCACGCGGCGCGGGCGGCGGGGCAGGGCGCGGGTGCGCGGGCGCAGCGGGAGGAGGTGGCGTTTTTTTCTGGGGCGGCGCGGGTTTGGGTTTCGGTGGCGCTTCCACCCTGGGGGCGACCACTGGCGCGCTGGCGGGCGGCGTGACGACAGGCGCGGCGGGTTTCGCGCGAAACAGGCTGCAACCGGGCAGCAGCGCGAGCGCCATGAATAGCGCAACAGCACATGCTGGCGTCAGGCGCAGGCAAAAAGCGGACAACGGGCCTTTCATTGGGGACGACTCCTCGCGGCCGCCACCTCGATGCGCGGCACAAAAAAGCAGGCATAACAGTATGAGAGTGTAACCCGTCACGCCAGGCAGCGGCTGCACAGGTCGGGCGAAAATATATATTCTGTGCAACAATGTAAAATTCCCTATGTTGTTGATGCGGATACATGGCTGAAAGAATATTGACGATCATGGCGCACGTGGTGTGTAGCGCTGCATGACGATGATGGTGTTGTTATCGCTGGCGCACTGGCTGGCATTCGTGTTGTGCAGCGCGGCAGCGCTGTATGCGGTCTGCGCGGCAGTGGCGATGCCGCGGCTCGGTTCACGCGCGGCGATCCGCGCGGTGGCGCAGCGCGCGCAGCAAGCGGCGCTGCCGCCGGTCAGCGTGCTCAAGCCGCTGTGTGGCGCAGAGCCGCGCCTGTACGAAAATCTGGCCACCTTTTGCACCCAGACGTACCCCGATTTCCAGCTGTTGTGTGGTGTATCGTCGATGGACGACCCCGCGATCGGGGTGGTCAAACGGTTGCAGGCGGCGTATCCACAGCGCGATATCGAACTGGTGGTGGATGCGCGCATTCACGGCAGCAACCGCAAGGTCAGCAATCTGATGAACCTGGCGGCGCACGCGAAGCACGAGCTGATCGTGCTGGCCGACAGTGATATCGCAGTCGAGCCGGATTATCTGCGCGTGGTCACGACGCCCCTGGGCGATCCGCGCACGGGCGTGGTCACATGTCTGTACCGTGCGCGTGGCATCGGCGGGTTCTGGCCGCAGCTGGGGGCGCTGTTCATCAACGAATGGTTTGCGCCGTCGGTACGGGTGGCGCATATGATCGGCTCGCGCGAGTTTGGTTTCGGCGCGACGCTCGCCCTGCGCCGTGCGACGCTGGAAAGTATCGGCGGGTTCGCGGCGCTGAAAGATTGTCTGGCCGACGATTACATGCTCACGCACCATGTGCGCGATCATGGGCTGGCGACGGCGCTTTCCCCCATGCTGGTGGATACGGACGTGACCGAATCGACACTGCATGCGCTGTGGCAGCGCGAAACGCGCTGGCTGCGCACCATCCGCTCGGTCAATGGGATGGGGTTCCTGTCGCTGCCCATCACTTTCCCGTCGCCCTGGCTTGTGCTGGGCGCGGCGCTGGCGTGGTGGCCCCGGCTGGGGTTCATGGGCGGCACGGCAGGCCTGGAGATGGGCGCGGTGACATGCGCGGGCATCATCGCGCGTGTTGTGCTGCATGCGCGCGGCTGTTCAGGGTGGCGCGAATTCTGGCGTACGTTGCCGATGGTGCCAGTGCGCGATGGCCTGCTGTTGTTGCAGTGGTTTGCGGCGGCGTTTGGCTCGCACGTGGTGTGGCGCGATACGTATCTGGCCGTGTCCAATTATTGATTATTGATACCTCCGCGATAGATGCGCGATATATACGCCAGATGTGAGAAACATCCAGGCAGTTTGGAGTATTTATTTATGAAAACGTTGTTTTTGCAGGCCCCTTCGTATGATGGTTTTGATGGCGGCGCCGGTTCGCGCTACCAGGCGAAGCGCGAAATCCGCTCGTTCTGGTATCCGACGTGGCTCGCGCAGCCTGCGGCGCTGGTGCCCGACAGCCGTGTGGTCGATGCGCCTGCCGATGGGCTGTCCGTGGATGAAACCCTGAAGATCGCCGAGGGTTATGAGCTCGTGATTATCCACACGAGCACACCGTCGTTTCCGCACGATGCCCTGTTTGCCGAAGACCTGAAAAAGCGCAAGCCGTCGATCCTGATCGGCATGGTTGGCGCGAAAGTGATGGTGGATCCAGCCGGCGCGTTGCAGGCCACCGGCGCGATCGACTTCGTGTGCCGCGAGGAGTTCGATTACACCTGCAAGGAACTCGCCGAAGGCAAGCCGTTCGAGCAGATTCTGGGCCTGAGCTATCGCGCGAAGGACGGTTCGATCGCGCATAACGAAGCGCGCCCGCCGCTCGAAAACATGGACGAGCTGCCATTCGTGTCGCCCATCTATCAACGCGACCTGAAGATCGAAAATTATTTCATCGGCTATCTGAATTATCCGTATGTGTCGATCTACACGGGGCGCGGCTGCCGCTCGCGCTGCACGTTCTGCCTGTGGCCGCAGACGGTGGGCGGCCACCGTTATCGCACGCGTTCGGTCGAGAATGTGCTGGCCGAAGTCAAATGGATAAAAGAGAACATGCCCGAAGTCAAGGAAATCATGTTCGACGACGATACGTTCACCGACTTCAAGCCGCGCGTGGAGGAAATCGCGCGCGGCCTGGGCAAGCTCGGCGTCACATGGTCGTGCAACGCGAAAGCGAACGTGCCTTATTCGACGCTGAAGATCATGAAGGAAAACGGGCTGCGCCTTTTGCTCGTCGGCTACGAGTCGGGCAGCGACCAGATTCTGCTGAATATCAAGAAAGGCCTGCGCACGGATATTGCGCGGCGTTTCAATGAGGATTGCCACAAGCTCGGCATCAAGATTCACGGCACCTTCATTCTCGGCCTGCCTGGCGAGACCCAGGAGACGATGCGCAAGACCATCGAATACGCGAAGGAAATCAATCCTTACACCATTCAGGTGTCGCTGGCCGCGCCCTATCCTGGCACGGTGCTGTATAACCAGGCCATCGAGAATGGCTGGTTGCAGGAGAACAAGGTCATCAATCTGGTGAGTCGCGAGGGCGTGCAGCTTGCGGCCATCGGCTATCCACACCTGTCGCGCGAAGAGATTTATCACAACCTCGAAAAGTTCTATCGGGAGTTTTATTTCCGCCCGTCGAAGATCTGGGAAATCCTGCGCGAAATGCTCACGAGCTGGGACATGATGAAACGGCGCTTGCGCGAAGGCGTGGAATTCTTCCATTTCCTGCGCGCGCACGAGGCGTGATGGCATGTCTGCCGCACGCGCATTGATCGTCACGGCGGACGATTTTGGCCTGCACGAGCGCGTGAACGCGGCGGTCGAGCGCGCGCATCGGGAGGGCGTGCTGACCTCTGCCAGCCTGATGGTCGGCGCGCCTGCGATGCGCGATGCGGTCGAGCGCGCGCGACGCCTGCCCACGTTGCGCGTGGGCCTGCATATCGTGCTGGCCGATGGTGCGTCGGTATTGCCCCATGCGCAGATTCCTGCGCTCGTCGATAAAAATGGCCGCTTTGGCGAGAACATGGCGCTCGACGGTTGCCGGTTTTTCTTTTTGCCGCATGTGCGCCAGCAGCTCGCGCGCGAGATTCGCGCGCAGTTCGAGGCGTTCGCGGCAACCGGTCTGGCGCTGGATCATGTGAATACGCACAAGCATTTTCATCTGCATCCCACGGTGCTGTCACTGATTCTGCACATCGGCAGGGATTACGGGCTGCGCGCGGTGCGCCTGCCTTTCGAACCGGGCATCAGCGCATGGCTGCGGCCCTGGATTGCGCAGGTGCGTTCGCGCCTGACGCGCGCGGGCATTGCGCATAACGATTACGTGATGGGTATCAAACACACGGGCGGCATGGATGAAGCCGTGTTTCTGGAAGCGCTTGCGCATCTGCCTGCGGGCGTGGGCGAAATTTATTGTCATCCGGCCACAGCTAATCACGACGATGGCCCAATCACGCCCGCGATGCGCAGCTATCGTCATGCGGATGAACTGGCTGCGTTATTGTCGCCGCGTGTCAGGGCGGCAATGGATGCAGCAGGTGTGATACGCGGCGGTTTCGCAGATGTATTTCCCGAGGCATTCGCGGATGTGCCTGCCCCTGATACGGACAGACAGTCATCATGAAATGGCTGAAATGGGCTGGCTTGCCCGTGGGCATTGCGTTGCTGATTGCGGTGGTCGTGCACGAAGGCGCGGGCGACGTGATGCAGGCGATTCGCGCGGCAGGCTGGACGCTGCTGTGGCTGGTGCCGTTTCATGCATTGCCGCTGCTGCTCGATGCTTACGCATGGCAGTTATTGCTCGAGCGCCGCATCGCATTGCCGTTTCTGTGGTGGTGCGCCACCGTGCGCGAAGCCGTGAGCCGCCTGCTGCCGTCCGTGGGCGTGGGCGGCGAAATCGTGGGCATCCGGCTCGCGGGCTGGAAGTGCCCCGACATGAGCCGCGTGAGCGCGACGGTGATTATTGAGGTGCTTGTCACGATCGCGGTGCAATATGCATTCTCAGCGCTTGGCCTGGTATTGATCGTCGCCGCGACGCATCAAGCTGGTGCGTTGCACACCATCGGGCTGGCGTTACTGCTGTCATTGCCGTTGCCTGCATTGGCGGTGGTGCTGGTCAGGCGCGGCGGATTTTTTTCTTTCATCGAAAAATGGGCAGGCAAACTGCTCGGCAGCAAATCGCCACTGGGCGTGGATGCTGCGCGGCTCGATGCTGATCTCGATGCGCTGATGCGCCGCAACGGTTTGCTGTTGCAGGTTTTCCTGTGGCAGTTCGCGGGCTATGCGCTGGGCGCGTTCGAGACATGGTGGGCGCTGGAACTGCTGGGCCATCCCGTGTCCGCCAGTGGCGCACTGGCCATCGAAGCGCTGACCCAGGCGGTGCGCCACGCCGCGTTCATGATCCCTGGCGGGCTGGGTGTGCAGGAAGCAACGGTCGTCCTGCTCGCGCAATTCTTCGGCGTTGACCGCGAAACCGCGCTTTCGCTCGCGCTGGTCAAGCGCATGCGCGAGATCGTGTTTGGGTGCCTCGCGCTGGCGTCGTGGCAGATGGTGGAGATGCTGCGGGGGAGAAGGGAATATGGTGGAGCCGGCGGGAATCGAACCCGCGTCCGCAAATAGTCCACGACCAGTTCTACATACTTAGTTCAGTCATTTGATTTAACCGCGCCGACGCGGACGAACACGCTGCGTCGCGGCGAGTCACTGGATTTTCGGCTCTGGCGTCGTGACACCACCAAAGATTAGCTGACGTGAATGACCTCGCTGGTCTTGCGACCCTGGCCCGTCAGCGAGCCAGTGCGAGGTTGGCGGGTTTAAGCCGCCAATGCGTACGTTTCGTCGTTCGCAGTTACTTAAGTTCCCATTGATTTACGAGGTGACGGGTCCTCGGTATGCCCTGTGCCGCTTCGTTACCCACGTCGAAACCAGGTCGGCCCCATGGAGCGCCGATTATCCCACAGTCTGACGAGTGGCGTCCAGGCCCTCCAGCAGCGTGCACATCTCGTGCGGCGATTGCGCCACGTAATGCGCGTTCCATTGATCTGGCGGCGAACCCTCGCCACAGTAGCCATACGCGGCGGCGATGGTCAGCATGCCGGCGGCGCGGCCCGCCTGGATGTCGCGCTGATCGTCACCCACGTAAACGATGAATTGCGGCGCAACGCCAAGCAGGTTCGCGGCGTGCAGCAATGAGCCAGGATGCGGCTTGGTCCAGCACGTCGTATCCCCGCTGACGATGCAATCGGCGCGGGTATCCAGACGCAGCTGCACCGCGAGCGGATCCGTGAACCGCGCGATCTTGTTCGTGACGATGCCCCAGCGCACGCCGCGCGCGCACAGGGCATCGAGCATCGCGTCGATGCCGGGAAACAGTGCCGTATCAACGCAGAGATGCGCGGCATAGCCCGCAAGAAATTCGTCCCGCAACGCAGGAAAGGTTGCGTCATCGGGGCCGAGGCCAAACGCTGCGCCAATCAGCCCGCGCGCGCCCGCAGAAGCCACAGGGCGCAGTTGCTCCAGCGGCAGCGCGGGCAGGCCGCGCGCCTCGCGCATCCGGTTCGCCGCACCCGCAAGATCGGGAGCGGTGTCGGCCAGCGTGCCGTCGAGATCGAACAGCACGGCCTTGCACTGGGTGAGTGGCCTGTTCATTCAACGCTGCGCTGGCACGCCATCAGATAGTTCACGCTGGCATCGTCCGACAGCGAGAAACGCTGCCCCAGCGCGCGCCACGCAATGCCCTTGATGTCCGCCACGCTCAAGCCCGCTTCGCGCGCGAATGCGGCGAGTTCGGACGGACGGATAAAGCGCTGATAATCGTGCGTGCCGCGCGGCAGCATTCTGGCGACATATTCCGCGCCAATCACGGCGAACAGATACGCTTTTGCATTGCGGTTCAGCGTCGAGAAAAATACCCAGCCGCCCGGCTTGACCAGCGCCGCGCATGCAGCGACCACGCTGGCGGGCTGCGGCACATGTTCGAGCATTTCCATGCAGGTGACTACGTCATATGATGCAGGCTCGCGCGCGGCCAGCGTTTCGGCGGCGATTTCTTCGTATTCGACTTTCACGCCGCTGTCGAGCGCGTGCAGATCGGCCACGCCCAGCGCCTCGTGCGACAGGTCGATGCCCTTGACGCGCGCGCCCAGCGCCGCCATCGATTCGGACAGGATGCCGCCGCCGCAGCCAATGTCCAGCACGCGTTTGCCCGCAAGATGCGCATGGGCGTCGATCCAGCCAACGCGCACCGGGTTCAGCTGGTGCAGGGGTTTGAATTCGGCATTGGCATCCCACCAGTGATGGGCAAGATCGCCAAATTTCTGGAGTTCGTGAGGATCGACGTTCATAGGTTCACCAGACAGGAAAAAGCCCCGCCAAAGCGGGGCTTTATATTACAACGTGCGATTGTGAGGCAGGCGATTAACGCTGCGTACCCACAACCTCGACCACCACGCGACGATCCGGCGCGAGGCAGGCGATCAGGGCGCGACGGTTACGTTGACGGCAGGAATCCTGCGTCACCGGGTCGAGCTTGCCCTTGCCTTCCGTGAAGATGCGGTGCGGATCCACGCCACGGCTGATCAGGTAAGCCCGAACAGCGTGTGCACGGCGCAGCGACAGACGGTTGTTGTATGCCACGGAACCGATGCGGTCAGTGTAACCCGTCGAAATGACGGTTTCGAGGTTGATCGCCTGGATCTTCGCGGCGAGATCGTTCAGCTGTTCACGGCCAGCCGGCTTCAGGATGGACTTGTTGAAGTCGAACAGCGCGTCAGCCTGATACGTGATCTTGCTGCTGATCGGGCCCGCGACCGGCGCTTGAGGCGCAGGCGCTTCAGGAGCGCTGGCAACCAGCGCGCCGTCACAACGGGCATTGGCCGTCGCCGGCGTCCAGAAGGCGTCGCGCCAGCACAGCTCGTTCGTGCCGTTCAGCCACACCCATTCGTTGGAGCCGTTCACCCAGTTGTCATCCACTGCCTGACGGCCCGCCGTTGACGGAACGGGAGGCTGGGCGACCCTGAGTTGTTCCTGCGCTGACGCAGACGCAGCGACCACTGCGATAGCCGCAACAAACGCGAGCTTGGTGAATTTGTTCATGTTTCTCCTCGTGGGATAGAGATTACCGCAGGTTGTACTGCGAGACCATAACCAGACAAGTCATAAAGCCATACATTGCCCGACCTTCCATACTGGCTACGCCATACCGCGCTTTCAGGGCGCCTCAGGCAGGTCTGCGCGGACTTCGGGCCACGTCTGACTCCTTGTGTTGATATTTTGCCATATTGTTCCCGACTGGCGAAAATTTTTTTTACTCCGCCTGGCTGGAGCGCCCGTTTGTGGCGTTAGCGCAACAAAGAAGGGGGCGGAAGCTGTTTTGTGCTGACAGCGCCCAGGCGTGCGCGGCGCAGGAATGCAGGGATTGCATGATAAAATCACTGCCCTGTATATGTATACGTTGTCGTTGTATACGTCACGCCTGCCCAATATCAAGAATGATGGATCAGATGGATCAGATGGACCAGTTCGCCAAAGAAACCCTGCCGATCTCCCTGGAAGAGGAAATGCGCCGTTCCTATCTGGATTACGCGATGAGCGTGATCGTCGGGCGGGCGCTTCCCGATGTGCGCGATGGGTTGAAACCGGTCCACCGGCGCGTGCTGTACGCCATGCATGAGCTGAACAACGACTGGAACCGGGCCTACAAGAAGTCCGCGCGTATCGTCGGTGATGTGATCGGTAAATATCACCCGCATGGCGACACGGCGGTCTATGACACGATCGTGCGCATGGCGCAGGATTTTTCGCTGCGCTACATGCTGGTGGATGGCCAGGGCAATTTCGGCTCGGTCGATGGCGATGGCGCGGCGGCGATGCGTTACACCGAAATCCGCATGGCGAAAATCGGCCACGAGCTGCTCGCGGATATCGACAAGGAAACCGTCGATTTCGGGCCGAATTACGATGGCAGCGAAAACGAACCGCTGATCCTGCCCGCGCGCATTCCGAACCTGCTGATCAATGGTTCGTCGGGCATTGCCGTGGGCATGGCGACGAACATTCCGCCGCATAACCTGAACGAAGTCGTCGATGCGTGCCAGCATCTGCTGAGGCATCCGCAGGCGAGCATCGACGAATTGATCGGCATCATTCCCGCCCCCGATTTTCCGACGGCGGGCATTATTTACGGCGTATCGGGCGTGCGCGAAGGGTATCGCACCGGGCGCGGGCGCGTGGTGATGCGCGCGGCCACGCATTTCGAGGAAATCGATCGCGGGCAGCGCATGGCGATCATCGTCGATGAGTTGCCGTATCAGGTGAACAAGCGCTCGCTGCTCGAGCGCATTGCGGAACTTGTCAACGAGAAAAGGCTGGAAGGCATCTCCGATATCCGCGATGAGTCCGACAAGAGCGGCATGCGCGTCGTGATCGAGCTCAAGCGCGGCGAAGTGCCCGAGGTCGTGCTGAACAATCTGTACAAGGCCACGCAGCTTCAGGATACGTTCGGCATGAACATGGTCGCGCTGGTGGATAACCAGCCCAAACTGCTGAACCTGAAGGAAATGCTCGCGCTGTTTCTGGCGCACCGGCGCGAGGTGCTCACGCGGCGCACGATCTACGAGTTGCGCCGCGCGCGCGAACGTGGCCATGTGCTCGAAGGGCTGGCCGTGGCGCTGGCCAATATCGACGAATTCATCGCGATCATCAAGGCCGCGCCCACGCCGCCCGTGGCGAAGCAGGAACTGATGATGCGCCCGTGGGATGCGTCGCTGGTGCGCGAAATGCTCTCCCGCGCCGAGTCGGACAACGCACGGGCGGGCGGCAGCCATGCGTACCGGCCCGAAGGGCTGGCTGAGCAGTTCGGCATGCAGGCCGACGGGCTTTACCGGCTGTCGGACACGCAGGCGCAGGAAATCCTGCAAATGCGCCTGCAACGGCTCACCGGGCTGGAGCAGGACAAGATCGTTGGCGAATATCGTGAGGTGATGGCGCAGATCACGGATCTGCTGGACATCCTCGCGCGCCCCGAGCGGGTCACAGAGATGATTTCCGCCGAACTGGCGCAGGTCAAAAAGGAATTTGGCGATGCGCGGCGCTCGAAGATCGAACCCAACGCCACCGAGCTGAATACCGAAGATCTGATTACGCCACAGGACATGGTCGTCACCATGTCGCACGCGGGTTATGTGAAGTCGCAGCCGCTGAGCGAATATCGCGCGCAGAAACGCGGCGGGCGCGGCAAGCGCGCGACGACGATGAAGGAAGACGACTGGATCGACACCCTGTTCATCGCCAACACGCATGACCATATCCTGTGCTTCTCGAACCGCGGGCGCGTTTACTGGGTGAAGGTCTATGAGGTGCCGCAAGGCTCGCGCAATTCGCGCGGGCGGCCCATCGTGAACATGTTCCCGTTGCAGGAAGACGAGAAGATCACCGTTGTGCTGCCCGTGAAGGAATTCTCCGCCGAGCAGTATGTGTTCATGGCGACGGCGCTGGGCACGGTGAAGAAAACGCCGCTCGAAGCGTTCAGCCGCCCGATGAAGAAGGGCATCATTGCTGTTGACCTGGACGATGGGGATTATCTGATCGGCGTGGCGATCACCGATGGCCAGCACGATGTGATGCTGTTCTCCGATGCAGGAAAGGCGGTGCGTTTTGACGAGAACGATGTGCGTCCCATGGGGCGCGGCGCGCGCGGCGTGCGCGGCATGCAGCTCGAGGAAGGCCAGCGGGTCATTGCACTGCTGGTGGCCGAAGACGGGCAGCAGTCTGTGCTGACCGCCACCGAAAACGGTTATGGCAAGCGCACATCGATTACCGAATACACGCGGCATGGGCGGGGCACCAAGGGCATGATCGCGATCCAGACCTCGGAGCGCAATGGCAAGGTGGTCGCGGCCACGCTCGTGACGCCGGAGGACGAAATCATGCTGATTACGACCGCCGGGGTGCTGATCCGCACGCGCGTGGCTGAAATCCGCGAGATGGGCCGCGCCACGCAAGGTGTTACACTAATCAACCTGGACGAAGGCACGCAGCTTTCGGGGTTGCAGCAGATCGCAGAAGCGGATATGGGCGGTGACGAAAAGTAACAATGTCTGCCGTCTGAAAGGTGTAGAGTTAGCCGCTGCGTCTTCTGTACAACCGGAAGGTCTCCAGTTTTCAGTTTTCAATTTTCACAAGGAGTGATAGATGCAAAAACGATTCAAGCAGGTAGTGTTGCTGGCTGCATTTGTGCCGGTTTTCGCGATGGCCCAGACGGCTATTGATTCAACCAAGCAGTCAGCCATCAATGACCTGCTCAATACGATCAATGCCTCGAAGCTCGCTGATGATATTGCCAACAATGCGCAGGTCCAGGCCAAGCAGATGGTTCCGGTGATCCTGTCCCGGGAACTGGCTGTTGACAAGCGGCTGACCAATGCGCAGAAACAGGCTGCTGTCCCGTCGTTGCAAAAGAATGCGATGCCCCGGCTGGAAAGGTCGGCAGGACAGGTGTTCGCTACCCGGCAATTCCATCAGGCCGCCATCCAGGCCCAGGCCGTTGCCTATGCGAACCACTACAGCACGGATGACATCAAGAACCTGACGGCGTTCTATCGCAGCCAGACGGGCCAGAACTTCCTCCGGGTGCAGGACCAGGTGGGTCGTGATGTGATGGATTCCCTGTCGCGTCAATACATGAACCAGGCGCTCACCGATATCAAGAACCAGGCTGACCGCGAAATCGCGAATATCCGCCGTCGGTAAGCTGAAAGAAAAGGGGAAGCCCGCCGTGCAGGGCGAGTTTTCCCGGGAATGCGATAATGGCCGCTTGCGTTTGTGCGCAAGCGGTCATTGTCTTTTTTCTTCCGGAAATTTTGTGATGCGCGTGTTCAATTTTTCTGCCGGGCCGGCAACATTGCCTGAGGAGGTTTTGCAGCAGGCGGCTGATGAAATGCTCGACTGGCATGGCAGTGGCATGGGCGTGATGGAGATGAGCCATCGCGGCCAGGAATTCATGTCGATTCATGCCCAGGCGCTTGCCGACCTGCGCGAACTGCTGGCGGTGCCACAAAGCCACCGGATCCTGTTTCTGCAGGGCGGTGGCATCGGCGAAAACGCGATCGTGCCGCTGAACCTGTTTGGCGAAAAGCCGCGCGCCGATTTCGTGGTTACGGGCGTGTGGTCGCAGAAGTCGCAGAAAGAGGCGCTGAAATATGGCGCATCGCATATCGCCGCGACGGGCCAGACGGCGAACGGCTTTACCCATGTGCCGCCCAGCCCGGCATGGCAGCTGTCCGCTGACCCGGCTTATGTGCATCTGTGCACGAACGAAACGATCAACGGCGTGGAGATGTTCGAGCTGCCTGAGGTGGGTGGTGTTCCATTGGTTGTGGATGCGTCGTCGCACATTCTGTCGCGGCCCATGGATCTGTCGAAGTGCGGCGTGCTGTACGCGGGCGCGCAGAAAAACATTGGCATGGCGGGCGTGACGATCGTGATCGTGCGCGAGGATCTGCTCGATCGCGCGTTGCCCATTTGCCCCTCTGCGTTTCTATGGAAAACCGTCGCCGAAAATAATTCGATGTTCAACACGCCGCCCACCTATGCGATTTATATCGCGGGGCTGGTGTTCCAATGGCTCAAGCGCCAGGGCGGGCTGATGGCCATTGCGGCGCGCAATGCCGAAAAGGCAAAACTGCTGTATGACGCGATCGACGCAGGCAGCTTCTATATCAACAAGGTTGAACATGCCTTCCGTTCGCGCATGAACGTGCCGTTTTTCCTGGCTGACGAAACGCGCAACGAGGACTTTCTCGCGGGCGCGAAAGCGCGCGGCCTGGTGCAGCTCAAAGGGCACAAGGCCGTGGGTGGCATGCGCGCGTCGATTTACAACGCCATGCCGCTCGAAGGCGTGAAGGCGCTGGTTGACTATATGAAGGAATTCGAGGCGCGTCACGCATGAACGACGAACTCAGCAACAAACTTCAGCCGCTGCGCGAACGCATCGACGCGCTGGATGCGCAATTGCTGGCATTGTTGAACCAGCGCGCCGCAGTGGCGCTTGAAGTGGGCGAAGTCAAGAAACAGCTCAACGCGCCGGTGTTTCGCCCCGAGCGCGAGCAGCAGGTGATCGCCGCGCTGCAACGCATGAACGATGGGCCGCTGGCCAATGAGCATATCGGCGCGATCTGGCGTGAGATCATGGCCGCGAGCCGCGCGCTGGAAAAACTGCAAACGGTGGCTTACCTGGGGCCTGCGGGCACGTACAGCGAGCTGGCGATGCACGAATATTTTGGCCAGTCGGTCGAGGGCGCGCCATGCGTGTCGATCGACGAAGTGTTTCGCTCGGTGGAAGCGGGCGCGGCTGAATATGGTGTGGCGCCCGTTGAAAACTCCAGCGAAGGCGCGATTTCGCGCACGCTCGATCTGCTGCTTGAAACGCCGCTGGCGATCGTCGGCGAGATCGCGTTACCGATTCATCACAATCTGCTGACGCTGAGCGGAAACCTTGAGGGCGTCACGCGCGTATGCGCGCATTCACAGGCGCTGGCGCAGTGCCAGTACTGGCTGGGCGCGAACGCGCCGCAGCTCGAGCGCATTGCGGTGTCCAGCAATGCAGAGGCCGCGCGCATGGCCGCTGCGGACGCGAGCTGCGCGGCAATTGCCGGCGCGCGCGCGGCGGCGCATTACGGCCTGCATGTTGCGCATGCGTTGATCCAGGATGACCCGCACAATCGCACGCGCTTCGTGGTGATGGGGAAAACGCCGGTGGGCGCAAGCGGGCGGGATAAAACGTCGATGATCGTGTCCGTGAAAAACGAAGCCGGCGCCGTGCTCAGGCTGCTGGAGCCGCTGGCGCGCCACGATGTGTCGATGACGCGCTTCGAGTCGCGGCCCGCGCGCGTGGGGACCTGGGAATATTATTTTTATATCGACTTCGAAGGGCATCGCAACGATCCGGCGGTGATCGCCGCGCTCGACGAGCTGGGTGAAAGGGCGGCCTTCCTGAAAGTGCTGGGATCCTATCCGCATACATGCCGGGACTGAATTTTTGACTGCTGGAGGAGCCATTGATGACGACGATGCCATTTAGCCCATCCTATGTGCGCGCCATAGCGCCTTATGTCGCGGGCAAGCCCATTGCGGAAGTCGCGCGGCAGTTCGGCCTGGATGAAGCGCGTATCGTGAAGCTCGCGTCCAACGAAAATCCGCAGGGGATGCCCGAATCCGCGCAGCGCGCGATGATGCAGGCGGCGGGCGATCTGGCGCGTTACCCGGATGCGAATGCCTTTGATCTGAAAGCCGCACTGGCCAGCCGTTACGATGTGCCTGCCGACTGGATTACGCTGGGCAATGGCAGCAACGATATTCTCGAAATCGCGGCGCATGCGTTTGTCGAGCAAGGACAGTCGGTCATGTATTCGCAGTATTCGTTTGCGGTGTATGCCCTGGCCACGCAGGGCGTGGGCGCGCGCGCGATCGTCGTGCCAGCAGTGCAGTATGGCCATGATCTGCACGCGATGCTTGCGGCGCTGGCTGACGATACTGACGATATGCGCCTTGTGTTCCTGGCCAATCCGAATAATCCGACAGGCACTTTCATTGATGGCGCGACGCTCGAAGCGTTCATTGCCAAAGTGCCCGCTCATGTAGTGGTGGTGCTCGACGAAGCCTATACCGAATATCTGCCCGCGCAGCAGCGCTACGATTCGATCGCGTGGACGCGGCGCTACCCGAACCTGATCGTGTCGCGCACGTTCTCGAAAGCTTATGGTCTGGCCGGGTTGCGCGTGGGGTTTGCGATTGCATCGCCGACACTGACTGACCTGATGAACCGCATCCGCCAGCCGTTCAACGTGAACACGCTGGCGCAGGCCGCGGCGATTGCGGTATTGGCCGATCAGGCGTTTATCGACAAAAGCGCGGCGCTGAATGCGCAAGGCTATCGCACATTGACGGCAGCGTTCGAGCGCCTGGCGCTGGAATATGTGCCATCGCATGGTAATTTCGTGCTGGTGCGTGTTGGGCAGGATGATGCGGCGGGCGAGCGCGTGAATCTGGCCTTGCTCAGGCAGGGCGTGATCGTGCGCCCTGTGGGCAGTTATGGATTGCCGCAATGGTTGCGGGTGACGATCGGCCTGCCGCAGGAAAACGCGGCGTTTATCACGGCGCTGGAACGCGCATTGGCAGCGGGTTGACAACGTGAGCCAGTTTTTATTCAACAAACTCGTGATCTGCGGCGTGGGCTTGATTGGCGGCTCACTGGCGCGCGCATTGCGCGAGCGTGGAAGCAGCGGGCGCGTGATTGGCGTGGGGCGCAACGCGCATTCGATTGCGCGCGCCAAGGAACTCGGCGTGATCGACGCGGCCGTGACGATCACCGATGATGCCGCACTGGCCGATGCGCTCGCAGGCGCTGACGTGGTGTTGCTCGCCGCGCCGGTGGCGCAAACGCGTATGTTGCTCGAACGTATCGCGCCGTGGCTCGACCGCGCGACTATCGTGACCGATGCGGGCAGCACCAAGAGCGACGTCGCCGCCACAGCGCACGCGGTGCTGGGCGAGCGCGTTGCACAGTTCGTGCCCGGGCATCCGATTGCCGGGCGAGAGTCCAGCGGCGTGAATGCGGCGCTGCCGGATCTGTATATGGGCCGCCATGTCGTGCTGTGCCCGTTGCCGGAGAACGCGCCGCACACCGTTGCGCGCGTTGCCGCGATGTGGCGCGCGGCGGGCGCGCAGGTCAGCGAAATGCCTGCTGCGCAGCATGACCGCGTGTTCGCGGCGGTCAGTCATTTGCCGCATGTTTTGTCGTTCGCGCTGGTCGGGCAGATTCTCGATGCACCGGATGCGGCGCTGAAGTTTTCGTTTGCTGCGGGCGGGTTTCGGGATTTCACGCGCATCGCTGCGTCCAGCCCGGAGATGTGGCGCGATGTGTGCGTGGCCAACCGCGTGGCCTTGCTCGCGGAACTGGATGCCTACGAAGCCGTGCTCGCCCGGCTGCGCGCCGCGATCGACACGGGCGATGGCGCGGCGCTCGAAGCGCTGTTTGCGCGCTCGCGGCAGGCGCGCACCGCATGGCAGGAGCGCGGCGGGCATCATGCAGCGGGATCCGGCGAGCATTACGCGATGCCGGATAAAACGTAGTGCGCCGCCAGTGCGGCTGGCCTCGAATCCGAAGTGCTCCCCTGCCATCTGATAAAGTTGCGAAAATAATAACTATCAAAATAACGCACTAATAATCATTGCAGGAGAAATTGGCATGGGAGCATTGGCAACGCAAAGAACCAGCACTGTGGCAATAAGCCAGACCGACCGGTGCGGGCAAGGCTCGGCGCAATGGTTCCTGGAAAAGGGCGAGTCGAAAATCACACAGAACAACACGCTCAAGTTTTTTATCTGTGGTGAGGAAGGTTTCGGCCACCTGTACGATGACTTGCGCAATGCGCAGGCCACGGTGGACATCATCTGCTGGGGTTTCGACCCAGGCATGGAACTGGTGCGCACGGGCGACACCTGGAAGCGCGGCATGACCTTGGCGATCTGCTCGAACAGCTGGCGAGCAGAAAGCCCAACCCCGTGAGGGTACGGCTGCTGCTGTGGTATGACGATACGGCTTCGTTCGCGGAAAACTCCATGCCGGGTTATACGGATGCCCTCGTCGATCCCATCGTGCATCCTGAACAATTTGCCCTTCAGGTCAAGAGCGGCGGCGATCCCTATGGCAATTCCGAGCGCCATGCGTATTGCAAGGCATGGTGGAAAAAGTATCTTCCAGGAGGGGCGGATAGCAATACAGGCTGGACAGGCAATCCGAATCTCCAGATTATGCTGCGCGGCATCGATCGGGATATAACCAGTGACGACATCAATACGATGCTCAATCTTGACCCTGAAGAAAAGGTCATGCCCAGCCATGAGAAGCGTGGGATTGAAGCGCATATAGCAGGTTCGGAATACGATCTGCTGACAAAGCACCCGACTCATCACCAGAAGCCGGTGCTGATCGACTACGCAGCCCCTGATGAGGGCAGCCATGCCGTGGGTTATGTGATGGGCCTGAATTCCATCACGGATTACTGGGATACGAAGGAACATCTGATCGATGAGGGCAGCCTGCGGGAAACGGCTTCGGATGGAACCATCAAGGACGAGATCAAGCACGATTACCAGAGTGACACGGGCAAGCACACCTGGTTTCGCTCCGAAGACTCGATGATGCAGCAGATTCATGGTGGGAAGTACCAGTCGCTCATTCCGTATCAGGACTATGCGTGCCGCATAGAGGGCGATGCGTTAGGCGCATTGCACCAGAATTTCGAGAACGGCTGGAACGCGGTTGCGCCGCAGGCGTGGAAAACCACGGCGAGCGATACTGACCCGTTGCCCTCGAAGATCATTTCTCCGGTCATACAGGAACTCAACAAGGACTGGCGCTACCAGCATCGGCGTTCGGTTTCCCAGGTGCAGATCGTGCGCACGCAGCCCGTTGAGCAGGACAAGACGATCAAGAAGCTGTATTTCCAGGCCACGAACTGGGCGTACAACTACATCTATATCGAGAACCAGTATTTTTTCTATCCCGAGTTTGCGCGGCACCTGAAGGAATGCCGGGAAAAGTTCTGTGATAAATATGCCGAGGTCTGCGGCAAGGCGGGCAAGACGCTGCAACAGATGCCGGCACTGTATCTGTTCATCGTGATTCCGCTTCCCGAGGAGAAGGGCATGGTTCCGCGCACGTTCGAGACGCTGGCCGAGCTGGGCGCGGGCGATGAAGGCATGCCTGGGCAGGCGGGCCATGTGGACAAGCGGGGTGATCCCGACGATTCAGGCAATTTCGTGCTGGATCGCGCCAGCGTGGAAGAACTTCAGGCACAGTTTGGCCTGAACGTCAGTGTGGCGCGGTTGTGCACGAGTGGGCTGGTGGGCGGGAAGCTGGCTTACCGCGAGATTTATATTCACTCGAAATTGATGATTATCGACGATGTGTTCGTGACGCTGGGCAGCGCGAATATCAATCAGCGCAGCATGTCGGTGGACAGTGAGATGAATATCGCGGCGACGGATCCGAATGATGTAGCCGATCTGCGGCGCAGGATATTTAATCTGCATTCGGGCGATCAGATTTCTGGGGATGGCGGGCGGAATGCGATGCCTGATGTGTTTAAGGATTGGAATAAGCGAATGAATGATAACTACATAGCGATGGCAGAAGGTGACGCGAAACTCGTTGGGCATCTCATGCCATTTATGGACAAGCGAAAGACCAGTACCATGTATGCGTCGCTGGATACAAATCCCTCGTCCGATAATCCAGCCATACCGCAAACGATGCTCGCATGAAATTCCTGCCCATGAAATACTGGATTGCCTTATGCGTGGCGCCAGCCCTGATACTGGGCTGCGCCATAACAGAGTGCCATGCAGATTTACATAACATATTCCCGTTCAACAGGCTGGGTGCTGCCATGACCGAATCCACGCTACCGCGTTATACAAAACTGCCGTTGTTCCATCCGCATCGCAAGGACTTTACCTGCGTATATCAAGCCCAACATTTGCCGCCAATCAATTCGCAATCTGAACTATTGTTCCAGCAGGCGCTGGCGCTCGATGATCCAAATATCTATTACAAGAACCGTGACTGGAAAAAGATTTATCAGCTTTACCAGCAGTCTGCCGATATGGGCAACTGGAAGGCTATGATGAACCTGGCTGCACTCATCCTGAACTACCCTGTGCCAGAACGTAACCCGGAGGTGGCGATCCAGTGGATAGAGAAAGCCATGAAACTTGGCGTGCCGGATGCGTGGGATATGATGGGCATTTATCACCAGAATGGCATTGTGAAGGGCGGTGACGCCACCAGTGCCTACGCTTTTTTCCAGAAAGCGGCCGATATGGGCAGCCCGCGTGCGCAGGTGTTTCTTGGGGAGCAACTGGATGCAGGATGGGACAACCCTAGGGAACAGTTCTGGGCTAACAAACCTGTTGCAAAGAAAATGCTTGAATGTGCTTTTGCCCAAGGAGATGGGGATGCGGCGTACCGGCTGAGCTTTGACTATGCCAAAACATTCAAGCCAGGGGGCGGCACACCAGAGGACAAACGCCGCGGGTTGGAAGTCTTGCAGCAAGGAGCAAAGTTTGGTTGCATAAAATGTATGAACGCACTCAGCAGTGAGTTTAGGGGCCTTGACTTAACTACTGGACGTAATCTTGCGGAGCATATCGATAAAGCTCGTGCTGAACGCTACAGCAAGCTCGGCGATGCCCTGGAATTCTACGGCGGCACCCTGAAACTACCCAACCTCGACAAGGTACTCCCATTACCTCCCGCTCCCCTGCCAAAGTGGAACGGTGACGTGCAAACCCTGATTAACGCCGCCAAGGCCGTTACACCCCCCATCAAAAAGCCCCCCCAAAAACCAGACCAAACCGGCAGACGCGCCATCCCCGAAGGCTACACTGTGCCCCCGCTCACCCCCCAGTCCCCCACCCAGGCAGGCAACGAACTGGTTACACGCACCGGCTACTGGCTGGCACTGGACAAGAACGTTTCTCCCGCCGACACGTCCCTTTCGCCCGGCTACCGCCCCCAACCCGTGCGCGGCGGCCTGCCCGAGTATTACCAGGTGGGCGAACACTTCGAGCCACCCACGGAAACCTGGCTCAACGCCGCACAAACGCGCTGGCACTACCTGGGCGAAGCCCAGCGTGTGGTGCAGCCGCTGGACATTGCCACGCACGAAATAACCTGGACATGGCTGGGCAGCCCGAACAGGGTTCAGGTGGCGAATGTTTATGAGATTGCGGTGTAAATCCAGAGTAACATTGCCGCCTGCATAAGGAGGCCCTCATGGAACATCTCGATCTCGGCCCGTTCTCGCATGCTCGCGGCACGGTGCGCCTGCCTGGCTCGAAAAGCATTTCCAACCGTGTGCTGCTGCTCGCGGCGCTGGCCGATGGCGAAACGGCGATTACGCATCTGCTCGATTCCGACGATACGCGCGTGATGCTGGCCGCGTTGACGACGCTCGGCGTGTCGCTGCACGAAGCGCAAGGGCAGGGCAGCTGGACGGTGCAGGGCACGGGCGGCGCGTTCGCGGTCAAACACGCCGATCTGTTTCTGGGCAACGCAGGCACGGCGGTGCGCCCGCTCACGGCGGCGCTTGCGGTGAACGGCGGCGATTACCGGATTCACGGCGTGCCGCGCATGCACGAGCGCCCGATTGGCGATCTGGTCGATGGCCTGCGGCAGATGGGCGCGCGTATCGACTATGAAGCTGCGCCAGGTTATCCGCCATTGCGTATTCATCCTGCCGCGATCACGGTGAATGTGCCCGTGCGTGTGCGCGGCGACGTGTCGAGCCAGTTTCTGACCGCGTTGCTGATGACCCTGCCCCTCGTGCATTCGGCGAGCGGCACGACGACGATCGAAGTCGAAGGCGAACTGATTTCAAAGCCGTATATCGACATCACGATCCGGCTGATGGAACGCTTTGGCGTGCGGGTCAGGCGGGAGGGCTGGCAGCGGTTCACGGTGCCATCCGGCGTGCGTTATCAAACGCCTGGAAAAATCAGCGTGGAAGGCGATGCATCATCCGCGTCCTATTTCCTGGCAGCGGGCGCGCTGGGCGGCGGGCCGGTGCGCGTGGAAGGCGTGGGCCGCGCGAGCATCCAGGGCGATGTGGGTTTCGTCGATGCCCTGCAACGCATGGGCGCGAACGTGACGATGGGCGATGACTGGATCGAGGCGCGCGGCACAGCCAGCGATGCTGGCCAGCTGAACGCCATCGACAGGGATTGCAACCTGATTCCCGATGCCGCGATGACGCTTGCCGTGGCCGCGCTGTTCGCCAACGGCGCAACCACATTGCGCAACATTGCCAGCTGGCGCGTGAAGGAGACGGACCGCCTGGCCGCGATGGCCACCGAGTTGCGCAAGGTCGGCGCGCGCGTGACCGAAGGTGACGACTTCCTGACGATCGAGCCGCCTGCGCGCCTCACGCCGAACGCCACGATAGACACTTACGACGATCACCGCATGGCGATGTGTTTTTCGCTGATCAGCTTAGGGGGCGTGCCTGTGCGCATCAACGATCCGAAATGCGTTGGCAAGACCTTTCCCGATTATTTTGCGCGCTTTCTTGCGCTGGCCCAAGCCTGAATTCCACTCTAATGAAACCAGAAGATCATCCAACCTGTTCAACCCATCCCACCTCTGTGTCTGCATCTGCACCTGTCATTGCCATCGACGGGCCAACGGCTTCGGGCAAGGGCACCGTGGCTGCGCGGGTCGCTGCGCATTTCAGCTTTCATCTGCTCGACAGTGGCGCGCTGTACCGGCTCGCCGCGCTGGCCAGCGTGCGCCAGAAGGTATCCGCCGACGATGCGAACGCATTGGCGGAGATGATCGACGCGCTCGATATCACGTTCTGCGAAGGGCGCGCCCAGCTGGCGGGCGCGGAAGTTTCGGACGAGATTCGCGACGAGGCGATTGGCGTGCGCGCCTCCGTGATCGCCGCTTATCCCGCGGTGCGCACAGCGCTCGTCGCGCGGCAGCGGGCCTTTCGCGCGCCGCCAGGGCTGGTGGCCGACGGGCGCGATATGGGCACGGTGATCTTCCCGGATGCCGTGCTGAAAGTGTTTCTGACTGCAAGCGTTGAGGCGCGCGCAACGCGCCGGTATAAACAGTTGATACAAAAAGGGTTTTCTGCTAATATGGAAAACTTGCTTGCGGATTTGCGCGAGCGCGATGCGCGCGACATCAATCGCGCTGCCGCGCCGCTCAAGCCTGCGGCAGGCGCCAGGCTGCTGGATACCTCATCGCTCACGATCGAGGAAGCCGTCGGCCAGGTCGTGCAGTGGTATCACAGTGCAACGGGTTTGCCTGTTGCATGACATTTGTTGTTGTCATGGTGCTTCGCCAAGGCGAAGCGTTTTTTAACTTTTAACCCTGGATGATTTTCGCCTCTGGCGGAATCTCTTTTCCCTTCACTTTTTATGTCTGACCTGCAAACCTCCACCCCCAACACCAATACCGAATCCTTTGCGGCCCTGTTTGAAGAGTCGCTGACCCGCCAGGACATGCGTGCCGGCGAAGTCATTTCCGCTGAAGTCGTTCATGTCGATCACAATTTCGTGGTCGTGAACGCGGGCCTGAAATCCGAGGCCTATATTCCCATCGAGGAATTCCTGAACGACCAGGGCGAGATCGAGGTGCAGGCAGGCGATTTCGTTTCCGTGGCGATCGACGCGCTGGAAAACGGTTATGGCGACACCATCCTGTCGCGCGACAAGGCCAAGCGTCTGGCATCGTGGCTGTCACTGGAAAAAGCGCTGGAAGAAAACGAGCTCGTGACCGGCACCATCACCGGCAAGGTCAAGGGCGGCCTGACCGTGATGGTCAACGGCATCCGCGCGTTCCTGCCGGGATCATTGATCGACACGCGTCCTGTGAAGGACACCACGCCGTATGAAGGCAAGACGCTCGAGTTCCGCGTGATCAAGCTCGATCGCAAGCGCAACAACGTGGTGCTGTCGCGCCGCGCGGTGATCGAAGCCACGCAGGGCGAAGAGCGCGCGAAATTGCTCGAAACGCTCAAGGAAGGCGCGATCGTGCAGGGCGTGGTCAAGAACATTACTGATTACGGCGCATTCGTGGATCTGGGCGGCATCGATGGTCTGCTGCATATCACCGATATCGCATGGCGTCGCGTGCGTCACCCCAGCGAAGTGCTGTCGGTGGGCCAGGAAGTCACCGCGAAGATCCTGAAGTTCGATCAGGAAAAGAACCGCGTGTCGCTGGGCGTCAAGCAACTGGGCGACGATCCGTGGGAAGGCATTGCGCGCCGTTATCCGGCGGGCACGCGCCTGTTCGGCAAGGTCACGAACATCACCGATTACGGCGCGTTCGTCGAAGTGGAATCGGGCATCGAAGGCCTGGTGCACGTGTCCGAGATGGACTGGACGAACAAGAATGTCGCGCCGTCGAAGGTCGTGCAGCTGGGCGACGAAGTCACGGTCATGGTGCTGGAGATCGACGAAGACCGTCGCCGCATCAGCCTGGGCATGAAGCAGTGCAAGTCCAATCCGTGGGACGATTTCAACCGCAACTTCAAGAAGGGCGACAGGATCAAGGGCGCGATCAAGTCGATCACCGATTTTGGCGTGTTCATCGGCCTGCCTGGCGGCATCGACGGCCTGGTGCATCTGTCGGACCTGTCGTGGAGCGAAGCGGGCGAAGAGGCCGTGCGCAAGTACAAGAAGGGCGACGAAGTGGAAGCCGTCGTGCTGGGCATCGACGTGGAGAAGGAACGCATTTCGCTGGGCATCAAGCAGCTCGAAGGCGATCCGTTCGACAACTTCGTGGCGATGAACGGCAAGGGTTCGATCGTCGATGGCACGGTGAAGTCGGTGGACGCGAAGGGCGCCGTCGTGCAGCTGACCACGGACGTGGAAGGCTATCTGCGCGCGTCGGAAATCTCGCAGGATCGCGTGGAAGATGCACGCAACGCGCTCAAGGAAGGCGACAAGGTCAACGCGATGGTCATCAATATCGACCGCAAGTCGCGCGGGCTCCAGCTCTCACTGAAGGCCAAGGATTCTGCCGAGCAGCAGGAAGCGCTGCGCAACATGTCCGCGGATGCTGGCATGGCAGCGAGCGGCACGACGAACCTGGGCGCATTGCTCAAGGCCAAGCTTGACGGTCAGCAGTAATTTGCCAGGCTGGGTTTTCGTATGACCAAATCCGAACTGGTCGCGCAGCTGGCCGTGAAGTTTCCGCAACTGGTGCTCAAGGATGCGGATTTTGTGGTCAAAACCCTGCTGGATGCGATGTCCCGCGCACTGACGCGCGGGCATCGCATCGAGATTCGCGGTTTTGGCAGCTTCGGCCTGAATCGCCGGTCCTCGCGCATCGGGCGCAATCCCAAGTCAGGCGAACAGGTGCTGGTGCCGGAAAAATCCGTGCCGCATTTCAAGCCAGGCAAGGAACTGCGCGAGCGCGTGGACCAGCATGCGGGAGAGCCGATGAAGGCGTCAGGCAAAAGCTGACACAGCAAGCGCAAGCGCTGCAAACATGAGCAAAAGGAAAGCGCCTTCGGGCGCTTTCCTTTTTTATTGCCCGTGACTGTGTTGTGGCCGGTTCGGGCAGTCTTTGCGCACGCAGTTTCCATACAGCGCCAGCGCGTGCTCCTGCAACCTGAACCCGCGCATGGCCGCGATCTGCTGCTGGCGCTGCTCGATGTCCACATCACAGAATTCCTCGACGCGGCCACAGTCCAGACACACCAGATGGTCGTGATGCTCGCCTTCGTCGAGCTCGAACATGGCCTTGCCTGCCTCGAAATTGCGGCGCTTGAGCAGGCCCGCCTGCTCGAACTGCGTTAGCACGCGGTAAACCGTGGCAAGCGCAATGTCATGGCCTTCGTCAAGCAGCAGCAGATGACGGTAAACATCTTCGGCGCTCAGGTGCCGCACGCTGCTGTGCTGGAAAATTTCCAGGATTTTCAGGCGTGGCAGCGTTGCCTTCAGGCCGATGTTTTTCAGATCAGACGGATTGCTCATAACGGTAAATCTGTGGGGTACAATGCAGGGATTTTGTAGTCCCTGTTATGGTAATGCGTTTTCGGCGCTTTTGCCGTTCCAGGCCTTTTCAGGCAAAACACCGCACCACGGTGAGGGGAAATGATTCCACAACCAGACTCCAGAATGATTCGCCAGGCCAGGCGGCAAAGCCGCCGTAGGGGTGCGCTGGCGTGGGTTGCCGCGGCTTCCGCAGTGGCAGTGTCAGTATCAATGTCAGTATTTTCGGGCTGCTCCAGTTATGACAGCGTGACGCACCGCATCGCGCAGAGCATCACGCCCTATCGCCTCACGATCGTGCAGGGCAATTTCGTGTCGGCTGAAGCTGCTGCGCAGATGCAGCCAGGCATGACGCGCGACCAGGTGCGCCAGCTGCTCGGCACGCCGCTGCTGACCGACATGTTTCACCAGAACCGTTGGGATTACGTGTTCTATATGACGCGCGGTGCATCACATATCGTGGAGAAACACGATTTCACCGTGTATTTCGACGGGGACCGTGTGTCCAACTGGGTGGGCAGCAATAATCTGCCCTCGAACCTGGAGCTGCTCGCGGAAATCGATGGCGACCGTAACGCCAGGAAACTGCATGCGCGGCAGAATGCTGCCGCAGCTGCGGCAGCAGCATCTGAGGCGGAGGCGAATGCCATCGGCCCCACCGTGACGGACACCACGCGTTCCACCTCCGCTGAACTCGGCGCGGCCACCGCAGCGTTGCCCTCAGCGCCGAACGTGGAAGCGGCGGACGCGGCGAACCGCGCGGTAAACACCATGCAGCAGTCTGACCAGAGTGAGCGCATCAGTGCGCCGCAGGTCAGCCACGGCGCGCCGATGGATAACCGCAATCTGCCGCAGCAATTGCAGCTGCATCGCGCCGCGCCAGATTTCAGCATGACGCCCGAGAATCCGGTTGGCCCGACCTCGAACGAGCAAAACGCAGGTTCGCTGGATGATCTTGGCTCGCCGGCCTCACCCGCCTCGCCGCCCGATCATCCATGAGAATTGCAATTGCAGGCGCATCGGGCCGCATGGGCCGGATGCTGATCGAAACCGTGCTGGGCGAACCCGGGCTGACGCTTGCGGGCGCGCTCGATCGCCCCGGTGCGGATGCGCTCGGACAGGACGCGGGCGCGTTTCTCGGCAAACAGACGGGCGTGCGCATTACCGATGATATCGACCAGGTGTTTGCACACACCGATTGCGTGATCGACTTCACGCGCCCGCTGGGCACGCTCTCGCATATCGAGGCGGCGCTTCGGCATAACGTGAAGCTGGTGATCGGCACGACCGGCTTTGACGCAGCGCAGAAAGCCGTGTTGCAGGCCGCCGCTGAAAAGGTTGGCATCGTGTTCGCAGCGAACATGAGCGTGGGCGTGAATGTGACGATGAAGCTGCTGGAGTTCGCCGCGCAGCATTTCGCAACTGGCTACGATATCGAGATCATCGAAGCGCATCACCGCCACAAGGTGGACGCGCCTTCGGGCACGGCGCTGGCGATGGGCGAAGTGATCGCGCGCGCGCTGGGCCGTTCGCTGGACGATTGCGCAGTGTATGGCCGCCACGGCGTGAGCGGTGAGCGCGATCCCTCCACGATCGGGTTTTCCGCGATTCGCGGTGGCGATATCGTTGGCGATCACACGGTATTGTTCGCGGGCACAGGCGAGCGCATCGAAATCACGCACAAATCCGCAAGCCGTCTGTCCTATGCGCAGGGCGCGTTGCGCGCGGCGCGGTTTCTCGCCACCCGCGCCAGCGGGCTGTACGATATGCAGGATGTGCTCGGTTTGCGTCAGGGCTGACGCCTCTTTATTTTCATCAAGTCATTCGATCACGAGGTTTGATTACCGCCATGACGACCGGCACGGGCGTTGCCCATTATCTGCAAACAAGCGACGCGGTGACACACGCGGTGGCATGGCTGCTGCTGCTGATGTCGATCGCAAGCTGGTGTTTTCTGCTCGTGAAGGGCTGGATGTTGATCCGCGCAAAGCGCCAGGGGCCGCGCGCGATCGCGCAGTTCTGGCGCGCGCGTTCCTTGCCCGAGGGCGTGGACGCGATGCAGGCGATTGACCGCGAGCGCATTTTCGCGCCGCTCGCCGAAGCGGCGCTGTCGTGCGTGCAGGAAGATGCCCAGGCGAGCGCGGCGGGTGCGCTGCTTGCGCATGTCGATCGCAACGAGCGTGTGCTGCGCGGGTTGCGCGGCGCGCTCGTCACCTCGCAGCGGCGGCTCGAATTCGGGCAGGTGCTGCTTGCGTCGATCGGCAGCACGGCGCCATTCATTGGGCTGCTCGGCACGGTGTGGGGCATTTATCACGCGCTGGGCAGCATCGCGGCGAGCGGCAATGCGATGATCGAAAATGTGGCGGGGCCGGTGGGCGAGGCGCTGATCATGACGGCGTTTGGCCTGGTCGTTGCGATCCCGGCGGTGCTGGCCTACAACATGCTGGGGCGGCTGGTGCGGCAGCTGTGCGACGATCTCGATGGTTTCGCGCACGATCTGCACGCAGGCATGGGCGCATTACCCATGCAGCCCGCTGCCTCGCCTTCATCCTCCGACGCTGCGCAACGCCAGAACGGGCGGAATTGACCATGGCATTCGGCGGCCTCGAAAAGAAGCCTCACGCCACGCCGATGGCGGATATCAACATGACGCCGCTAATCGACGTGATGCTGGTGCTGCTCGTGATCTTCATCATTACCGCGCCGTTGTTTACGCACGCCATCCGGCTCAACCTGCCGCAGGTCAACGCCGCGCCTGACCGGCAAACGGCGCAGACCATCACATTGTCGATCGATGCAGCGGGCAGGATTTACTGGAACGGCGCAGTGGTTTCCGCAGGCGAAATGCGCGCGCGCCTGAACGCCGCAGCCCATGAACCCGCGCCGCCCGAATTGCAGCTGCGCGCCGAGCGCTCGACGCGCTATGACGTGATCGCATCGGTGATGGGCGCAGCGCAGGATGCGGGGCTGGCGAAGATCGGTTTTGTTACGCAACCGGCGGCTGTGCAGGCAGCGCAATCATCAGCGCGCGGTGCGCCATGACACGAACACGAGCCCCTTTTTACTGTTCCGCGCGAGCAATGCCGTCGTGCGCAAGTAATGCTTTCCCTGCCCGAACGGCAGCCGGCTTAGCATTCCACTCTTTCATGTATCTTGCCCTTTTCTGCGCAACGCTGGCAGCGTGATTGTTGTACCATTCGCGCGCACTGTCGAGTTGATCGACAAATACGGTACTCTTGTTCCAGTCGGAAAACTGGCTGCTGGCCAAGCTGTATTTGGCCGCTGGATCACTATGAATCGGGATCAGGGAAAATCTCGTTTTCCATGCCCCCATGCGCGGCGATACCAGCACGTAGTATATTTTTCCAGCCTCCACATTTGCGTCCATAAAATCCGCGTTTTCGCTTACCACCATAAACAGATGTTCTCCAGGCAGCACGTTATACGCGATTTTTGTTTTCGCAGATATAATTCCTATAAACTTATCGGTATTGTTTTTCACTTCATATACCGACGATTTAATCCCGATACCCATAAATGAAGGACGCATGAATATTATCTGGGCCTGCTGCGAGTTGATTGACGGCGTGAGATTGATGCCAGATTTTTCAATATAAGAACTCATGCAACCTGATGTCAGCAGCATTATGCTGCCAAGCAGAATACCGAGCACACAAGCTTTCTTTTTATTGCCAGACACATTGCGCGAATATAATTTATTAATAGGATAAAAACCATTTTTAGCTGAAAGAGTTAACTGGATTTACTACGTTTGCAAATCAACAATCATTTTTCGCGGCACCTATCGTATTTGTGCTGCTTTTAACGATTGTGTGATATTATGCGATAGGGCTGTATCAAGAATCAAGTGCAATGTTAGTTAACCAACTGGTCGTCATAACCTGCCTCCCAATTCCACGAAATTCAGCACACCCCGCAACGCATGCGCAGCAGCCTGTTCGCGCACCTGCGCGCGGTTGCCCTGGAAGATTATCCTTTCGGCGTGCGTATGCCGCGCGTCGCTCCACGCGAACCACACCGTGCCCACGGGTTTGTCTGGCGCGCCGCCATCCGGCCCGGCAATGCCCGTGATGGCCAGCGACACCTGCGCGCAGCTATGGCGCAACGCGCCTTCGGCCATCGCGCGCGCAACCGGTTCGCTGACCGCGCCGTGGCGTTCGAGCAGCGCAGGCGGCACGCCGAGCATGTCGGTTTTGGCCTGGTTGGCATAGGTCACGAAGCCGCGCTCGAACCAGCCGCTGCTGCCCGCAATATCGGTTAGCGCGGCGCTGACCATGCCGCCCGTGCATGATTCGGCTGTGGCCAGCAGCAGGCCCTGCGCGCGCAAGGTTTCGCCCACGCGCAATGCTGCCTGATGAACGAGAGGCGCGGCGGACATGCTCAGGCGATCCTGCGCCACAACATGATCACCGCGAGCGCGAACAGCGCCGCGACCAGATCATCGAACATGATGCCGAAGCCGCCCTTGATCCTGCGATCAAAATAACGGATGGGCGGCGGCTTGACCATATCGAAAAACCGGAACGCAATGAACGCGCCCAGCTGGCCGATAAAGCCCATCGGCATGGCTAGCAGCAGCACGAGCCAGAACGCGACGATTTCGTCCCATACGACGGGTGACGGGTCGTCAATGCCCATCTTCGTTGCGGTAAAACCCGTCATGGGAATGCCTGCGAGGAAACCGGCTGCGATCAGCGCGAGCCAGACAGTCATATCCAGATGCAGATAACGGTTCAGCAGCTCGAACGCAAGCCATGCGAACGCCGTGCCCGCCGTGCCTGGCATTATGGGCGACAGGCCACTGCCAAACCCGAGCGACACGATATGCAGCGGATGCGAGAGCATGAATGCCAGGCTGGCGCGGCGTGGCATGGCAGGTTTCACAGGGGTGAGATGAGGGGAGTCAGTCATTGGAAAAATGGTCGAAGCCTCGTGGCGTCAGGTCAAGCATCGTGCCGCCGGCGTTATGCCAGGTGATCGTGGGCGCGTGGAAGTTCGCTGTGCGGGCGCTGGCCTCGGTATCGGTATCAGTATCCTGCTTGAGAGGCGTTATTGTACCGATGCGCGTGACGGGCACGCCAGTCTGCCCGGCGCTGGCCTCGATGGCGTCGCGCTGCGCTGGCGCGGCGGTGAAGCAAAGCTCGTAATCGTCGCCGCCAGCCAGGGTGCACTGGCGCTGTATCTGGAGCGGCAGGCGCGCGAGCGCTGCTGAGCGCGGCAACGCATCCACATCAATCCGCGCATTCATATGCGAGCGTTCAAGGATATGCAGCAGATCGCCCGCCAGGCCATCGGAAATATCAATGGCCGCGTGCGCGATGCCGCGCAATGCCAGCCCTGACGCGATACGCGGCTGTGGCCATTCCAGCGCGTGGCGAAACGCGGCGGCATCCTGCGCAGCGCAGCGCCATTCGCCACGCAGCACGCCCAGCCCCGCGCGGGCATCGCCCAGTGTGCCGGATACCCATACATCATCGCCAGCCTGCGCCCTGTCGCGGCGCAACGCCAGCGCGGGCGGCGTCGAACCGAACACGGTGATGCAGAGATTGCGCGGGCCTGCCGTGGTATCGCCGCCGATCAGTTCGCAGTCGTAACGCTCAGCCAGCGCGAACAATCCATCGCTGAACGCATCGAGCCACGCTTCATTGGCATCGGGCAACGCCAGCGCGAGCGTGAAGCCCAATGGTGCCGCGCCCATGGCCGCGAGGTCGGACAGGTTCACTGCAAGCGCCTTGTGCCCGAGCGCGCGAGGGTCCACATCGGGCAGGAAGTGGCGGCCTTCCACCAGCATGTCTGTTGACACCGCCAGCGCCTCATCGGCGCGCAGCGCAAGCAGTGCGCAGTCATCGCCAATGCCGAGTATGGCGTGATGCGCCGGGGTATCCGCACGAGCATGAGCGCGCGCGCGCCGCGCGAAAAAACGTTCGATCAGGGAAAACTCGCTGGGCATGGGCGGGCCGGTTGCATGAAATGGAAGGGGCAGGAAGGAGCAAAAATCGTCCCATAACCCTGCATACAAGGTATGATCGAATTTTACCTTTGTATCCAGCCCAGGCAGCGAAGCCATCATGACAACTCCCGCGAACAACAGCAATGCCAGCGCCACTGAACTGCGCGATGCCGCGCTCGACTATCACGAATTTCCGCTACCCGGCAAGATCGCCATCGCGCCAACCAAGCAACTGGTGAACCAGCGCGATCTGGCGCTGGCGTATTCGCCTGGCGTGGCGTTCGCGTGCGAGGAGATTGTCGAAAACCCGCTGAAGGCTTCGCGGTTTACCGCGCGCAGCAATCTGGTGGGCGTGGTCACGAATGGCTCGGCAGTGCTTGGGCTGGGCAATATCGGCCCGCTGGCGGCCAAGCCAGTGATGGAAGGCAAGGCCGTATTGTTCAAGAAATTCGCGGGCATCGATGTATTCGATATCGAGATCAACGAGCCCGATCCGCACAAGCTCGTGGACGTGATCGCTGCGCTGGAGCCGACTTTTGGCGGCATCAACCTGGAGGATATCAAGGCGCCGGACTGCTTCACGGTGGAGCGCGAATGCCGCGCGCGCATGAAGATTCCGGTGTTCCATGATGACCAGCACGGTACCGCGATTGTCGTGGCCGCAGCGGTGACGAACGGGCTGAAGGTGGTCGGCAAGGATATTTCCCAGGTGAAGCTGGTGGCTTCGGGCGCAGGCGCAGCGGCGCTGGCATGCCTGGATCTGCTCGTCGATATCGGGTTGAAGCTGGAAAATATTTTCGTCACCGATCTGGCGGGCGTGGTCTATCAGGGCCGCGTGGAATTGATGGATCCCGTTAAAGAGCGCTTTGCGCGCGAAACCAGCGCGCGCACGCTGGCGGATGTGATTGGCGGCGCGGATATTTTTCTGGGCCTGTCCGCAGGCAATGTATTGACGCCGGAGATGGTCCGCGTGATGGCGGACAAGCCGCTGATTCTGGCGCTGGCGAATCCGGCGCCGGAAATTCTGCCGGAGCTGGCGCTCGAAGTTCGGCCTGATGCCGTGCTGGCAACGGGGCGCACGGATTATCCCAATCAGGTAAACAACGTGCTGGTGTTCCCGTTCCTGTTTCGCGGCGCGCTGGATGCGGGCGCGACAACCGTCACGCGGGAGATGGAAATCGCGGCGGCCACGGCCCTGGCGGAGCTGGCGCGCCAGGAGCAGAGCGATGTGGTGGCCAGCGCGTATGGCGTGCGCAATCTGTCGTTCGGGCCGAAATATCTGATCCCGAAGCCGTTTGATCCGCGGCTGATCGTGAAAATCGCGCCCGCCGTGGCAAAGGCCGCGATGGACTCAGGCGTTGCCACGCACCCGATCGAGGACTTTCAGCTCTACAAACAGCAGCTGCAACAGTTCGTGTATCACAGCGGCACGATGATGAAGCCCGTGTTCCAGATTGCGCGTGGCGTTGCGCCGGAGAAAAAGCGCATCGTGTTTGCCGAGGGCGAAGAGGAGCGCGTGTTGCGCGCCGTGCAGATCATCGTTGACGAAGACCTGGCCCGGCCCATTCTGGTGGGGCGCCCGCTGGTGATCAAAAAGCGTCTTGCGAGCTGTGATCTTCGGCTGGTTGAGGGCCGGGACTACACGGTCGTCGATACCGATTACGACCCGCGTTACCGCGAGTTCTGGCAGACCTACGCGAAGGCCATGGCGCGCCGCGGCATCACGCCGGGCATGGCAAGGCTCGAGATGCGCCGCCGCACCACATTGATTGGCGCGATGATGGTGCAGAAAGGGGAGGCGGACGGGCTGATCTGCGGCGTGCTGAGCACCACGCACCGGCATCTGCATTTTATCGATCAGGTCATTGGCAAGCACGAAGGATGCAGCGTGTATGCCGCGATGAATGCATTGATACTGCAAAATCGCCAGCTGTTCCTGGTGGATACGCATGTGAACGTGGATCCAACCCCCGAGCAGCTCGCCGAAATCACGCTGATGGCTGCCGAGGAGGTGAAGCGTTTTGGCATCGAGCCCAGGGTGGCGCTGCTGTCGCATTCAAATTTTGGCTCCAGCAACGCGCCCAGCGCGCAAAAAATGCGCGAGCTGCTGGAGATCCTGAAAGCGCGCGCGCCACATTTGCAGGTGGACGGCGAGATGCACGGCGACAGCGCGCTGGATGTGACGCTGCGCCACGAGATCATGCCGGACTCGACGCTCGAAGGCGAAGCGAACCTGCTGGTGATGCCCAATATCGACGCGGCCAATATCGCGTATAACCTGCTGAAAACCGCGGCAGGCAACAACGTGGCGATCGGCCCCATCCTGCTGGGTGCGGCCCGGCCTGTGCATGTGCTGACCGCCACAACCACGGTGCGGCGCATCGTGAACATGACGGCATTGCTGGTGGTGGACGCCAGCGCGGCGCGATAAAAAAGGAGCGCCCTTCAGCAATCGCCCTCAGGCGCTCTCAAGCTACCAGCTCAACAGGCTAATGATGTGGCGTATCCGGTTGGATGCCAGGATAGTGGTAGCGCTACCCTCGCGCGATATACGCTCACGCCTGGATTTTAGCCTGAGCGGGCGAAATTATCCACTTTTTCGCCGGTGCTCAGCGATTTTTACGATCTTGCATCCCACGGTATTGACCAGATAATCATCAAAAATTGGGGGCAGTTTATATGGTCAGATATTGCTTCCCGGGGGCGTTAGCGATACCCTTACACTTTTCAGACCGGGTTCCAGAACCAGGCCGCAGTCAGCTGGCAAAACGTACAGTGGGGCAGATAAGGCAAATGGCGAAAAAAGGGTGGCGTAACTGGATGACGGGCAGCCGCAATGCAGTGCAGGCAGGGGCCGCGGCGCTTTGTTGCGCGGCGCTGGTGGCCGCAGCGCAGGCCAGGCCTGCGTTGCAGATGCCGGGCGTGGATGCTGCCGCAGCCGGGAATACCGTTGCTACCGTCACGGTGGCGCAGCTGCCGCGCGAAGCCGTGAACACGCTGAAGCTGATCGCCGCAGGCGGGCCCTATCCGTATGCCAGGGATGGAATCACGTTCGGCAATTACGAGCGCGCGTTGCCTATGCACCGGCGCGGCTATTACCACGAATACACGGTGCCCACCCCGCGGGCGCGCAATCGCGGCGCGCGGCGCATCATCTGTGGCGGGCCGCTGCGACGGATCGACAACTGTTTTTACACCGGCGATCACTACATCAGTTTCAGAAGGATTGTTGAATGACACCAGGACGAGTGCCATGAGCGATATCGATATTACCTGTATGCACGATTCAGGCGTTGCGCGGGATATTTTCGCCGCTGACGAGGGCGATGGCAATAATCTGTTTGCGAGCGTCGTAAACATGGCGGCCAGCGCGCCTGGTGCAGCGCGCGCCCAGGGTGCGATTCCGCGCCGCGAGCCGCGCGCCGCAGCGCCCAGGGGCGGCGGCACCGGGCTGTTCAGAACCGTGCGGTCCAACATCGTGCAGTCCATCCGCGCGTTTCGCGTGCACGATCTTGCCAGCGAGGCGCATGCGTTGCAGCAGCATTTCATCTATGCGCACTGCACGGACGCGCAGAGCAGGCAGGAAGTGCTCGAAGTCATTTCAGCGGCGTTTCTGTTTCCGAAACACTTTGGCAAGAATTACGATGCGCTGTTCGATTGCCTGACCGATCTGGTGCAGAAAGCGGGCGAGCAGCCGGGCTTCGTGATCGTGCTCGAAGGGCTGCCCGTGGCCCAGAAGTTTGACAAGGACGGGCGCGAAACGCTGCTCGATGTATTCCGCGACGCAGCGGAATTCTGGGCCGAGCGCAAGGTGCCGTTTCGCGTGTTCTATTCGTTTGCGTGACAGCGGGCGCGCAGCGCAGGTTACTGCGGCTGGTAAATCTGCGCGCCCTGCTGCACGAATTCCACAGCCTTCTCTTCCATGGCCCTTTGCAGGGCAGCGTCATTGCTGACGCCCTGTTTCGCGGCGAATTCGCGCACATCCTGCGTGATCTTCATCGAGCAGAAATGCGGCCCGCACATCGAGCAGAAATGCGCGACCTTCGCGGCATCCTTCGGTAGCGTTTCATCGTGAAATTCGCGCGCCTTGTCGGGGTCCAGGCCCAGGTTGAACTGGTCGGCCCAGCGGAACTCGAAGCGCGCCTTGGACAGCGCATTGTCACGCACCTGCGCGCCTGGGTGGCCCTTGGCCAGATCGGCGGCATGCGCGGCGAGCTTGTAGGTGATGATGCCTTCCTTCACATCGTTCTTGTCCGGCAGGCCAAGATGCTCCTTGGGCGTGACATAGCACAGCATCGCGGTGCCAAACCAGCCGATCAGCGCTGCGCCAATGCCTGATGTGATGTGGTCGTAGCCAGGCGCAATGTCCGTGGTCAGCGGGCCGAGCGTGTAAAACGGCGCTTCGCGGCACCAGTCGAGCTGCAAGTCCATGTTTTCCTGGATCAACTGCATCGGCACATGGCCTGGGCCTTCGATCATCGTCTGCACATCGTGCTTCCACGCAATCTGCGTGAGTTCGCCCAGCGTTTTCAATTCGCCGAGCTGCGCGTCATCGTTGGCGTCGTAAATCGAGCCTGGACGCAGGCCATCGCCCAGCGAAAAGCTCACATCGTAAGCTTTCATGATCTCGCAGATATCCTCGAAATGCTCATACAGGAACGATTCCCGATGATGCGCGAGGCACCATTTCGCCATGATCGAGCCGCCGCGCGACACAATGCCGGTCATGCGCTGCGCGGTCAGCGGCACATAGCGCAGCAGCACGCCCGCATGGATCGTGAAATAGTCCACGCCCTGTTCGGCCTGCTCGATCAATGTGTCGCGGAAAATCTCCCAGGTCAGCTCCTCGGCCTTGCCATCCACTTTTTCGAGCGCCTGGTAAATCGGCACCGTGCCAATGGGCACCGGCGAGTTGCGGATGATCCATTCGCGCGTTTCGTGGATATGCCGGCCTGTGGACAGGTCCATCACCGTATCGCCGCCCCAGCGGATCGCCCAGGTCATCTTGTCCACTTCCTCGCCGATCGACGACGATACGGCGGAATTGCCAATGTTCGCGTTGATCTTCACCAGAAAGTTTCGCCCGATAATCATCGGCTCGGTTTCGGGGTGATTGATATTGGCCGGGATCACCGCGCGCCCGCGCGCGATTTCGGCGCGCACGAATTCCGGCGTGATTTCCTGCGGGGCTTGCGCATCAAAGGCCGCCGCGCCGAACGCCTGGCCTGGGTGCTGGCGCCCCATCATGGCCGCGAGTTTCGCGCCATTGGGGCCGCTGGCTTTCAGGTTGTCGAGATACGCGGCGCGCTGCTGGTTTTCGCGGATCGCGATGAATTCCATTTCCGGCGTCACGATGCCCTGTTTCGCATAATGCATCTGCGTGACGTTATGGCCAGCTCTCGCGCGGCGCGGCGTGCGGTGCAGCCCGGGAAAACGCAGCGCGGAGGTGGATGCATCGGCGGCGCGTTCGCGCCCGTACTGGCTGGTCAGGCCAGGCAGCGTTTCGGTGTCGCCGCGCTCGTCGATCCAGCGCTCGCGCAATGCGGGCAATCCTGCGCGGATGTCGATCTGCGCGGCGGGGTCGGTGTAAGGGCCAGAGGTGTCGTATACATACACGGGCGGATTTTTCTCGCCGCCGAAATGCGTGGGCGTATCCGCCTGCGAGATTTCACGCATCGGCACGCGCAGGTCAGGCCGTGAGCCTGTGACATAAATCTTGCGGGAATTCGGCAACGGTGCAATGGCGGCTTCATCGACATGAGCGTCGGCAGAAACAAACTTCGGGTTGGCGTTCATGGGATTCTCCAGGGATGCGATGATACAGATACAGATTGGCGCGGCGAACAGAATATCATTCCCTGACCACCACCGAACACGTCGTGCCGGCGGCAAGCACCATGCCGGGCGGTATCTTGTCGATATGAATGCGCACCGGCACGCGCTGCGCAAGCCGCACCCAGTTGAAGGTCGGGTTGACATCGGCGAGCAGCTCGCTGCTTTGCGGATTGTCGCGGTCATAAATGCCGCGCGAGATGCTTTCCACATGGCCTTCGAGCTTTTCGCCGCTCATCAGCCGGATCTCAGCCTTGCTGCCGATTTTCACATGCGGCAGTTTGGTTTCTTCAAAATAGCCATACACATAGAACGAATGACTGTCAATGATCGCCAGCTTTGCGTTGCCCGCGGTTGCGTAATCGCCGCGAAATACCTGTAGATTCGTCACATAGCCATCCACCGGCGCGACCACGCGCGTGCGTTCCAGATTCAGTTTCGCCGCATCCAGCGCGGCGAGCGCCTGCTCGTATCCGGCCTGCGCCGAGCTGGCGGTATGCACGGCGTTTTCGCGGCTTTCCTCGGACACAACGAGGCTATCCATATCAGCGCGACGTCTTGCATCATCCGCGCGCATCGCCTGTTCAGCGCGGCGCGCAGCCACGGCTGCCTGCGCCTGCTGGACCGCGATCTGGTAATGCGATGGGTCGATCTGCATCAGCAGGTCGCCCTTGTGCACGAACTGGTTGTCACGCACGGGCAGATCGACGACGTAGCCGGACACATCCGGCGCGATGTTCACCACGTTGGCGCGCACGCGGCCATCGCGCGTCCAGGGCTTGTCCATGTAATACACCCACATCACGCGCCCCAGCGCCAGGGCTGCGATCAGGATCAACACCGTGGCGGCAATGCCAACAAGGTTACGCAAGGTCAGGTTCATCGGAATCGGAAAATGGTCAAATAAAACAGTCAGCAGTCAGGCAATCAATGATAAACAGTCAGCCCGAGCAGGCAGCATACGCACACCAGCAGACACACGCGGAACAGCGAATGATGCCAGACCACGCGATATACGCCGAGCCGCGCGAGTATCGAGTCCAGCACCCAGGTTACCGCCGCGCCCAGAATGAACAGCAGCATCAGGGTGGGAACATAGGCATCGAGCAACGATATGTCACGCGGCATCGGGAACTCCAGGGCGGGCAACAGACAGACCATCGCGCACGGCGCGCTCGCCCAGCGGCGATTGCGGGTCGAGCAGCGCGGTGCGGATGAAATGCAGATGACTGAGAATGCGCAATAGCTGGCGGCGCTCCTCGCGCGACGGGTCAAATCCCGCCAGCACGGCGCGGGCCTGGGCAATGGCGGTGTCCGTGGCCTCGATCGTGCGCGTATAGCGGGTTGCGGCGGGCTTCACGAACAGCGCGCTGATGGCGGTGAGCATGGCGTCGATAGCCTTGCGCCACGGCATATGCGCAGCATAGCGTTGATGCGCAGGCAGGGCGGCGAGTTCGTCACGCAGGTCGATCACTGCATTGCCGACTTCGAGCACCGAGAACAGCCAGCGCAAGGTATCGCGCTTGAGCGCGGAGGTTTGCCGCGGCAGCGCGTTGATCTGGAACATCAGGTCGCGCGCGCCGCTTTCAAAGCGCCCGCGCAGCCGGGGCAGCCGCGCCTGGCAGGCCATTGCCACGCGGCGGCGCAGATCGTTGATGAGCTTGCCGGTGAGCCAGCGCGTGGAGGGCGGCAGCAGCACAGCGAACGCCACGGCGGACACGGCCATGGCCATGATGATCGCAATCGCGTTATTGATCAGGTCGCTCGGGTTGTAATCGATGACTTTGTCCGGCACGCTCAGGAAACAGAAATAGATGCAGAAGCCTGCGCCGATGCCCGCGTATTTCGGGCGTGTGGTCACGAAAGCGCCGACGGCCAGCACGGGCGCCAGCACCACGCACAGCAACGCAAAGCCATCGATATGCGGAAAGATGCAGAAGGTGACGATCATGCCCACCAGCCCGGCGAATACGCTGCCGATGGTCATCTGCGTGGCCATGCGCGTGGGGTTGGGCGATGATGACGCAATCGCGCAGGTGGCCGCCGCGTTCAGTACCATCATGGGGCCGCTGGGCCACGCCGTGGCGATCCAGAACGCGCCGAGCAGCACCGTGACGAATGCCGCGCGCGCGCCAGCGACGGCGGCGGTAATCCAGCTGGTCTTGGGTTGATAGCGTTCATGCCAGCGCTCGCGTTCATGCGTGAGATCGTCCAGTGACGCATAGGTGCGGGTGAATTCATGCAGCTCATGCAGAAAGCGGTACAGCAGTTCGGTGGCCGTGTCGAAATCGAGCAGATGCGCCGGGTCCTGCGTCTGGAGCGCGGCGCGGGTTTCGCGCACGCGGCGCGGCAGCGCAACGCGATACGTTTCAATCTGGGTGGCCACGTGTGCGGCGTCGTCGGTATTCTGCACGGGATCGCCGCGCCAGGTCAGCAAGGGCGCGATTTCGTGGAAATACGGTTCAAGCGCGGCAATCGTTGCTGCCGACGCGGTGCTGCGCAGCCGGTTCATCAGCTGGTGCAATGCGTGCAGCCGGGTGGAGGCCGTCATGAATTCGCTGTTTAACCGCGCCAGCCGCCCGCCGCGCATGCGCGCATCCGGGCTTTCAAAGATGGCGACGCTGCGCGTGGTCTCGAAGTTCACCACATCCGCGATGAAACGCTCGTTGATGGACTCGATCTGCTCGCGGTCAATCTGGCCGGACAGGGTGGCCATCACATAATCCATAAACACGGAAAAGCGCTGCCGGATGCCCGCGCGAATCTGTTCAAACGAATATTGCGGAAAGATCACGGCGCTGACGATCCCCGCGCTCAGAATGCCGACCGACAATTCGGCCATGCGCGTGAGCGCCGTCATGAACGCATCGTCAGGCGCCTGGGAGGCGGGCAGGCCAATCAGCGCAGCGGTGTAGCCTGCCAATACGAAACCATACGAGCGGAAATTGCGCTGCCGCGCCGCGCCGCCCGCGCAGATGCCGATCCATAACGCCATCGACAAAATAAACAGCTCAGGCTGCTGCGCAAACAGGCCGATCAGTTCGAGCATCACCACCAGCCCGAACAGCGAGCCGATCAGCCGGTACGTGCTTTTGGCGAACACCGCGCCGCTTTGCGGCTGCATCACCACGAACACGCACAGCAGCGCGGTGCGCGGCTGCGGCAAATCCAGCGCCAGCGATACGCCCAGCGCGAGCAGCGCGGCAGTCACGGCCTTGAGCACATAGCTCCAGGTCTTTCCATCGGTGCGCGCCCAGTCAGCGAGCGCCGCGAAAAACTCGGCGCGACGGTTCAGGCGCGATGGCGGGGAAGCGGGTGCTGACATTGCCCTTGGCCTGCGCTGGGGTTACTGCGCGTGTGCGCCGGGTTGCGCAGGCGCGAGCCACGCAGCGGGCATCGGCGGCAACAGGCCTTGATGCTTGCCGTGCGCGGGAAGCTGGTCAGCGTCCCCGGGGCTGGCCGTGGCGTCCATCATGCCGCCGCCCAGCGCCGCCACCAGCGACGCATGGGCGGCAAGCCGCCCGGCCGTGATGTTCGCCATGCCCTGTTCGGCCTGCAACAGCTGCGTTTGCGCCACCAGCACGTTCAGATAATCCGTCAGGCCGCGCCGGTAGCCTTCTTCAGACAGATTCAGATTGCGCTGTGCCACGCTGACCGAGCGGCGCGCCTCCCTGTGCTGCGAGGCCAGGGAACGGATGCGCACCACCGCGTCGGACACTTCCTTCAGCGCGCCCGTGATGGTCTGGTTGTACTGCTCGACGGCCTCGTCATAACCCGCCGCTGCCGCACCCAGTTCAGCGCGCAGCCGTCCGCCGTCGAAAATCGGCAACGACAGCGCCGGGCCGGCTGTCCAGCCACTATTGGCCGCGCGCAGGAACTGGAACATCGGGCCTGCCGCGGCGAAACCGCCCAGCGTGACCAGCAGATTGATATCAGGATAAAAGCCCGCGCGCGCCACATCCACGCCGCGCGCCTGCGCGGCGATCGTCCAGCGCGCGGCCACCACGTCGGGGCGATGGCCGATCAGCTCAGCGGGCAGGGTGGAAGGCAGGTCCATGGGCGCGGTCATCGCCAGATGCGGGCGCGTGAGCGCGTCTGCCGCGCCCGGCCCTTTGCCCGCCAGCGCGGCCAGCTGGTTTTTGTTCAGCGCAATGGCTTCCTCGCACGCATCAATCTGGCGCTGGTATTCGGGCAACGGCGTTTCCGCCTGTGTGACTTCCAGCTGCGTGCCCAGGCCGCCTTTCAGGCGGCGCTGCGCATAACCGAGGATCTTCTGCTGCTCGGCCAGCATCGCTTTGGCAATATCGAGCAGCGCGTAATTTTTCGACAGGTCGATATACGCGCGCGTGATATTGACTTCGAGTTCGAGCTGCGCTGCGCGTTCATCCGCTGCGCGCGCATGCGCGGCATCCAGCGCGCGCGCGGCCGTGTTTTTGTCCTTGCCCCACAGATCGAGGTGATACGACAGGCCCAGCGCTGCGGTGTTGTTCCAGGTCATCGTGTTCGCCAGCGGGCCGGGGCCATAATAAATATTGTCGGGCCAGCGCTGGCGTTCGATCGACAGATTGCCGCCCAGCTGCGGCAGCATGGCCGAGCGCGCCACGCCCGCCATCGCGTTCGCCTCGCGCACGCGCGCCTGCGCCATGGCCAGCGTCGGGCTGTCAGCCAGCGCGGTTTCGATCCAGGTGTTCAGCTGTGCATCGCCATACACATGCCACCAGTTGGCTGCAGGCCATTTCGCATCGGCATTGGCTGCGCGAATGGCGGCGCCTGCATCGAGCGTGGCCGCGTCCATGCGCTGCGCCTGTGGCGCAATGCCGCCCGTGCTGGCGCATCCCGCGATTATCAACGAGAACGCAAGAACCACGGCGGTAGAATACGCGGACAGCACCGTAACCGGCACACTTTCCTCCATGAATGGCGATAAATAAGAACGAAGCATTATATTTTCTGGCGGATTGTCGAATAACACGCAATGCTGCAACATATTGTTTCCTGTTTTGATGGACTATATATTAGTAATGTGTAACAATTCGTCCGTCGAACAGGAAAATCTATGGATACACTTCAAAACATGCGCGTGTTTGTTCGCGTGGTTGAAGCGGGGAGTTTCACGGGCGCGGCGCAGCATATGAATACCACGACGGCCTATGCGTCGCGCGCGGTGTCCGATCTGGAGGCGCATCTGCGTACCCGGCTGCTGAACCGCACCACGCGCCGCATCGCGCTGACCGAGGCGGGCGAGCGTTATCTGCAACGCTGCGAGCAGATTCTGGCTTATGTCGATCAGGCGGAGGCCGAGGCGGGCAACGCGCACGCGCATCCGTCAGGCAAGCTGAAGGTGCACGCCATGACGAGCTTCGGCCAGCACTACGTGGTGCCCGCCGTGAGCCGTTACCAGCAGATCAACCCCGAGGTGCAGGTGGAACTCACGCTGGCGCAGCGCATGCCCGATCTGCTCGAGGAAGGGTATGACGTGGCGCTTGTGCTGGCGCAGAACCTGTCTGATTCCGGTTTCGTGTCGCAGCGGCTGGCCAGCACGTTCAGCATTGTATGCGCATCGCCCGCCTGGCTGGAGCGCCACGGCGTGCCGCAAACGCTGATGGATTTGCAGAAACACACCTGCCTGCGCATGGTCACGCCGATTTTCCCGTCCTCCCAATGGCAGTTCGATGGCCCGAATGGCGAGGAGACCGTGCAGCTTGGCCCCATGTCCTTCCAGGTGAATGTGGCCGAGGCGATGGCGGGCGCGGTGCGCGAGAGCATGGGCATCGGGCTGTTACCCGTGCATTCTGCGATAGGCGGCCTGGCCAGCGGCGAGCTGGTGTGGATTTTGCCGGAATACCGGGCGCAGCAGATGAACGTCTATGCGATGTATCCGTCGCGCCAGTATCTGGACGCGAAGATTCGCACATGGGTGGAGCTGCTGCGTGAAGAAATGCCCGTGATGCTGGCCAGCGAGCAGGAGCGGCTCAAGGAGTTTGCCCGGGCATAACCGGCAACTGCCAGTCAATCGGCGTTTTCCCGTGCTGCTGTAAATATTCGTTGGCCTTCACAAAATGGCCGCAGCCGAAAAACCCCCGATGTGCAGACAGGGGCGACGGGTGCGGCGCTTCGAGCACGCAGTGCGGTGCGGTAATCAGCGCACGCCGGGCCTGCGCGTGCGCGCCCCACAGCATGAACACCCGATGCTCGCCCTGCGTGGCGAGCGCATGAACCAGCGCGCCAGTGCAGGATTCCCAGCCGTGCTTCGCATGACTGGCGGCGCGATGGCGCTCGACGGTCAACACGGTATTGAGCAGCAGCACGCCCTGGCGCGCCCAGGATTCCAGGCAGCCGTGACGCGGCATATCCAGCCCCAGACTGCCCGAAATTTCCTTGAAGATATTGCGCAATGAGGGCGGGGGCCGCACGCCAGGCGGCACCGAAAACGCCAGGCCGTGCGCCTGCGGAATGCCGTGATCTTCGCCGTGATACGGGTCCTGCCCAAGAATGATGACCTTGACCTCTGATGGCGCCACCACGCGCAGCGCATGAAACACGTCATCAGGATAAATCGTCCTGCCCGCGCTGCGCTCGCCTTCAACGAAGCGGCATAACGGCGCATAGGCCGCGCTGGCGATAAACGGGCGCAACAGCGCATGCCATGCGGGCGGCAATGTGTCGAACTGGTTTTCCAGCCAGTGTGAAGTGGCCTGCAAAGCGTCAGCGCTGGGCATAGTCGGGCGCATCCGCGGGGCGCGGCGCATCACCGTTATGCTCCAGCCAGCCGCCGCCCAATGCGCGATACAGATCAACCAGATTCGTCAGCCGCGCGAGCCGCGCTGCAATCAGCGTCTGCTGCGCGGCATACAGATCATTCTGCGCGGTCAGCACGGACAGATAGCTATCCACGCCATTGCGGTAACGCAGGGTGGACAGATCGAGCCGCCGCTGGTTAGCATGCACATCGCGCTGCATGGCGGCCACCTGCTGGTCATAGGTGCCGCGCGCGGCCAGGCCATCGGCGACTTCGCGGAACGCCGACTGGATGGCTTTTTCATACTGTGCGATCTGCACGCGCTTCTGGACGTTCGCCAGGTTCAGGTTCGCGCGGTTCGCGCCGCCGGCGAAAATCGGCAGCGTAATCTGCGGCGCGAACGACCATGCGGCCATGCCCGGCTTGAACAGATCGCCCAGCGTGATGCTGGAGGTGCCCAACGCGCCTGTCAGCATGATGCGCGGGAAGAACGCCGCGCGCGCCGCGCCGATATTCGCGTTTGCGGCAAGCAGTTGCTGTTCGGCGGCCATGATGTCCGGGCGGCGCGTCAGCAGGTCTGAAGGCAGCCCTTCGGGGATGTCGGTGAGCAGATTCTGCGCATCGAACGGCAGGCCCGGCGGCAGGTCAGCGGGCAGTGGTTCGCCAATCAGCAGGACGAGCGCGTTTTCGGCCTGCGCGCGCGCGCGCTGTTGCGCCTGCCAGTTGGCCTGCGCAACTTCAACGACCGTCTGCGCCTGGCGCAGATCCAGCTCGCTGCCCGTGCCGTTGTCAAACTGCAATTTCGTCAGATCGTAGGACGCCTGCGCGGTTTTCAGCGTTTCCGCAGTCACTTTCAGCAGTTCATCGTCGGCCAGCATCGTCAGATACTGGTCGGCTACCTGCGACACCAGCGAGATTTCCGCGGCCTTGCGTGCTTCGGCGGTCGCCAGATATTGCGCAAGCGCCTGCGCTTTCAGGCTGCGCAAGCGCCCGAAAAAGTCGATTTCCCAGGACGTGGAAAGCCCGACGTTATACACGCGCGAGATACCCGCCAGACCACTGGGCGATACCGGCGCCGGATAGCGCTCGATCGTGCCGGATCCCGCGGCATCCACGCCGGGCAGCAGGTTCGCGCGCGTAATCTGGTATTGCGCGCGCGCTGCATCGATATTCAATACCGAGACGCGCAGGTCGCGGTTGTTGCGCAGCGCAATCGCCACGAGCCGTTGCAGGCGCGGATCCGTGAAGAAGTTGCGCCAGCCGATATCGGCGGCGATCATGCCGCCCGCGCTGCGGCCATTCAATGGCTGGCCGTTCATGCCGGGCTGCGTGGCATAAACGCCGCCCTGCGGGAACGTGGCCGCCACCGGCGCGGCGGGCCGATGATAAAACGGGATCATCGTGCAGCCTGCGAGACTGGCCGCGATGAGCGTGGCCGCCGCGATCCGGGAATAGCCGTGATGGCGGTTAGCAGTACCAGTAGTACCGTTGTCGTTACATTTGCGCATTGTCTTCATCTTCATCATGCGCATGGTGCGCGTCATAATGGGCCATCGCCACATCGGGGTCTTCCTTTTCGCCGCTGAACTTGCTGCGTATCACCACGAAGAACATCGGGATCATGAAGATGGCCAGGAAGGTCGCGGTCAGCATCCCGCCGATCACGCCCGTGCCAATGGAATGCTGGCTGCCGGAACCCGCGCCGTTGCTGATGGCCAGCGGCAGCACGCCGAGCACGAACGCCAGCGAGGTCATCAGGATCGGGCGCAGCCGCAGGCGCGAGGCTTCGAGCGCGGCTTCGATCGGCCCCATGCCCTCCTTGTGCTGCAAGTCGCGCGCGAACTCAATAATCAGGATCGCGTTTTTCGCCGATAGCCCCACCGTGGTCAGCAGGCCCACCTGGAAGAACACGTCGTTTTCCAGACCCCGCAGCCAGACCGCGCTCAGCGCGCCAATCACGCCCAGCGGCACCACCATGATGACCGCGAACGGAATCGACCAGCTCTCATACAGCGCCGCCAGACACAGGAACACTACAAGGATGGATATGCCGTACAGAATCGGCGCCTGCGAACCGGATTGCCGTTCCTGCAACGAGATGCCCGTCCATTCGTAACCGATACCTGCGGGCAGTTTGGCCGCCAGATTCTCGATTTCCGTCATGGCCGCGCCGGTACTCACGCCGGGCGCGCCTGCGCCCTGGATTTCCATGGACGAAATGCCGTTATAGCGTTCGAGCTTCGGCGAACCGTAGATCCAGTGGCCCGTTGCAATCGAGCTCAGCGGCACCATGCCGCCCGAGCTGTTGCGCACGTACCAGTAGTTCATGTCATCAGGATTCATCCGGTAGGGCGCATCAGCCTGCACATAGACTTTCTTGATCCGTCCATCCATATCAAGGAAGTTGTTGACATACTGCGAGGCCCACGCAATCGAGAAGGTCTGGTCCGCCGCCGCTGGCGACACGCCCAGCGCTTCGGCCTTTTCGCGGTCGATATCCACCTTGAACTGCTGCGTATCATCCAGCCCGTTCGGGCGCACGCCAACGAGTTTCGGGTTCTGGCGCGCCATGCCGATTAACTGGTTGCGCGCGGCCATCAACTTTTCATGCCCCAGCCCGGCCTGGTCCTCAAGCTCGAAGTCGAACCCTGCGGCGGTGCCCAGCTCGGGAATCGAGGGCGGATTCATGGCATAGACCAGCGCGTCCTTGTACGACGCATAATGCGCCTGCACACGCTGGACCAGTGCGGGCACCTTTTCGTTATCCGCCTTGCGCTGTTCATAGCCCTTCATCTTGGCAAACAGGATACCGGTGTTCTGGCCACGGCCCGCGAAGCTGAAGCCATTGATCGTCAACACGGAATCGACGATGCTGCTTTCCTTCGTCAACAGGAAATCCGACACGTCCGCCAGCGTGCGCCCGGTGGTTTCCAGCGTTGAGCCAGGCGGCGTTTGCACCATCACGAACATCACGCCCTGATCTTCATCGGGCAGGAAGGATTTGGGCAGCTTCACGAACAGCAGCCCGACCAGTGCAATGACCGCGAGATAGATGAACAGCCAGCGCCCCGAGTTTTTGATCACATGGGCCACGCCGTTGTGATATTTGATCCGGCTTCGGTGGAACATGCGGTTGAACCAGCCGAAGAAACCGGTTTTGGATTCATGATGCCCCTTGGGAATCGGCTTGAGGATCGTTGCGCATAACGCGGGCGTCAGAATCAGGGCAACCAGCACCGACAGCACCATTGCAGACACGATCGTTAGCGAGAACTGCCGGTAAATCGCGCCCACCGAACCGCCGGACATGGCCACCGGCACGAACACCGCGGACAGCACCAGCGCCACGCCCACCAGCGCGCCGGTGATCTGGCCCATCGCCTTGCGCGTGGCTTCGCGCGGCGACAGGCCTTCTTCGGCCATCACCCGCTCGACGTTTTCAACGACCACGATCGCATCGTCCACCAGCAGCCCGATGGCCAGCACCATGCCGAACATGGAGAGCGTGTTGATCGAGAAGCCCACCAGGGCCATGATGCCGAAGGTGCCCAGCAATACCACTGGCACGGCGATGGTTGGAATCAGCGTGGCCCGCAGGTTTTGCAGGAACAGGTACATCACGCAGAACACCAGCACGATGCCTTCAAACAGTGTCTTCACCACATCCTGGATCGACAGCTTCACGAACGGCGTGGTGTCATACGGATAATTCACCACGAGGCCATGCGGGAAATACTGCGACAGCTGTTCGATTTTCTCGCGCACGAGCCGGTCGGTCTGCAACGCATTCGCGCCCATCGCCAGCTGGATGCCCAGCGCGGCGGTGGGCCGGTTGTTCCACCGGGTATCGTAATTGTAGTTTTCGCCGCCCAGCGCGATGCGCGCGACATCCCGCAGGCGCACCAGCGAACCGTCCTGGTTGGCTTTCAATACCACGTTGCCAAACTGCTCGGGCGTGCGCAACAGCGTCGCCTCGGTAATGGTCGCCTGCATGGACTGCCCGGCCACCGCAGGCGCGCCGCCAATCTGGCCGCCCGCGACCTGCACGTTCTGCGCGGCAAGCGCGTTGCTCACATCGACCGGCGTCAGGCTGTAATTGGTCAGCTTGCCCGGGTCCAGCCAGATGCGCATGGAATACTGCGTGCCAAACAGGGTGTAGGTGCCCACGCCATCCAGGCGGCTGATCGGATCCTGGATATGCGACGCGACGTAATTCGTCAGGTCATAGCGGCTCATGCTGCCATCTTCCGACACGAACGCCATCACCATCAAAAAACTGTTGCTCGACTTCGTGACCGACAGGCCCAGCTGCTGCACGATCTGCGGCAGCACGGGCGTGGCCAGCTGCAACTTGTTTTGCACCTGCACCTGCGCGATATCCGGGTTGGTGCCCGCCGCGAAGGTCAATGTAATCATCGCGGTGCCGCTGTCATCACTCGTCGATGAGATATAGAGCAGGTGATCGAGGCCGCTCATCTGCTGCTCGATGACCTGCGTAACGGTGTTTTCCACCGTGGACGCAGACGCGCCAGGATAGTTCGCGCGGATCTGGATGGAGGGCGGCGCGATGGGGGGATACTGCGACACCGGCAGCGTGAACACTGCCGCCGCGCCCGCGAGCATCAGGATAATGGCGATCACCCAGGCAAAAATCGGGCGGTCGATAAAGAATTTTGACATGCGGCGTTGCCCCTGTTATTCCCCGCCGTGGCGCGAGGTATTCACGCCAACCTGGCCCGGCGCGGGTTGCGCGTTCTGCGCCGCGCTGGCGCCGGATGCAGCCGGCGTGGCGGACAGGGCCTGCCCCGTGACCTGGTCAGCAGAAGGCGCACCAGGCGGCGGCGGTGGCGGCAGATGCGCGGCCACGGGCTTGACCTTCATGCCGGGGCGCACTTTCACGAGGCCCTGCACGATCACGCGGTCGCCCGGATTCAGGCCGCTTTCAACGATCCAGTCCTGCCCCTGCGTGCCGGCTGTCGTGATCGTGCGGATCGCTGCCTTGTTGTCAGCGCCAACCACCATCACCGTGGCCTGGCCTTTTGCGTCGTGCTGCACGCCCAGCTGCGGCACGACGAACGCGTGATCGTTGATGCCTTCCTCGATGCGCGCGCGCACGAACATGCCCGGCAGCAGCACATGGCCAGGATTCGGGAAGATGGCGCGCAAGGTCACCGAGCCTGTTGTTTCATCCACCGTCACATCGGAGAACTGGAGCTTGCCCGTTTCGGCATAGGTGCGGCCATCTTCAAGAATCAGCGTGACTTTGGCTGCGTTCGGGCCATCGGTTTTCAGCTTGCCGCTTTGGATGTACTGGCGCAGCTGCAAGCCTTCGCGGCTGGACTGCGTGAGGTCAACATAGACCGGATCGATCTGCTGCACCGTGGACATCAACGTGGCCTGGCTGGCCTGCACATAAGCGCCAGGCGTGACCTGCGAGATGCCGATCTTGCCGGTGATCGGCGCGATGACGTCCGTATAGCCCAGGTTGATGCGCGCGAGCGCCACCGCCGCCTTGCCTGCGGCCACATCTGCTGCGGCCTGGCCTTGCGCGGCGACGGCGTTGTCGTAATCCTGCTTGCTGACGGCGTTTGCGGCGACCAGCACCTTGTAGCGGTTCGCCAGCGCACTGGCCGTCACGAGGTTCGCCTGCGCCTTGGCCAGTGTGGCCTTCGCGCTGTCCAGCGCGGCGATGTAGGGCGCGGGATCGATCTTGTACAGGCGCTGTCCCATCTTCACGTCCGAGCCTTCCACGAACTCGCGGCGCAGCACGATGCCATCCACCCGCGCGCGCACCTGCGCCATCAGGAACGCGTTGGTGCGGCCCGGCAATTCCGTGAGGATGGGCACCGATGTGGGCTGCATGGTCATCACGCCGACTTCGGGCGCCGTGGGCGCAGGCGGCGCTTTCTGCTCGCACGCTGCGAGCGCAATGGCTGCCATGACGCTCATCAGGCAAAGTGAAATCCGTTCAACGCGCATGAATATCCTCTGTTTCTCTATCCGTCTATCTTTGTGTGCGGCGGCTACTGACGGGAAAACCCGCCTGCTGACCGCTTTCTGCTGACAATAAGGTGCTATTATAGATACATTCGTGAATGAATGTAAGTTGTTTTTTTGTTGGCTTTATTCATTGAGTTTTGAGTTTGCAAGGTTTAACCGATGGCCCGATGCACGAAAGAAGAGGCGCTGAAAACACGAGACCACATCCTCGATGCGGCGGAACGGGTGTTTTTTGAAAAAGGCGTATCGCGCACCTCGCTGGCCGATATTGCGCAGGCTGCGGGCGTTACGCGCGGCGCGATCTACTGGCATTTCGAGAACAAGGGCGATGTGTTCAATGCCATGATCGAGCGCGTGGCATTGCCGCTCGATGAGCTGAAGGCCGCGTCGATCGCGCCTGATGAACCCGATCCGCTGGGGCGCATCCGCGATCTGTGCGTGCTGTGTCTGCGCAACACAGCCACGGACGCGCAGCGTCACCGCGTGTTCGATATCCTGTTTCTGAAATGCGAGTTTATCGAGGACATGGAGCCAGTGGCACGGCGCCATCAGGCCGCCCTGCGCGAAGGGCTCGAACAGCTGGAGAACGGTTTGCGCAACGCCATTTCCCGCGGCCAGCTGCCCGCTGATCTGGATCCGGTGCACGGCGCGCGGATGGTGCATGCGACGATCGGCGGCCTGCTGCGCGGCGCTGCGCTGCTGCCCGACCTGTTCGATGTGGCCGCGAACGCTGGCAGAATGGTGGATGCGATGCTCGATGCGCTTCGGTTCAGCCCTGCCATGCGCACTAACGCGGAATCCCGGAATCACGCGATTTGACCGAAACGCCTAAACACAGCTAGAATCGCGCCTTCGTTCGGAGTGTAGCGCAGCCCGGTAGCGCATCTGCTTTGGGAGCAGAGGGTCGCAGGTTCGAATCCTGTCGCTCCGACCACCTTGCCCTGATCATTATTATTATAATTTTCGCTGCAAAAGCGAAAGCATGAATTACTGAAATCCATGAGATAACCCGATATGCTGCTGATGATCGACAATTACGACTCGTTTACCTATAACCTCGTGCAGTATTTTGGCGAGCTGGGCGAGGACGTGCGCACGTATCGTAACGATGAAATCACGTTGTCTGATATTGAGAAGCTGAACCCTGAGCGTATCTGCCTGTCGCCCGGGCCGAGCAATCCGCAGCACGCGGGCATCACGCTGGAGGTGCTGCGCGAATTCTCCGGGCGCATTCCCATTCTTGGCGTGTGCCTGGGGCATCAGGCCATTGGCGAAGCTTTCGGCGGGCGTGTGATCCGCGCGCAAAGCATTATGCATGGCAAGCCCAGCATCATCCATACAGACCAGCGCGGCGTGTTTGCCGGCCTGCCGGAACATTTTTCCGTCACGCGCTACCATTCCCTGGCCATTGAGCGCGCCACGTTGCCCGCCTGCCTGGAAATTTCGGCGTGGACGGACGATGGCGAAATCATGGGCGTGCGGCACCGGGAGCTGGCCGTCGAGGGCGTGCAGTTTCACCCTGAGTCGATTTTGTCCGAACACGGTCACGCGATGCTGAAAAACTTCCTCACGCAGACAAAACCCGCCGCATGACACACGGCAAACGGTAAACAGAATAAAGAATCCCCCTATGACTGATCCGCACGCCATCATGATTACGCCGCAGGAAGCGCTGCAACGTACCATCGAGCACCGCGAAATTTTCCACGACGAAATGCTGCACCTGATGCGCATGATCATGCGCGGTGAACTCTCGCCCGTGCTTGCCGCGGCCATCATCACGGGCTTGCGCGTGAAGAAGGAAACCATCGGCGAAATTACTGCCGCCGCGATGGTGATGCGCGAATTCGCCACTTATGTGAAGGTGGTCAGCCACGAGAATTTTGTGGATATCGTGGGCACCGGCGGCGACGGCGCGCAGACGTTCAATATTTCCACCGCGTCGATGTTCGTCGCGGCGGCGGCGGGCGCGCGCGTGGCCAAGCACGGCAACCGCGGCGTATCCAGCCGGTCAGGCAGCGCGGATGTGCTCGATGCGCTTGGCGTGAATCTCGACCTGGGCGCCGAACAGGTGGCCGCGTCGATCGACGCGACAGGCATCGGGTTCATGTATGCGCCCAATCATCATCCGGCGATGAAAAACGTCGCCGCAGTGCGCCGTGAGCTGGGCGTGCGCACGATCTTCAATATTCTTGGTCCGCTGACCAATCCCGCCAACGCGCCCAACCAGCTGATGGGCGTGTTCCACCCTGATCTGGTGGGCATTCAGGTGCGCGTGATGCAGCGGCTCGGCGCCAAACATGTGCTTGTGGTGTATGGCATGGATGGCATGGACGAAGTGTCGCTTGGCGCATCGACGCTGGTGGGCGAGCTGCGCGACGGCGAAGTGTGCGAATACGAGATTCACCCCGAAGATTTCGGCTTGCAGATGGCCTCGAACCGTTCATTGAAGGTGGCCAATGCCGGGGAATCGAAAGCCGTGCTGCTGAACGCGCTGGAAAACAAGCCTGGCGTGGCGCGGGAGATCATCGTGCTGAACGCCGCCGCGGCGCTTTATGCAGCGAACGTGGCCACATCGATCGCCCAGGGCATCACGCTGGCGCGCGAAGCGATCGCCAGTGGCAGCGCGCGCGCGAAGGTCGATGAACTCGTGCGCTTCACGCAGCAGTTCAGGCGCTGAATGAATCTGTTCTGCGCTCCCTGTGTCATCCGGTCAATATCATGAGCGATATCCTGCAGAAAATCATCGCCGTCAAACATGACGAAGTGCGCGCAGCAGAACGTTGCGCGCCGCTGGAAGCGCTGCGTCTCGATGCGCTGGCGCGCGAGAAGCGCGACTTCATTGGCGCGCTGCGCGCGAAGCATGCGCTGGGGCAGGCGGCAGTCATTGCCGAAGTCAAGAAAGCCAGCCCGTCCAAAGGCGTGTTGCGCGAGCATTTCATGCCCGCGGAGATTGCGCGCTCGTATGAAAGCCACGGCGCGGCGTGCCTGTCCGTGCTCACCGATGTGCAGTTTTTCCAGGGCAGCGCTGCGTATCTGGAGCAGGCGCGCGCTGCGTGCGCGTTGCCCGTATTGCGCAAGGATTTCATCGTTGATGCCTACCAGATTGTCGAGGCCCGCGCGATGGGCGCTGATGCGATTCTGCTGATCGCCGCCGCGCTTGCGCCCGAACAGATGCGCGATTTTGAAGCGCTCGCGCATTCGCTGGGCATGGCGGTGCTGGTTGAGGTGCACGATCGGGAAGAACTGCAACAGGCGCTGACATTGAAAACGCCATTGATCGGCATCAACAACCGCAATCTGCGCACGTTCAAAACGTCGATTCAGAACACGCTCGATATGCTCGCCGAGGTGCCAGGCGATCGTATCGTCGTGACCGAGTCAGGCATTCTGGCGCGCGCGGACGTGGAAACAATGCGCGCAGCAGGCGTGCAGACGTTCCTGGTGGGCGAAGCGTTTATCCGCGCCCCGCATCCAGGCGCAGAACTGGCACGGATGTTTTTTTGATCGAGCGCGAAATCAAACTGGCGTTGCCGCCCGCGCAAACCAGCGCGGTGATGCAGTTTTTCACCGCGCGCACAGGAAACGCCGGGCAGGTCATGCGGCTCGACAATATTTATTTCGATACCCCCGATCTTGCGCTGTCGCAGCAGAAATGCGCATTACGGTTGCGCCGCACGCCAGCGGGCTGGCTGCAAACCTTCAAGACGGCTGGCGTGGCGCGCAATGGCCTGCACGCGCGACATGAATGGGAAATGCCCGTGGCCGGTGAGGCGCTTGACATCGAACGGCTGCCCGATATGTGTGATGACAGCCGCATGGTAGAGGTGCTGCGCGATGCCGCGCCCGCGTTGATCGCGATCTTTCGCACGGACTTCACGCGCACCTTGTGGTCATTGCTCATGCCCATGCATGGGGAGTGCGCGTGCATCGAAGCCGCCATCGACCAGGGTGAAATTCTTGCCGACGTCCACGGCGCGCTGCGTCGCGCGCCCATCAGCGAAATCGAGCTGGAACTCAAAAGCGGCGCCACGGATGCATTGCATATGCTGGCCGCGCAACTCACCGCGCAGGTTTGCGGCCTGGCTTTCGATGATCTGAGCAAGGCGCAGCGCGGTTATGCGTTAAGGGAAGGGCGTGACCCATGAAAAAGCCCTGATTTTCGTGATGGAAAATCAGGGCTTGTCAAAACTGGTTGCGGGGGAAGGATTTGAACCTTCGACCTTCGGGTTATGAGCCCGACGAGCTGCCAGACTGCTCCACCCCGCGTCTGATAAGAAAGCGATTATAACGCAGTATCGGGGAAAAGGGAAGCCCCCGGTTTATTCATTGCCCAAAGCCATGAACTGCACGGGAATCCGCCGGTTTCCCATGCTGCCGTGGAACGCCCCGAAGCGCCCGGCCAATGGCGCACCGCAATCGGGGCAGCAGCCATCGTCGCGCAGGCGATACTGGGTGATCTGGTAGCCATTGCGCTCGATGAGCAACGCGCCGCAGCCCGCGCAATACGTGCTGGCGCCCTCGAGGTCGCGCACATTGCCCACATAGACATGGCGCAGCCCTTCAGCGCGGGCGATATGCTGTGCGCGATGCAATGTGAGGTGCGGCGTCAGCGTGGCGCTGGTCAGTTTGAAGCTGGGATGAAACGCGGTGAAATGCAAGGGCACTTCCGGCGACAATTCACGCGCAACCCAGGCGGACAGGGCGGCAATTTCCGCATCGCTGTCGTTGGCATCGGGAATCAGCAGCGTGGTGAGCTCGAGCCAGCAGCGGGTCTCGTGATAAACATAGCGCAGCGTGTCCAGCACCGGCGCCAGACGCGCGCTGCACAGGGACTGGTAGAACCGTTCGGTGAACGCCTTGAGATCGATATTGGCCGCGTCCATCGCGGCGAAGAAGGGTTCCCGCGCTGCCGCGTTGATATAGCCCGCCGTCACGGCCACGGTCTGCACGCCCTGCGCATGGCAGGCGGCGGCAGTATCCAGCGCATATTCGGCGAAGATCACCGGGTCGTTATAGGTGAAGGCAACGCTGGCTGCGCCGGTCTGCAATGCGGCCTGCGCAATGGCTTCGGGCGTGGCATGGGCCATCAGGCGATCCATGTCGCGCACCTTGGAAATGTCGCTGTTCTGGCAGAACCGGCAGGCCAGATTGCAACCCGCCGTGCCGAAAGACAGCACGCCGGTTCCAGGCAGGAAGTGATTCAGCGGCTTCTTCTCGATCGGATCCACGCAAAAGCCGGAACTGCGGCCCCAGGTGGTGAGCACGATCTGATTGCCTTCGCGCTGCCGCACGAAGCAGGCCGCGCGCTGGCCCTCATGCAGTTTGCATTCACGCGGGCACAGGTCGCACTGGATGCGGCCATCGGGCAGAAGATGCCACCAGCGGCCGGGATGGTTCATCACGCGCGCTCCTGGGGCGGGTTGTCGTGCTCGTGGTATTCATCGACGGTATAGCGCCCCAGCTGCATGTCGGCTGGCCAGCCGCGAAAACCGCCCTTGTCCAGCAGGTAGCGCAGAAAATCCTCCGGCTGCGGAAACTGGTTCCATACGGCGGGCAGAAAGGTGGAGCGGCGCATGCCGCGCTCGCCGCACAGGACCACGCCATCGCGGCCAGGCGTAATGCGTGTGAGCGCCGTGGCCTGGTCAGGGCAGGCTTCGTAACTCACCGGGCTGAGCACGGACACATCGATCGTGGTATTCGCCCATTCAGCGGCGCTCAGCGGCGGGAATCGCGGGTCGCGCGTGGCTGCGCTGATGGCGTTCACGCGCAGATCTTCGCGCAATGTGCGTGTGGCTTCGAGCGAACCGATGCAGCCGCGCAGGGCATCGCCCATTTTCAGCGTGACGAAACACGCGCCGGGCATGTCCAGCTGGGGCAGGCTGTCAGGCGGCGGCGTGGCAGGCAGGCCCAGCTGCTGGTTGATGGCGTAGCGCGCATGGGCAATCAATATTGCGCCAGTATCCGTGGCATCGGACGGATGCGCGGATTGCGCGGGCTGCGGGGATTTTTCGCTGAAGACATAAGCCGCGTAACCCACCACGCGGTCACGATCGCCTGCCGTATCGCCCGAATTGCATACGCCCAGCAACGTGGGCTGCATCTGGCGACGCTGCGCAATCTGCAACAGCGCATTGATGCCTGTGGCACCGCAGGCTTGTTCATGCGTGAGCCTGTCATCGAACTGGAGAATCTGGCTGGCCGAATCGCCATCCATGGCCTGCGCCGTTGCATAGGGCAGGAAATGCGACAGATCGGAGCTGATGACGATCAATGTTTCCGGCCCGCCCCACAGTTGCTCGATCAACGCGGCCACCTGCGCGGAGGAGGCCTGCCCGATGGCAATGGGCACCACATAAAACTGTTCGAGCACGGCTTGCAGGAAAGGCAGCTGCACTTCAAGCGAGTGCTCCTGCGCATGCGGGCGGTCATCGGCGACCACGCCGGGCTGACGGGCGATCGCGGCCACCGTGGTGGTATCGATTTCGACGCGGCCCAGGGGCGTTTCAAAAAAGGCGCATTCTGGCACGGCCACGCCCGGCACGGCCACGCGGTGGCAGGGGCCAAGCAATACCACGCGCCGCACCGTCCAGCGCAGGGGCGCAAGCCGCGAATAGGCCAGCGCGGCGATCTCGCCTGAATAGATATAACCCGCATGGGGCACAATCAGCGCCTTGGGCGCGCCATCGTGCGCTGCTGCGCTGGCAAGCAGGCTGCGCAACTGCTGCGACAGCTGTACCGGATCAGCCGGATAAAACGCGCCCGCAACGGCGGCAGGACGGATAGTGGCAGGGGCGGTCATGAGCAATCCCTTTTGTGCAATGGGAGATGACAGAAGCGAAGAGGTACCTGCACAAGGATAGCGCAATTACCCCGGTTCCTGCATGGTTCGGGGGCGACGTTGCTTGCATTTTTGCTAGCAATTGACTATAATTACCCGATGAACTCAAAGCACCGCAAAACGCTCGCTGAAATTTTCGCCACCCCTGTTAATGGAGCGATTGAATGGGCGCGCATTGAGGCGCTGCTGGTTGCGCTGGGCTGCCAGGTTGTTGAAGGCAAAGGCTCAGCAGTAACCTTTTTCAAGGGCAACGAAAAACTTCACACGCACAGGCCGCATCCAGGCAGGGAATCCCTGCGCTATCGTGTCAGTGAAGCGAGAGAGTTCCTTAAAGATATTGGGGTAACGCCATGAACATAATGACCTACAAAGGATATACAACGTCAATGGAATATGACGAGCAGGACAAGATCATTGTCGGCAAGCTGCTCGGCATAAAAGACCGCGTGATATTCCACGGCGAATCCGTCGCTGAATTTGAGGCCATGTTTCATGAATCCGTTGATGGATACCTTGAAGCCTGCCAGAAGATCGGCGTGGAGCCAGATAAACCCGCAAGTGGGCGGCTTATGTTGCGCGTGTCCCCTTCCGTGCACTGTGCGGCGCTCGCTGCGGCGCGCGCCAGTGGTGAAAGCCTTAACCAGTGGGCCGCAAAAGCGCTGGCCAATGCGGCAGCCGCCTGAAGGGTTGCATTCATGCCGCCAAACCGGCTGCGCCACAGGTAGTCAAAAGGGGTTACAGACAAAATCCTGTAACCCCTTGAATTAATTGGGGTGGCTGATGGGGCTCGAACCCACGACAACAGGAATCACAATCCTGGACTCTACCAACTGAGCTACAGCCACCACGGACAACTTCAACCTTCACCTTCGCGCGCAAGGCAAGCCAAAGCGCGAAGAGGGCAGATTATACAAATATCACGCGCTTTTGCCTAGCCCCTCGTGCATTGTTGCTGCGCAGCAGGCATCGGGCCGTGGGCGCAGAAAGGCGCGGGCTTCATCGAAAATCGCCAGATCGCCTGCGGCAAGCCGATGGCTGTCGGACAGCACGCGCCGCCAGCCGCGCGCGCCCGCTGTGCCGTGGTACAGCCCGAGCGCATGCCGCGTGATGTCGCCAAGGCGCGCGCCACGCGCGAGTTCAGTGGCGCAGTATGCCACCAGCTGCGCCTCGATCTGCGCGCGCGTGGGCGGCGCATCGGTTGCGCCATAAAAGCGGGCATCGACCTGCGCGAGCACATAAGGATTGTGATACGCCTCGCGGCCCAGCATCACGCCATCCACATGCTGAAGATGCATGGCCGCTTCATCCAGCGTTTTAATGCCGCCATTGATGATGATTTCCAGCGCAGGGAAGTCCTGCTTGAGCCGCCAGGCGTAATCGTATTTCAGTGGCGGAATCTCGCGGTTTTCCTTCGGGCTCAGGCCTGCCAGGATGGCATTGCGCGCATGCACGATGAACACCCGGCAGCCTGCCTCGGCCACGGTGCCCACGAAGTCGCGCACGAAGGCGTAATCCTCGATGGCGTCCACCCCGATGCGATGCTTCACCGTCACGGGCACGCTCACCGCGTCGCACATCGCCTTCACGCAGTCGGCCACGCGCTGCGGCTCCTTCATCAGGCACGCGCCGAACGCGCCGCGCTGCACGCGGTCGGATGGACAGCCGCAATTCAGGTTGATCTCATCGTAACCCCATTGCTCGCCAAGTTTTGCCGCGCGCGCCAGATCGTCCGGTTCGCTGCCGCCAAGCTGCAACGCAACGGGAGCTTCCGCCGGAGAAAATGCAAGATGGCGCGCAACATCGCCGTGCAGCAATGCGCCGGTCGTGACCATTTCGGTATAGAGCCATGCATGGTGTGAGATGAACCGGTGCAGCGCGCGGCAGTGACGATCGGTCCAGTCGAGCATCGGTGCGACGCAGACTTTTCTTGGGCCCGTTTGTTCGGGAAATTTCACGGGGTGGGTGTTCCAGACAGAAAAAGGCCGATAGCATAACTGTTCCTGCGGTTCTGTGCGCGGGTGAAAAAAATGGTTCGCCGTGCTAACGTTGCCATTTTTCCTGACACCATGGAGTAGCTGCGATGACAACAATGGAATACCGCAAGCTGGGCGATTCGGATGTGACGGTGAGCCTGATTGGCCTGGGCACGATGACATGGGGCGAGCAGAACACGGAGAGCGAGGCGCATGAGCAGATGGACTATGCGCTGGATCACGGGGTGACGCTGATCGATGTGGCGGAGATGTATCCCGTGCCGCCGCGCCCGCAAACACAGGGCCTGACCGAGCGCTATGTGGGCACCTGGCTGGCGAAGCATCCCGCCGCGCGCGAGCGCATCGTGCTGGCCACGAAGATTGCCGGCCCGGCGCGCCAGCCGCATAATCCGCGGCACATCCGGGGCGAAGGCAACCAGTTCGACCTGAAGAACATTACCGAGGCGTTGCATGGCAGCCTTAAGCGCCTGCAGACGGATTACGTTGACCTGTATCAGCTGCACTGGCCCGACCGCAGCACGACCACGTTTGGCCGCCCGGTGTATCCGTGGATCGATGATGCTTATACGGTGCCCATCGAGGAAACGCTGCAAGCGCTGGCGGGTTTTGTGAAGGCGGGCAAGATTCGTCACATTGGCGTGTCCAACGAAACGCCCTGGGGGGTTGCGCAGTTTCTGCGCGCGGCAGAGAAACTTGGGCTGCCGCGCATCGTGAGCATCCAGAATCCGTACAGTCTGCTCAATCGCACGTTCGAGACGGGGCTGTCGGAATTTTCACACCGCAGCGGCGTGGGGTTGCTCGCGTATTCGCCGCTCGGGTTCGGCTGGCTGTCGGGCAAATACGAAGGCGGCGTGCGGCCCGCCGGTGCGCGCATCACGCTGTTTGACCGTTTCCAGCGCTACAGCAAGCCGCAGGCCGTGGCAGCCACGTCGCGTTACGTCGCGCTGGCAAAACAGCACGGGCTGACACCCGCGCAACTCGCGCTCGCGTTCGTGAACAGCCGCCCGTTCGTGACAAGCAACCTGATCGGCGCCACCTCCATGGCGCAACTCAAGGAAAACATCGGCAGCATCAACGTGAAACTGTCACCCGAAATTCTGGCGCAGATCGACGCGCTGCATGAGCAGCAGCCGAATCCGGCGCCGTGAATGATTAACGACCCACGTTTTCTTTTTCCTGGCTCATCATCCTCTCCACATACCGCGCAATCAGATCGATCTCCAGATTGACCCGCTGGCCCGCCGCAAGGTGCCTGAGCGTGGTGACTTCCACGGTATGCGGAATCAGGTTGATCGAGAATTCGCAGCCGTCGGCGCGGTCTTCGAGCGCATTCACGGTCAGGCTCACGCCGTTTACCGTGATCGATCCTTTGTAGGCTAGATAGCGCGCCAGCGCGCGCGGCGCGAGCACGCGCAGCGTGTGCGACTCGGCCAGTGGCGCGAAATATGTGACGATGCCGATACCGTCCACATGCCCTGACACGATATGCCCGCCCAGCCTGTCGTGCGCGCGCAGCGCCTTTTCCAGATTCACTTCGCCGGGTTCGCTTAAGCCCACGGTGCGGTTCAGGCTTTCGCGCGACACATCCACATCGAACGTATGCGCGGTCTTGCCGATCACGGTCATGCACGCGCCCTGAATGGCGATGCTGTCGCCGGTCTGGACATCGTCAAGATCGAGCGTGCCAGCATCGATGCTCAGGCGCAGGCCCGCGTCAGGGTCATGGGCGTCCTGCGGGCGAAGGGATTCGATGCGACCAACGGCGGCGACGATACCTGTAAACATGATGAGAATTTCCTGAGGATGATTGCGTTTGCGTTATGCGCAGTGGCCGGATTCTGCAACGAAACGCGCCAGAATGCGCAGGTCATCGCCGATCCGGTCGATCGCGTGAAAGCTCAAGGCCGTGCGGCGATCCAGCGTGGGCGGCGCGGCAAGATCAAGCATGGCCTGCGCGTTGCTGCCCAGCAGGGAGGGCGCGATATACACCAGCAATTCGTCCACGCACCCTGCGCGCAGTAACGCGCCACTCAATCCATGCCCCGCTTCGACATGCAACTCGTTGACCTCGCGCCTGGCCAGCTCGGCGAGCATCGCGGGTAAATCCACCTTGCCCTGCGCGTTACCCAGCGCGATGATTTCTGCGCCGCGCGCGTACTGCGATTTCACTGCGTCATGCGCCGCGCAGAACACAAGCGTGGGCCGGTTCGCAGGCGCGAAAATTTGCGCATCGGGCGATGCGTCGAGATGGCTGTCCACCAGCACGCGCAACGGTTGGCGCGGTGTGTTTACGGCGCGCACCGTGAGTTGCGGATCATCGGCCTTCACGGTGCCAATGCCCGTCAGAATGGCGGAGGCGCGCGCGCGCCACGCGTGGCCATCCGCGCGTGCGGCCTCGCTGGTGATCCACTGGCTGGCTCCCGAGGGCAATGCGGTTCGGCCATCGAGCGACATGGCGATCTTCATGCGCACCCACGGGCGCTGGCGCGTCATTCTCGACACAAAGCCGATGTTCAGCTCGCGCGCTTCGCTGGCAAGCAGGCCGCAATGCACGTCGATGCCCGCATCGCGCAACATCGACAAACCGCGCCCGGCGACGAGCGGATTCGGGTCCTGCATCGCGGCGACCACGCGCGTCACATGGGCGGCGATCAACGCATTCGCGCACGGCGGCGTGCGCCCGAAATGGCTGCATGGCTCAAGCGTTACATAAGCCGTTGCGCCACGCGGGTCATGGCCTTGCGCGCGCGCGTCTTTCAGCGCCTGGATTTCCGCGTGATCCTGGCCCGCGGGCTGCGTGCAGCCTTCGCCAATGATCTGGCCGTTTTTCACCAGCACGCAGCCCACGCGCGGGTTCGGGTCCGTCGTATATAACCCGCGCATCGCCAGTGCGAGCGCGCGCTGCATACAGGCCGTATCGGCGGGCGAGAATGATGATGGCGCCATCAGTTATTTTCAGCCTTGCGCGAGCGCGGCGAATGCGTGCCGCGCGGCCTCCAGCGTCGCGTCGATCACCGCATCATCATGCGCGCTCGACACGAAACCGGCTTCATACGCGGAGGGCGCGAAATACACGCCCCGATCAAGCATCTGATGGAAGAACTGCCTGAAGCGCGCGACGTTGTTTTTCGAGACATCCGCAAACGACGTGGGCACATGGTCAGCGAAATACAGCCCAAACATGCCGCCAAGCGAATCCGCAGCGAACGGCACGCCTGCTTCGCGCGCAGCATCGGCCAGGCCTTGCACGAGCCGTGTGGTTTGCGCGGTCAGCCGCTGATAAAACCCGGGCGCCTGAATGAGTTGCAGCGTTTTGAGCCCCGCCGCGACGGCCACCGGATTGCCCGACAGCGTGCCCGCCTGATACACCGCGCCATTGGGCGCGAGCAATGCCATGATGTCGCGCCGCCCGCCAAACGCAGCAGCAGGCATTCCGCCGCCGATCACCTTGCCCAGGCACGTCATGTCAGGCGTGATGCCATGCAATTGCTGCGCGCCGCCGAGCGCCACGCGAAAGCCGCACATCACCTCGTCGAAAATCAGCACGCTGCCATATTGCGTGCACAACCGGCGCAACGCATGAAGAAACTCCGGCGTGCCCTGCACGAGATTCATGTTGCCCGCCACCGGCTCGACGATCACGGTGGCGATTTCGTCGCCGAACGCGGCGAACGCTGCTTCGAGCGCAGCCACGTTGTTGTATTCGAGCACGGTCGTATCTTTGGCCACGTGGTCGGGAATACCCGCCGAAGTCGGGTGGCCGAAGGTCAGCAGGCCCGAGCCGGCTTTCACGAGCAGGCTGTCCGCATGGCCGTGATAGCAGCCTTCAAACTTGACGATGCGGTCGCGCTTCGTGAAGCCGCGCGCAAGGCGCAACGCGCTCATCGTCGCTTCGGTGCCGCTGGAGACCATGCGCACCTGTTCGATCGACGGCACGAGCTTGCAGATTTCCTCGGCGATTTCGATTTCCGCTTCGGTGGGCGCGCCAAACGAGAAGCCATGCACGAGCGTGCGCTGCACAGCTTCCAGCACTTCGGGATGCACATGGCCGACGATCATCGGCCCCCATGAGCCGATATAGTCGATATAACGCTGGCCATCCGCGTCCCAGAAATACGGGCCGCTCGCGCGCTCGATGAAGCGCGGCGTGCCGCCGACCGAATGGAATGCGCGCACGGGCGAATTCACGCCGCCAGGAATGCTGCGCTGCGCGCGCGCAAAAAGCGTGGCGTTACGGGAGGAAGTGCTGGACATGATGGGCTTGCTCATGAAAAAAGGTAGGTAAAGCAGGGGGGAAATTGTACCGGAGGCTGTTTGTTCAGGCAGAGGTCAGCGCGGGCGCTGACCGTCACGCTACATTGTTGCCAGGCGTTCGGCCAGCAGCGCGGATACGCCGGCAAACGCGGGGTATTCCGCGGTAATCAGGCAGGTGGGTATTGCCGACAGATACGACGATAGCCTCCCCTTGGCTTCGAAGCGCTGCCGGAAGGAAGAGCGCGCCAGCAGCGCGCCCAGGTGTCGCGCCACGCCGCCGCCAATATAAATGCCGCCGCGCGCGCCAAGGGTGAGCGCGAGATTGCCCGCGAATGTGCCAAGGATGGCACAGAAGCATTCGATCGTTTGCAGCGCGCGCGTATCGTGTTGCTGCGCCTGCTGCACGATCTCCTCTGTGCGCAGGGCAGGGGCGATGGCCACGCCGTCACGCGCGGCCAGGGCGCGGTGAATCAGTTCGATGCCCGGGCCGCACGCAACGCGCTCGAACGACACATGCGGCCACAGGCGGCGCGCATAATGCAGCACGTAGTCTTCCTGCTCGTTTTGCGGCGCGAACTCCACATGGCCTCCTTCGCTGGACAGCGCAAGCCAGGTGGCGCCACATGAGGCCAGGCCCGCCACGCCCAGGCCGGTGCCCGGGCCGAACAGGCCAATCGGCGCGCGCGGCACGGGCTGGCCGCCGCCGATCTGCGTGAATTGCGAGGGAGGCAGATCAGGCAATGCGCGGGCCAGCGCGGCAAAATCGTTGACGACGAGCAGGGTGTCGAAACCAAACGCGCGGCGCATCGCGTTGATCGAAAATGTCCAGGGCCGGTTCGTCATGCAAATCTCGTCGCCCCGGTCGGGATAGGCCATCGCCAGCCCCGCGTGCCGCACGCGGGCAGCGCGGGCAGGCAGTTCCATATCCGTCAGGTAGCGCTGGAGCACATCGGCAAAGCGCGCGTAGTCTGCGCACGGGTACATGCGGATGGACGCGGCGTCGATATCGCGCGGGCCGGTTTCGAGCGCAAAGCGCGCGTTGGTGCCGCCAATATCGGCCAGCAGGCGCGGGCCATCAGCATAAGGATGCGGGGCAGGGGCGGGCATATCGTTCATGAGTTTTTCTGCTGCAACAGCACGAGCATGGCGCCTTCGCCGCCATCGTGCGGCCTGGCTTCACAGAACGCGAGGACGTTTTCCTTCTGCACGAGCCACGCGCGCACCTTGCCCTTGAGCACCGGCTCCCGGCCCACGGACCCTAACCCCTTGCCATGAATGATGCGCACGCAGCGCAGGCCGCGTTTGTCCGCAGCGCGCAGAAAATCCTGCAATGCAGCGCGCGCTTCATCGCGGCGCAGGCCGTGCAGGTCGATCTGCGCCTGCACTGTCCATGCGCCGCGCCGCAATTTGCGCACGATGTCGCCATTGAGCTGCGCGCGGTGATAGGACAATGAATCGTCCGCATCGAGCAGGGCCTCAGGGTCGAAGTCATCGGAGATGGCTTCACGCAGCACAGCCTCTTCATCGCGCTGCGTTTGCACGGGCACCGGCGCGGGCGGCACGCGCTGCGCCATCGCGCGGGATGGCGCGCGCAATGGCGCGACGTTGCCCATGGCGTGGCGAAACAACGCTGCATCAGCTGCGGCTTCGCTGACTGTGACCTGGGCTTCTTTCGGGTTCATTGCACGCTATCCGCTATCCGCTACCCGCTGCTACCCGCGCAGGCCTTCCAGATAACGCTGCGCATCAAGCGCGGCCATGCAGCCCGTGCCTGCGCTGGTGATGGCCTGGCGGTATATGCGATCCTGCACATCGCCTGCGGCAAACACGCCGGGCACGCTGGTTGCGGTGGCGTTGCCATGCGCGCCGCCCCGCGTGGCCAGATAGCCGTCGTGCATTTCCAGCTGGCCTTCAAACAGGGCGGTGTCCGGCTTGTGCCCGATGGCGATGAACACGCCCTGCAGTGCGATGTCGGTGCACGCGCTGGTCTGCACGTTTTTGATGCGCATGCCGGTGACGCCCGAGTCGTCGCCCAGCACTTCATCGAGCACATGATTCCACTGAATGTTGACGATGCCTTCCTTCTCCTTTTCGAGCAGACGATCGATCATGATCGGCTCGGCGCGGAACTGGTCACGGCGGTGAACGACCGTGACGTGTTTTGCGATACCCGCGAGATACAGCGCTTCCTCAACGGCCGTATTGCCGCCGCCAATCACGGCCACATGCTGCTGGCGATAGAAAAAGCCATCGCAAGTCGCGCAGGCGGATACGCCGCGCCCCTTGAACTGCTCTTCGCTGGGCAGGCCCAGATACTGCGCGGATGCGCCCGTGGCAATAATCAGCGCGTCGCACGTATATTCGCCCGCGTCGCCCGTGAGCCGGAAAGGCCTTTCGGCCAGCTGCGCGGTATGGATATGGTCGAACACGATATCGGTATGAAAACGTTCGGCGTGTTCAAGAAAGCGCTGCATCAGCTCTGGGCCCTGCACGCCCTTGGGGTCGGCAGGCCAGTTCTCGATTTCGGTGGTGGTCATCAGTTGCCCACCCTGCGCCAGGCCCGTGACCAGCAGCGGCGAGAGGTTCGCGCGCGCCGCGTAGATCGCGGCGGTATAACCAGCGGGGCCTGAGCCGAGAATCAGGACTTTGGCGTGTTTCGTGGCAGACATGGTCGTGTTTCCATTTCGTAGGGATGTGGGTGATGCTGGCGTGGCGGTGTCGTCGTATCCCGTATCCGCACCCGTATTATCTTACAATGGCGCTGTTGCAATGAAGCTG
>Ga0209738_10000002_pt1 | contig 89870 bp, 88 predicted proteins | sample TergutNc150P5_FD_187289 | JGI IMG/M metagenome (GOLD analysis project Ga0209738, IMG submission 187289) | Nasutitermes corniger P5 segment gut microbial community from laboratory colony in Florida, USA - Nc150 P5 (SPAdes) (version 2) | ecosystem: Host-associated > Arthropoda: Insects >...
GAGCCGATGCGCGCAGCGCTGGAGCAGGTGGCCGCGCAGGCGAGCTCGCGCGATGTGCTGGAGATTGTGCAGAAGGCGCTGGTGTAAAAGCGTGCCAAAGGGGCTGCCTGGCCATCTGGCCGACTGCCCCCACGCCTTGCGCTGCGCGATGATGCAGGCGTTTCGTTTTCGGACGATTCGCCCAGGGGCATCATGAACTACGCACTTTCCACGGAGTTCGACGAGATTTCCCAACTCGAAAACGGGTGGTTCGAGGGAGGTGGCTTGGCCCCTGATGCCGACAGGCTGTCCCGCGTTTCCAGGAAGTTGATTTCTGACTATCCCGACAAATTGCCTTTGCCCCAGATCGTGCACACGCCGGACGGGAATCTTCTGCTGGAATGGGAATCTGAGGGCGATCCTTCACTGGACATCGACCTGGCCGCTTTGCAGGCAAGTTTCCATGCTTTCGGCGCAAATGATGAAGACATGGAACGCGATTTCAGCCTGGATGCTTCGGGTTGGTCAGATCTGTTTGCGTTCCTTGATGAGAACATCAAGGCGCCTCGGGCATGAACGATCAAACCTTGCTGCTGTGTCAGGTGCATCCGCAATTTTTTCATGATGGCGTACTTTCCAGCCAGGCATTTTTCCCGTTTCCGAAGGATGACGGAAAATTGTCCGTTTACGATGGCGATCAGATAACCGCAGAAGACTCGTTCCAGCATTACACAAAAACTCAAGGGTTTAAGTCGGTCGGCGTTTGGGCGGTCAAGGGTAACGAAGTCGTTTCTGTCGAGCTGGCATATCGGCCTGATCCCGTTGATGGAAATCCGGCACATGCGGTTGTTGATTTTTGTGCTCATGCCAAAAAGGAATACAGAAAACTGGCAAAACGGTTAAGGGAAATGGCGATTAAACGCAGAAAGTTGTATCCCGTTACCTGATACTCGTCACCTATATCCCCGCATCCCCCATTCGGTTGACTGTTCCTGTATCTCGCGCTGCGCGATGATGCAGGCACTTCGTTGCCCGAGCGCGCGCGAGCGCGGAACATCATGCCCTTCTCACCGCAGGATACGGATTCCGCCCATGCGTTGAATCCGTCGATTGCTTCATCGCCCGCTGCTGTTTTGCCCGCCTTCGCCAGCGCGCAGCATGATGATGCGCCCGCTGTGCGGCTGCTGACCGACACGTTGCAGCAGGCCACCGAGCGCAATGCGTCGGATATTCATGTGGAGCCGCTGGAGAAAGGCTGGCGCATCCGGCTGCGTGTGGATGGCGTGCTGCACGAAATGCCGCGCCCGCCCGCGCATCTGCGCGATGCGTTTATCACGCGCGTGAAAGTGCTTGCGCGCATGGACATCGCCGAGCGCCGCGTGCCGCAGGATGGCCGGTTGCGGCTGGCCTCGCGCAATGCGGCTCATGCAGCGCATGCTTCCCAGGCCAGCACGCAAAGCATGGCCGATTACCGCGTGAATTCGCTGCCCACCCTGTTTGGCGAAAAACTTGTGCTGCGCCGGCTTGAAGCTCTGCCCGCTGACCTGACACTCGCCGCGCTGGGCCTCGATGCCGCGCAGCAAGCCAGCGTGGAGGCGGCGATACGCGCGCCACATGGCCTTGTGCTGGTCACTGGCCCGACGGGCAGCGGCAAGACCTTGTCGCTGTACTGTTTTCTGCAGATGCTGAATCTGCCATCGCATAACCTGTGTTCGGTTGAAGACCCGGCGGAAATCCAGCTCGCGGGCATCAATCAGGTGAACGTTCGTGAAAAGGCGGGGCTGACGTTTGCCGTGGCACTGCGCGCGTTCCTGCGGCAGGACCCGGACATCATCATGGTCGGCGAAATACGCGATGAGGAAACGGCGGATGTCGCAGTGAAGGCTGCACTGACTGGCCACCTCGTGCTTTCCACATTGCATACGAACGACGCGCCATCGGCCATCACGCGGTTAATCGACATCGGCGTGGAACCGCACAATCTCGCCGCCGCGTTGCGCCTGGTCACGGCGCAGCGGCTGGTGCGGCGTCTGTGCGTGAGCTGCCGCGCGCGGGCGAAGCAACCTTTGCACGCGCGCTTTCGCGCAACGCCGGGCGCGCAGGCCGCCCAACCCGTTGACGATCACTGGCGGCCCTACGAAGCCGTGGGGTGCCCGCATTGCCACGGCATTGGTTATCGCGGGCGCGTTGGCATTCATGAGGTGATGCCCGTGTCGGACGCGATGCGTGCAATGATCGTGGGCCACGTGAGCGCGCAGGACATCGCGCGCCAGGCCCGCGCAGAGCACGTGGGCGCCCTGCGCGACGCGGCGCTCGCCCGTGTGCTGGACGGCACGACCAGCGCCACGGAAGCCTTCGCTGCGGCGGAACTCTGATGAATGCGGCACACCCTGCTGCGGCGCGCGCTGCCAGGGAATGGCGCTTTGCGTGGCGCGGCGTCGATACCCGCGGTACCACCCGGCGCGGCACATTGATCGCGATGGACATGGCCACAGCGCGCGCCATGCTCAAGCGCGAAAAAATCACCGTTGCCGAACTCACGCGGCAGCGCGCCGCGCCCGCGCCGCGTGTGCGCCAACGGGAAATCACGCGCTTCACGCGCCAGCTCTTCAGCCTGCTGCGCGCCGGGCTGCCGCTGGCGCCCGCGCTGGAATTACTGGCGCAGGCGCCAGCGCAATCCGGTCTTGCGCGCATCGTGCGCCAGCTCTCGCGCGACATTACGGCGGGCGCGCGTTTTTCCGAGGCGCTTGCGCGGCACCCTGCGCAGTTCAACGCGCTTTACTGCCAGCTCGTTGCCGTGGGCGAAGCCTCAGGCGCGCTGGCCACCGTGCTGGAGCGCCTGGCCGAAGACCGCGAACGCGCCGCCGCGCAACGCGCGAAAGTTCGCGCAGCGCTGACCTATCCCGTCGTGGTGTTGCTGCTCGCCATCGCGATCACCGCTGCGTTGCTGATCTGGGTCGTGCCCGCGTTCCGGCAGGTCTTCGAGGGCTTCGGCGCGAAACTGCCTGTGCCCACGCAACTGGTGCTTGCATTATCCGCAGGCGTGGCGCGCTGGAGTTTGCCCGTTGCGATCATCATCATGGTGTGCATCACCGGCATCGGCGCATGGATGAAGCGCTCGGAGCGCGCGCGCATCCTGTTTGGCCAGTGCGCCTTGCGGCTGCCACTGGCCGGCAAGGTGCTCACCACGTTATGCGCGGCGCGCTGGAGCCGCGCACTGGGCACGCTGCTGGCCGCAGGCACGCCGCTGGCCGATGCGTTCGACTCACTGACCCACGCAAGCGGCAACGCGTTTTTCGACCGCGCAAGTGCCACAATCAGCGCGCGGCTGCGCCGTGGCGAACGGCTGGCTGCGGCGATGCGCGCGGCAGGGTGTTTTCCCAACGATCTGGTTCAGCCTGTCGAAGTGGCCGAAGAGTCGGGCGCGCTGGACGCGATGCTGCTGGATGTCGCGGCGCTGGCCGACCGTGAGGTGGATGAAAAGATCAGCGGGCTGTCGAGCCTGTGCGAGCCGCTGGTGATCGTCGTGCTCGGCGTGCTGGTGGGCGGGCTGGTCATCGCCATGTACTTGCCGATCATCCAGCTGGGCAACGTGGTGTAGCATCGCCCCCTGTGTTGTGTTGTGCTGTTCTGTTCTGATTCCTGCTCATGCCTGATTTCGCGCCGATTCTTTCGTATCACCCCGCATGCGGGGCGTCCATCGTTTTCGCCATTGCGCTGGGGCTGCTCGTCGGCAGTTTCCTGAGCGTGGTGATACACCGCCTGCCGGTGATGCTGGAGCGCGCCTGGCGCGCCGACATGAATCCGGGCGATGATCCCTCCGATGGACGGCCATTACGCTATAACCTGTGTCTGCCGCGCAGCGCATGTCCGCATTGCGGCTATCCGCTGCGCGCGTGGGAAAACATTCCTCTGGCCAGCTGGCTGATGTTGCGCGGGCGCTGTTCACAATGCCGCGTGCGCATCAGCCTGCGTTATCCGTTGATCGAGCTGGCCTGCGCGGCGTTCAGCGTTGGCGCGCTGATCGAGTTCGGGATGACAGGCAAGGCGCTCGCCGCGCTGGGGCTATGCGCCACATTGCTTGCCGCCAGCGCGATTGACCTCGACCGCCAGCTGCTGCCCGATGTGCTCACATTGCCGCTGCTGTGGGCGGGCCTTGCCGTCAATCTTGGGCAGACGTTTTGCAGCCTGCAAAGCGCCGTGCTGGGCGCGATGGCGGGTTATGTTTCGCTATGGTGTGTGTACTGGCTGTTTCGGCTGTTGCGCGGCATCGACGGCATGGGCTATGGCGACTTCAAGCTGCTGGCCGCGCTGGGCGCGTGGCTGGGCTGGGCGGCGTTGCCGCAGATTGTCGCGATTGCAGCGCTGCTGGGCACGGTGGTTGGGCTGGTGGCCATGGCGTTAAAACGCATGCGCTTCACGGAGCCCTTTCCCTTTGGCCCGCATCTTGCGGTGGGCGCGGTTCTCACGTTGTTTTGCGGAACGCTGTATCCCGCGTGGATTTTGTGATGCGCGCATTGCGCTGAATGCCCTGCGATAAAGCGAGGACAAGCGAATGATGACGATCGGCCTGACAGGCGGCATTGGCAGCGGCAAATCGACGGTGGCGGACCTGTTCGCCGCGCGCGGCGTGCCGATCATCGACACGGACGCCATTGCGCACCAGATCACCGCGCCGCAGGGCGATGCCATGGCGCAGATCGCTGCGCAGTTTGGCGACGATTATGTCACGCCCGAGGGCGCGCTGGACCGCGGCAAAATGCGCGCGCTCGTGTTTCAGGACGACACGGCGCGCGAACGCCTTCAGGCGATCACGCATCCGCTGATTCGCGCCGCCACCACGCGCCTGCTGGCCCGCGCGCAGGCCGCAAATCACCCCTATGCAATCATCGTGATTCCGCTGCTGGTGGAGTCGGCCAGCACATGGAACTGGAAAGCGCGCATCACGCGCGTGCTCGTCGTCGATTGCAGCATCGACACGCAGATCGCACGCGTGATGCACCGCAACGGCTTTACCCGCGACGAAGCGCTGGCCATCATCCACAGGCAGGCCCCGCGCGAAGCACGGCTTGCCGCTGCCGACGATGTGATCGTCAATGACGGGGCTTCCCTGGATGCGCTGGCGCGTGAGGTCGATGCGCTGCATCAGTGTTATTGCATGGCTGCGTCGGGTTGCTGAGCCACCGCCGCATCAATCACCCGCGCCAGCCGCGCAAACGCAGCCACGATCTCGGCATCGGGCACGCACGCATAGCCAAGCAGCAAACCGGATGCGCTGCGCCCGGCGCGGGTGTCATAGTAACCCGACAGGGGGCGCGTCACGACATCCTGCGCCAGCGCCGCGGCGGCGAGCGCGCGATCGTCGCATCCATCGGGCAGCCGCATCACCAGATGCAGGCCCGCGTCCTTGCCGACGGTGGGGAACGCGTCGCCATAGCGCGCGTTCATCGCATCGAGCAGCGTTTGCCGGCGCTGGCCGTACAGCGTGCGCATCCGGCGCACATGCGACGTGAAATAGCCCTCCGCGATGAACTCGGCGAGCACGGCCTGCTGAAGCGGCTGCCCTTCGCGGTATAACTCCGCGCTGGCCACCGAAAAACGCTCGGCCAGACTTTTGGGCGCAATCAGATAGCCCACGCGCAGGCCAGGAAACAGCGTCTTGCTGAAACTGCCAACGTAGATCACGCGCCCATCCGTATCCAGCCCCTGCAACGATGCCAGCGGGCGGCCTGCGTAGCGGAACTCGCTGTCGTAATCATCCTCGATCAGCCATGCGCCATGCGCCCGCGCATATTCCAGCAGCATGCGGCGGCGCGCCAGACTCATCACCATGCCCAGCGGATACTGGTGCGACGGCGTGACCAGCATCAGCCGCGGCGGCGTGGCGAAGTCCTCCGGGCTGGGCGCAAGCCCTTCCTCGTCCACCGGAATCGGGCGCGTGACCAGCCCCGCGACGTTGAGCACATTGCGCACGCCCCAGTAACAGGGGTTTTCCGTCCAGATCACATCGCCCGGATCGGTCAGCAGGCGCACGGCCAGATCAACAGACTGGTGAATGCCCGTCGTGATGATGATCTGCCACGGCGCGCAATTCACCGAGCGCGCGCTGCGCAGGTAATCGGCCAGCGCCTCGCGCAACGCGGGCAGGCCGCCTGCGGGCGCGTAGGTCAGCAAATCGGGGTGCGGGCGGCTCCAGTACCGGTTATGCAGCCGCGCCCAGATGCGCGCCGGAAACAAGGACACATCGGGCACGCCAGGCATGAATGCGCCGCCCTGGCGTTTGGATGCGCCCGCTTCCTCGATCAGTCGCGCGCCCCGCGCGGACAACAGCGCTGGCGCCGGTAATGGCGCCGCAGGCATTTTTCCGGTGCGCCCCAGGCGCTCGCGCATCCCGGCGATTTCGTCGGGCGCGGTATCGACCACGCAGGTGCCGCGGCCCGTTTTCGCGCTGACATAACCTTCGAGCGCCAGTTGTTCATACACCTGGGTCACGGTGTTGCGCGCAATGCCCAGCTCGCTGGCCAGCAGCCGCGACGAAGGCAGCTTCGCGCCCGCGGGCAGCGCGTGATGCAGGATCGCTTCGCGCAGCAGACGGTACAGCTGCCGGTACACCGGTTGCTGGCCATCGCGCGTGAGGCGCTGCGCCAGCCAGTCGGACAGCATGCCCGTTTTCATGCGCGCGCGGGACCTGCGGGGTTCATGGGCGATGTGACTGCCGTTCAACAAAATGGCTCCCTGATATTTACTGAAATGGCTCTAACCTCAAGAGCCAAAGTCGATTATATTCAAGTCCATCCGTTAGTTGCCACACGGAAAACAAATCTGTCGTATCAATCATCAATCATCAATCATCAACCATTACCGTGTTTGCCCGTTCGCTAAAAGTCCGGGCCGCACGGAGCAAGGAGCCAACACATGAACAACGCTGAACTGCAAGCCCGCAAGAACGCCGCCACACCGCGCGGCGTGGGCGTAATGTGCGATTTCTACGCCGCGCGCGCGGAAAACGCGGAAATGTGGGATGTCGAAGGCCGCCGCTTTATCGACTTCGCCGCCGGTATCGCCGTGCTGAACACGGGCCATCGCCATCCGAAGATCGTCAAGGCGATCGCCAGCCAGCTCGAAAAATTCACGCATACGGCCTACCAGATCGTGCCTTATGAATCCTATGTCGAGCTGGCCGAAAAAGTCAGCGCGCTTGCGCCGATCAACGGCCCCAGGAAAACCGCGTTCTTCACAACAGGCGCGGAAGCCGTCGAAAACGCCGTGAAAATTGCGCGCGCGGCAACGGGCCGTCCGGGCATCATTGCGTTCTCGGGCGCGTTCCATGGCCGCACCATGCTGGGCATGGCGCTGACGGGCAAGGTCGCACCGTACAAGATCGGCTTTGGCCCGCTGGTGGGCGAGGTGTATCACGTGCCCTATCCCAATTCGGTGCATGGCATAACCACCGAGCAGTCGCTGAAAACCATCGAAACGCTGTTCAAGACGGATATCGACCCGAAGCGCGTGGCCGCGTTCATCTTTGAACCCGTGCAGGGCGAAGGTGGTTTCTATCCCGCGCCTGCGGACTTCGTGCGCGGCCTGCGCCGGATTGCCGACCAGCACGGCATCCTGCTGATTGCCGACGAAGTGCAGACGGGCTTTGCGCGCACGGGCAAGCTGTTTGCGATGGAGCATCACGAGGTGCAGGCTGACCTGATCTCGATGGCCAAGAGCCTGGCGGGCGGCATGCCATTGTCGGGCGTGGTTGGGCGCGCTGAAGTCATGGATGCGCCCACGCCAGGCGGCCTGGGCGGCACCTATGCGGGCAATCCGCTGGCCGTTGCGTCGGCGCTGGCTGTGCTCGAAGTCATCAAGGAAGAAAACCTGTGCGCGCGCGCCACGATGCTGGGCGACAAGCTCAAGGCCACATTGAGGGCACTTCAGCCCAGCGTGCCGCAGATCGCCGAGGCGCGCGGCCTGGGCGGCATGGTGGCCGCCGAGTTCCTGAACCCGGCCACGCACGAGCCTGACGCTGACTTCACGAAGCGCGTGCAGGCCGCTGCGCTCAAGCGCGGGCTGCTGCTGCTGACCTGCGGCGTGTACGGCAACATCATCCGCTTCCTGTTCCCGCTGACGATCCCCGATGCCGTGTTCGCCGAAGGGCTGGGCATTCTCGAACAGTCGCTGAAGGAAGCCGCTGGCGTGGCCGCCTGAGAGGACCGAATCCATGATGAATACATCACATCCTTCCCTGGCCTCGCAGCTGAAAGATCCTTCCCTGCTGCGCGAACAGGTGTATTTCGCTGGCGCGTGGCAGGACGCTGACAATCGTGCGCAGGTTGACGTGCATAACCCCGCCACGGGCGCGTTGGTCGGCACCGTGCCGATGTGCGGCGAGAATGAAACGCGCCGCGCAATCGATGCTGCCAGCGCCGCCTGGGGCGCGTGGCGCAAGCGCACCGCCAAGGAGCGCGCGGTCATTCTGCGCAAATGGTACGAGCTGATGCTCGCCCATGCCGATGATCTTGCGCTGATCCTGACCACCGAGCAGGGCAAGCCGCTGGCCGAGGCGAAAGGCGAGATTCTTTATGCCGCATCGTTCCTGGAATGGTTTGCCGAGGAAGGCAAGCGCATTTATGGCGATACGATTCCGGCGCATATGGCCAACAAGCGCATCATCGTGACCAAAGAGCCGATTGGCGTGTGCGCAGCCATCACGCCGTGGAATTTCCCGTCCGCGATGATTACGCGCAAGGTCGGCCCGGCGCTGGCTGCGGGCTGCCCGATCGTGGTCAGGCCGTCCGAGTCCACGCCGTTCAGCGCGCTGGCGCTGGCCGTGCTGGCCGAGCGTGCAGGCGTGCCTGCGGGCGTGTTCAGCGTGATTACGGGCGAGCCCAAACCGATCGGCAATGAGCTGACCAGCAACCCGGCGGTGCGCAAGTTCTCGTTTACGGGGTCCACGGGCATTGGGCGTTTGCTGATGCAGCAGTGCGCGTCAACCATCAAGAAGACGTCGATGGAGCTGGGCGGCAATGCGCCGTTCATCGTGTTCGATGACGCTGATCTGGATGCAGCTGTTGAAGGCGCGATTGCATCGAAATACCGCAACAGCGGCCAGACCTGCGTGTGCGCGAACCGTTTCTATGTGCATGACAAGGTCTATGACGCCTTCGCTGAAAAACTCGTGGCCGCAGTCAGCCAGCTCAAGCCTGGCATTGGCACGGAGCCGGGCGTCACGCAGGGGCCGCTGATCAACGAGGCCGCTGTGCGCAAGGTCGAGGCGCATATCGAGGATGCCGTGTCCAAAGGCGCGAAGGTTCGTGTGGGCGGCAAGCGTCACGCGCTGGGGCATGGCTTCTTCGAGCCAACCGTGCTGACGGGCGTGACCTCTGCGATGCGCGTGGCGAAGGAGGAAACGTTCGGGCCGATGGCGCCGCTGTTCAGGTTTTCATCGGACGAAGAAGTGATCCATCTGTCCAATGACACCGAGTTTGGCCTGGCCGCGTATTTCTACAGCCGCGATCTCGCGCGCGTGTTCCGCGTGGCCGAAGGGCTGGAATACGGCATCGTGGGGATCAATACGGGTCTGATCTCCAACGAGGTCGCGCCATTTGGCGGCGTCAAGCAGTCGGGCATTGGCCGTGAAGGTTCGCATTACGGCATTGATGACTATGTGGTCATCAAGTATCTGTGCCTTGATGTATAAGGGCTGAACTTCGGCGAAGCATACCGGGCCGACACGCCGTGCATTCCGTGCGGCCCGGTTATTGCATGTGCACAGGCGCATTTGGATTAGAATGCGCGCAGGTGTTCTTTCTGTTTGTTCCTTCAACAACCACGCTTGGGGCGGCGCGCGTGATTCTTTACGAATATCCTTTCAATGAGCGAGTTCGCACACTGCTGCGTCTTGAAGACCTGTTCGTGCGTTTTGCCTTTTTCCTCGCGCGGGAAGATGCGAGGGATCATCATGTCGCACTGGTGACGCTGTTCGAGATTGTCGAGGTGGTTGGCCGCGTCGATCTGAAAACCGATCTGATGAAAGAGCTGGAGCGGCAACGGCAGGCGCTGGCGCCGCTGCGCGAAGTCGCTGATGTCGATCAGCCTGCGCTTGAGACCATTCTTGACGATATTGAGCAGACGCTGGCGAACCTGATGCAGATGCAGGGCAAAACCGGCCAGTATCTGCTCGAAAACGAATGGCTTTGCAGTGTGCGTAACCGTGTGGCCATTCCAGGCGGCGCTTGCCGTTTCGATCTGCCGTCGTATTACGCCTGGCAGCAGTTGTCTGTGGATCGCCGCCGCCAGGATATCCTGCGCTGGGTTGCGCCGTTGCTGCCGCTGCGTGAGGCGGCGGCCATCGTGCTGCGGCTGGCGCGCGAGTCGGGCAAGACCACGCGCGTGATGGCCACGCAGGGCGCTTACCAGCAGATGCTGGCGGGGCGCACCTACCAGCTGATGCAGGTGCGCATTGCGCCCGATCTGCAACTGATTCCCGAGGCCAGCGCCAACAAGTACATGCTGTGGGTGCGCTTCACCATGCAGGACGGCGACCAGAAACCGCGCGCGGTGGATGCGGTGGATGTGCCGTTCCAGCTCACGCTGTGCAGCCTTTAATCCCGGCGGGCGAATGCCGATGGTGCGCGTTGTGAAATGTCCGGCCTGCGGCAAGGAAGTGCGCTGGACGCCTGAAAACCGTTTTCGCCCGTTCTGCTCGGCGCGTTGCAGGCAGATTGACCTGGGCGCATGGGCGGCGGAAAAATACCGTATCGATGGCGCGGATGACGAATTGCGCACGCGTGATGCGGCGCAGGTTGATCCATCGTCTGACAAAACTGGCCGCTCCCAAGGGTGAAGCCTGAGGGTTACGGGTTAACGGAACGATTGGAATCTGCAGGAAAACTGATCATGGCGGTTAGCGCAGCGAACCGAAAGATCATCATCGTGGCCGGCCCTAACGGAGCGGGCAAGACGACTTTTGCCCGTTCTTTCCTGCCCGCTGAGGCACAGCTTCCACGTTTTGTAAATGCCGATCTCATTGCCGCAGGACTCGCGCCATTTGCGCCGGAAACAGCCGCTATCAGGGCTGGCCGTTTGATGCTGGAAGAAATTGAACAGTATGCGCGGCAGGGTGAAAGTTTTGCCTTTGAGACTACGTTGTCCGGCATGGGTTATCTGCGGCGCATCAGGCAGTGGCGTGCACAGGGTTATCATGTCAGCCTTTTTTTTCTGAGTCTGCCTGATGTTGAAATGGCCATTTCGCGTGTGGCTGAGCGGGTGCGCCAGGGAGGTCATGATATTGCTGAACCGGTTATCCGTCGCCGCTTTGCTGCTGGCTGGGAGAATTTCAGGCAGTACTATCGGGATGCCGTGGACGCGTGGGTTTTGTATGACAACTCCGGCGCTGCGCCGGTCATGCTGGAATGGGGGAATCATTCATGAAGCCAGAGGAAATTTACAAGGCTAAAGACCCCGATTTGCGGGCATCGTTTATCGCACTGCAACGGGCGGCTGGTCTGGCTCGTCAGGTTGCCATACAGACCAACACGGCAATCATCGTGATGCAGAACGGCAAGCTGGTGCGCATCCCTGCAAGCCAGTTGCGTAAGGAAGAAAAGGCATGAGCCGCATTTTGCGATCTCATTGAGTGTGTCTTCCCTGAAAAACCATCGTCTCCAGGATAACCCATGCCCGCTTCCTTTGAACGCAAGATCATCACGCGCGAGGCGCTTGCGCATTGCCGCGCGTCATGGCCGGGGCCGGTGGTGTTTACCAATGGCGTGTTCGATATCCTGCATCGTGGGCACGTCACTTATCTGGCTGCTGCGAAGGCGCTTGGCGCGTGCCTGATCGTTGGCGTGAACAGCGATGCGTCGGTGCGCACGCTGGGCAAGGGCGACGATCGCCCGATCAACAGCGAAGACGACCGCATGGCGTTGCTCGCGGCGCTCGAAAGCGTGGACTGGGTGGTGCGTTTTGATGAAAGCACGCCGCTTGCGCTGATCGGGGCGCTGCATCCCGACGTGCTGGTCAAGGGCGGCGATTACGATATGAACACATTGCCCGAAACCGCACTGGTGCGCAGCTGGGGCGGGCGCGCACTGGCGATTCCGTTCGAGCACGAACGCTCAACCACAAAGCTGTTGCAGAAGGTGCGCAGGGCGGGGTAGCGCGTTCCTGTTTCTCATTCTGTCGGCCACTGTCTGGCGGTGTGAAGGACACGGAGCACCCGCACCATGTCGCCAACGATGTCATAAACCATGATGTAATGCCTGTGCACCACCAGCTCGCGCGTGCCCGCTGCACGTCCTTTCCGGCCACTGTCTGGATAGGTAAGGAGCCGCGTGGCCTCTTTCCTGAACCGCTCGTCCAGCGCCAGCGCGGCGGCTGGATTCCCGGCTTCGATGTAGTCGTAGATCGCCCGGCGGGCTGCGCGGGCCCTATGAGTCCAGTGCAATCGCATTACTTGCCTGCCGCCTTGATTTTGCGGCGCGTGGCGGCCCGGCGTTCGGCAAACTCGGCCTCCACTTCCTCAGCCGGAATCAGGTGTCCCGCGTTCGCCTCATCAATGCCCATTTGCACCTGACGGCGAAACCACTGATCGTACTCAATGGATTCATGCTGGCGCTGGACGAAATCCCGCATGAAGTCGCGCAGGAGTTGCGCGCCGGTGCGGTCGCTGGCCTTTGCGGCAGCCGTAAAGTTATCTTTTAGTGCTCCGTCGAGGCGAAAGGTAAACGTCGCTTCACTCATAACAATGCAATTCCCAAATGTGTTACATGATAAGCGCATGGTAACGCATTTTCATGATGTTATCAGCCTTTCCCGAGAGGATCCGAGGTCGAAGCAATCACCGCCAGCCCCGCCAGCACCAGCGATTCGCGCCAGGTGCAAGGCACGTTCAGGTAAGGCATCACGCCCCGGGCATATCCCCCGCTGATGACCAGGCGCGCGGGTGTTTTTCCTTCCTGCTGCCAGTCATTCCATACCCGCTCGATCAGGCCGGCCTGCGCCAGGGTGCAGCCCGTGGCGATGGCGCTGTGTGTTTGCGTGGCGGCAAAGGCATGCCATGCGGGGGGATGTGCATGATCGGTGAGCGGCGCGTCTATCGTGGGTAACTGCACTGTGTTCTCGCCCAGCGAACGCATCATCAGCGCCCAGCCCGGCGCGATCAGTCCGCCAGCGAATGTGCCGTCTGCATGCAGGGTTTCGAGCGTGGTGGCCGTGCCGAATGTGGCGATCAGCAACGCCTCGCCAGGAAATGCCGCGCGTGCGCCAATCAGGCTGGCCCAGCGGTCGCTGCCCAATGCGTCGGGCTGCGCGTAGCCATTGCGCACGCCGCATTGCTGCGCTTGCGCATGTATCGTCGTGCGCGGCAGTGTGGGCCAGTGCGCGTCCATCAGCCGGTTGATATGATCGGCGGCGGCCTGGCCGGCGACATTGGAAATCCATGCGCTGCGCGGTGGCGGCAGGCTGGCCCAGCCGGCAGCGCTCGCTGTGTCGTTGTGCGCAAACGCGCCGGTGTGCGTCTGTGTGCCATCTGCCTGCGCAAGCGCCCATTTGATGCGGCTGTTGCCTGCGTCGATCAGCAGAAAGGGCGCGCGGTCCGTGATGCTCATCGTATTCATCGTATTCGTTGTTTATTGCGTTCGGGCCAGGCGCAGCGATACATCGCCCGTCACAATGATTTCGCGCCCCTGCGGCGTATCGAGCAGCAATCGCCCACATTCGTCCACGCCGGTGGCGATACCGCGATGAAGTTCCACGCCCTGCTCGAACAGGCTGACTTCACGGCCTGCATACGCGTGATAGCCATTCCAGCGCGCGCGGAATGGCGCAAAACCTTCCGCGTCAAAACGGTGCAACGCGGGGGCGAGCGCGTTCAGTATCGCGGCGAGGGTATCCGTCAGGTTCGCGTCGGGCCAGGCCTGCGATAGTGCTGCGGGCGTTTGCGCGCGATGCTTTGCGCTTGCGTCTGCGTTGGCGTTGATCCTGTCGGCCAGGGCATCCGCGCCACGCAGGTTGATGCCAATGCCGATCACCAGCGCGCAGGCTTTTTCCGTGATCCACGCGCTTTCGATCAGGACGCCTGCGAGCTTCTCGCCTTCAAGCAGCACATCATTGGGCCATTTCAGCGCAATCTGGCCGGGATGGGCCACGGGCAGCGAACGAAGCACGTCCACCAGCGTGGCGCTCACCGCAAGGCTCAGGCCCGCCAGTGCGTCGGGCGCGCGCGGCACGATGCGGGCCAGCGAAAACAGGAGCGCATCGCCCGGCGCGGCATACCATGCGCGCCCGCGTCGCCCGTATCCGGCGGTCTGCCGTGCAGCCACGCGCGCGATGGGATGCGCGAGCGCATCAGCCCGGCGCGGCAAGGCTTTCAGCCGCGCGATCAGGTCAGCATTGGTCGAACCGGTTTCATCGACCGTTTCAATGGGCCAGGCGCGCACCGCAGGGTCAAGACGCGCGGCCAGGCGCGCGCGGTCAATATGGGCAGACATCAGGCAGAGGGAGTCGTTCATGCGCCTATTGTAATTTGCCGGGAGGATGGGAGGACGGGATGACGCCGCGTATCCGCCAGTTCGCTACAATGCGCAGCATGAGTACTGGCCCGATACCACAGATGCCGCCTGGCCTGGACATTGTGCCCGACGGCGCGCATGAAAAAATCGTGCGGCTTTCCGGCGAATGGACGGCGCTGTCGCTTGCGCGTGACAGCGATCATGGCGGCGTGGCCAGGCGTCTGTTCATGCTTGCTTCCACGGCCACGCCGCAAACGCTGGGCCGCTGGCAATGGGATCTGTCGCGCATCACGCGCATGGATCACGTGGGCGGCCAGGCGCTGTGGCAGGCGTGGGCGCGCAAGCTGCCGTCAGGCGCGCTTGCGCTGAGCGCCACGCAGCGCGACATTTTCGCGCGCATCGCAGCGCTGGATGCGCAGCATGAAACGCCGGATCCCATCGAGCGCGTGAATCCCGTCACGCAGCTCGGGCTGATGACTTTCGCGTTTGCCGATCATCTGCGCGATGCAGTGGCGATGCTCGGGCGTGTGATGCTCGATCTGCTGTCGATCGTGCGTTCCCCGAAAACGATGCCGTGGGTCGAAATCTCGGCGAACCTCTATGGCGCAGGTGCGCGCGCATTGCCGATCACCGCGCTCGTGGCGTTCCTGATCGGCATCGTGCTGTCGTATCTGTCTGCGCAGCAGTTGCAGCAGTTCGGCGCGAACCAGTACATCGTGAATATTCTCGGGCTGGCCGTGATCCGCGAGCTGGGGCCGATGCTGGCCGCAATCCTGATCGCGGGGCGTTCAGGCTCGGCATTCACCGCGCAGATTGGCGTGATGCGCGTGACCGAAGAGCTTGACGCGATGCGCGTGATGGGCATTCCGCACAGCCTGCGGCTCGTGTTGCCGCGGGTGATCGCGCTGGGCATTGCCATGCCGCTGCTGGTTGCGTGGACGGACATCATCGCGCTGCTGGGCGGCGCATTGGCCGCGAATCTCGCACTTGGCATCGACATCATCTATTTCGCGCGCGCGCTGCCCGCTGCCGTGCCGATGGCGAACCTGTGGATTGGCCTGGGCAAGGGGTGCGTGTTTGGCGTGCTGATCGCGCTGGCGGGCTGCCATTATGGTTTTCGTGTGAAGGCAAATTCGCAGAGCCTGGGCGAAGGCACCACGGCTTCGGTGGTCACGTCGATCACTATCGTGATCCTGGCCGATGCGCTGTTTGCGATCCTGTTTCTGAACGTGGGAGACTGACGGATGAGCGCGCGCGCAGACGAAGCCATCGGAGACCGGGTCATCGAGGTGCGTGACCTGAGCAAACGCTATGGGCGCAACCTGATTCACCAGCATCTGAACTTCGATGTGCAGCGCGGCGAGATTGTGTCGCTCGTGGGCGGTTCAGGCTCAGGCAAGACCACGCTGGTGCGGCAGATTCTCGGGCTGGAACAGCCCACCTCTGGCACGATACGGGTGTTTGGCCAGGATATTGCGCGTCTGGATACGTCCGCCGCGCGCCAGTTGCGCAGCCGCACAGGCATGCTGTTTCAGCGCGGTGCGCTGTTTTCGTCGCTGTCGGTGTTTGATAACGTGGCGCAACCGGTGCGCGAACTGGGCCGCGTGCCGCCTGGCCTGCTGCGCGACATCGTGATGCTGAAGCTGGAGATGGCGGGCCTGCCCGGGCGGCATGCATTGAAGATGCCCGCAGCATTGTCGGGCGGCATGATCAAGCGCGCCGGGCTGGCGCGCGCTATTGTGCTGGAGCCGGAATTGCTGGTGCTCGATGAGCCGACCGCCGGGCTGGATCCGCGCTCGTCAGACGAAGTGGTGGAACTGATTGCGTCACTGCATCGCGCGCTGGGGCTGACGGTCGTGCTGATTACGCATGACCTCGATGCGATGGTGGCATTATCGACACGTGTGGCCGTGCTCGCCGAGCACAGGGTGCTGGCAGCCGCGCCCGTGGAAGATGTGGCCGCCGTCGATCATCCGTTTATCCGCGAATATTTTCTCGGCATGCGCGGGCGGCGCGCGTTGCAGGCCTTGCCGCCGCAGCGGCGGGCTAAACTGCCTCCTGCTGCGTTCGAGGCGGCACAGATCAACACGACCAGCTTCACGGTCAACCAGGAGAAGCGCTGACGATGGAAAACAAGGCTCATGCATTCTGGGCGGGCGTGTTCACGCTGGGCCTGCTGGCCGTCATCGCGCTGGTCGTGCTGTTCTTCAATGCCGACCGCACGGTGCGCGTGCCCTATGAGCTGGTTACGCAAAGCAGCGTGACTGGCCTGAGTCCCGACGCGGATGTGCGGTATCGCGGGCTGGACGTGGGCAAGGTGCAGTCCATCGAACTGGACGACAGGCATCCTGGCCAGATACTGATTCGCATCACGGTTGACCGGAAAACGCCCGTGACCCATTCGACGTTCGGCACACTGGCGTTGCAGGGCGTCACGGGCATTGCGTTTATCCAGCTCGATGATACGGGCGCCAGTCCTGCGCCGCTGGTTTCCTCAGCCAGCGCCGTGGCGCAGATTCCGATGCACCTGGGCCTGCTCGACCAGTTGCAGCAGCGCGGCGATGCCTTGCTGGGCAAGCTTGACCGTATCAGTGACGATGTGGATGCGCTATTGTCCGCGCAGAACCGCCAGCAGATGGTCGCCACGCTCGCCAGCCTGCAACACGCCGCCGATGGCGTGCATACGCTGACCACGCAGCTCGCTCCCGCCGCGCAGCGCCTGCCGGGCGCGGTGGATGCCATGCAGCGCACGTTCAATGCCAGCGCGCCCCTGATGACGAGCCTGAGCCAGACGGGCGCGTCGTTGCAGGATCTGTCTGCGCAGGTGAGCAACGACACCCTGCCGCGCGTGAACGCGCTGACGACCGACGCGCGCGCCACGATGCGCGCGGTGGATCGCGCCACGGATGCGTTCAGCAGCGGTCCGCTGGGCAACGGGCTGCTGGGCGGTGCGCCACAGGCCGCGCCAGGGCCAGGCGAGCCAGGCTTTGTGTGGCCATCGACGCCGCAAAAATGACAGGCAACATGAGGGCAGAAAAATGAATGCAGCCACACCGGGTTCCCGTTTCTTCGGTAACGCCTGGCGCGTCCGCCGCGCCGCATGGGTCGCGCTTGCCGCATTGGCGCTGGGCGTGGGCCTGAGCGCGTGCATCAGCGGGCGGCGCGCAGTGCCCGCTGCGCAGGCGTATTACGATCTTGGCGCAAGCGTGCCGCAGCCTGCCGCAGGCCAATGGCCGCCCGTGAAAGTGCCCGACATGATCGCGCCTTCGTCGCTCGACAGTAATGACATCGTGTATCGCATCGGCCATCAGCAGGTGGCGCATTACGCGAACAGCCACTGGGCGATGCCGCCCGCGCAGCTGGTCACACAGGCGCTGCGCGATGCGCTGGCCTTTGGGGCATCCGTGCTCTCGGGCGGCGATGGCGTGAGCGCGCCGGTGCTGAAAACGGAGCTGGAGGATTTCAGCCAGCGCTTTGACACTGCAAGCGCCAGCGAAGGCGTGGTGTCGGTGCGCGCGACGTTGCTGTCCAATGGCCGCGTGGTTTCGCAGCGCACGTTCAGCGTGGCCGAGCCTGCCCTGTCGCCCGACGCGGCAGGCGGCGCGCAAGCCCTGGCGCGCGCCAGCCGCCGCGTGACGGGCCAGATTGCCCAGTGGTTCTCCCGTGCAATGGCGCAACACAGGAACGGAACGACCGGGCGCATGAAAGCCGGTGATCGATGATTGATGATTGACGATTGACGATTGATGACTCCTCACACGCAGTTGTATCTGATTGACGGCCCTGTGGGCAAAATCGAGGTTGCGCTGGACTTGCCGCGCGCGGGTGTGCCCCCGCGCGGCCTGGCGCTGGTGGCGCATCCGCATCCGTTGTTTGGCGGCACGATGAACAACAAGGTTGCGCAAACGCTCGCACGCGCGTTCGTGCAGCTGGGCTACGCAACGTATCGTCCGAATTTTCGCGGCGTGGGCGCCACCGAAGGCGCGCATGACGATGGCATCGGCGAGCAGGATGATCTGCTCGCATTGATTGCGCATATGCGCGCCGCTGCGCCAGCCCATGCGGATTTGCCGCTCGCGCTGGCGGGCTTTTCGTTTGGCACCTATGTGCTGTCGCACGTTGCGCAGCGTTATGCGACCAGCGGCGGCGCGATCGAGCGCATGGTGTTCGTTGGCACGGCGGCCAGCCGCTGGAATGTCGCGCCCGTGCCGCAAAACACGCTGGTGATTCACGGCGAGCAGGACGACACCGTGCCCATCCAGTCCGTGTATGACTGGGCGCGCCCCCAGGAATTACCCATCGTCGTGATTCCCGGCGCGGAACATTTCCTGCATCGCAAACTGCACATCCTGAAACGCATCGTGGTGGATGCGTGGCGATAGAATGAAGGCATCAAGAAGTCAAGGATTGAGGAACCGAAGGAATGGTTGATATCGACGCAAGGGCATCAGAATCGCTGCTGGAATTTCCGTGTGATTTTCCGATCAAGGTGATGGGAAAATCGCATCCAGAGTTTGCGCAAACAATCGCTGCTGTGGTGCGCGAACTGGATCAGGAGTTTGACGATGCAACGCGCCTCCAGGCGCGCGCTTCCCGCGGCGGCAATTACACCGGCCTGACCGTGACCGTGCGCGCAAAAAGCCGCGAGCATCTGGATGATATCTACCGCGCATTGAGCAGCCATCCGCTGGTGAAGGTGGTGCTGTAACGTGAGTCGCCCCGAGATTACGTTGCGCTGGCAGGGCATCGTGCCCTACGACGCAAGTTTCGACGCCATGCGCGCGTTCACCAGCGCGCGCACGCCCGACACCCCGGACGAGCTTTGGCTCGTTGAGCATCAGCCCGTGTTTACGCAGGGCCTGGCGGGCAAGCCCGAGCATCTGCTGGTGGCCGATACCGGCATTGCGCTGGTGAAGACCGACCGCGGCGGGCAGATTACCTATCATGGCCCGGGGCAGGTCGTTGCATATCTGCTGCTGGATGTGCGCCGCCGCAAACTGATGGTGCGCGAGCTGGTCACGCTGATCGAGCAGGCCGTGATCGACACGCTCGCGGCGTATAATCTCGCGGGCGAGCGCCACGCTGGCGCGCCGGGTATTTATGTCGCCGCAGGCGCTGGCCCGACGCCAGCGCCACACGCGGGCGCGAAGATTGCGGCGCTGGGCCTGAAAATCCGCAACGGTTGCAGCTATCACGGCGTGAGCCTGAATGTGGCGATGGATCTGCGGCCTTTCCTGGCCATCAATCCGTGCGGTTACGCGGGCCTCGAAACCGTGGATATGGCCACGCTCGGCGTTGCCGCAAGCTGGCGCGATGTGGCCGCCGCGCTGGCCGCCAACCTGATTCGCCATCTCGATGCGGCATGGGATGCCGCGTTTGCCGGCGCATCGCACGATGCATAAGCTGGCCTGACTGGATACAAGCATGACTGACGTACCCCCGAATTCCCCTGGCGCTCCTGATGTTTATGACGCTACCGTAAAACAGAAAGCGCAGGCCAAGACCTCGCGCATTCCCGTGAAGATCGTGCCCATGGAGCGGCTCAAAAAGCCCGAATGGATCCGCGTGAAAGCGGCCACGGGCAATTCGCGTTTTCACGAAGTCCGGAAGGTGCTGCGCGCGCACAGTTTGTTTACCGTGTGCGAAGAAGCCAGCTGCCCGAACATTGGCGAATGCTTTGGCAAAGGCACCGCCACGTTCATGATCATGGGCGACAAGTGCACGCGCCGCTGCCCGTTCTGCGATGTGGGCCATGGCCGCCCCGATCCGCTGGACCCTGACGAGCCAGGCAAGATCGCGGGCACGATTGCCGAATTGAAACTCAATTATGTGGTGATTACCAGCGTTGACCGCGACGATCTGCGCGATGGCGGCGCGGGCCATTTCGTCGAATGTATCCGGCAGATACGCGCGCAGTCGCCGCAAACGCGCATCGAAATCCTGACGCCGGATTTTCGTGGCAGGCTGGAACGCGCGCTCGATATTCTGTGCGAAACGCCGCCCGATGTGATGAACCACAATCTCGAAACCGTGCCGCGCCTTTATCGTGAGGCGCGCCCGGGCGCAGACTATGCGCATTCATTGAAACTGCTGAAGGACTTCAAGACGAAGCGCCCCGACGTGGCCACGAAGTCTGGCCTGATGGTGGGCCTGGGTGAAACCGAAGAAGAAATTCTGCAGGTGATGCGCGATCTGCGCGCGCATGATGTGAGCATGCTGACGATCGGCCAGTATCTGCAACCCTCGGAATATCATCTGCCGGTGCGCGCCTATGTGCATCCAGACACGTTCAGGATGTACGAGGAACAGGCATACAACATGGGCTTCACGCACGCGGCGGTGGGCGCGATGGTGCGCTCCAGCTACCATGCGGATGTGCAGGCGCATGGGGCAGGCGTGGTGTGAGGCCACAGGTACAGGCCCAGGTACAGGCTCAGGCCACTGCCCATGCCGGTGACGCGCAAGATCATTCATTGCGATTGCGACTGTTTTTACGCGTCGGTTGAAATGCGCGATAACCCGTCGCTGCGCGGGCGCGCGCTGGCGGTGGGCGGGCGGCCCGACCAGCGCGGCGTGATCGCCACCTGCAATTACGAAGCGCGCCATTTTGGCATTCATTCCGCAATGGCCTCCGCGATGGCGCTGCGCAAGTGCCCCGCGCTGCTGATTCTGCCGCCCGCGATGGAAAAATACCGGCTGGCGTCGCGGCAAATCATGGCGATCTATCGGGAGTACACCCAGGCCGTTGAACCCTTGTCACTGGACGAGGCCTATCTCGATGTCACGCACGCCACGCATTGCCATGGCAGCGCCACATTGATCGCGCGCGAAATCCGCGCGCGCGTGCGCGATACCGTGGGCGTGACTGTATCGGCGGGCGTGGCGCCCAGCAAGTTCCTGGCGAAAATCGCGTCGGACTGGAACAAGCCCGACGGGCTTTTCGTGATATTGCCCGATGAAGTCGATGCGTTCGTGGCCGCGCTGCCTGTGCGCAAGATTCATGGCGTGGGCAAGGTGACTGCGGCCCGGTTAGAGCGGCTGGGCATCACCACCTGCGCGCAGTTGCGCGCGTGGCCGCTGGTGGAGCTGCACCGGCAGTTCGGCGCTTTCGGCCAGCGGCTCTACAACCTGTCGCGCGGCATCGACGAGCGGCCCGTGCAGGCTGACCGCGTGCGCAAATCCATCAGCGTCGAGACGACTTACGTCACCGATCTGCTGACGCTCGAAGCGTGCCGCGATGCATTGCAGCGCCTGGCGCAACGGCTCGATGAACGGATCGCGCGCGCGGGCGCGGTGCACGCCATCCACAAGTTGTTCGTGAAAATCCGCTTTGCCGATTTCCAGCGCACCACGGTGGAATGCGTGGGCGACAAAACGGATCTGCCGACGTTTCTGGCCCTGCTCGAAAAAGGCCTGGCGCGGCGCAGCCAGACAGTGCGCCTGCTGGGCGCGGGCGTGCGGCTCGATGCAGCGCATGATGACGAGGAAGAGCAGTTTGGGCTGTTTGATGACGGCCAGGCGTGAGGCCAGCGAAGTTATCCTGCACGAAGTGCGCTCATACCCTTTATAATTTCGCCGCACGCCTTTCGATTGTCACCATGTCGTCCACTGATACCGATATTTCCTCCGCTCACGCTGCCTCTGCCCTTGCTCCGATTGCGAACGACATGGAGCAGGTCAACCACGTTATCCGGCAACGGCTGGCCTCCGAAGTCCTGCTGATCAGCCAGATCTCCGAATACATCATCAACGCGGGCGGCAAGCGGCTGCGCCCGGCGCTGCTGCTGCTCGTTGCAGGTGCGCTGGGAGATCGCGGCGCGCACCGTTTCGAGCTGGCCGCCGTGATCGAATTCATTCATACGGCCACATTGCTGCACGACGATGTGGTGGACGAATCTGACCTGCGGCGCGGGCGGCAAACCGCGAACGCATTGTTTGGCAATGCGGCCAGCGTGTTGGTGGGCGATTTTCTGTATTCGCGCGCGTTCCAGATGATGGTGGGCGTGGGCAATATGCGTGTGATGGAAATTCTGGCCGAGGCGACGAACATCATCTCCGAGGGCGAGGTGCTGCAACTGCTGAACATGCACGATGCCGATGTGGACGAAGCGCGCTATATGCAGGTGATCCGCTACAAGACCGCGAAGCTCTTCGAGGCTGCCGCGCAGCTCGGCGCGGTGCTGTGCGGCGCGGATGCGCCCACGGAGGCTGCCGCCGCGGAATTTGGCCGCCGCATCGGCACCGCGTTCCAGATCATGGATGACTGGCTGGACTACACCGGCACGCCCGAGTCCATGGGCAAGAACGCGGGCGATGATCTGCGCGAAGGCAAACCCACGCTGCCGCTGATCTGGCTGATCGAGCATGGTTCGCCCACCGAGGCAGCGCTGGCGCGTGAAGCCATCGAGCAGGGCGGCGCGAAACGCTTTGACGAAGTGTTTTCGGCCATCACGCAATCGGGCGCGCTGGATCACACGTTGCAGTGCGCCAAAGACGAAGCGCAGGCAGCCGCTGCTGCAATTTCTGCATTTCCTGATTCCATTTATCGTCAAAGCCTGCTAGAATTATGCGCTTACTCGACGCAACGCCAGTCCTGAAACGTTCTGTGCGGTGAATGTCGGGAGAGATCGGGGTGTAGCTTAGCCTGGTAGAGCGCTACGTTCGGGACGTAGAGGCCGGAGGTTCGAATCCTCTCACCCCGACCAGCAGATCATCTCAAAGAAAGCCGGAAATCCTTGCACGCCAGGGTTCCGGCTTTTTTCATGCATATGCGATATGCAATTCATGCGATCTGGTAAAGTCCACTCTCCACTATTGGAGATGGAGAGCGACCATGCAGGCACTCAAGCTATCCAGGGCGTTTACGCTGATCGAACCAGGGCCGGTGGTGCTGGTCACAACCCATGATGGCCATCAGCCCAACATCATGACCATTTCCTGGACGATGGTGGTGGACTTCACGCCCGTGTTCGCCATCACCACCGGGTCATGGAATCATTCGTTTTCGGCATTGCAGAAACAGCGCGAATGCGTGCTCGCCATTCCCGCGATCGATATGCTCGATACCGTGGTGGGCATAGGCACCTGCTCAGGCGCGGATACGGACAAGTTCGCCACCTTCGGCCTGAGCGCCGTGCCAGGCAAAAAAGTCAAGGCGCCGCTGATTCGTGAATGCCTGGCCAATATCGAATGCCGCGTGGCGGATATCGTCAAGGCACACAATATCGTGATCCTCGAAGGCGTGGCCGCCCATATTGACCCTTCGCGCAACGAGCGCCGGTTGATCCACGCGGTGGGCGATGGCACCTTCACCGCCGATGGCCGTCACCGCTTTGACCGTCAGCGCATGATGGCCACCAAACTGCCCGCGGGCCTTTAAGCGCTCTGCTGTTATTTCTGGTCTTCCTGTGCCAGCCATTGCAGCACAGGGAGCGTGGCGGGCAGCAGCGGGGCGACGGTGGTCGGCAAGGTTTGCCACGCAAGCGCCTGGCCTTCGCAGCCCTGCGGTTCGCCGCGCCAGGCGGTGACCTTGCAGAAATGCAGCCGCACATACGCATGAGGATAATCATGCTCCAGCGTATGCCAGCGTTCGCACGTTTTTATATCAATGTCGATGCCGAGTTCCTCGCGCAGCTCGCGCGCCAGCGCCGCTTCCACCGATTCGCCCTGCTCGATCTTGCCGCCGGGAAATTCCCAGTATCCCGCATACGGCTTGCCCTCGGGGCGCTGCGCCAGCAGATAATGCCCGTCGGCGCGCCGCAGCACGCCCACCGCGACTTCGGTCACGGGTCTTGCAAAAGCCGTGCTGGTGATATTCATGCGGTGCGCTGGCGGCCTGACCAGTCGCGCGCGAATTGCCAGGCCACACGGCCTGAGCGCGAGCCGCGCTCCAGCGCCCATGCCAGCGCATCGCCGCGCGCGGTGGCCACATCTGCGTCACTGCATCCAAAATGACGCAGCCAGTGCGCGACGATCGCCAGATAATCGTCCTGCCTGAACGGATAAAAACTTACCCACAGGCCGAAACGCTCGGACAGAGAAATCTTTTCCTCAACCACTTCGCCGGGATGAATCTCGCCGTCGTTCGTATGGCGGTAGCTTTCGTTATCGCGCATATATTCCGGCAGCAGATGCCGCCGGTTCGATGTGGCGTAAATCAGCACATTGTCCGACTGCGCAGCGATCGAGCCATCCAGCGCCACCTTCAGCGCCTTGTAGCCTGACTCGCCTTCCTCGAACGACAGATCGTCGCAAAACACGATAAAACGCTCGGGGCGCGCCGAGATCAATTCAACAATATCGCCCAGCTCGTGCAGTTCGTCCTTGTCCACTTCAATGAGCCGCAGGCCATCCTTTGCATAGGCGTTCAGGCATGCCTTGATCAATGACGACTTGCCCGTGCCGCGCGCGCCGGTCAGCAGCACGTTATTGGCCGGCTGCCCGCGCACGAACTGGCGCGTGTTCTGTTCAACCAGCGCTTTCTGCGCGTCGATGTTCTGCAGATCGTCGAACGTGATCGGCGCGAGGTTGGGCACGGGTTGCAGGAAGCTGCGCCCCTGACGCCTGCGCCAGCGGAACGCGATTGCCGCGTCCCAGTTCACGCTGGGCGCTGCGGGAGGCAACAGGGCTTCAACGCGCGCCAGCAGCGCGTCGGCGCGGGTCAGGAATTGATCGAGCTTGTCCATGGAACGTTGAATGTTTATGAGCGGTAATCCGCGTTGATGCTCACATAGTCGTGCGACAGATCGCACGTCCAGATGGTTGCGCGCGCCGCGCCACGGCCCAGGCGCACGCGCACGGTAATCTCGCTTTGCTGCATCACGCGCTGGCCATCTTCCTCGCGGTAATCCGGGTTGCGCCCGCCGTGCCTGGCCACCAGCACATCGTCCAGATACAGCTCGACCTTGCCCACATCAAGATCGGTCACACCCGCATAACCTATCGCGGCCAGCAGCCGCCCAAGGTTGGGGTCGCTGGCATAGAACGCGGTTTTCACCAGCGGCGAATGGCCGATCGCATACGCAATCTGGCGGCACTCGGCCTCGTTCGCACCTTCTTCAACCTGCACCGTAATGAATTTCGTGGCGCCTTCGCCATCGCGGATAATCAGTTGCGCAAGTGTCTGCGCAAGCTCTGTGACGGCGTCGCGCAGCGCGATCCAGGCCGGGCCCTGCGTGGAGGTGATCGCAGGCAGGCTGGATTTTCCTGTGGCCACCAGTACGAACGAATCGTTGGTCGAGGTGTCGCCATCCACGGTGATGCAGTTAAAGGAATGGTCGGCGGCATATTTCGCCAGCGCGTTGAGCACCGGCTGCGCCACGGGCGCATCGAACGCAAGAAAGCCCAGCATCGTCGCCATGTTCGGGCGGATCATGCCCGCACCCTTGCTGATGCCGGTTAGCGTGATGGTGTGGCCGTCGATCGTGACCTGGCGCGACGCGGCCTTGGGTTGCGTATCGGTCGTCATGATCGACTGCGCGGCGGCATACCAGTTCGCCGCCTGCTGGTTCGAGAGCGCCGCAGGCAGCCCTGCGATCACGCGATCAACCGGCAGGGCCTCCAGAATCACGCCCGTCGAGAAGGGCAACACCTGCCGCGCGTCGATCTGCATCAGGCGCGCGAGTTCCGCGCAGGTCGCGCGCGCAGCGGCCAGGCCTGGCTCGCCCGTGCCCGCATTGGCGTTACCCGTGTTCACCACCAGCGCGCGAATACTTTGAGCAGAGCTCCTGGAAAGATGTTCGCGGCACACGGTGACAGGCGCTGCGCAAAAACGGTTCTGCGTGAACACGCCCGCGACGCTGGCGCCTTCATCAATGCAGACGACGAGCAGGTCCTTGCGGTTGGGCTTGCGGATATTCGCCTCGGCCCAGCCAAGGGTGACGCCCGCGACGGGATGCAGTTGCGCGGGATCGATCGAAGGGAAATTGACGGCCATCTCACATCCTGTGTTTTTGTGAAAACGAAACGTTAAAAACAAAAAACAAGGCCCGGCATGACCCGGGCCCCCTTGGCTGCCAGGGCTGTGGCCGTTACGCCAGCCTGCCGTGGCAGTTCTTGTATTTCTTGCCGCTGCCGCATGGACACGGGTCGTTGCGGCCAACCCGCGGATATTCACGCTCATGCGCAGCAGGCTGGGTTTCCTGCGGCGCGCGGCTCATCACGCGGCTCGCCCTGGCCTGCGCGGAGAGCAGCCTTTCTTGCGTGGCATCGACGGGCTCATTGTCCCGGGCGGGCGCAATGGGCAGGCCCCGGGTTTTCCTTGCGGGCGCGCGGGTGACTGCTTCGCGCGCCACGTCCTGCGTGGCGCCCACCAGCTCGCTGGCGTCTTCCTGCACGGGCTGCCGGAACCTGAGGTTCTGCCTGGCCGGGGTGCGGGGCGTCATGCTGGACGCCACGGCCTGCGCGGCTCTGGCCAGCTCGGCCATCTCCGTGTCCGGTTGCATGACGCCTGCCAGCGCAGCCATGTCGGCGTTTTCGTCCACTTCGGCATGCTGGAATTCGGCCTGCTGAAAATCGCCGTCTTCCTCGTCCATCTGCTGGGCCACTTCTTCGAGCTGCTCCGGGGACTGAATCTGCACGTTCATGATGATGCGCGTGACTTCATTGCGTATCGCGTTGAGCAGCACGGCGAACAGGTCGAATGCTTCGCGCTTGTATTCCTGCTTCGGGTTCTTCTGCGCATAGCCGCGCAGATGGATGCCCTGGCGCAGATGGTCCAGCGCAGCCAGATGTTCGCGCCAGCCGCGATCGAGCACCTGGAGCATGATCGAGCGCTCAAACGCGCTGAACGCTTCACGGCCTGCGAGCTGGATTTTCTGCTCATAGGTTTCGGTGGCTGCATAGTTCACCGCAGTCACGATTTCCTCGGCGCTGATCGACTGCGATTCGTCGATCATTTCCTTGATCGCCAGATCGAGCTGCCAGTCGTTGCGCAGCGCCTCTTCAAGCTCGGCAACCTTCCATTGTTCCTCGATGCTGGCCGGCGGGATGAACTGATGCACGATCTCGGTGACCACGCCATGGCGCATCGCGCCGATGGTGTCGGTGACATCACGCGCTTCGAGCAGCTCATTGCGCTGCTGGTAGATCACCTTGCGCTGGTCGTTGGCCACATCGTCATAATCAAGCAGCTGCTTGCGGGTGTCGAAGTTACGCGCTTCAACCTTGCGCTGCGCCGATTCGATCGAGCGTGTGACCAGCCCCGATTCGATCGCCTCGCCCTCAGGCATTTTCAGCCGTTCCATGATGGCGCGCACGCGGTCGCCCGCAAAAATGCGCAGCAGGGGATCGTCCAGCGACAGGTAAAAACGCGACGAGCCAGGGTCCCCCTGACGCCCGGCGCGCCCGCGCAGCTGGTTGTCGATGCGGCGCGATTCATGGCGTTCGGTGCCAATGATATGCAGCCCGCCCGCAGCCTTCACCTGATCGTGCAGCGTTTGCCATTCATCGTGCAGTTTCTGGATGCGGCGCGCTTTTTCGGCATCGGGAAGCGTTTTGTCTGCTTCGATGAACGAGGCCTGTTTCTCCACATTGCCGCCCAGCACAATATCCGTGCCCCGACCCGCCATGTTGGTGGCGATCGTGATGCGCTGCGGACGCCCGGCTTCCGCGATGATGGCCGCCTCGCGCTCGTGCTGTTTGGCGTTCAGCACTTCGTGCGGCAATTTCGCCTTTTTCAGCATGCCGGACAGCAGCTCGGAATTCTCGATCGACGTGGTGCCCACCAGCACGGGCTGGCCGCGCTCATAGCAGTCGCGGATATCGAGAATCACCGCGTTGTAGCGTTCCTGCGCGGTCTTGTAGATCTGATCCTGCCGGTCAACGCGCTTCGGGGGCCGGTTCGTGGGAATCACGACCGTTTCCAGACCGTAGATTTCGTTGAATTCGTAGGCTTCGGTGTCCGCGGTGCCGGTCATGCCGGAGAGCTTCGCATACATGCGGAAATAGTTCTGGAACGTGATGGAGGCGAGCGTCTGGTTTTCGCTCTGGATCTTCACATGTTCCTTCGCTTCGACGGCCTGGTGCAGGCCTTCGGACCAGCGACGCCCCTGCATCAGGCGGCCCGTGAATTCATCGACGATGATGACTTCGCCGTTCTGCACCACATAATGCTGATCGCGCTGGAACAGCGTATGCGCGCGCAATGCTGCATAGACATGGTGCATCAATGTGATGTTCTGCGGCGCGTACAGGCTTTCGCCCTCGCCGATCATGCCCCACTCGGCCAGCAGGCGCTCGGCCTTTTCGTGGCCCGACTCGGTCAGGAACACCTGGCGGCCCTTTTCGTCGAGCGTGTAGTCGCCGGGTTTCTCAACGCCCGTGCCATCGGCCTTTTCCTCGCCGATCTGGCGCTCAAGCAGCGGCGGCAGCGCGTTCATGCGCACATACATGTCGGTGTGATCTTCGGCCTGGCCGGAGATAATCAGCGGCGTGCGCGCCTCGTCGATCAGGATCGAATCCACTTCATCGACGATGGCGAAATTCAGCGAGCGCTGCACCCGGTCGCCGGGTTCATAGACCATGTTGTCGCGCAGGTAATCGAACCCGAATTCGTTGTTCGTGCCGTAGGTAATATCTGCGGCGTAGGCCTGCTGCTTCATCTTCGGGTCCATCGACGACAGGTTCACGCCCACCGACAGCCCCAGGAAGTTGTACAGCTTCGCCATCCATTCGGCATCGCGCTGCGCCAGGTAATCGTTGACCGTGACCACATGCACGCCGCGCCCGGATAACGCGTTCAGATACGCCGCCAGCGTGGCGACGAGCGTTTTACCCTCGCCAGTGCGCATTTCGGCGATCTTGCCGTAATGCAGCACCATGCCGCCGATCAGCTGCACGTCGAAATGGCGCATTTTCAGCACGCGGCGGCTTGCTTCGCGGCATACGGCGAACGCCTCAGGCAGCAGCTCATCGAGCGTCGCGCCATTGGAAAAGCGTTGGCGGAATTCGTCGGTTTTCGCGCGCAGCTCGGCGTCCGTGCATTGTTCAACCCGCGATTCGAGCGCGTTGATCTCCGCAACCACTTTCTGGTAGCTCTTGATTAGCCGCTGGTTGCGACTGCCGAACATCTTTTTCAGGAAGCCTGTTTTCATCGGAGCGGTGCCTTTGTCGCACGGCGGGCGTACCCGAAAATGGAAAAACCCTTTGGCGACGTAAAGTTTTGGCAAGGTGGTTTTGGGCTTGCCATTTTACCATGCGCGGGCTGGCCGAAGAATTTGCCGTGCAGGAGCAACCGGCTACAATAAGCATTGCCTCGTATTCCTGCATCATTCCTGCTTTATTCATGCCGTTCATGTCCCCGAAATCTTCCGCGTGGTACGCGCCATCGCTCGCCGAATGGCTGGATCAGACCAGCGATCTGGCGCCGCTGCGCGCGGGCATGGAGCAGGTTGCATCCATGGAAAGCGAGCTGCCCCGATGGCTGCCGGATTATCTGGCCGCCAGCGTGGAGCCTGGCCTGATCAAGGGCGAAACGCTGGCGCTGTTTGTCCCGAACAGCGCCCTGGCCGCGCGGCTGCGGCAAATGGAGCCCAGCCTTGTGGCCGGGTTGCAGTCGCATGGCTGGCGGGTGAACGCGCTGCGTATTCGCGTGCGGCGGCCATCGCAGCCAATGGGCGCGCCACGCAAGCAGGCGCGGATTTCGCCCGCTGGCCTGGCTGCGATCCAGGCGCTGAGCGTGGCGCTCGAACCCTCGCCACTGCGCAGCGCGCTGGAAAGAATGGCCGCGCGGCGCCAGCCTTCGGGCGACGAGCAACAACCTGGCGCTTGACCTATAATCTTCCTCCTTTGGGGCGGGACGATGAGCCGGAATCATTTCCGGCTCTTTGCATTCTGGTTGTGTTTTGCCCGCCCGCTTGCCTGCTCCGTCTGTTCTGCCGCCATTGTCATCGCCATCGTTATTGTCATTGCCATTGCCATGCCAGCCATTGAAATTCGCAACGTCAAAAAGCACTACAAGGAATTGCAGGCGCTCAAGGGCGTGAGCTTCACGGTGGAAGATGGGGAGTTTTTCGGCCTGCTTGGCCCGAATGGCGCGGGGAAAACCACGCTGATCAGCATTCTCGCGGGCCTGGTGCATGCCACGGAAGGCAGCGTGGCCGTGCGCGGGCACGATGTGGTGCGCGATTATCGCGCGGCGCGCCAGGCGCTGGGCGTGGTGCCGCAGGAACTGGTATTCGACCCGTTCTTTACCGTGCGCGAAACCTTGCGGCTGCAATCGGGCTATTTCGGCCTGCGCAATAACGATGCGTGGATCGACGAAGTGATGGCCCATCTCGATCTCACCGAAAAGGCGGACACGAACATGCGCGCACTGTCTGGCGGCATGAAACGCCGGGTGCTGGTTGCGCAGGCGCTGGTGCATCGCCCGCCGGTGATCGTGCTCGATGAACCCACTGCGGGCGTGGATGTGGAATTGCGGCAGACGCTGTGGAAATTCATCGCGCGGCTGAACCGCGAAGGGCACACGATCGTGCTGACCACGCATTATCTGGAAGAAGCCGAATCGCTGTGCAACCGCATCGCGATGCTGCGGCGCGGCGAAGTGGTGGCGCTGGATCGCACCGGCGCGCTGCTGGCGCGTTTTTCGGGGATGCATCTTTTTCTGCGGTTCTCTGTGGGCGAGCTGCCTGCCGGGCTGCGCGCGCTGGAAGTCGAGGCGGTGAACGCGGTGGGGCCGGGCGCGCATCTGCTGCGGCTGGGCAATTACGACGATGTGGAGCGCATTCTTGCGCAGTGCCGCGCAGCGGGTTGCCGGTTTGACGAGATCGATGTGCGCCGCGCTGACCTGGAGGATGTGTTCGTGCAGATCATGAGCGAGCCGGAAACGGGAACAGAACCAAAAGCAAAAGCAAAAGCAAAAGCGGCGGGAGGCCTGGCATGATGGGCGGCAGTGGGTTTCGCACGCTGTTTTACAAGGAAGTGCTGCGGTTCTGGAAAGTGGCGTTCCAGACGGTGCTCGCGCCCGTGATCACCGCGCTGCTGTATCTGATGATCTTCGGCCACGCGCTGCGCGGGCGTGTGCATGTGTATCCGGGCGTGGAATATACGAGTTTCCTGATTCCTGGCCTGGTGATGATGAGCGTGTTGCAGAATGCGTTTGCGAACAGCTCGTCGTCATTGATCCAGTCGAAGATCACGGGCAACCTGGTGTTCGTGCTGCTGCCGCCGCTGTCTGCGCGCGACCTGTTTGGCGCCTATGTGCTGGCGGCGCTGGTGCGCGGGCTGGTGGTGGGCGCGGGCGTGTTTATCGTGACGATCTGGTTTGTGCCGCTGGCTTTCGCCGCGCCGTTCTATATCGTTGCGTTCGCGGTGCTGGGCGCAGCGATTCTCGGCACGCTGGGGTTGATTGCGGGGATCGTCGCGGAGAAGTTCGACCAGCTGGCTGCGTTCCAGAATTTCCTGATCATGCCGCTGACGTTTCTGTCGGGCGTGTTTTATTCCACGCATACGCTGCCGCCGCTGTGGCGCGGGGTTTCTCGGCTCAATCCGTTCTTCTATATGATTGACGGCTTTCGTTATGGTTTCTTTGGCCTGTCGGATGTGAATCCGCTGATGAGCCTGGCCATTGTGGGCGTATTTTTCATCGTGCTGGCCGCGCTGGCCATGATCCTGCTTGCGCGCGGTTATAAACTGCGCAGTTAGCACCCTATAATTTTATTCATGCAACCTACTCCAGAACAGGTCGAACAATATATCGCGGCAGGCCTGCCGTGCGAACATGTCGCAGTCAAGGGCGATGGACGGCATTTTTTTGCGACCATCGTTTCGTCACATTTCGATGGTAAAAGCAGGGTGCAGCGCCATCAGCTCGTATATGCAGCGTTAGGCGAGCGCATGCGCGAAGAAATCCATGCGCTGAGCATGAAAACGCTCACGCCTGCTGAATCGCAGAACGCATGAACGCATAGACATTAAACGTATCACAGGAATTCCCCGTGCAAACGAAGCCACACACCCAAACTCCTGAAGCCACCGCCCCGGCAAGCCGCGCGCCTGCTGGCGCGGGCATGGACAAACTCATCGTGGCCGGCGGGAAGCGGCTCGCGGGAGAGGTCGTTATTTCTGGCGCGAAGAACGCCGCGCTGCCCATCCTGTGCGCCGGCTTGCTGAGCGCCGACCCCATCGACCTGCAAAACGTGCCCGACCTGCAGGACGTGCGCACCACATTGAAACTGCTCGCGCAGATGGGCGTGCGCTGCGCCTGGAATCACGGAAACGTGCAGCTGGACGCCGCGCAGGTGGACAATCTTGTCGCGCCTTACGAGCTGGTGAAAACGATGCGCGCGTCGATTCTCGTGCTCGGGCCGCTGGTGGCGCGTTTTGGCCACGCGCGGGTGTCGTTGCCGGGTGGCTGCGCGATTGGCGCGCGGCCTGTCGATCAGCATATCAAGGGCCTGCAGGCGATGGGCGCGGAAATCAGTATCGAGCACGGCTTTATCGAAGCGCGCGCGAAACGCCTGAAGGGCGCGCGCATCGTGACCGACATGATTACCGTGACCGGCACCGAAAACCTGCTGATGGCCGCCGCGCTGGCCGAGGGCGAAACGGTGATCGAAAACGCCGCGCGCGAGCCGGAGGTGGGCGATCTTGCGCATCTGCTGGTGGCGATGGGCGCGAAGATCGATGGCATCGGCACTGACCGGCTCGTGATCCAGGGCGTGGAGAAACTGCATGGCGCGCGTCACGCGGTGATTCCCGATCGCATCGAAACGGGCACCTTCCTGTGCGCCGTTGCAGCGGCGGGCGGCGACGTGACCTTGCGCCACACGCGCGCGCATACGCTGGATGCCGTGATCGACAAACTGCGCGAAGCGGGCGTGAGCATCGACGAAGGCGAGGGCTGGCTGCGCGTGCGCATGGATCGCCGCCCGACGGCGGTCAATGTGCGCACCTCCGAATATCCCGCTTTCCCGACGGACATGCAGGCGCAGTTCATGGCGATGAATGCGGTGGCGAATGGCACATCGCAGGTGGTTGAAACGATTTTCGAGAACCGCTTCATGCATGTGCAGGAGCTCAACCGGCTCGGCGCGCGCATCACGATCGACGGCAAGACCGCGCTGGTGGCGGGCGTTGAAAAACTCTCCGCGGCCAAGGTGATGGCCACGGATCTGCGCGCGTCGGCCTCGCTGGTCATCGCCGGGCTGTGCGCGCAGGGCGACACGTTGATCGACCGCATCTATCATCTTGACCGGGGTTACGACCGCATGGAAGTGAAACTGAACGCGATTGGCGCGCAGGTCACGCGCATCCACGGCGACGGGAGCGTTGCATGAGCGCCGCCCGTATTTCTGCCGCCGCCGCTGCCGCTGCGCGCGCGCCGCTGACGCTGGCATTGTCCAAGGGCCGCATCTTCGACGAAACGCTGCCCCTGTTGCAGGCAGCAGGCGTGACGGTGACGGAAGACCCCGAAACGTCGCGCAAATTGATCCTGCCCACCACCGACCCGAACCTGCGCGTGATTATCGTGCGCGCCTCCGATGTGCCGACCTATGTGGAATACGGCGCGGCGGATTTTGGCGTGGCGGGCAAGGACGTGCTGCTCGAGCATGGCGGCAGCGGGCTTTATCAGCCCATCGACCTGAACATCGCGCATTGCCGCATGTCGGTGGCCGTGCGCGCGGGGTTTGATTACGCCAGCGCCGTGCATCAGGGCGCGCGCCTGCGCGTGGCCACCAAATATGTGCACACCGCGCGCGAACATTTCGCGGCCAAGGGCGTTTATGTCGATCTGATCAAACTGTATGGGTCGATGGAGCTTGCGCCGCTGGTGGGCCTGGCCGATGCCATCGTCGATCTGGTCAGCTCGGGCAACACCTTGCGCGCGAACAACCTGGTGGAGGTTGAGGAAGTCATGCCGATTTCATCGCGGCTGGTGGTGAACCAGGCGTCGCTGAAACTCCGGCGCGACGCGCTCAAGCCATTTCTGGACGCATTCGAAGCCGCGTCGCGCCGCATGAATGCGCATGAATGAAACGAGCGGCAACGAACATCGAATGAAGAGGATTTCGTTATGACGGAGAACAACATCACGATGCGCAAGCTCGATTCCAGCGCTGACGGATTCAACGCAGCGCTGCAAGCCGTGCTGGCGCTTGATGCGAACGAGGACGATGCGATCGAGCGCGCGGTTGCGCAGATTCTGGCCGATGTGAAAACGCGCGGCGATGCTGCGGTGCTTGATTACACCAACCGCTTCGACCGCCTGAATGCAACGAGCGTCGCGGCGCTGGAATTGCCGTTTGCCGAGCTTGAAGCGGCGCTCGACGAGCTGGAGCCCAAGCGCCGTGCAGCGCTCGAAGCGGCGGCGGCGCGCGTGCGCAGCTATCACGAAAAGCAGAAGATCGAATGCGGCAGCCATAGCTGGCATTACACTGAAGCGAATGGCACGGTGCTGGGGCAGAAGGTCACGCCGCTTGATCGCGTGGGGCTGTATGTGCCCGGCGGCAAGGCGGCGTATCCGTCGTCGGTATTGATGAACGCGATTCCGGCGCGGGTGGCGGGCGTGCGCGAAATCGTGATGGTTGTGCCCACGCCGGACGGTGCGAAGAATCCGCTGGTGCTGGCCGCGGCGCTTCTGGGCGGCGTGGATCGCGTGTTTACGATCGGTGGCGCGCAGGCGGTGGCGGCGCTGGCTTACGGCACGGCCACGATTCCGGCGGTCGATAAAATCTGCGGGCCGGGCAATGCATATGTCGCGGCGGCCAAGCGCCGCGTGTTCGGCACGACGGGCATCGACATGATCGCCGGTCCCTCCGAGATTCTGGTGGTGTGCGATGGCACCACCGATCCGCGCTGGATTGCGATGGATCTGTTCTCGCAGGCCGAGCATGACGAACTCGCGCAGTCGATCCTGCTGTGCCCCGATGCGGACTTTATCGCGCGCGTCGAAGCGGCGATCAACGAACTGTTGCCGACGATGCCACGCATGGACGTGATCCGTGCGTCACTCATGCACCGTGGCGCGTTAATCAAGGTGCGCGATATGAGCGAAGCGTGCGCGATTGCGAACGCCATTGCGCCGGAGCATCTGGAAATTTCCGCGCTGGAGCCGCAGAAATGGGTGGGCGAGATCCGGCACGCGGGCGCACTTTTCCTGGGGCGCTATACCAGCGAGAGCCTGGGCGATTACTGCGCGGGGCCTAACCATGTGCTGCCCACGTCGCGCACGGCGCGGTTTTCATCGCCGCTGGGCGTGTACGATTTCTTAAAGCGCACGAGCCTGATCGAAGTCAGCGCAGAAGGCGCGCGCACGCTGGGCGAGATTGCGTCGGAGCTGGCGTATGGCGAAGGGTTGCAGGCGCATGCGCATAGCGCGGAATACCGGATGAAGAAAGGGTAGGGTGAAAGCGCCGGGGCGCTGGCGCACATTGACACCATGCTGCACAACCTGGCCATCTGGCGTGTGGCGCAGCAGAAACAGGACGGCATTGAAATGACATGTCAATGCTACTATGTCCAAAGCATGCGTATGCGAATATCTGTGTGTACAGAGGCATGCAGGGTTCATGCAAAGTTCAGGGGGTCGTGATGGCTTATCCGACAATGGCGGTTGCCAATGCTTTCATCCAGCGGGCGAAGCAAGACAAGTTACGTGGGCTGACCCCGATGAAGCTGCAAAAGCTGCTTTTCTTCGCGCAAAGCTGGTATCTCAAGTGGTTCAACAAACCACTGGTTGATGATACTTTTTTCCGTTGGCAGTATGGGCCAGTGATCCCGGCGTTGTATCACGAGTTCAAACAATACGGCACTCGTTCCATTGACCGGTTTGGGTCATTTGTATCACCTGATGGTGAGATACAGGTCATTGTGCGGGACCATGATGCAGATGCGTGGCACGTCATTGATGAAGTGATTCGTGTCTATGGCAAGTTTTCGGGCAGTGAACTGTCTGACCTTACTCACAGGGAAGGGTCTGCATGGGCGGTCACAGGAGGAGCTGATGGCGGCCCTATCCCGAATGAGGCCCTGCCCAAAGGGCTAAACGGCGGTTCGGATGAAGAAGATACCTGAACAATCCATTCCGCGACAGGGCGCGTCTTCACCGGATGAGGATGAACCCCTCACAAAAGATAAAGAGTCACTTGATAATGGGGAAACCATTAATCAGGATGATCGTGATCAGGAATCCTACCGGGCGCTGCGTGAGACATACGCCCGTCGGGCTTTCTGGTTGTCCTGTGCCTGCCTGGCTTTCTGGGCGATCATCATTTTCGGCGTTGGCCTGTGGTCTGGCGTCACCGGCAACAGGGTGCAGCCGCTCAGTGACAAGGCGCTCATAGCAATTACCACGGGCACGACACTCAATGTGTTCGCCGCCTTTCTTGGCGTTATTCGCGGGCTGTTTCCTTCACGCGAGACAAAAAAGTCCTGGCGGCAGGCGTAGCGCAGGCGGATTGTCGATAGTCAGTCGGGCACGAATGAACAGGATGGTCACAATGACCATCCTGGAAAACCCGGCACTAAACAAGTCTGGCTATTGTTGTGCGAGAACCCTCACACCGCATTTCCCGCCGCATCAAACACCCCATCGAACAGGATCGACGACAGATACCGCTCGCCCGAGTCCGGCAGAATCACCACGATCGTCTTGCCCGCATGCTCCGGCTTCTTCGCCAGCCGCACCGCTGCGGCCACCGCAGCGCCTGCGGAAATGCCCGACAGAATACCTTCTTCCTTCGCCAGCCGCCGCGCATAGGCCACTGCGTCCTCGTTGCTCACACGCTCGACATGATCGACCAGCGACAGATCCAGCGTGTCCGGCACAAAGCCCGCGCCTATGCCCTGAATTTTGTGCGGGCCGGGCTGCAAGGGCTGACCTGCCTTTTTCTGCGTCAGGATGGGGCTGGCCTCCGGCTCCACCGCCACGGACAGGATCGCCTTGCCCGCCGTTTTCTTGATATAGCGCGACACCCCGGTGATCGTGCCGCCCGTGCCCACGCCCGCAACGAAAATATCGACCTTGCCGTTGGTGTCTTCCCACACTTCAGGGCCGGTAGTCGCTTCATGAATGGCCGGGTTCGCCGGGTTTTTGAACTGTTGCAGCAGCACGTATTTCGGATCGGACGCCGCGATTTCCTCGGCCTTCGCCACCGCGCCCGCCATGCCCTTTGCGCCTTCGGTCAATACCAGTTTTGCGCCGAATGCGATCAGCAGCTTGCGGCGCTCCAGGCTCATCGTTTCGGGCATCGTCAGCGTCAGCGGAATGCCCTTGGCCGCGGCCACGAATGCCAGCGCAATGCCCGTGTTGCCCGAGGTCGGTTCAACAAGCTCCTTGCCTGGCGTGAGCACGCCGCGCCTTTCGGCATCTTCGACCAGCGCTGCGCCAATGCGGTCTTTCACGGAATAGGCAGGGTTCTGGCCTTCGATCTTGGCCAGCACGGTTGCGCCCGCGCCGTCAGTGACGCGGTTCAGGCGCACGAGCGGCGTGTGGCCGATGGACTGGGCATTGCTGGAAAACTGGGTCATCGCGGGTTCCTCGCAAAAATGAAGGGGCAAATGGAAGCTACGTAATTGATTACGTTATTACGATAAGGCAGAATGAACACAAAGTTAACGATCTTTCTGTTATATGCATATCTGAAACAGCTTGTCTCGTATGGGAAGGGCTGTCATGGCGGGCGTTGGAGGACAAACGGATAAGGCCCGCTACTTGCTGAAAGGCGCTACGATACGGAGCATGATCGTTCATATCGCAGCGGAGGTCAGCACCATGAAAACCACTGTCGAAATTTCGCCCGCCTTGCTTGCCCAGGCAAAACGCTATGCGCAAACCAGGCATACAACGTTAAGAGCGCTGATCGAAGCAGGGCTGAGCCGCATTCTGACGGAACGCCAGGAAGACCCGCCCGCGTTCGAGCTGCGCGATGGCAGCTTTCATGGCGGTAATGGCTTGACGCCCGAATTCCAGAATGCCCCCTGGGAAAAATTCCGTGACGCGATTTATGAAGGCCGCGGATGAGCCGGAAAGCCGTTTTCCCGCGCTGCGCGTGCGCAATCCGTTGGTAAACACGTAAAATAGACAATTAGCGCGTTTTTGCGTTGTACACGTGGTACAACGTGCGTGTTTTGTGTGTTCCAGTATTTTCCTTTTTCTTTTTCCTTTTTCGTGCTGAAGGAGTGCCATGCGCACAGCGCAAGTCGTTCGCAATACCAGCGAAACGCAGATTCGCGTGTCGATCAACCTTGATGGCAACGGCGACGGCAAGTTTGCCACGGGCGTGCCATTTCTTGACCATATGCTCGACCAGATCGCGCGGCACGGCCTGATCGACCTGGAGATTGACGCGCACGGCGACCTGCATATCGACGATCATCATACCGTCGAGGATGTGGGCATTGCGCTGGGGCAAGCCGTGGCGCAGGCCCTGGGCGACAGAAAAGGCATCCGCCGTTACGGGCACGCGTATGTGCCGCTGGACGAAGCGCTGTCGCGCGTGGTGATCGATTTCTCCGGTCGGCCAGGCCTGGAATTTCATGTGCCGTTTGCGCGCGCGCGCATCGGTGCGTTTGATGTCGATCTGGCCAGCGAATTCTTTCATGGCTTCGTGAATCACGCGGGCGTCACCCTGCATATCGACAATCTGCGCGGGCAGAATGCGCACCATCAGCTCGAAACCGTGTTCAAGGCATTCGGGCGTGCGCTGCGCATGGCCGTTGAAATCGACGCGCGCGCCGCCGGGCGCATTCCGTCCACCAAGGGCAGCCTGTAACCAACCCGGACAAACCCTACCTTACGGCTGTTGTACCGTGAAAACTTCGATTGCGATTGTGGATTACGGCATGGGCAACCTGCACTCGGTGGCCCAGGCGCTGCGCTGCGCTGCGCCGCAAGCCGATGTGGCCATCGTCACGCGGGCGGACGAAATTCGCGCCGCTGACCGCGTGGTGCTGCCCGGCCAGGGCGCGATGCCCGACTGCATGCGCAGCCTGGCCGAATCGGGCCTGCGCGATGCCGTGCTTGAAGCAGCGCGCACGAAGCCGCTGATGGGCGTGTGCGTGGGCGAACAGATGCTGTTTGACTGGAGCGCCGAAGGCGATACGCGCGGCCTGGGCCTGCTGCCCGGCAAGGTGGTGCGCTTTGCGCTGGAAGGTCGCCTGCAGGACGATGGTTCGCGTTTCAAGGTGCCGCAGATGGGCTGGAACACGGTGCGGCAAACGCAGTCCCATCCATTATGGGATGGCGTGCCGGATGGCAGCTATTTCTATTTTGTGCACAGTTATTACGCCGTGCCTGAGCGCTCCGGGAACACGATAGGCGAAACGCCCTATGGCGCGCCGTTTACGTCGGCGGTGGCGTGCGACAATATTTTTGCCACGCAGTTTCACCCCGAGAAAAGCGCTGCGACGGGGTTGCGCGTGTATCGTAATTTCGTGAACTGGAAACCGTAGGGGCAAGTTTCAAACCTGCCCTTGCCCCTTGCGCCTGCGGCTGATTTTTTTCTCTCTTTTTTGTTACCTTTATTTTTATTTTTTTATTCTTATCCAACTATCATGCAGCTGATTCCAGCTATTGACCTGAAAGACGGCCGTTGCGTGCGCCTCAAGCAAGGCAACATGGAACAGGCCACGGTGTTTTCCGAGAACCCCGCCGAAATGGCGCGACAGTGGGTCGAGCGCGGCGCGCGACGCCTGCACCTGGTCGATCTGGACGGCGCGTTCGCAGGCGCGCCGAAAAACGATGCCGCGATCCGCGCGATCGTGCGCGAAGTCGGCGCCGAAATTCCCGTGCAGTTAGGCGGCGGCATCCGCGATATGCAAACCATCGAGCGTTATCTGGACGAAGGGTTGTCCTATATCATCATCGGCACCGCCGCCGTGAAAAACCCCGATCTGCTGCGCAAGGCCTGCGCCGCGTTTGAAGGGCAGATCATCGTGGGGCTGGATGCGAAGGATGGCCAGGTGGCCACCGATGGCTGGAGCAAGCTCAGCGGGCACGAAGTCATCGAGCTGGCGCGCCAGTTCGTGGATGATGGCGTGCAGGCGATCATCTATACAGACATTGGCCGCGATGGCATGTTGCGGGGTATCAATGTTGATGCCACGGCGCGCCTGGCGCGCACGGTGGCCATTCCGGTGATTGCCAGTGGCGGCCTGTCTTCGCTGGAGGATATCGACGCATTGTGCGCAGTGGAAGATCAGGGCGTGGAAGGCGTGATCTGCGGGCGGGCCATTTATTCGGGCGATCTGGATTTTGCCGCGGCGCAGGCGCGCGCGGACAGTCTGCGCAAACCCCTGCGGCGCAATCCCTGATACATCGCACATCGCACGGAATACATAACGCATATGGCGCTCCCCAAACGCATCATCCCCTGCCTGGACGTGAACGCCGGGCGCGTCGTGAAGGGCGTGAACTTCGTTGCGCTGCGCGACGCGGGCGACCCCGTGGAAATTGCGCGCCGCTATGACGAACAGGGCGCGGATGAACTCACGTTCCTGGATATCACGGCCACCTCCGATGCGCGCGACCTGATCCTGCCGATCATCGAGGCCGTTGCATCGCAGGTCTTTATTCCGTTGACCGTGGGCGGCGGCGTGCGCACGGTGGAAGATGTGCGGCGTTTGCTGAACGCGGGCGCGGACAAGGTCAGCATGAACTCGGCAGCGGTGGCCAACCCGCAGCTGGTGCGCGATGCGGCGGATAAATACGGCTCGCAATGTATCGTCGTGGCCATCGACGCGCGCGCCGTGCCAGAGAACGATCACGCCGCAGACGGCGCGATACCGCGCTGGGAAGTGTTCACGCATGGCGGGCGCAAGCCCACCGGCATCGACGCGGTGCAATGGGCGCGCCGCATGGTTGAGCTGGGCGCGGGCGAAATCCTGCTGACCAGCATGAACCGCGATGGCACCAAAAGCGGCTTCGATCTGGCGCTGACGCGCGCGGTGTCGGACGCAGTGCCCGTGCCAGTGATTGCATCCGGCGGCGTGGGCACATTGCAGCATCTGGTGGATGGCATCGTTGAAGGCCACGCGGATGCAGTGCTGGCCGCGAGCATTTTTCATTATGGCGAGCACACCATCGCCGAGGCCAAGCAGTTCATGGCGCGGCAGGGCATTTCAGTGAGGTTATGACGTGACGGATTCTTTTCAGGCGTGGCTCGACCATGTGCGCTGGGACGCGAACGGCCTTGTGCCCGTGATCGCACAGGAAGCTGCCACGGGCGACGTATTGATGCTGGCGTGGATGAACCGCGAGGCGTTGCTTAAAACCGTCGAAATGGGCCGCGCGGTATATTTCTCCCGCTCGCGCCAGCGGCTGTGGTTCAAGGGCGAGGAATCCGGCCATCTGCAATATGTGCAGGATATCCGGCTGGACTGCGATGAGGATGTGATCCTGCTGAAAGTCGAACAGGTGTCCGGCATCGCGTGCCATACGGGTCGGCACTCGTGCTTTTTCCAGAAATTCACGGGCACGGCAGAGCGCGGCGAATGGGTCGCCGCAGAGCCTGTGCTGAAACAACCCGAACAAATCTACCCTTCTGCCAATAATCTGCCATGACCATAACGCCAACCCGCGCAACGCCCGCTTCGGCGCAAACGCCTTCTTCCCCGTCGGCCAGCGCTCATATCGCCGACACATTGCCGCGCCTGGCCGCGGTGATCGACAGCCGCAAGGGCGGCGACCCGGAAGCCTCCTATGTCGCGCGGCTGTTTCACAAGGGCGACGATGCGGTGCTGAAAAAGATCGGCGAGGAAGCCACCGAGGTGGTGCTCGCCGCCAAGGACGTGCGCCATGGCGGCGAGAAGCGCCTGCTCGTGGGCGAATTTGCTGATTTATGGTTTCACTGCCTGGTGGCGCTGTCGCATTTCGGCCTGCATCCGTCGGATGTGCTCGCCGAGCTGGCGCGCCGGGAAGGTTTGTCTGGTCTGGAAGAAAAAGCGTTGCGCAAACAGCGCGCGCGGGAACAGGGTGGCGAATGAACGCAGACAATGACGCCTACCGGCATTCGCTGCAAGGCGAGCGCCAGGCCCGGCGGGCCGACGAACCGCGCGCGCTCACGCATCTGCTGTACGCGCTTTATCTGGCAGGCTGGATCACGGGCGGCATTTCCGTGCTGGTGGCGATCATCGCCAACTATGCGCGGCGCGCCGACGCCCAGGGCACATCCTGCGAAGCGCATTTCACCTGGCAGATCCGCACATTCTGGATCGGCGTGGTCTGGGCGCTCGCGGGCGTTGCGTTGCTGGTTTATGCGTTCGTGGCGGGCGGGTTCGCGGTGTTCCGGGCGTCATCGTCGGGCAGCACGTGCGATGCTGCCTGTGTGCTGGGGCTGACGGGCGTGGCGCTGGGCGGCGCGCTGCTGATGGGCGGCACGGGCGTTTATCTGTTTTACCGTATCATCAAAGGCTGGCTGTGTCTGTACTGGAACAAGCCGTTGTCAAATCGTTATCCTCCCATCAGGAGCGCCCATCCATGAGCCATGACCGCAGCACCTGTCTTTTCTGCAAGATCGCCGACGGTGAAATTCCAGGCGAGCGCGTTTATCAGGATGACGATTTCGTCGCATTCCGCGATATTCATCCGGCTGCGCCCACACATGTGCTTGTCATTCCGCGCCGCCATATCGCGTCACTGGCCGATTGCGGCGATGCCGACGCACCGCTGCTTGGTAAAATGCTGGTTCTGGTGGCGCGGCTGGCCAGGGAGCTGGGTGTGTCCTTTACGGGCGGCGACACAGGGTTTCGCACCATTGTGAACACCGGGCCGGGCGGCGGGCAGGAGGTGTATCACCTGCACATGCATCTGCTGGCCGGGCCGCGGCCATGGAAGCGGATGGGGTAAGGGCTGGCGCGATGCAACCAATGCAAACGCAGAGGCCACAAGTCAAGGGTAAAAGGGAGTTTGAATCATGGGTTCGATGAGTATCTGGCACTGGCTGATCCTGCTGCTGATTGTGGCGCTGGTGTTCGGCACGAAAAAGCTGCGCAATATCGGCAGCGATCTGGGCGGCGCGGTGAAAGGTTTCAAGGACGGAATGCGCGACGATGCCGAGGCCGCAGCGGCCAGCGCCAATGGCGATGCCGCCAGGCGTGAGCAGCTCACCGCCAGCGATGCCGGCACGATCGACGTGCAGGCCAGGGAAGCGAAAGAAAAGGACAACGCCGCAGGCTGACCTTCCTCCATGCTTGATCTCGGTCTGACCAAGATGGCCTTGATCGGCGCGGTGGCGCTGATCGTGCTCGGGCCGGAGCGGCTGCCGCGCGTGGCGCGCATGGCGGGCGCGCTGTTTGGCCGCGCGCAGCGCTATATCAACGATGTAAAGGCGGAGGTCGCGCGGGAGATCGAGCTCGATGAACTGCGCCGCATGAAAACAGATTTCGAGGACGCAGCGCGTCATGCGCAAACCGCGATTCACGACAACCTGCGCCAGCACGAAGCAGAACTGACCGAAGCATGGAACGCGGGAATGCCCGCGCCGCTGGGCATCCCGGGTGCAATGAATGCCTCTGCCATGGATATCGATCCCCTGCCGGCTGAAAGTGCGCCGGGTGCATCGCTGCGCGGCAATGGCGGCTTCGCGCTACGTCGCAGGAACTGGCGCGTGAAGCAGGCCGCCACGCCGTTGTGGTACAAACGCGCCACGTTGCGCCGCAGCCGCATACAATCCGGCGCAGCCCGCGTCGCGCGGCATACGCCTGCCGCGCTGCGCCGCCGCGCGCGGTTTTTCTGACTGTAATGGCCATGGCCATGCGCCCTGAAGAAGGCGACGAACAGCCTTTCATCTCCCATCTCGTTGAGCTGCGCAACCGGCTGGTGCGCGCGGGCATCGCGGTGATCGTGATGTTCCTTGCGCTGGCTTACTGGGCTTCGGATATTTTCCGGCTGCTCGCCCGCCCGCTGATGCAGAACCTGCCCCAGGGCGGCCATATGATCGTCACGGACGTGACCGGCTCTTTTTTCGTGCCGATGAAAGTCACGCTGCTCGTTGCGTTCGTGCTCGCGCTGCCGTTCGTGCTGTATCAGGTCTGGGCATTCGTTGCGCCTGGGCTGTACCAGCATGAAAAGCGCCTGGTGCTGCCGCTCGTGTCGAGCAGTTACCTGCTGTTCCTGTGCGGCATGGCGTTCGCGTATTTCGTGGTGTTTCCGGCGGTGTTTCGCGTGATGGCGCATTACAACGCGCCGCTGGGCGCGCAGATGTCCACCGATATCAACAATTATCTGAGTTTCACGCTGACGATGTTCCTTGCATTCGGCATGACGTTCGAGGTGCCGATCGTCGTCGTGCTGCTGGTGCGCATGGGCGTGCTGACGGTGAAGAAACTGCGCGCGATCCGCCCCTATGTGGTGGTGGGCGCATTCGTGATCGCCGCGATCGTCACGCCGCCGGACGCATTCTCGATGCTGGTGCTGGCCGTGCCGCTGGTGGTGCTGTACGAGGCGGGCATCATTGCCGCGCGGCTCCTGGTCGGCACGGGGGAGAAGCCGCCACCAGACGAATCCGCCTGAAGTAGCGTGGAGAAAAAGCCGCCCAGCCCAGGGCAATCCTGCACCAGTTCGTTAAAATATCGTCAGTGAACCAGACCAGATTGACGAGCGGAGGCTGCATGGACAGGATTGAGCTGGAGCTGTATCTGAACGATCTGCTGCATATCGAACAGTTCCAGGATTATTGCCCGAACGGGTTGCAGATCGAGGGCCGCCGCCCTGTCGGGAAGATTGCGACGGGCGTCACCGCGTCGCTCGCGTTCATCGACGCGGCATTGCAATGGGGCGCGCACGCGCTGCTGGTGCATCACGGCTATTTCTGGCGCAACGAAATGCCGCAGATCACGGGGCGCAAGTATCACCGCATCAAGCGTCTGCTGGAAAACGATGTGAACCTGTTTGCGTATCACCTGCCGCTGGACAGCCACGCGGAGCTGGGTAACAACGCACAGCTGGGCGCGCGCTTTGGCTGGATTGCGGACGCGCATTTTGGCGAAAACGATCTCGGCTGGATGGCCACGATGCCCGTGCCGATCACGCTGGCGCATTTCGCGGCGGAAGTAGAGCAGACGCTGGGGCGCGCGCCGCTCGTGCTGGGCGACCCGGACTGGAAACTGCGCCGCTTCGCATGGTGCACTGGCGCAGCGCAGGGGTTGTTTGATGCGGCGATCAGCGCAGGGGCGGATGTGTTCCTGAGCGGCGAGGTGTCTGAACAGACGACCCATATCGCGGCGGAGAGCGGCGTGGCGTTTCTGGCGGCGGGCCATCACGCCACGGAAAAATTCGGCGTGCAGGCGCTGGGCGCGCATCTGGCCGACACATTCGGCATCGAGCACCTTTTTATCGACATTCCCAACCCGGTTTGAAACAGGGGCGGCCTCGCGCCATACGGGCCACTGTCTGGACAGGAATGCGTAATGACGTGCACAATAACAGAAATCTCACAGGCTATCGTGTTAAAAGTCTGCGGCAGTTGCCCGACTGTTTAATGACTGTTAACCGGTTTGATAAATCAATGAATTGAGGACCAAGGAGCAGCTCATGCACAATTCAGATGAGCCCGCACGGAAACGTGTCACCCGCACGCAGGCAGGGAAAGCGCCCGCGAAGAAGAGCGCGCCCAAAACGCCGGCAGCCAGGGAGCCCGTGACAAACCGCGCCGCCAGCGCGGCGGCGAAGAAGACCGCGACGACTGCGAAGGCAGCGAAGGCCGGGAAGGCTGGGAAGGCCGGGAAGGCCGGGAAGGCCGCGACGGAGAAGCCGGCTGCCCAGGCGTCGTCTTCCCGCGCCACGGCGAGCAGGGCGCCTGTCGCCGCGCCCGTAAAACAGGGCCAGGACAGGGAAAAGATCAACGCGCTGAGCATACAGGCGCTGGAAGCGATGAGCCGGCGCGAGTTCGATCTGGCGCGCACGAAGCTCGACGAAGCCTTCCGGCTTGACGAGCACAGCGCGCAGACACTGTGCAACCGCGGCCTGCTGGCAGCGCATGAAGGCAACGCGCAACGGGCCGAGGCGGACTACCGCGCGGCCATCAGCGAGGATCCGACGCTGGCGCCAGCGTATATCAACCTGGCGCTGCTGCTGTATCGGGAAGGGGATGCGAAAGCCTCCGAAGAAGTCTATCTGCGCGGCAGGACGCATATGCCAAAGAGCGCGGATCTCTGCTTTCACCTGGCCACGCTGTACCGTGAAACGGGGCGTCTGGACGAAGCCGAGAAAATGTACCGGGAAGCCGTGGCGCTGAACCCGGATATCGCGCCCGCCTGGCACGACCTGGGCATCATGATGCTGATGACCGGCAGGCAGGCCGAGGCCGAGCAGGCGCTGCGCACGGCGCTGGAACGTATGCCTGACTATGCGCACGCATGGAGCAACCTGGCCATCCTGCTGCTGAACATGGATCGCATCGATGAAGCACTGCACGCGCAGCGCGAGGCGATCCGCCTGCGGCCTGGGCGCGCGGAAGACCTGAATATCCTGGGTATCCTGCTGCAACGCAAGGCGGACCGGGATGGTGCAGAAAAGGCGTTTCGTGATGCCATCGGCATGAATTCCGGGCGCAGCGAAGCTCATGCCAATCTTGGGAACCTGCTGCGTGAAGCAGGCAATCTGAAAGAGGCTGAGCACTGGCTGCGCGAAGCGGTGCGGCTGGCCCCTGCGCAGCTGGCGGCGCTCGATGGGCTGGGGTTGCTGCTGTGGCAGACGGAGCGCCTGGCCGAGGCCGAGCAGATTTTCCGCCAGGCGCAGGCTGTGGAACCCGGCAACCGGCTGATCGAGGAACATCTGGACAAGCTGCTGCGCGACATGAAGCAATAAGCCAGGCGCCCTGGCATACTCCTGGAGTGTGACTGATGACAGAATACGACAGTGAACAGCCTGCATGGAAGAAGGCGGCGGATGATGATCCTGACCCCATGCAGCGTGAAGCTATCCGTGCCATGAAGCCCATCGACATAGTCGATGCGCTGAATTCTGCCTTCTCGCCATCACTGACCAAACAGCTGGCCGACGAGTTTGGCTTTCCTCCCAGGGTCTTTCATCATGTGCTGGAAAATGCTGCGCCCATCCTCGTGATTGCGCTGGTCACGGCGCATATCGCACAGCACCAGGAGCCGCAGGACTCGATCCTGCTGGATACGGTGATGTCGCTGGAAACCAACGAAAATATCGTTGAGCAGTTTCCGCATCTGGCCGTGACGACTTCGGGCATGAAGCGCCTGGAACAGACCGGGCAGAAGAGCGTGGCGCGCGGCATGATGATCGACCCGGGCGCGCTGGGGGATTTCGTGGCGGGCGTGGTGAACGTGCCAAAACAGGCTACCTACGCCATGACAGGGCTGTTTGCGACCGTGCTGTTCGGCATTCTGAAGCGGCATCTGTTTGACAATCACGCCGCGCTGTTGCAGGGGCTGGACAAAACGCTGGCCGAGCAATGGCCGATGCTGGATGTGCATGTGACCAACCCGCTCGCGCAGTTCCTGCGCTTTACCAATGCCGCCGCATTGCGGCGCACGGTGAATGACTGGCTGAATGACTGGCTGCGCCGCCAGCAGCCCGAGGGGAGTGAGCCGCAGCCTGCGCCATCAGCAAGCGCCGCAGGGGAGGGCGATGTGAAACCCGCCACGCCCGGCCCGGCCAGTCATGCCACTGCTTCCTCGCCCGCCGCCGGGCGCGAAAAAGCGCCCGCGCTGCCACGCCACAAGGGCCGCGTCGTGGCGGTGGTGGTGGCGCTTGCCGTTTGTGTTGCGCTGGTTGCGGCTGCGGCGGCCTGGTTATTGTTGCCGTCGGGCGCTTCTTCATCGGCATCAACCGCCGCTTCCTTCAGCGATTCTGCTTCTGACGCGCAGGCGGACTGGGTCAGAAGCGCCTCGGGCGCCATCCAGCCAGAAGAAGGAGTTGCCGCCAGCGCTGTCGAAGCTTCTGGCGCAGCGGCGGCTTCAGCGCTTGCCAGCGCACCCAAAGCGGCCAGTGCACCCAAAGCGGCCAGTGCGCCCAAAGCGGCCAGCGCGGTGGAGAAGAAAAATGCTGATGCAGCGCCATTGCCCACCCGTAACCAGTTGAGTTTCGTCGTGAACCGCAAGGGCGGGGTGGCTGTCACGGGTGCGGTCTCCAGCGAGGCGGGCAAAAAGCAGCTGCTCGATATTCTGTCGCGCCTGGGCGCCGGGCACTATACGGCGAATATAACGGTGAATCCGAAACTGGCGCGCACGCCCTGGATACCGCAGGTCAAGGCGCTGCTGCCATTGATGCGCACGCCGCGCGCGGAAATGACGCTGGAGGGTGCGAACGTCAAGCTGGGCGGCGTGGCCAGGGATCCGAAGTCCAACTGGCCAGCGCGCGTGCAGGCGGCTCTCGGGCCGACATACCGGGTCAACGGGGCAAGCGCTGCGCAGGCGGCCAAGGCGGCCACGCCAGCTTCCGCGCCGTCTGCGGCGTCCGCTGCGTCTGCTGTGCCGGCTGCATCGGCGGCGGCCGCGTCGGGCGCAGCGGTTCACCCTGCGCTGGCTGTGGGGCAGGCCTCAGGCTCGTGCCAGAATGTCGGGCATCTGCTGAACCAGCAGGCGATTACGTTCGAGAATGGTAGCGCCAGCGTGCCCGCATCCGCCATAGGCAATCTGCATGCCTCGGCAAGGCTGCTCAAGGCGTGCGCTGCCAGCCGTCAGCCCGTGCGGCTCGATATCGAAGCGTTTTCGGATAACGCGGATTCCGCCAGGGACAACCCCCGGCTATCGACCCGGCGCGCCGAAGCGGTGCGCGAATTCCTGGTGCAGGCGGGCGTTCCCGCCGACCTGCTGACCGCGCATGGTTTCAATACATTTCATCCCGCAGCGGACGAGGCCAGCGGCCACGGGCGACGGCATGTGATGTTTGCGATAGTGGCGCGCGGCGGAACGTGAATCACCAGTCAAACCAGACAATAAACACTAAACGTCAGACATCAAGAATCAAGAATCAAGAATCAAGAATCAAGCATCAAGCATCAAGCATCAAGCATCAAACGTCGATATTCCCTGCCTGCAACGCGTTCATTTCGATAAACGCGCGGCGCGGCTCCACATCGTCGCCCATCAGCGTCGTGAAGATCCCGTCAGCGGCAATCGCGTCCTCGATCTGCACGCGCAGCAGACGCCGCACGGCAGGGTCCATCGTCGTTTCCCACAGCTGCTCGGGATTCATCTCGCCCAGCCCCTTGTAGCGCTGTTTGGACACATTGCGCTCCGCATCGGCAATCAGCCAGCGCATCGCGCTTTTGAAGTCATTCACGGCCATGCTGCGCTCGCCGCGCTGGATGGTTGCGCCCGCGCCAATCAGCCCGCGGAACGTGTTCGCAGTGTGCACCAGCTGCTGGTAATCGGCGGTCAGCTGGAACGTTGCGTCGATCACGGTGACTTTCACGTTGCCATGATGGTGGCGCTCCACGCGCAATGCGCGCTGCCCGCGCGCTTCGTCATGGGTAGCGGTGACTTTCACGTCGGCAGGATGCTGCATGTCGTTGCGCAACGCGGCCTCGAGCGCAGAGGCGGACGCTGTGGCAGCTTCATCGCTGCCCAGGTCGATCGTCACGCCTTCCATGATGGCTTCAAGCGCGCGCTCGTCATACTGGCGGGCAAGCCGTTCCACCACACCGCGCGCGAGCTGGTAGGAACGCGCGAGCTCACCCAGCGCATCACCCGTGATGGGCGCGGCGCCCTCGGCGGGCACAAGCCCCGAGCCTTGCAGGGCCAGTCGCAGCATATGCGCGTTCAGTTCCGTGTCGTCTTTCAGGTAACGCTCGTCCTTGCCCGCCTTGAGTTTGTAAAGCGGCGGCTGCGCGATATACACATAGCCGCTTTCGATCATGTCCGGCATCTGCCGGTAGAAGAACGTGAGCAGCAGGGTGCGGATATGCGCGCCATCCACATCCGCGTCGGTCATGATGATGATGCGGTGGTAACGCAACTTGTCGAGGTTGTAATCGTCCTTGCCAATGCCGCAACCCAGCGCCGTGATCAACGTGACGATCTGTTCACTGGACAGCAGTTTGTCGTAACGCGCCTTCTCGACGTTCAGCACCTTGCCGCGCAACGGCAGGATCGCCTGGAACTTGCGGTCGCGGCCCTGCTTCGCGGAGCCGCCGGCGCTGTCGCCTTCGACGAGATAGATTTCTGATTTTGCCGGATCCTTTTCCTGGCAGTCCGCCAGTTTGCCTGGCAGGCCGCTGCCATCGAGCACGCCCTTGCGGCGCGTCATCTCGCGCGCCTTGCGCGCAGCGTCGCGCGCGCGCGCGGCGTCCACGATCTTGCCGCAGATGATTTTCGCGTCGGCGGGCGTTTCCAGCAGGAATTCCTCCAGCGCTCTGGCCACCACGTCCTCCACGGGCGCGCGCACCTCGGAGGACACGAGCTTGTCTTTGGTCTGCGAGCTGAATTTCGGCTCGGGCACCTTCACGGACAATACGCACGACAGGCCCTCGCGCATGTCGTCGCCCGTGGTTTCCACTTTCGCCTTCTTCGCAATTTCGTTATCGACGATGTATTTGTTGATCACGCGCGTCATCGCGGCGCGCAGGCCGGTCATATGCGTGCCGCCATCGCGCTGCGGAATGTTGTTCGTGAAGCACAGCACATTTTCGTTATAGCCATCGTTCCACTGCATCGCTGCTTCCACGCCCACGCCATCCTTTTCGCCGGAAACGTAGAAGATCGTTGGATGCAGCACGGTTTTCGCCTTGTTGATGTATTCGACGAACCCCTTCACGCCGCCCGACAGCGCAAAATCGTCTTCCTTGCCATTGCGCTGATCGACCAGGCGGATATGCACGCCGTTGTTCAGGAACGAGAGTTCGCGGATGCGCCGGGCAAGCACGTCGTAGTGATATTCGACGTTGCCGAAGATCGTTTCATCGGCCATGAAATGCACTTCAGTGCCGCGGTCTTCGGTGTCGCCAAGGCGCTGCATCGGAGACACCGTCACGCCATTGTGCTGCTCAATCACGCGGTTCTGCGCAATGCCGCGATGAAATTCCATGAAATGCTTCTGGCCGTCACGGCACACCGTCAATCGCAGCCAGCTCGACAACGCATTCACGCACGACACGCCCACGCCATGCAGCCCGCCCGATACCTTGTAGCTGTTCTGGTCGAACTTGCCGCCCGCGTGCAGTTCGGTCATCACGATCTCGGCGGCGCTGCGCTTCGGGTCGTGCTTGTCATCGAGCTTCACGTCGGTTGGAATGCCGCGGCCATTGTCGCGCACCGAAATGGAGTTGTCTGCGTGGATCGTGACCAGGATCTCGTTGCAGTAACCGGCCAGTGCCTCGTCAATCGAATTGTCGAGCACCTCGAACACCAGGTGATGCAGGCCGGTGCCATCCGACGTATCGCCGATATACATGCCTGGCCGTTTGCGCACGGCCTCCAGCCCTTCCAGAATCTGGATGGACGAAGCGCCATAGCTGCTGTTGTCGGAGTGCGAATGGTTCGTGTCAGTCATGATGGTTCCGGTTCTGCAAAAAGCTCCAGAAACGCCAAAGGGGCGAAGCGCCCCCCTGGTGTTTCGTGATGATTTCACCAAGTCAGTGTCAGATGCGCATGGGCATCACCACATATCTGAAATCGTCATTGCCTGGGATCGTGATCAATGCGCTGGAAGTGGAATCCCCCAGGCTCACCTGCAACGTATCGACTTTCAGGGTCGCCAGCATATCGAGCAGATAGGCGATGTTAAAGCCGATATCCACCTCCTCGCCCTGATATGCGATTTCCATCTCTTCCTGCGCTTCTTCCTGGTCAGCGTTGGTAATCATGACCCGCAGCTGGCCTGGCTCAACCACCCAGCGCACGCCCTTGAATTTGTCCGTGGTCAGGATTGCCGCGCGCTGCAACGCGCTTTGCAGCGCTTCACGGCCAATCTCGAACACATTCTTCTGCCCCTTCGGAATCACGCGCTGGAAGTCGGGGAACTTGCCTTCGACGAGCTTGGACACCAGCTCGATCTGCCCAAACGAGAATTTCACCTGGGTTGATGCACACGTGATTTCCACGGGGGCGTCACTGTCTTCGAGCAGGCGCTGCAAACCCAGGATCGTCTTGCGCGGCACGATGACTTCCTGGCGCGGGAATGACCCTTCAATCCTGATCGACGAATACGCCAGCCGGTGGCCATCCGTGGCCACGGCCATCAGCCGGTCGCCTTCCACGAGCAGCAGCATGCCGTTCAGGTAATAGCGGATGTCCTGCACCGCCATCGCGAAATGCGCCATGCTCAGCAGCTGGCGCAGCGCGTTCTGCGGCACGGTCAGGCTGGCGCCGAAGTCTTCTGCCTGCGCCAGCGTCGGAAAATCGTCAGCATCGAGCGTTTGCAGCGAGAAGCGGCTCTTGCCTGACTGCACCGTCAGGCGCTTGTCGTTCAATGACAGGGTAACTTCGCCCGCAGGCAACGCGCGCAGAATATCCACCAGCTTGCGCGCCGCGACGGTCGTCGAAACAGCGTCCTTGCCCACGCCGAACTCGCCATGCGTGGTGATTTGCAGTTCGAGATCGGTGGACAGAAACGATACGTTTGCGCCCTTTTTTGCAATCAGCAGATTCGCGAGAATTGGCAGCGTATGGCGGCGCTCAACAATGTCGCCAACCGGTTGCAGCGGTCGCAGCAGGTTATCGCGTTCAGTTTTGACCAGTTGCATAAGATTCCTTCATTCGCATGATGCCCCTCTCCGTGGGGCCACCCGGCTTCCACCCCCACTGGGTGGTAAACCCGTAACCCGTATTGTGCCTGAAAACGGTTTCCTGCCCGAAATTGTGGCGCATTGTCAAACAGAAGCCAGACAGAAGCCTGTGGCAGCCTATCCTTTCAGTGTCTGTTCCAGCACATGCAGATCGTGGTTGAGCTGCACATCCTTGTGGCGCATGCTGCTGATCTTGCGCACGGCGTGCAGCACCGTGGTGTGATCGCGCCCGCCAAACAGCTCGCCGATCTCCGGCAGGCTCTTCTGCGTGAGCTCCTTGGCCAGATACATCGCAATCTGGCGCGGGCGCGCAATGGCCACGGGGCGCCTTTTGGAATACATGTCCGCTGTCTTGATGCCGTAAAAGTCAGCGACGGTTTTCTGGATGTTTTCCACCGAAATCTGCCGGTTCTGCACCGTCAGCAGGTCTTTCAGCGCTTCGCGCGTGAGTTCGATCGAAATATCGCGCACATGGAATCTGGAATACGCCAGAATCTTGCGCAGCGCGCCTTCAAGCTCGCGCACGTTCGAGCGCAGGTGCTTGGCCACGAAAAACGCCACGTCCTCAGGCAGGTCCACCCCTTCGGTGCGCGCCTTGTGCATCAGAATCGCCACGCGCATTTCCAGCTCGGGCGGCTCAATGGCAACGGTCAGGCCGGAATCGAAGCGCGAAATCAGCCGGTCGTCGATGCCGGAAATTTCCTTTGGATAGGTGTCGCTGGTAATCACGACCTGCGCCCGGTTGGCCACCAGCGCCTCGAACGCATAGAAAAACTCTTCCTGCGTGCGCTGCTTGCCCGAAAAGAACTGGATATCATCGACGAGCAGCAGGTCCTGCGAATGGTAATAGCGCTTGAACTCGTCGAACGCCTTGCGCTGATAGGCCTTCACCACGTCGGACACATACTGCTCCGCATGGATGTAGCGGATGCGCGCATCGGGCTGCTCCTGCAACAGCTGGTTGCCGATGGCGTGGATCAGATGGGTTTTGCCCAGCCCCACGCCGCCATACAGGAACAGCGGGTTGTATGACATGCCGGGATTGCCCGCCACCTGCACTGCCGCTGCGCGCGCGAGCTGGTTCGCCTTGCCGGTCACGAAATTCTCGAAGGTCAGCGCCAGGTTCAGTTTCGTGCGGTCATAGGCCGTTTCAGGCTCGCTGCTGCCGTTGGCGTTCTTTTTGCGCCGCTGGGGCGCGCGGGGCAGCGGCACGGTGGCCGTGCGCCAGGTGCGGGGCGCGCCTGCGGCCAGTTCAAAGGCGTCAGGGCCGGGGCGATCGGCCTCAGCATCGTGGGCAAGATTGCCTTCGGCCTTGGCGCCAGAATCAGCGCCAGAACCCGTGTGGGCCTTTTCTCCGGCTTTTGTGCCGAGCACGAACTGCACATCCACGGGTTCCTGCCAGAAATCGCTCGCGATATCGGCAATCCGCGTGGAAAACTGGGTCTTCACCCAGTTGAGCTTGAACTGGTTGGGCGCGGCGATCCGCAAGGTATTCGCCGCTTCGTCAAACGCCACCAGCGCCAGGGGTTTGATCCAGGTCGCGTACTGCTGCGGCGTCAGCTCGTGGGCCAGCGCGGTGCAGCAGTGTTGCCAGAAATCGTTTTTCATCGGGGCGTCGGACGACTGGGACGCGACCGGGGAAAGCAGGGGATCAGTATCCATGCGGGCTGGCATCTGAGGTTTGGAATCCGGGGAAAAAGCAGGGGAAACAAAAGCAGGATTTTACAGCCAAATGGCCAGGGCAAACGAGTTATCCACAGCAAAAAATTTCCAGCGTCCGCACAGCGCGCGGCAGGCCAGCGCATGGGCGATGTGTGAAGAATTTTGCGGGGAAACGTTGTCATTTTCCTTAAACTTTTCCTTAAACTATTGACGGCTAATGAAAAAACGGGTTAAATAGCAAGTTTGCGTTGTGCGCTGCCGGGGAGCCGTGCAGGTGTGGCAACGCCCGGTTTAACCCAGTGAGAACATCATGAAACGTACCTACCAACCTTCCGTGACACGCCGCAAGCGCACCCATGGCTTTCGCGTGCGCATGAAAACCGTGGGCGGTCGCAAGGTCATCAACGCCCGCCGCGCCAAGGGCCGCAAGCGTCTGGCCGTCTGACGCGCACCGCGAACGGGCGTGGCTGCCATGGCAACTGCGCGAGCGCTGGCCGCTTTCCCGAGAGCCGCAAGGCTCCTGAAAACGGATGAATTCTCATCCGTTTTTCGTTTGCGGCCATGGCGGCGTTCCGCGCATTTTGTGATGTATGTCCACGCCACGGGCCGCGCTGCGCGGCTTGGCCTGGTGATTGGCAAGAAACAGGCGCCGCGCGCCGTGACCCGCAATCTGGTCAAGCGCATCGCCCGCGAGGCATTTCGCACGCGCCGCGCTGACTTCGATGGCTTTGATCTGCTGCTGCGGCTGCACGCAAGGTTTGACCCTCGCGCGCTGCCCAGCGCGTCGTCGCCAGCGCTGCGCGCGCTGTGCGGCGATGAAATAGGCGCGCTCCTTGGGCGCGCCGCGCGCGAAATATGCAAACGGTCCTGATCGCATTACTGCGTTTCTACAAGCTGGCCATCAGCCCGCTGCTGGGCAACCGCTGCCGTTTTTATCCTTCGTGCTCGGATTACGCGCGCCAGGCAATCCAGTATCATGGCGCCGCGCGTGGCACTTACCTGGCGGCGAAGCGGCTGTGCCGCTGCCATCCGTTTTCGGCGGGCGGCGTGGACCCTGTTCCTCTGCCTGGCCAGGGTGAACATCAAGAATTGAGATAACGCATGGATATCAAACGTACCATCCTGTGGATCATTTTTTTCCTGTCGGCGCTGATGCTGTTCGACAACTGGCAGCGTGAGCACGGGCGCACGTCGCTGTTCTTCCCGGGCACGTCGCCAGTGCAGAGCGCTGCCAGCGACACGCCGGCTTCTGGCGCTGCCGCGCAATCCGATGTGCCCGCTGCCGTGCATGCCGCGTCATCACCCAGCGTTGCCGCACCATCACCCTCCGCGAATGCGGCTGTATCGGCACAGGCGCAGCGGGTGCATTTCCGCACGGATGTGTATGACGGCGAAATTGACCCGCGCGGCGGCTCGCTGGTCAGGCTGTCATTGCTCAAGGCGCACGACAGCAAGTCGCCCAACTCGTTCGTCACCCTGTTCGACAGCACGCCGAGCCACACCTATCTCGCGCGCACGGGCCTGCTGGGCGATGCGCAGAACCAGTTTCCGAACCACGACGATGTTTTCACCGTCACGAGCAACCCGCGCGAGCTGGCCAGCGGCGAGAACACGCTGACGATCAGCCTGGAGTCTCCCGTGAAGGGCGGCGTGAAGATGGTGAAGACCTACACGTTTGCGCGCGGCAGCTATGTGATCGGCGTGAACACGAAGATTGAGAACGTGGGCAATGCGCCCGTGTCGCCCACGCTGTACATGGAGCTGGTGCGTGACAGCCAGCCGGTGGAAACGCCGCGTTTCTCGCATACGTTCATCGGGCCGGCAGTCTATACGAACGAGCACCATTTCCAGAAGATCTCGTTCTCCGATATCGACAAGAACAAGATGGATTACGCCAGTTCCGCCGATAACGGCTGGATTGCGATGGTGCAGCACTATTTCACCACCGCGTGGATTCCGCAGCAGCATGCGAAGCGCAATATCTACGTGGAAAAAATCGATACGGGGCCGCTGTATCGCGTGGGCGTGCAGCAGCCGCTGGGCGCGATCGCGCCAGGGCAGTCCGACAGCGTGGACGCGCGCCTTTTCGCCGGCCCCGAAGAAGAGAAACTGCTGTCGAGCATTGCGCCCGGGCTCGATCTGGTGCGCGACTATGGCTGGGTCACGATCATCGCCCGTCCGCTGTTCCTGCTGCTGGCCTGGATTCACAGCTTCGTGGGCAACTGGGGCTGGACGATCATTCTGCTGACGCTGCTGATCAAGGCGGTGTTCTTCCCGCTGTCAGCCATGAGCTACAAGTCGATGGCGCGCATGAAGGAAGTGTCGCCGCGCATGACGGCGATCCGCGAACGCTTCAAGGGCGACCAGCCGAAGATGAACGCGGCGATGATGGAGCTTTACCGCACCGAAAAGGTCAACCCGTTTGGCGGCTGCCTGCCGGTGGCCATCCAGATTCCAGTGTTCATTTCGCTGTACTGGGTGCTGATGTCGTCAGTGGAAATGCGCGGCGCGCCGTGGCTGGGCTGGATTCATGACCTGTCGCGGCCCGACCCGTTCTTTATCCTGCCGGTGCTGATGGCCGCGTCGATGTTTGTGCAAACGCGCATGAACCCAGCGCCGCCCGACCCGATCCAGGCGAAGATGATGCTGTTCATGCCGCTGGCGTTTTCGGTGATGTTCTTTTTCTTCCCGGCGGGCCTCGTGCTGTACTACGTGGTGAACAACGTGCTGTCGATTGCGCAGCAGTACTACATCATGCGCAACCTGAGCCGCAAAAAGGCCATGCATGCCGAAAAGGCGCAGGACGAAAAGGAAAAGGCGCCTGACGAAAAAGCGTCCGGGGATGCCTAGCGATTCCGATCCGATTGTCGCCATTGCCACCGCATCGGGGCGTGGCGGCATTGGCGTGGTGCGCGTGTCTACCGGGCGCGCGGGCGAGCCTGCGGCGCGCGCACTAATGCTTGCATTGACGGGGCAGGCGCTGGTCGCGCGCCATGCGAGTTATCTGCCGTTTCTTGATGGCAATGGCGCGGTGCTTGATCGCGGCATCGCGCTGTATTTCCCTGCGCCGCATTCTTATACGGGCGAGCACGTGCTGGAGTTCCAGGGCCACGGCGGGCCCGTCGTGCTGCAACTGATCCTGCAACGCTGCATCGAGGCGGGCCACGCATTCGGTGTGCGCGTGGCCGAACCCGGCGAGTTCACGCGCCGCGCGTTTCTGAACGACAAGCTCGACCTTGCGCAGGCCGAAGCCGTGGCTGACCTGATCGAGGCCAGCACCGCAGCGGCGGCGCGTTCAGCCAGCCGCTCGCTTTCCGGCGCGTTTTCACGCGCGGTGCATGCGCTGGTTGATGATGTGGTGGCGTTGCGCGTGCTGGTGGAAGCCACGCTGGATTTTCCCGAGGAAGATATCGATTTTCTCGAAGCCGCAAATGCGCGCGGCAAGCTCGCGCATATTCGCGCGCAGCTCGCGTGTGCGCTGGCGCAGGCGCGCCAGGGCGCGCTGCTGCGCGCGGGGTTATCTGTGGTGCTGGCGGGCTTGCCGAATGTGGGCAAATCCTCCTTGCTGAACGCGCTCGCGGGCGCGGAGCTGGCGATCGTAACGCCGGTGGCAGGCACCACGCGCGACCGGATCACGCAGACCATCCAGATCGAAGGCATCCCGCTGCATATCATCGACACAGCGGGCTTGCGCGATGCGCAGGACGAAGTCGAAAAGATTGGCATCGAGCGCACCTGGGGGGAAATTGCGCGCGCGGACCTGGTGCTGCATCTGCTGGATGCGCAAACCGGCATCACGCCCGAAGACGATGCGATCGCCACGCGCTTCCCGGCGCATGTGCCAGTGCTGCGCGTGTTCAACAAAACCGATCTGACCGGGGAGCCGCCGTCGGTGCAGCGCCATCAGAACGCACAGCGCGACATGGTTTGCGATGTGCGGCTGTCCGCAAAAACCGGGCAGGGGCTGGCGTTGCTGCGCGCGGAACTGTTGCGCCTGGCGGGCTGGCAGGCCAGCGATACGCAGGATGTTTATCTGGCGCGCGAGCGCCATCTGGTGGCGTTGCGCGCCGCAGCCGCGCATCTTGCGCAGGCCGATGCGCATGCGCAGCAAAACGCCCATGCGCTGGATCTGTTCGCCGAAGAACTGCGCCTGGCGCAGCATGAACTGGGCGCGATCACCGGCGAGCAAACCTCCGACGATTTGCTGGGCGAGATTTTTGGGCGGTTCTGTATCGGGAAATAGAAAGGACAGCAGGATTACTGCGGCATCTGCAACCTTGCGTGTTGCCTGACTTCGATGAGCGGGGAATAAACGATATGCGTATGCGTGGATAATTCGGGATGCCTGTCCAGCAGCTCTTCCAGATTGTCACGAGCGTTCTGGTCAGCGCGCGTTACCTGGGACAATGCAGTGTCCGGGTCCATCGGCCTGAATGATTCCGTTGCGCCAGCGGCAGCCCTGCTGCGCAACGCGCTGGCCGGATTCCCTGGCTGGATGAACACCCGCCCGCTCGAATACGATATCCACACGCGCCGCCCATGCAGGAAGTCCATGCCGAGCAGCATGTCGCCCGAGGCGAAGTCCCGGTCGTCAACCACCAGCGGAATGCGGCGGTATGTGCGCGGGCCAACCGTCACCGTATCGAAACGATACAGACGCGTTCTGAACACATTGGCCTGCACGCCGGTGTCCAGCCGTTGCGGGGCGTTCGTCAGCACAATGGGTTGCACGCCTGCGGCGATCGCTACGCTGCGCGTGACCACCGTGCGTGTCGTGCCCGTATCCAGCACGGCGCGCGCCTGATGGCCGTTCAGCGCCACCGGCAGCAGGAAAATGCCTTTCATGACCTTTTGCGGAAAATATTCGTAGTATTCGCCCGGCCAGGGCGCGAACCAGCCCAGGCAGTTCTGCGCGGTGTACAGCGTCATTTTCCGCGCCGGGAAATCGAAGTCCACATCGTAGCGCGACAGCAGATCCGTGCCGATCAGCCCCATCGGCGCGCCGGGCAGCGCTTGCAGGCGCGGGGGCAACAGCGTCGCGGTCAGCACTTTCAGGCCCTTCCATTCCGAGCCGCCGAATTTCAGTGACGGCACGATGTGTTCATATTCCGACCAGTTTTCCATGCCCACGCCCGCCACGCGCTGCGCCTGCGAATAATCGGTCTGCGGCGCCAGGGTATCGGCGATATCGCGCCTGAGCATCGTTTTCGTTGCGCCGGTATCGATCAGCATCGGATAGTCCCGCCCGCCTATATTCACCAGCGCTGTGTAACGCCCGGCGAATGGCGTCAACGGCAGGCGCGCCTCCATTTTCAGGCGGCATTCCGCATTCGGGCGGGCCGTGCCCATCTGCGCCCATGCGGGGGAAAACGGCAACAGCGCGCCCGCCAGCAGGGCGGCAAGGCTGTGCAGCAACGGGGAACTGAGGGGGTGGGGCATGTCAGGATTGCCCCAGCATCCGGCACACCGCGTCAATGTTTCCCACCAGGATAAACCGCGACGGGCCGTGATAAATCCGCACGGGCGCGCGGTGCGCGGGAGCGCCGTGATGCAGCGCGCTGTTCAGGGATACGCGCGCAAAAGCGGGCTGCGCGGACAGCGGCATGATCTGCGACGGATGGGCCTGGCGCTTCATCATCATTTCTCCATGTCTAAAATTTTAAAATTAAAATCAAAATTCGGTGGCGCGAATCAGGCCCACGGCAATACCTTCCAGCGCAAAATCCGCACTGCCCGAGGATACGAAAATATTGCTGTAATCAGGATTCTCGGCAATCAGCTCAAGGCCATCCAGGCGGCGTTTCAGGCGCTTGACTGTTACGTCGTCGCCCAGCCGCGCCACGATGATCTGGCCATCGCGCGCGTCGGTCGTTTTCTGCACGGCGAGCAGATCGCCGTCCAGAATGCCGGCGTCGCGCATCGACAGGCCGCGCACTTTCAGCAGGTAGTCCGGGCGGCTTGCAAACAGCGCAGGGTCACACAGATAGTGATGCGACACATGTTCCTGCGCGAGAATCGGGCTGCCCGCCGCCACGCGCCCAACCAGCGGCAATGACAGCTGCGCCAGGCTGCCCAGCGGCAACACGGCCTGATGCGGCTGCCCACCAGGCTGCCGCACCAGCCGGATGCCGCGCGAGGCGCCCGCGGCCAGCTCGATCACGCCCTTGCGGGCCAGCGCGCGCAGGTGTTCCTCGGCGGCATTCGCGGAGCTGAAGCCCAGCTCCGCGGCGATTTCAGCGCGCGTGGGCGGAAAGCCGGTGCGCTCGATGGCGCGTTGCAGCAGGTTGAACACTTCCTGCTGCCGTGGGGTGAGTTTGCTGAGGCTCATAAATATCGATCACAAAGTAACAGGCGGCACTGTATGGATGGACAGTAACTGTATTTTTATACAGCTCTCGCAAAATTTCAAGGGCTTTCCATCTTTTTTATCTTTCCTGTCTTCCCTATCTTTACTACTTTATTGCATTAAAAAATAAGAAACAATTATTTTTAATAATAAACCGTTCCCGATAGACTGGCGTTCCGAATCATCCGATCAACGAACCGCGCAACGGAACAGCCGCCCACACCATGAAACGACATCACAAAACAGACAAAGCCATCGCGTCGCTGCTGGGCGCGCTTACCCTGGCATTCGCGCCCCTGGCGCACGCCGCGAATACGTTATTGCTGAACGTTTCGTATGACCCCACGCGTGAGCTTTACCAGCAGGAAAACGCGGCATTCGCCCGGCAGTGGAAAGCGCAGACGGGCCAGACCGTGACGATCCGGCAGTCGCACGGCGGCTCCGGCGCGCAGGCGCGCGCTGTGCTCGAAGGCTTGCAGGCGGATGTGGTCACGCTTGCGCTGGCTTACGACATCGACGTGCTGGCCAGCCGCGGGCTGGTGGCGAAGGACTGGCAAAAACGCCTGCCGAACAATGCTTCTCCTTATACCTCAACGATCGTATTTGTTGTGCGCCGTGGCAATCCCAAACGGATTCATGACTGGAGCGATCTGGTCAAGCCCGGCGTGACCGCCGTGATGCCCAATCCGAAAATGTCGGGAGGCGCGCGCTGGAGTTATCTGGCGGCATGGGCCTATGCATTGCACCAGCCAGGCGGTAACGCGCAGACGGCCAGGGCGTTTGTCACGAAGCTTTACCGCAACGCAAAGGTGCTCGATTCCGGCGCGCGTGGCGCAACCACGAGCTTTGCGCAGCGCGGCATGGGCGATGTGCTGGTCTCGTGGGAAAACGAGGCCTTTCTGACGCTGAAGGAATTTGGCGCCAACCAGTTCGAGATCATCGTGCCCTCCGCCAGCATTCTGGCCGAGCCGCCCGTGGCCGTGGTGGACAAGGTGGCCAGCCGGCGCGGCACGGGCAAGGTTGCGCAGGCGTATCTGCAATTCCTTTACAGCGAGCAGGGCCAGGAAATCGCCGCGCGCAATTTCTATCGCCCACGTTCCCCGAAGGTTCCGGCAGCGCTGACGCAGCGCTTTCCAAAGCTGAAGCTGTATACGGTCAACGATACGTTTGGCGGCTGGGCGAATGCGCAGAAAGTGCACTTCGCGGACGGCGGCGTGTTCGATTCCATCTATCAGTCGAAATAATCCGCCGTTCATGAGCCGCACGAAAACGCTTCTTTTCCGCAAGCCTGGCACGTTGCCCGGGTTTGGGCTGACGCTGGGCGTCACGATCTCGTATCTGAGCCTGATCGTGCTGATTCCGCTGGCCACCGTGTTTCTGAAAAGCGCGACGCTGGGATGGGAGGATTTCATGCGCGCCGCCCTGTCGCCGCGGGCGATCGCGTCATACCAGACAACATTTCTGGCCGCGCTGGGCGGCGCGTGCATCAACGCGGTGTTTGGCTTTCTGCTCGCGTGGGTGCTGGTGCGCTATCGTTTTGCGCTGCGGCGCGTGGTGGATGCGCTGGTGGATCTGCCCTTTGCGTTGCCCACGTCAGTGGCGGGCATTTCGCTGGCGGCAGTTTATGCGAGCAACGGCTGGATCGGGCAATGGCTCGCGCCCCTGGGCATCAAGGTCGCGTTTACGCCCACGGGCGTGCTGGTGGCGCTGACGTTCATTGGCCTGCCCTTTGTGGTGCGCACGGTGCAGCCGGTGCTCGAAGAGTTCGAACGCGAGCAGGAAGAAGCCGCCGCGTGCCTGGGCGCAACGCGCTGGCTGACGTTTTGGCGCGTGATCCTGCCCGCTGTGCTGCCTGCGCTGCTTACCGGATTCTCACTGGCGTTCGCGCGCGGGCTGGGCGAATATGGCTCGGTGATTTTCATTGCGGATAACGTGCCGATGAAGTCCGAGATCGTGTCATTGCTGATCATCACGAAGCTGGAGCAGTATGACTACGCGGGCGCAACGTCGCTGGCCGTGGTGATGCTTGTCGTATCGTTTCTGCTGCTGCTGGCGATCAACCTGCTGCAATGGTACTGGCAGAAAAAATCCGGGCGCAGCGCATTGGCAATGGCTCCCGAGGGAGTTGCATGATGAAGGTGACAACACTTCGCCACGCCCCCGTAACGGAACCGCGCGCCGTGCGCTATGCGCTGACCGGCATTGCGCTGCTGTTTCTGCTGCTGTTTCTGGTCGCGCCGCTGGGCGCAGTTTTTTCGCAGGCGCTCAGCAAGGGGCTGCGTTTTTACAGGGATGCGCTGGCCGATCCCGATGCGTTATCGGCGATCAGGCTGACCGTGACAACCGCCGCGATTGCGGTGCCGCTGAATCTGGTGTTCGGGCTGTGCGCATCGTGGGCGATTGCGAAATTCGAGTTTCGCGGCAAGGCCCTGCTGACAACGCTGATCGATCTGCCCTTCTCGGTGTCGCCCGTGATTGCCGGGCTGATCTATGTATTGATGTTTGGCGCGCAGGGCTGGTTTGGCGCGTGGCTCGAAGCGCATAACGTGCAGATTATTTTCGCGGTGCCCGGCATTGTGCTGGTCACGATATTCGTCACGTTTCCGTTTGTCGCGCGCGAGCTGATTCCGCTGATGCAGGCGCAGGGCGCCGATGAGGAAGAAGCTGCGCATGTGCTGGGCGCCTCCGGCTGGCAGATGTTCCGGCGCGTCACATTGCCGAATGTGCGCTGGGGCTTGCTGTACGGCGTGATTCTGTGCAATGCGCGCGCGATGGGCGAGTTCGGCGCGGTCTCTGTGGTGTCGGGCCATATTCGCGGATTGACGGATACCGTGCCGCTGCATGTCGAGATTCTGTACAACGATTACAACTTCGCGGCGGCGTTCGCGGTGGCGTCCCTGCTGGCGCTGCTCGCGCTCGTCACATTGGCATTGAAACTGCTGGCCGAACGGCATCTGGCCGCGCAGCAAACGAATCATGGAGAACCCTGACCATGGGCATCATCGTGCGCAACCTGCAAAAACGTTTTGGCGACTTCGTGGCGCTGGATAACGTGTCGCTCGATTTTCCGCCAGGCGAGCTGGTCGCATTGCTCGGGCCTTCCGGCTGCGGCAAGACCACGTTGCTGCGCATGATCGCGGGCCTGGAATCTGCCGATTCGGGCGAAGTGCTGCTGCAAGGCCAGGACGTCGGTGCGCTGGGCGCACGTGAGCGCCAGGTCGGCTTCGTGTTCCAGCACTATGCGCTGTTCCGGCATATGACGGTGTTCGAGAATGTGGCGTTCGGCCTGCGCGTGAAGCCGCGAAAACAGCGGCCCAGCGAAGCCGTGATTCGCGCCCGGGTGCACGAGCTGCTGAACCTCGTGCAGCTGGACTGGCTCGCGCAGCGTTATCCGTCCGAGTTGTCCGGCGGGCAGCGTCAGCGTATCGCACTGGCGCGCGCGCTGGCCGTCGAGCCCACCGTGTTGCTGCTCGACGAACCCTTTGGCGCGCTGGACGCGAAGGTGCGCAAGGAATTGCGCGGCTGGCTGCGGCGGCTGCACGATGATCTGCATATCTCGACGCTGTTCGTCACGCATGACCAGGAGGAAGCGCTCGAAGTGGCCGACCGCATCGTCGTGCTCAATCATGGCCGTGTGGAGCAGGTGGGCAGCCCGCAGCAGGTGTATGACCATCCGCAAACCGCATTCGTGTATGAATTCCTCGGCATGGCCAACCAGCTGAAAGGTCAGGTGACAGGCAACGCTTTCCAGGCGGATGGCGCCACGCAACCCATCGTGGTGGATGCTGCGTTCGAGGGGCCTGGGCTGGGCTATGTGCGCCCGCACGAACTGATGCTGTATGCCTGTGCGCCGCAGACAGAAAACGCGGGCATCGCGGTGGATGTGCGTCGCGTGGCGCTGCTGGGCGCATCGGTGCGCGTGATGTTGCAGACGCAGGCCGGGAGTATGCTGGAAGCGCAGCTCGACCGCGAAACCTGGCGCGCGTGCGGCCTTGCGGTGGGCGATGGCGCGGTGGTCGTGCCCCGCGCGCTGCGCGTGTTCCCGGCACCATGACTCATGCTCCATGACCTGACTTTCAGGAGACAACGATGAACTTCCAGCAATTGCGTTATGTGCGCGAAGCCGTCCGGCGCAACCTGAACCTCACGGAGGTCGCCAACGTGCTGTACACATCGCAGTCAGGCGTATCCCGTCAGATCAAGGAGCTGGAAGACGAGCTGGGCGTTGATATTTTCGTGCGCCGCGGCAAGCGGCTGACCGGGCTGACCGAGCCTGGCCGCGCGGTGCATCAACTCGTCGAGCAGATTCTGCTGGGCACGGAAAACCTGCGGCGCGTGTCGCGCCAGTTCGCCGATGAGGACAGCGGCCATCTGACCGTGGCCACCACGCACACGCAGGCGCGTTATGCGCTGCCGAAGGTCGTGCAGCAGTTCAAGGCGGCCTTTCCGCGCGTGCATCTTGCGTTAAGGCAGGGCAGCCCGAAGCAGATTGCGCAGATGGTCATTGATGGCGAGGCGGATATTGGCATTGCCACCGAAGCGCTGGATCGTCATCCCGGGCTGGTCACGTTTGCCTGCTATTCGTGGCGTCACGTGGTGGTGGTGCCGCAGGGGCATCCGCTGACAGAGCGCGAAAACGTGACGCTGGAAGCGCTGGCCGAATATCCCGTCATCACCTATGACCAGGACTTCACGGGCCGCTCGCATATCGACCAGGCCTTTGCGAAAGCGGGCGTGCTGCCCGATGTGGTGTTGACCGCGATCGATGCGGACGTCATCAAGACCTATGTCGAGCTGGGCATCGGCGTGGGTATCGTGGCCGCGATGGCCCATGATCCGAAGCGCGACACCGGGCTGGTTGCGCTGGATACACAGCATCTGTTCGATGAAAGCACCACGCGCATTGGCCTGCGCCGCGGTGCGTTCCTGCGCAGATACACATGGCAGCTGATCGGGATGATCGCGCCGCATTTGAGCGAAGCCCAGATTTCGGGACAGCTGCGCGAGTCTGCGTGATGCGGCGTGAAAATGCGCGCGGGTTGATTACAATGCGCGCATGAATACATCCCCTGATTTTGAATTTGAATTTGATTTTGATTCGGATTCCGCTTCCGCTCTACCACGCATCGTGATTCTGGCCACGGGCGGCACCATTGCCGGCGCCGCGCCGGATGCCGCGCAGACGGTGGCGTATCACGCGGGCGCGCTGGGCGTTGAGCAGCTGCTGCACGCAGTGCCAGCGCTGGCATCACGCGCACGGATACGGGCCGAGCAGATCGCCTCCATCGACAGCAAGGACATGTCGCTCGCGCTATGGACGCAGCTCGCGCAGCGCGCCAATGCGCTGCTCGCGCGTGATGATGTGGACGGCATCGTGATCACGCACGGCACCGATACGCTCGAAGAAACCGCTTACCTGCTGCACCTGACGGTGAAAAGCGCCAAGCCCGTGGTACTGACCGCCGCGATGCGGCCCGCGTCGGCGCTGTCAGCCGACGGGCCGCTGAACCTGCTGGGCGCGGTGACGGTGGCGGCCAGCCCCGCTGCATTCGGGCAGGGCGTGCTGGTGGTGTTCAACAACCGCATGCATTGCGCGCGTGATGTCACGAAAGTTCACACGACTTCGGTGGACGCGTTCCAGTCGCCCGAAGTGGGCGCGCTGGGCTGGGTGCAGGACGGGCAGGTGCAGTTTCAGCGGCGTGCCACGCGGCCACACACGGATGCGACGGAATTCACGGCGCCCATATCCTGGCCGCATGTCGAAATCGTGGCGAGCTATGCGGGCGTATCGAGGTTCGCGGTGGATGTGCTATTGGCCGCTGGCGCGCGCGGCATCGTGGTGATGGGCACGGGCAACGGCTCGATGCACGCCGCATTGCAGCAGGCGCTGGCTGACGCGGCAGCGCAGCGCGTGGCGGTGGTGCGCGCCTCACGCGTGGGCGCGGGCCCCGTGATGCGCAATGGCGCGGCGCCTGATGATGCGCTGGGTTTTGTTGCAGCGGGCACGCTGAATCCGTACAAGGCGCGCGTGCTGCTGATACTGGCGCTGGCTGCGGGCATCACGGAGCCGGCGGCGTTGCAGCGGGTATTTGATACGTATTGAATTGAAGGGCAATTGAAGGGCAATGGCTACTTTTCCCACACTCGCGGCATGGCTCGCGCACCTTGAAATCGCGCATCCCGTGGGTATCGACATGGGCCTGGCGCGCATTGGCAAGGTCAGGGATGCGCTGCACCTGTCGCTGGACTGTCCGGTGTTTACCGTGGGCGGCACCAATGGCAAAGGCTCGACCTGCGCACTGCTCGAAGCCATTCTGTTGCAGGCGGGTTATCGCGTTGGCTGCCACACATCGCCTCATCTGCTGGCCTTCAATGAGCGTGCGCGCATCAATGGCGAGGATGCGCGCGACGCCATGCTGTTGCCGCATTTCGAGGCTGTCGAAGCAGCGCGTCTGTCACTGGCCGAGCCTGTCACGCTGACCTATTTTGAATTCACCACGCTGGCAATCATGCATCTGTTCGCGGCCAGCCAGCTGGACGCGGTGATTCTCGAAGTGGGGCTGGGCGGGCGGCTGGATGCGGTGAATGTGTTCGATGCTGATTGCGCGATCATCACCAGCATCGATATCGACCATACCCGGTATCTGGGCACAACGCGCGAAGCCATCGCCCATGAAAAGGCGGGCATCTTCCGCGCAGGCAAACCCGCGATCTGCGCGGATCCGATGCCGCCGCAGACCCTGATCGATCATGCAAAAACGATCGGCGCGGACCTATGGTTGTTCGGCCAGGACTTCCGCTATGAAGGGCAGGCCGGCAGCGAACGCCGGCAATGGACTTACGTGGGCCGCACGATGCGGCGTGCATCGCTGGCGTATCCCGCGCTGCGCGGCGCGAACCAGCTGCTGAACACGGCAGCGGCGCTCGCCGGGCTGGAAGCGTTGCGTGATCGCCTGCCCGTCAGTGCGCAGGATATCCGGCTGGGGCTGGCGAAGGTGGCCTTGCCCGGGCGCTTCCAGGTGCTGCCAGGCAAGCCGGTGGTGATTCTCGATGTGGGCCACAATCCGCATGCTGCCGCAGTGCTCGCGCGCAATCTGGACAGCATGGGATATTTCCCCTATACCCATGCCGTGTTCGGCGTGATGTATGACAAGGATATTGATGGCGTGATCGCGCGGATGAAAGGTGTGATTGACCACTGGTATCTGACAAACCTGCCCACGCCGCGCGCCGCGTCATCCGCGCAGATTGCTTCGGCGTTGCGTGAAGCGGGTGTGAGCGAGGGGGAGAACAGCCATCTGGCGCAGTACGAAACGCCCGCGCAGGCGTTTGAAGCGGCGCTGGGGCGCGCGGGTGAAGATGATAGAATCCTCGTCTTTGGCAGTTTCCTGACGGTGGCAGGCGTGATTCCTGTTATCCGGCAGTGATTGGGCAGTGATTGTTTGCAATGATTGTTTGTGATGATTGTTTGTGATAATTGTTTACAATGATTGCCTGATTTAACCTAACCCTCCATCAGCAGGCACAGCAGCATAAAGCCCCATGGGAATTTTCTCGTCCGGCAGGAAAAATGATGCGCCACGGCGTCGTAACGCCCAGGTCGTCGCACAAGGGCGCGTGCAAAGACGCACGCGTCGCCAGAAAACCACGGCTGACAATAATGCCGAAGCCATGCTGCTCGACCCGATGCTGCCTGAAAAGCAGCGCGCGCGGCGGCGGCTGGTCGGCGCGATCGTGCTGGTGCTGGCGGCGATCCTGATTTTGCCGCTGGTGCTGGACTCGCATCCGAAACCCTCCACCAGCGATATCGCCATTGATATTCCCGGCCATGCCGCGTCCGCTGCTTCCAGCGCGCCCGCGTCGCAGGCCAGCGCAGGCATCGCCAGCAATCTGGCGCCAGTGGGCGCATCGGGGCCAGCGGGGGCCGCGGCCTCAGGCGTGCCCGCGCAAACACAAACACAAACACAAACCGCCACGCCCACCGTTGCCGTGGCCACCCCAACGGCTGCGCCTGCGCGCAATGCACAGAATGCCCGGGCGGCGTCATCCGTCGCGTTGCCCGCCAGCCCCTCCAGTGACGATACAGATACACCCGCAGCCACCGCCCCCGGCGTGCATTTCGCCGTGCAGCTGGGCGCATTTGCCAGCGATGATGACGCGCGTCGCTGGGTGGCCAGGTTAAAGGCCGTGGGCGTGCCGGCCTATGTCGAGCATCGCGCCCAGGGCGAAGGCGCGGCGCGCGCATTGCTGCGCGCCGGCCCGTTCGCCAGCCGTGAGGCCGCCATTGCCGCAATTGCGAAAGTGCGCGGCGCGGGCCTGATGGCTGGTGCGCGCGAAGCGGGCCATTGATGCTGAGGGTGAATCGTTAATCATTGCCCCCTGGCCCGTTGCCGATGCTGACGGTATTCGATTACGCGGTGCTGGCGATCACAGGACTCTCCGCATTGCGCGGCCTGTGGCGCGGCCTGCTGGGCGAAGTGTTCGGGCTGGTGGGCTGGGTCGTGGCGTTTTTCGTCGCCTGTGCACTGGTGTCGCCCGTGCGGCTGTGGATTCCGGCCAGCTGGCCGGGCGGCGCGCTCACGCAGTGGCTGCTGGCGTTCGTGGCGATCATGATTGGCGTGATGCTGCTCGCCGGCCTGGCCAATGCGCTGCTGGGCCGCCTGGTACAGGCCAGCGGGCTGTCAGGCGTTGATCGTGGGCTGGGCCTGCTGTTTGGCTGTGCGCGCGGCATGCTGCTGGTGCTGGTGCTGGCCATGCTCGCCGGGCTGACGAAACTGCCGCAGCAGCCCCTCTGGCGCAATGCGCTGCTGCGTCCCGCTGTGGAGACAGGGGTGCAGATGCTCAGGCCGTTCCTGCCGGCAGGGCTGGCTGGCCATATGCGCTTGCGGGCGTAAAGTATCGCAGTGTTGCAGTATCGCAGTGTTGCAGTTATTCGTTCGTTTTTGAAGGACATTGGCCATGTGCGGCATCGTAGGCGTCATTTCCCGCTTCCCCGTGAACCAGCTGATTTATGACAGCCTGCTACTGTCGCAGCATCGCGGCCAGGACGCGGCAGGCATTGCCACGGTCAGTGGCAACACCTTTCATATGCACAAGGGCAATGGCATGGTGCGCGACGTGTTCCGCACGCGCAACATGCGCAGCCTGCCCGGCAACTGCGGCATCGGCCATGTGCGGTATCCCACGGCGGGTTCGGCGGCCAGCCAGGAAGAGGCGCAGCCGTTCTACGTGAACGCGCCGTTTGGCATCATCCTCGCGCATAACGGCAACCTGACGAACTGCGGGCAGCTCAAGGAGCAGATGTTCCGCGTCGATCGCCGGCACATCAATACAAGCTCGGATTCCGAAGTGCTGCTCAACGTGCTGGCGCACGAACTGCAACGCGCCAGCTCTGGCCTGCAACTGGACCCGGCGGCGATGTTCAATGCGGTGTCAGGCGTGCACCAGCGCGTGCGCGGTTCCTATGCGGTGGTGTCGTTGATCGCGGGCTACGGGCTGCTGGCGTTCCGCGATCCCTCCGCCATCCGGCCATTGTGCATCGGCAAGATTCAGACAGGGCAGGGCACGGAATGGATGATCGCCTCCGAGTCTGTGGTGACCGAAGGCACCGGGTTTAAATTCGTGCGCGATGTCGCGCCAGGCGAAGCCATCTTTATCGACTTCGAAGGCAACTTTCACGCGCAGCAATGCGCGCGCGCGCCCAGCCTGAGCCCGTGCATTTTTGAATATGTGTATTTCGCGCGGCCTGATTCCGTGCTCGATGGCGTGCCTGTGTATGACGCGCGCCTGCGCATGGGGGATTACCTGGCCGAAAAGATCCAGCGCGTATTGCCCGATGCGAAAATCGACGTGGTGATGCCCATTCCCGACTCATCGCGCCCTGCGGCCATGCAGGTGGCCGCGAAGCTCGGCGTGGAATACCGCGAAGGGTTTTTCAAGAACCGCTACGTGGGCCGCACGTTCATCATGCCGGGGCAGGCGGTGCGCAAAAAATCGGTGCGCCAGAAACTCAATGCGATGAGCATCGAGTTCCGGGGCAAGAATGTATTGATCGTGGATGATTCGATCGTGCGCGGCACGACTTCCCGGGAGATCGTGCAGATGGCGCGCAGCGCGGGCGCGAACCAGGTGATTTTCGCCTCGGCAGCGCCGCCGGTCAGGTATCCGAACGTGTATGGCATCGACATGCCTACACGCGGCGAGCTGGTGGCGCACGGCCACACGGAGCAGGAAGTGGCCGCGCTCATTGGCGCCGATCATCTGGTGTATCAGGACGTGGAGGCGCTGAAACAGGCCATCCGCGATATCAATCCGGCGCTGAAGCATTTCGATGCCTCGTGTTTCGATGGCCATTACGTCACGGGCGATATCACGCCGGAATATCTGAACGATCTTGAACAGGCGCGTCTCTCGCCCGTCGAACAGATCGACTGGGATGCAGGCGATGCGATGGACGGCGGCGATCATGGCGATACGGCGCGCTCGCAACTGCATCTTCAACTGTAAACGTAAACGTAAACGTAAACGTAAACGTAAACAAAACAACCCATCAACCCCTGCAAAAATGAACGATAACTTTCACCCCGACACGCTTGCGGTGCGCGCAGGCACATTGCGCAGCCAGTTCAACGAACATGCCGAAGCGATCTTCCTGACATCGAGTTTCTGTTTTTCAAGCGCCGCTGAAATGGCCGAGCGTTTCCAGAACGCCGAGACGGCCTATACCTACGCGCGCTTCACGAACCCGAGCGTGACGATGTTCCAGGAGCGGCTGGCCACGCTCGAAGGCGGCGAGGCCTGCATGGCCACTGCGTCGGGCATGGCGGCGATCCTGTCGGTGGTGATGGCGGCGTTGCAGGCGGGCGATCACATCGTCAGCTCGCAAAGCCTGTTTGGTTCGACGCTGGGGTTGTTCGGGCAGATTTTCAGCCGTTTTGGCGTGGCTACGACGTTTGTCGATCCCACCGATCTGGAAGCCTGGAAGAACGCGGTGCGGCCCGAGACGAAAATGTTTTTCCTGGAAACGCCGTCCAATCCGCTGACCGAAGTCTCGGATATTGCCGCCATCAGCCAGGTGGCGAAGGCTGCGGGCGCGCTGTTCGTGGTTGATAACTGTTTTTGCAGCCCGGCATTGCAACGCCCGCTGGAACTGGGCGCTGATGTGGTGATGCATTCGGCCACGAAATTCCTGGATGGCCAGGGGCGCGTGCTGGGCGGCGCGCTGGTGGGTTCGCACGAGTTCATCATGGAGAAGGTGTTTCCGTTCGTGCGCACAGCGGGGCCAACGCTGTCTGCGTTCAATGCGTGGGTGCTGCTTCGGGGCATGGAAACCCTGTCATTGCGCGTAGAGAAGCAGTCGGCGAATGCGCTGGAGGTGGCGCGCTGGCTCGAAGCGCATCCTGCGGTGTCGCGCGTGTTTTATCCTGGGCTGCCTTCGCATCCGCAGCACGGGCTGGCCATGCGTCAGCAGAAGTCTGGGGGCGCCATTCTGTCGTTCGATCTCAAGGGGAATACGCCCGAGGCGCAGCGCGCGAATGCCTGGCGCGTGATTGACCATGCGAAATTGTGTTCGATCACGGGCAATCTGGGCGATACGCGCACGACGATCACGCACCCTGCCACCACCACGCACGGGCGCCTGACGCCTGAGGCGCGCGCGGCGGCGGGGGTGACGGAAGGGTTGATCCGCCTGTCGGTGGGGCTGGAATATCCAGGGGATATTCAGCGCGATCTGGCGGTGGGGCTGGATGGGGCTACGCGCTAACGTGTGGCTGCCTGCGCCGCGTCAGAAGCGGGGGATGCGGATGCAGGCATGGCCCGTGCCCTGGGCGTAGCCTTGGGCGCAGGCGAATCATCCGCGCGCCCCGCGTTCTGCGCAATGATGCGCGCAATTTCTGCATCGGCTTCCGCACCGTATTTAGCAAACACATCCGTCTGATAAACCATGTTCTGCGCACTGCCCAGCTGACTGCCGCTATCGTTGCGGATATTCACGCTGACCTGCATCGACAGACCAATGCGCAACGGATGCTTCTGCAAATCCGCCGGATTCAGCGAAACCCGCACCGGCAGGCGCTGCACCACCTTGATCCAGTTACCCGTCGCATTCTGCGCGGGCAGCAACGAGAACGCCGACCCCGTGCCCGCGGAAAAACCCACCACCTTGCCGTGATACGTCACCGATGAACCATAGACATCCGCCGTCATTTCCACCGGCTGGCCCACGCGCATATGCCGCAGCTGCACTTCCTTGAAATTCGCATCGACCCACACCGCGTTCAGCGGCACCACCGACATCAGCGGCGTGCCCGGCGACACGCGCTGGCCCACCTGCACCGAACGCTTGGCCACATAACCCGTGACCGGCGCAGGCAGCACATTGCGCGCGTTGGCCAGATACGCGTCGCGCACCTTCGCCGCAGCGGCCTGCACATTGGGATGATCGGTAATGGTCGTGTTCGCGGTCAGCGCGCGGTTGGCCATCAACTGCTGCTTCGCCGCATCCAGCGCGGCCTGCGCGCTGGCCACCGCATCCCGCGCGTGAGAAATTTCTTCCTGTGATACCGCGCCCGTCTGCGCCACGATCATGCGGCGCGCCAGATCGTCCCGCGCGCGCACCAGGTCGGACTCGCGCACGGCAACCTGCGCTTCAAACTGGCTGTCGTTCGCAAACAGGCCGCGCACCTGGCGCACCGTCTGCGCAAGATTGGCCTCGGCCTGCTGCAATGCCACGCGCGCATCCGCCGGATCGAGCACCACCAGCGGCTGGCCTTCCCGCACCGTCTGCGTATCGTCCGCATTGACCGCCACCACAGTGCCCGTGACCTGCGGCGTGATCTGCACCACGTTACCGTTCACATAAGCGTCGTCCGTGCTTTCCGAAAAACGCGCAACGAACACGTAATACAGCAGCCAGGCCAGCACCGCAACGATAATCACTGCGGTCAGCAGGATCATCATGCGCTTGCGCTTGCCGGCGTTTGCTGCGGGCACCACAGTTTTGGCTGGGGCGGGAGGTTGAGGCGTGCTCATCGGGGAATTCTCCAGAATGCTTTAGCTTTAACTTTTGATCTCATGCGCATGGTCGCTGCCTGCCTGATCTGGCGGGGTCAGCCGGGTTTGCCCGGCATCGAAACCGCCGCCCAGCGCCTTGATTAACGCCATCTGCATATCGCGGCGCTGCATTTTCAGGTTGGTCACAGTCTGCTCGGCGGACAAGCGGTTCTGGTCAGCCGTCAGCACCTGCAACTGGCCGGACAGCCCCGCGCCATAGCGCGCCACTGCAAGCTGCCATGCGATCGTTGAGGCATCGAGCGCGCGCTGCGCGTCCACCAGCTGTTTGTCGGCGGAGCGAATCGACGCGACCTGCGTGGCGATATCGTTGAACGCGTTGATCAGCGTCTGGTTGTAATCCGCCACGCTCAGATCGAAATCGGCATAACGGCCCTTTAACTGCGCGCGCAACCTGCCCGCATCGAACAATGGCAGATGAATCGCCGGGCCAAGATTCGCCTGGCGGCTGATGGCGCGCCAGAAGGTGCCCCAGCCAAACGCATCGAAACCAATTCCCGCGGCCAGGTTGATATCGGGATAAAACTCGGCCTTCGCTTCCTTCACGTCGTGCATCGCCGCTTCCACCCGCCAGCGCGCGGCGACAATATCGGGCCGGCGTGAGAGCAGGTCAGCAGGCAGGTTATCCGGCAGCGCGATGGTGTCGGCGGGATGCAGCACGGGCTGCGCAATATGCAGCCCGCGGTCTGGCCCCTTGCCAAGCAATGCGCCCAGCTGGTAGCGCGTGACCTGGATCTGGCCGTCGATCTGGCTTAAGTTCGTTTCGCTGGTGGCGATGTTGCCGCGCGCGATCTGCCGCTCAACGTTCGTATCCAGGCCCGCGTTCAGGCGCTCGTTCGCAATCGCGCCGATGGTGCGGCGATTGCCGATTTCGCGCACGGCAATGTCGCGCAGCGCATAGAGCTGCGCGAGCTGGTTATAGGTGCGCGCCACGGATGCGGCCAGCGTAATGCGCGCCTGCTGCATTTCCGCCTGGGCCACCTTTTGTTCCGACACGGCCTTTGCCAGCCGCTGGCGGTTCTTGCCCCACAGGTCCAGCTCCCACGACGCGCTGGCCAGCGCGTTGTTTTCGCTAAACCAGGTGCCGCCGTAGGGCGGCGGGAACAGCGCATCCGCCGAATACAGCTCGCGCGTCCAGGAATAGCCCGCATCCACCTTGGGCATCAGCGCCGCGCGCGATGTTTCGATATAGGACGAGGCCTTCGCAATGCGCGCGGCGGCCTGCGCGATGGTTGGGCTATCCGCCAGCGCTTCGTCGATCAGCGTTTGCAGCTGCGGGTCGCCAAACTGGCTGGCCCAGCCGAAGGTGGGCCACTGCCCGCCCTGCGCCGGAATGCTTTGCGTGGTGTCGAACTGCGTGGGCGACGCAAGCGTCTTGTCGCTGCGGATGCCGAAATAGTTCGCGCAGCCAGGCAATACGAGCGCCGCCATCGTCAGTGTGATGGCGCACGCGCTACGCAGTAACGCGGGCTTCGTCGTCAACGAGGAAGGGGAATTCATGCGCGTTTCGGAATATTCGGAAGAGATGAACGTAAACCATATTATTTTAACGAAGCTGTCATTATCCGTGTTTTAGCGTTTTACCGCTTTACCGCTTCAAACATCGTCGCGTCGATGCCAAAAGAGCCATCCTGCTGCACATCGAAATACTGCCGCACTTCGTCGGGCGCGTTCTGCCACAGCGAACGGATGGCTGCCACGCGCTCAGGCGGCGTGCGCATGCGCGCAACCCACGCATCGAACGCCAGCGCGAGCTTCCAGCGCTCGCGCGCCTGCGCGTCGAACCCGGCGGCATCGAACATCGCCAGCCATTCATCGACGCGATAATCGCGCACATGCGACGCATCGCGCAGCACTTCCACGGCCTGGAAGTGCGTATCGAGCAAGGGATCGGCGGCGCTGGTGATGTCGATGAACCATACGCGGCCCGCGGGTTTGAGCACACGGCGCAGTTGCGCAAGCGCGCGTGGCACATCGCGCCAGTGGTGCGCGCTCATGCGGCTGATCGCGCTGTCAAACGACGCATCGGCAAACGGCAGCGTTTCGGCGGCGCCCTGCTGCGTGCGTATCGTCGTCAGGCCGCGCGCTTTCGCCGCTTCGGCCACGGTTGCCAGCATCGGCGGCGCGATGTCGTAAGCCACCACCTCGCGCACATGCGGCGCGATCGCAAAACTCGCGTGGCCTGCGCCACAGCCCATGTCCAGCACCGTGGCATTTCCTCCCGTGGCCGAGAATAGCTGCGCGAGCGTCTGCAAATCCTTGCCGCTCGCGTGCACCTGGCTGGCCAGATAGGCGGCAGCGGTTGCGCCAAAAGCCTCGGCGACCTGGTCATGCTGTTTCATCGAAAACTCCTTTTTATCTGTGGATTTATCCCCGGATGATAAAATCAAAAATTGTGTCACGCTTTTCCACCCGCATTCCTGCACATTTTCCCCACGTCATGTCGTCCCAACTGCACCAAAAAAGCGAAGCCTGGTCGGCGCGTTTCTCCGAGCCTATGTCCGAACTCGTGAAGCGCTATACGTCATCCATTTTTTTCGATAAACGCCTGGCGCTCGTCGATATCGAAGGCTCGCTGGCGCACGCGGCGATGCTGGCTGCGCAGAAGATCATTGCAGAAGATGACCTCGCCGCCATCCAGCGCGGCCTGGCGCAGATTCGCGGCGAAATCGAACGCGGCGAGTTCGCGTGGCAGCTCGATCTGGAAGATGTGCATCTGAACATCGAAGCGCGGCTGACCGCGCTGATTGGCGACGCAGGAAAACGCCTGCACACGGGCCGCTCGCGCAATGACCAGGTGGCCACCGATATCCGTTTATGGCTGCGCAGCGAGATCGACCGCATCGGCGGCCTGCTCCGTGATCTGCGCGTTGCACTGCTTGACCTTGCCGAACAGCACGCGGGCACGATCCTGCCAGGCTTCACGCATTTGCAGGTCGCGCAACCGGTCACGTTTGGCCACCATCTGCTGGCCTATGTCGAAATGTTTACGCGCGACGCGCAACGTCTCAAGGACTGCCGCAAGCGCGTGAACCGCCTGCCTCTGGGTGCGGCGGCGCTCGCGGGCACGAGCTATCCGGTTGACCGGGATGCTGTTGCGAAGGCGCTGGGCTTCGAGGGTATCTGCGCGAATTCGCTCGATGCGGTCTCCGACCGCGATTTTGCGATCGAGTTCACCGCTGCCGCCGCGCTGATCATGACGCATATCTCGCGCTTCTCCGAAGAGCTGGTGCTGTGGATGAGCCCGCGCGTAGGGTTTATCGACCTGGCTGACCGCTTCTGCACCGGCTCGTCGATCATGCCGCAGAAGAAAAATCCCGATGTGCCCGAGCTTGCGCGCGGCAAGACGGGCCGCGTGACGGGGCATCTGGTCGGGCTGCTCACCCTGATGAAAGGCCAGCCGCTCGCGTATAACAAGGACAACCAGGAAGACAAGGAACCGCTGTTCGACACCGTGGATACCGTGGCCGACACATTGCGCATTTTCGTGGAAATGGTTGCGGGCATCCAGGTCAAGCCCGACGCGATGCGCGCAGCGGCGCTTCAGGGTTTTGCCACGGCCACCGATCTGGCCGATTACCTCGTGAAGCGCGGCCTGCCGTTCCGCGATGCGCACGAAGCCGTGGCGCACGCAGTGCGGCTGTGTGTGGAGCGCCATTGCGATCTGGCTGATCTCACGCTCGACGAAATGCGTCGCGAGCTGCCATCGGTCGCGCATCTGCTGGGTGACGATGTGTTTGATGTATTGACGCTCGAAGGCTCGATCGCCAGCCGCAATCACCCCGGTGGCACCGCGCCGCAACAGGTGCGCGCGGCGATTGCCGCAGCGCGCGCGGCGCTGGAACGCCAGTCAGCCTCGTAGGGGCAGGTTTCAAACCTGCCCTGGCTGTGCTTGCCATGCGGCAAGGGCGGGTTTGAAACCCGCCCCTACACTCGCGCGAGAAATTCCAGCGGCGCGATGGATTGCTGCAACACCGCGCGCGCATCCACGCCCAGCCATGCGTCCAGCAAGGTCGCATGAATGCGGCGAAAGTCCATGCTCACGCGCAGCGCGCCTTCATCATCGAGCTGATGCAGCGCGGGCGGCGTGCCGTATATCCCCCCGCGCACCGGCCCGCCCATGATGAACAGCGCAGAGGCCGCGCCATGCTCCGTGCCGCCTTGCGCATTTTCCCGCGCGCTGCGGCCAAACTCGGAATACGCCAGCAATACGGTCTGCGCCCATCGCCCGGAACGGGTGAGCGCGCTGCGCCATGCCGCGCATTCCTGCGCGAGCTGCGCCAGCCCGCGGGCGTGCTGCCCGGCCTGATGATGATGCGTATCGAAGCCATGCAACGTCAGACGCAGCACATCGACATTCGCGCCATCAGGCTGTGTGGCCGCGCGCGCCAGCCAGCCATCGCGCCAGTACTGGCTGGCGTCTGAGGCGGTTTCCCAGATTTCCGCCGCGCGGAAATGCGACGGGTTCGGCGCGGCATGAACATAGCCCACGCCCTGCACCACCGCGAGTTCTCCGGCCTGCCACAGCGGCAGCAGCGGCGCGAGCGCAGGATGCAGGCCAGTGCGCGCATCGAGCGCCAGCGCCTGATGGCGCGGCACGCAAAGGCGAGGACGCAGCGCGTAATACAGCGGGTCGGCAAAGGGCACGACGGTATTCAGGCCGTCATTGCCGCCCTTCATTTCAATGAGAACCAGCAGCCTGTTGCCGCCGTGCGCGGGCAGATTTCCGGCAGCGCGCAGTGGCAGGCTCGCCGTGCCCAGCAGCGCTGCGCCACTCTTCAGAAAACCGCGTCGTTTCATCAGGAAATTGTCAAAGCCTGCATAAAATGTTATTAAGTGTCATATGTAATGATATGCGATACTATGACACAAAACAGGCGATCATTACGAGCTACATCACCGCGTACACTTCCCATTATCATCATCACCTGCTGACATTGACCTGATCTTTCTTCTTCACGCAGATCTGCCATGGATACAGTCAAACCTTCCCGCATTCTCGTTGTTGACGACGACCCGCGCCTGCGCGATCTGCTGCGGCGCTATCTCGGCGAACAGGGCTTTAACGTGTTCGTTGCAGAAAACGCCACAGCCATGACCAAACTGTGGATGCGAGAGCGATTCGATCTGCTCGTGCTCGACCTGATGCTGCCGGGCGAAGATGGCCTGTCGATCTGCCGCCGCCTGCGCGGCAACGGGGACCGCACACCGATCATCATGCTGACGGCGAAGGGTGAGGACGTCGATCGCATCGTCGGCCTCGAAATGGGCGCGGACGATTATCTGCCCAAGCCCTTCAACCCGCGTGAGCTGGTGGCGCGCATTCACGCCGTGCTGCGCCGTCAGGCGCCTGCGGAGCTGCCCGGCGCGCCCTCGGAAACCACCGAAATTTTCGGCTTTGGCGACTTCATGCTGAATCTGGCCACGCGCACGCTGACCAAGGCCGGCCAGGAAGTGCCGTTGACCACCGGGGAGTTTTCGGTGCTCAAGGTGTTCGCGCGGCATCCGCGGCAGCCCCTGTCGCGCGAGAAGCTCATGGAACTTGCGCGCGGGCGTGAATACGAAGTGTTCGACCGCAGCCTGGATGTGCAGATTTCCCGGCTGCGCAAACTGATCGAACCGGATCCGGGCAACCCGCGCTTTATCCAGACGGTCTGGGGGCTGGGTTACGTGTTTATCCCTGATGATGGCGCAGCCTGAGCAACGCACAGGCCCCTGGCTGCTGAAACTCGCGCTGGGCGACCTGTTCTGGCGCACGTTTCTGCTGATCGCGCTGCTGATTGTCGTCAGTCTTGCTGCATGGTTCCAGAGTTTCCGCGTGATCGAATCCGGGCCGCGCGCGCAGCGTGTGGCGCTGCAACTGGTGGCCATCGTGAAGCTCACGCGCACCGCGCTGCTGTATTCCGATGCAAAACTGCGCCACGCCCTGCTGCAGGAACTCGAAAACAATGAAGGCGTGCGGGTCTATCCGCGCGATAAAAGCGACCAGTATCTGCCGCAGGCCGATGACTCGTTAAACCAGCTCATTGAACACGACCTGCGCGGGCGGCTGGGCAGTGACACGCTGATTGCGCGCTCGGTCAACGGCACGCCAGGCGTGTGGATCAGCACGCATATCGGTGGCTACGATTACTGGGTGGCGCTGGACCGCAACCAGCTCGACAACACCACCGGCCTGCAATGGGCCAGCTGGGGCATGTTCGCGCTGGCGCTGTCCCTGTTTGGCGCGCTGTTTATCTCGAACCTGGTGAACCGTCCGTTCGCGCAACTCGCCGCCGCCGCGCGGCGCGTGGGTTCCGGCAAGGCGCCCAAACCCCTGCCCGAGCATGGCCTGGGCATTGCCGCCGAAGCCAATCGCAGCTTCAACCGCATGGTCAGCGATCTCGAACAGATCGAGACAGACCGCGCGTTGATGCTCGCCGGTATTTCGCACGATCTGCGCACGCCCCTGGCGCGGCTGCGGCTGGCTGCGGAAATCAGCCCGATCAGCCCGGAGGACCGGGACGCGATCGTCGATGATATCGAACAGATGGACAGCATCATCGGCCGCTTTATGGATTACGCCAAACCCACGCAGCGCCCGACGGAACGGGTCGATCTGTCAGCCATCGTCATCGAGCTGGCCTCGCGCCTGGCCGATGAGGATCGGGTGCGTATCAGCGCGCATCTTGCGCCGAAGGCCATCATCAATGCGGATGATATCGACATGCGCCGCATGGTCAGCAACCTGATCGAGAACGCCCGCAAATACGGCGCAAGTGAAGCCGATGGCATCGCATACATCACGATACGCACGCATGTGGGTGTCACGCGCGTTGAGCTGTCCGTGTCGGATACCGGGCCTGGCGTGCCCGACGATAAACTGCCGCTGATTACGCGGCCCTTCTACCGTGTGGATGCCGCACGCACACAGGCCAGCGGCACTGGCCTGGGCATGGCGATCGTGCAGCGGCTCGTTGCGCGTTACCAGGGCGCGCTGCGGCTGGCGAACCGCACACCCGGGCCGGGGCTGGAAGTCACGATCACGTTCCCGCTGGCCGGAATCTGAGGCCGCGTTCAGATTTCAGATAATTTTTACCGCCAGTTCGCCCAGCCGATCGATGCCCGCATGGATCGTGTCGCCTGGCTGCACTGGGCCAACGCCTTCGGGCGTGCCGGTGTAAATCAGATCACCGGGTTCCAGGCGGAACAATCGGGACAGATACGCCACCGTTTCAGCCACCGACCAGATCATCTGCGACACATCGCCTGTCTGCCGGCGAACGCCATTGACGTTCAGCCAGATGCCGCCCTGGCTGATATGCCCAACCCGCGCTGCCGGATGAATCGGCCCGATCGGCGCGGAATCATCGAACGCCTTGCCGATTTCCCACGGGCGGCCCACCTCACGCATTTTTATCTGCAGATCGCGCCGCGTCATGTCCAGCCCCACCGCATAGCCCCAGACATGATCGAGCGCCTGGTTAGCAGCGATATCCTCGCCGCTTTTGCCGATCACGGCCACCAGCTCCACCTCGTAGTGATAGTTCTGCGTTTGTGATGGATATGTCAGCGCCACTTTCTGCCACGGCATGACTGGCACCACCGCGTTCGCAGGCTTGCAAAAGAAAAACGGCGGTTCGCGTTCAGGATCGGATCCCATTTCACGCGCATGCGCCGCATAATTGCGCCCCACGCAATAAACGCGGCGCACGGCAATCTCATCGCTGGAGCTGGCCACGGGCACGGCAACGGGCAGCTCGGGCGGAAACACGAAGGCCATGATGCAGTCCCAGCAGTTCCAGAAGGTTTATCCGCGCACCAGCAACACCACCGCCTGCGCTTCAATCCCTTCGCTGCGCCCAAGATAGCCGAGCTTTTCGTTCGTCTTGGCTTTCACGTTCACGCAGTCGATGGGCAGCGCCAGATCGTCGGCAATGTTTTTGCGCATCGCGTCGATCCAGGGCGCGAGCTTCGGCGACTGCGCAATCACCGTGCTGTCCACATTGGCAATGGCAAAGCCGGCGGCCTTCACGCGCGCCGCGCATTCACGCAGCAGCGCGCGGCTGTTCGCGCCCGCAAAACGCGCGTCAGTATCGGGAAAATGGCGGCCAATATCGCCTAGCGCCGCTGCGCCGAACAGCGCATCCGTGATCGCGTGCAGCAGCGCGTCGGCATCCGAATGGCCCAGCAGGCCGCGCTCGCAGGGGATCGTCACGCCGCCGAGAATGAGCGGGCGGCCTGGCGCCAGCGCGTGCACGTCATAGCCCTGTCCGATTCTGATATTCATGATGATTATGATGATGACGATGATGACGATGATGACGAGAAGAAATTTTCGCGCAGTACCATTTCGGCCAATGCAAAATCCTCGGGATACGTAACCTTGAAATTGCGCGGGCTGCCTGGCACCAGCCGCGGCGCATGCCCCAGCCATTCAATTGCGCTGGCCTCGTCGGTCAGCTCGTGACCCTGCTGCTGCGCGCGCAGGATCGCCTCGCGCAGCATGCCGATGCGGAACATCTGCGGCGTTTGCGCATGCCACAGGCCATCACGCGCTTCGGTGCGCGCAATGTGCGGATTTTCCACGCCAGTATTGCCGTCATCTGTTGCCACGCGCTTGAGCGTATCGGCCACTGGCAATGCGGCGATACCGCCCACGGGATCATCGCGCAACGCGCCGACCATGCGGCGAATCAGCTCGGGCGTGATGCCCGGGCGCGCCGCGTCATGCACGAGCACCCAGTCGTGCTCGCGCGCGCCAAATCCGGCCAGCGCGTTCAGCCCGTTGAATACGGAGGCCTGGCGCGATGCGCCCCCACAGCGCGCCACCGCGAAACGCAGGCCGGAAAAATTGCGCGCATCAAACCCAGTGTCATCCGGCGCGATCACCACCAGCGTCTGCGCGAATTCACTGCACGCATCGAACGCAGCGAGCGTGTAATACAGCAGCGCGCGCTGCCCAAGCGTGCGGTACTGCTTGGGAATGGCAGAGCCTGAACGGCTGCCAGTGCCCGCGCAGGGAATCAGCGCGAAGAGTCGGGAAACAGGGGTAGTCACGATAACGATAACGATAACGATGGATAACGACAGGTAACGATAACGGCAAGGTTGAATTCTATAATAGCCCTTTTTCATTCTGATTCTGGGACTGCTGCATTGTCCACGCTTTCATCGTCATCGTCGTCGTCGCCGTTTTCCCTTCCTGTTGCGCTGGTCAAGCCTGGCCAGCGCTTTACGTTCCATGGCGTGCAGGGTTCTGCTGACGCGCTGCTGCTCGCGCGTTATCACCAGGCGCTGCGTGCGCATGCAGCGCCCATGCTGGCCGTGATCTGCGCGAACGCCACAGACGCGCAACGGCTTGCGCAGGAGATTCCGTATTTCGCGCCCGAGGCGCGCGTGCGATTGCTGCCCGACTGGGAAACGCTGCCTTATGACTCCTTCTCGCCGCATCAGGACCTTGTGTCGGAGCGGCTGGCCACCCTGCATGATCTGGGCGAGCACCGTTGCGACATCCTGCTCGTGCCCGCCGCGACTGCGTTGTACCGGATGCCGCCCGCATCGTTTCTCGCGGCCTATACCTTCTCGTTTTCGCAGGGCGAGCGGCTCGATGAAGCCAGGCTCAAGGCGCAGCTCACGCTCGCGGGCTATGACCATGTCAGCCAGGTGGTGCGGCCTGGCGAATACTGCGTGCGCGGCTCATTGATCGACCTGTTCCCGATGGGTTCGCCGCTGCCATACCGGCTGGACCTGTTTGACGATCAGGTGGATTCCATCCGCGCGTTCGACCCCGATACGCAAAGAAGCCTCTATCCCGTGAAGGATGTGCGCCTGCTGCCGGGCCACGAGTTTCCGTTTGACGATGCGGCGCGCACCGCGTTTCGTGGCCACTGGCGCGCGACGTTTGAAGGCGACCCGAGCCGCGTGCCCCTTTACCGCGATGTGGGCAACGGCGTGCCCGCGGCGGGCATCGAATACTATCTGCCGCTTTTCTTCGACGAAACCGCCACACTGTTCCACTATCTGCCTGCCACTGCGCAGCTCGTGTTCGCGGGCGATCTCGATGCGGCCATCCAGCGCTTCTGCAACGATACGAAGCAACGTTACGATTTTTTGTCGCACGACCCTGAACGGCCTATTCTGGCGCCATCGCGCCTGTTTCTGGACAGCGAGGATTTTTTCACGCTTGCTCAGCCGTTTGCGCGGCTGGCATTGCCTGCGCGCGAACAGGCGCAAGCCGGCAGCAATGCCTGGGCCAGCGCGCTACCCGCGCTCACGGTGAACCATCGCGCCCGGGAGCCGCTGGGCGCATTGCATGCGTGGCTGCACACGGCGCGCTGCCGCGTGCTGCTGGCCGTTGAGTCTGCGGGCCGGCGTGAAACGCTCACGCAACTGCTGGCCGAAAACGGCCTGACACCCACGCCCGTCGATAGCTACGCCAGCTGGCTTGCGGGCGATGCGCATTTTTCGCTGGGCGTCGCGCCGCTCGCGCAGGGGTTCATGCTGCCCGGCGAGCAGCTTGCCATCATCACCGAAACCGAACTGTATGGCCCGCTCGCGCAGCGCGCGCAACGCCGCCGCCAGGAGCAGGCGGGCAGTGTCGATGCGATGGTGCGCGATCTGTCCGAGCTGAAGGTGGGCGATCCGGTCGTGCACGCGCAGCATGGCATCGGGCGCTATCACGGCCTGGTGACCATGGATCTGGGCGAAGGCGAAACCGAGTTCCTGCATCTTGAATACGCAGGCGGCGGCAAGCTGTATGTGCCCGTGGCGCAGCTGCATGTGATTTCGCGCTACAGCGGCGCGGATCCTGACAGCGCGCCGTTGCACACGCTAGGCTCGGGCCAGTGGGAAAAAGCGCGCAGCAAGGCCGCGCAGCAGATTCGTGACACCGCCGCCGAACTGCTGAACCTGTATGCGCGGCGCGCCGCGCGCGAAGGGCACGCGTTCAGTTTCGAGGCGCGCGATTACGTGCGCTTTTCGGAAGGATTTGGCTTTGAGGAAACGCCCGATCAGGCCGCAGCGATTGCCGCCGTGCTGGGCGATATGACTCACGGCAAGCCCATGGACCGGCTCGTTTGCGGCGATGTGGGTTTTGGCAAAACCGAAGTGGCGTTGCGCGCGGCCTTCGTGGCGGTGATGGGCGGCAGGCAGGTCGCCCTGCTGTCGCCCACCACGTTGCTGGCCGAGCAGCATATGCAGACATTCACGAACCGCTTCGCCGACTGGCCTGTGCGCATCGCGGAGCTGTCGCGTTTCAGATCGGCGAAGGAGGTCAACGCTGCGATCGCGCAAATCAACGCGGGCAGCATCGATATCGTGATTGGCACGCACCGGCTGCTGTCCTCCGATGTGCGGTTCAAACGGCTGGGGCTGGTCATCATCGACGAAGAACACCGCTTTGGCGTGCGCCAGAAGGAAGCGCTCAAGGCGCTGCGCGCCGAGGTGGATGTGCTCACGCTCACCGCCACGCCGATCCCGCGCACGCTGGGCATGGCGCTGGAGGGCCTGCGCGATTTTTCGGTGATCGCCACTGCGCCGCAAAAACGCCTGGCGATCAAAACCTTCGTGCGCCGCGAGGAAGACAGCGTGATCCGCGAGGCCATCCTGCGCGAGCTCAAGCGCGGCGGCCAGGTGTATTTTTTGCATAACGAAGTGCAGACCATCGAGCAGCGCCGCGAGATGCTCGAAGCGCTGATGCCCGAGGCGCGCATCGCAGTGGCGCATGGGCAGATGCACGAGCGCGAACTCGAAGGCGTGATGCGCGATTTCATTGCGCAGCGCGCCAACGTGCTGTTGTGCACCACCATCATCGAAACCGGCATCGACGTGCCCGCAGCGAACACCATCCTGATTCATCGCGCGGACAAGTTTGGCCTCGCGCAGCTGCACCAGCTGCGGGGGCGCGTGGGGCGCTCGCATCACCAGGCGTATGCGTATCTGCTGGTGGGCGACCCGCGCGGGTTGACACAGCCCGCGCAGCGCCGCCTCGATGCCATCCGGCAGATGGAGGAGCTGGGCGCGGGTTTCTATCTGGCCATGCATGATCTCGAGATTCGCGGCACCGGCGAAGTGCTGGGCGACAAACAGTCAGGCGAGATTCACGAAATCGGTTTCCAGCTTTATTCGGATATGCTGGCCGATGCCGTGAACGCGTTGAAGCAGGGCCGCGAGCCTGACCTGAACGCGCCGCTGGCCGCAACGACCGAAATCAACCTGCACACCAGCGCCATTCTGCCCGCCGATTTTTGCGGCAATGTGCAGGAGCGTTTGTCGCTGTACAAACGTCTGGCGAGCTGCGAAGACAGCGCCGCCATCGACCTGATCCAGGAAGAGCTGATCGACCGCTTCGGCAAGCTTCCGCCGCCCGCGCGCGCGTTGATCGACACGCATCGCCTGCGCCTTGCTGCAAGGCCGCTGGGCATTGCCAGGATCGATGCGAGCGAGTCTCTGATCAGCCTGCAATTCATCCCGAATCCTCCCATCGATGCCATGCGCATCATCGACATGGTGCAGAAGCATCGGCATATCAGGCTGGCCGGCCAGGACAAACTGCGCATCGAAACGCACAGCGCGGATCTTCCTGCGCGCATTGCCGCCATCAAGGAAGCATTGCGCGCGCTGGGCGCGCCCGCCAGATAGGCCTCCGGGCGCATCAGCAGCCCGTTTTTGGCCCGCTTCGGCGGGCTTTTTTGTGCGCGCGCCCGATTTGAAACTTCACAATGTTGCCGTAACGCAACTTGCCCGCTGAAATCGGAAAAATTTCCTGAGCGATGTTTAATGATATTTAATACATCGTTGTTTGTTGGCCATTTACATCGCGTAATTTATACTTTCTAAAACAATCGGCCATTCTTGCCCCAAATAAAAAGAACCCTTCTTTTGGGTTGTATATTTTTTATATTTTTAGCAAATAACGGGTAAATGTCAGATTAATCCGGCGATAATTATTTTATCCTTTACTAATCAATAGGTTGTGATGTTAAAATAGTGTCATATTCATTATATTTCGCATGTTTTTACTATATTTAAAATATGAAAGATTTTGTCTCACGGTTTCGCCTGTTCAATAGAATTTTTTCATTGAAAAGTGTATAGCAAAAAAATTTAAATCCTTTTACTCTCCGCGCTAATTGCAGAATCACCCGTTTTTGTTGTGTCGTTGCCGGGCGTTTTCATGGCAGCGATGAAGTTCTGGTTAAACGTTTTTTCCTTCTTGTATTTAATTTACTTTTAGGCGGGAATATCAAATGAACAAGGCATACCGGATTGTCTGGAATGAAGCTCAGGCGGCTTTGGTCGTAGTTGAAGAGACGGCAAAGGCGAGAGGGAAGTCGGGCCGCAGCCGGACGGTGCAACTTGCCCCTGCTGCGGCAATGGGCGCTGGGATGCTGGCAATCAGCCTGGCGGCGATGCCAAGTGCATATGCACAGTACACATTCACTGGCGGTACCTCTGTATCTGCGACTGGCGCTGGGTCAGTTGCGCTTGGCTACAAATCATCGGCCACGTCTGCGGGCGATGTAGCCATTGGCGCGGGCAATCTCGCGTTGGGTTCCGGCCGCGGCGACACATCCTACAACCTGGGGCCTGGTGTCGGCGGCGCGGTGGCGATAGGAGCGAATAACGTTGCTGTTGAATGGGCTTCCATCGCGCTGGGTTTGAGCAACTCCGCCAAGGGATCGGAAGCGCTTGCGGCTGGTTATGACAATTCGGCGTTTGGCACGGACTCCGTGGCCATCGGCAACCACAATTCGGCGCTGGGTAGTGGCTCGCTGGCGCAAGGCTGGACCAATGTGGCCTCGGGCAATGGTTCGTCTGCACTGGGCATGTATAACACGGCCATCGGTACCGCTGCCAGCGCATCTGTTGCGCTGGGCACGCATAACACGGTCAAGGGTTTGTCCGTTGGTATCGGCAACAACGACACGATTACGGCTGACAACACGTTTGTGCTGGGCAGCAACGTGACCACCTCGCAGGGCAATTCGGTTGTGCTGGGCAATAGCAGCACCACCCACGCGGCAGATCCTTCGTCGTCCATCACGATCAACAACAAGCAGTACGCGTTTGCGGGCACAGCGACATCCAGCAGCGGCGTCGTGTCCGTTGGCAAGCCAGGCGCGGAACGCCAGATCATCAATGTGGCCGCGGGCCTGATTTCCGCGAGCAGCACGGATGCGGTGAACGGTTCGCAACTGTATGCAGTCGCTTCCGCGATTGGCAACTCCCAGACGATTGTTGGTGGAGGCACGCATTACTACAGCGTGAATGATGGCGGCACGCAAGGCAGCAACTACAACAACGATGGCGCACAGGCCGCTAACTCGCTTGCGGCGGGTGTTATGGCCCATTCAGGAGGCATCAACGGCATTGCCATTGGTTACAGGGCATCAGTGAGCGATGTGGGTGGCCAGGGCGGCGGCGCGATTGCGATTGGCTCGAACAGCTTTGCGGGCCCGGCGGCTTCAGTTGATTACGGTGCGGCTGTTGCCGTAGGTGCCTCATCAACAGCGGGTGGAGCCAGCGTAGCAGTGGGTCCCTCCGCCTATGCGAAAAATAGCGCTGTGGCGATTGGTATGAATTCTGTTGCGACGGGCGCGAAGTCTACCGCACTGGGGTTACAGGCAACAGCCAGCAATCCTTTTGATGTAGCGCTGGGCTCGATGTCGGTCACGGGCGCGCCGGATGCGGTAAATACCGTTATCAACGGGAAGACGTACCAGTTCGCGGGGACGAATCCGAGTGGCGTGGTATCCGTCGGCAATCCGACTGCCTGGCCTAATGCAAATGGCGCACTGACACGGCAGATCACCAATGTGGCCGCGGGCCTGATTTCCTCAACCAGTACGGATGCGGTCAATGGCTCGCAATTGTACGCATTCGCGTTTAATGGTGGCACTGGTGCGGCTACGCATTACTACAGCGTGAATGATGGCGGCACGCAAGGTGGCAACTACAACAACAATGGCGCCACCGGTACGAATTCGCTGGCCGCTGGCGTGGGTGATATAGCCTCGGGTACCCAGTCCACCGCTGTGGGCTATAACAACACTGCTGCGTACGCTGGCGCGGTTGCCATGGGCTCGGGCAACACGGCTGCTGCCGGTGCAACCTCAGGCGGCCAGGCTTATGGCGCAGTGGCAATAGGCTGGAACAACTCAGCCATGGCCAATGGCGCAGTCGCAGCCGGTCAGGCCAACACGGCGACTGGCGCGGATTCTGTTGCGCTGGGCAACTACAACATAGCAACAAGCAGTGGCGGGCTGGCGCAAGGCGTGCATAACCTGGCCTCAGGGGGCAACGGTTCGCTGGCGCTGGGCTATTACAACTCGGCCACGGGCCCCGGCACCGTCATCGCGCTGGGCGCGAACAACGTGGTGCCGGGCGGCTCATCCGTCGCCATCGGCAGCTTCAACAGCGTGGCGAACAACAACACGTTCGTGATTGGCAACAAGGTCACTTCCACGCAGGCCAACTCGGTGATCCTGGGCAGTGCCAGCGCTGACCACGCTGCTGATGTTTCTGCGCCAGCATTGTCTGCCACATTCAACAACGGCTCGTCATTTACGTTTGCAGGCCGGCCTTCGGTGGCCAATGGCGTGGTGTCTGTTGGTGCACAGGGCAAGGAACGCCAGATCATCAACGTGGCAGCTGGCCTCATTTCCTCAGACAGCACGGATGCGGTGAATG
>Ga0209738_10000003_pt1 | contig 65094 bp, 62 predicted proteins | sample TergutNc150P5_FD_187289 | JGI IMG/M metagenome (GOLD analysis project Ga0209738, IMG submission 187289) | Nasutitermes corniger P5 segment gut microbial community from laboratory colony in Florida, USA - Nc150 P5 (SPAdes) (version 2) | ecosystem: Host-associated > Arthropoda: Insects >...
AAACGGCAGGGTGATGCCCTGCTTTTCAACGAGCGCCGGCGTTCCCGCGCCCGCCGCAACGACGATGGCATCGGCAGACAACGTGTTCGTCTTGTGCGAGGCGAGGGCGGTCATGGGATCGGGCGCCAGCTCCACGCTGGCGCGTTGCGCATCCAGCCGCAATGCGCTGACGGCGCGGCCCATCACGAACTGCACATTGCCCGTGGCGTCCAGCGTCTGGCGCAACTGCCGCACGAACAGGGGGCAATTCATCACCTGGCTTTCCGGCAGCCAGACGCCGCCTGCGAACGGCGGTTCGGTGGGCGCGGCATGCTCCAGCGCCACGCATTCGTCTGCATTCATGACCTGATGGGGAATTTCAAGGCGTTGCAGCAATTCGAGTGCGGGTTGCAGCAGCGCGAACTCCGCGTCATTGCGCACCAGATGCAGCAGGCCATAGCGGGGCTCTTCGATCTGCTCGCTCAGCCCATGATGCGCGAGCATGTTCAGCTCGTGCTGCGCCAGATCCAGCAGCGGGTGCAACAGTGAATATTGCGCGGCGAAGGCCTCGGGTTTCTGCCATTTCGCCAGCCGCTTGATAAACGCGCGGGCCGTGCCGTACAGGCCTGCCTTGTCGATCATGCCTGTGGGCAGCGAGCGTTCGCGGCGCATGAAGGACGGACCGAACCAGACGCCGAGCGCGGAGGGCAACACAATGCCGCTGTGGCCGTGCGTGGCGCCTTGCGCCACATTCGCATGGCGTTCGATTACCCGCACGCGATGGCCTGCTTCGTGCAATTGCCACGCGGTGGCCATGCCCGTAATGCCGCTGCCAATGACGATGACGTCCATAAAAAAGCTGTACTCCTGGAAATCACAAAGAAGTTTATGATGATAGCAGTCCGACGTCTGTCGCTGCCATCTGGCACAATCACGGGCACACACGTTTTTGCTGCCTGTAACGCTTAAGCCATGGCTCATTCCTCTGCTGATTTCCCTGTTTCTGCCCACGCATTTTCCTTTTCGTGTTTTCCTGGCTCCCAGGCCTTGTCCGCGTTTCGTCAGGCTCGCCTGCGCGATGCGCTTGGGCAGATCGATGCGCGCGTGACGGACGTGCGCGGGCAGTATCTGCACTTCGTCTGTTCGGGCCGCGCATTGCGCGATGACGAGCGCGCGAAGCTCGATGCGCTGCTGCATTATGGCGCGCCCTGCGACGATGATGCGCACAGCGCCGGGCAGGGCAACACCGCCACGTTTCTCGTTGTTCCGCGGCTGGGCACGGTGTCGCCGTGGGCCAGCAAGGCAACGGATATTGCGCATCACTGCGGGCTGGGCGAGGTGCGCCGCATTGAGCGGAGCATCGAATATACGGTCACGTTCAGCTCAGGGCTGCTCGATCGCCGCAAACCGCTGGGCGACGAAGCCCGCGCAGCCATGGCCGCAGCGCTGCATGACCGGATGACCGAAACGGTGATCGAATCGCGCGATGCAGCGTGGCATTTATTCGACGAACTGCCTGGCCGCGCGATGCAGACGGTGGACGTGCTCGGCCACGGGCGCGCGGCGCTGGTGGAGGCGAACCGCGAACTTGGCCTGGCGCTGGCCGGAGATGAAATAGATTATCTGGTCGATGCGTTTGTGAAGCTCGCCCGCAATCCCACCGATGTGGAGCTGATGATGTTCGCGCAGGCCAACAGCGAACATTGCCGGCACAAGATTTTCAACGCGCAGTGGACGATCGACGGGGCCGCGCAGCCCATGTCATTGTTCCAGATGATCCGCAACACGGAGCAATGCAGCCCGCAAGGCACCATCGTGGCGTATTCGGATAATTCCTCGATCATGGAAGGCGCGGTGGTCGAGCGCTGGTTTCCGCGCGCTGCGGGCCAGAAATACGATCGTCACACGGAACTCACGCATACGCTGATGAAGGTGGAGACGCACAATCACCCCACCGCGATTTCGCCTTTTCCCGGCGCGGCCACGGGCGCGGGCGGCGAGATCCGCGACGAAGGCGCAACGGGGCGCGGCGCGCGGCCCAAGGCGGGGTTGACGGGTTTCACCGTCTCGAACCTCAATCTGCCCGACGCGCGCGAGCCGTGGGAAGGCGCGCAGCCTTATGGCCGCCCGGAGCGCATTGCATCGCCCTTGCAGATCATGACGGACGGCCCATTGGGCGGCGCGGCGTTCAACAATGAATTTGGCCGCCCGAACCTGGGCGGATATTTCCGCGTGTATGAACAGGATGTTGCCGGAACGATGCGCGGCTATCACAAGCCGGTGATGATCGCGGGCGGCATCGGCAATATCAGCGCGCAGCATACGCACAAGCAGGATCTGCCGGAAGGCTCGTTGCTGATACAGATCGGCGGCCCCGGGATGCGCATTGGCATGGGCGGCGGCGCGGCCAGCTCGATGGCGACGGGCGCGAACGCGGCGGGGCTGGACTTCGATTCCGTGCAGCGCGGCAACCCCGAGATCGAGCGGCGCGCGCAGGAAGTCATCAATGCGTGCTGGCAGCTGGGGGACGCGAACCCGATCCTGAGCATTCACGATGTGGGTGCGGGCGGCCTGTCGAATGCATTCCCGGAGCTGGTGGATGGCGCGAATCGCGGCGCGCGGTTTGATCTGCGTGCGATCCCGCTCGAAGAAACAGGCATGTCGCCGCGCGAGATCTGGTCCAACGAAGCGCAGGAGCGTTATGTGCTGGCGATCGCGCCTGATGAGCTGCCCTGGTTCGAGGCCATCTGCGCGCGCGAGCGCTGCCCGTTCGCGGTGGTCGGCATCGCCACGGCAGAACGTGAGCTGAAACTGCTCGACACTGACGAGCAGGCGCTGGCCGCGCATGGCCATCATCAGCCTGTGGATATGCCGATGGACATCCTGTTGGGCAAGCCGCCGCGGATGCACCGCAATGTCACGCATGTGCACCGGACGTTTGCGCCGGTGGATGTCACCGGGCTGGATCTGGCGGAGATGGCCACCCGCGTGCTGCGTCACCCGAGCGTGGGCAGCAAGTCGTTTCTGGTTACGATTGGCGATCGCACCGTCGGCGGCACCAGTGTGCGCGACCAGATGGTGGGCCCGTGGCAGGTGCCCGTGGCCGATTGCGCGATTACCGCGCGCGACTATGCGGGCTTTGCCGGCGAAGCGATGACGATGGCCGAGCGCACGCCGCTCGCGGTGATCGACGCGCCCGCATCCGGGCGCATGGCGATTGCCGAAGCGATCACGAATATCGCGGCAGCGCCCATTGCCGCGCTGTCCAGCCTGAAACTCTCGGCGAACTGGATGGCCGCGTGCGGCGCGCCCGGCGAGGATGCGGCGCTGTTCGATACCGTAAAGGCTGTGGGCATGGAACTGTGCCCGGCGCTGGGCATTGGCATTCCGGTGGGCAAGGATTCCCTGTCCATGCGCACCACCTGGCAGGATGGCGACAGCGACAGTACCCGGGAAGTGGTTTCGCCGGTGTCATTGATTATTTCGGCCTTCGCGCCCGTCAACGATGTGCGCCGCCATCTGACGCCGCAACTGCAATCGTGCCGCAACGAAGCGACGGGCGAGGAAACAGGCTCCGTGCTGATCGTGATCGATCTGGGGCGCGGCAAAAATCGCCTGGGCGGCAGCATTCTTGCGCAGGTCACGCAGCAGGTGGGCGATGTCGTGCCCGATGTGGATGATCCTGAAGACCTGAAGCGTTTCTTTGCCGCGATCCAGGCGCTGAACGCGCGCGGCCAGCTGCTGGCCTATCATGACCGCTCGGACGGCGGGCTGTGGGCCACCGTGTGCGAAATGGCTTTTGCGGGGCATCGGGGCGTGTCGCTGAATGTGGACATGCTGACGCTGGATGCCGGGCACGAATCCGACTATGGCGATGCGAAGGACTGGGCGAAGCAGACCAGTGGCCGCCGCGCGGACCACACGCTGCGCGCGCTGTTCGCCGAGGAGGCGGGCGCAGTGATCCAGGTGCGCGCAGATCAGCGCGACGCGGTGCTGGGCGTATTGCGCGAGCATGGGTTGTCCGCGTGTTCGCATGTGATCGGCCAGCCCAACGGGCGCGATGTGATCGAGATTTATCGTGACGCGCAGAAGATTTACGAAGCGCCGCGCGTGGAACTGCAACGCGCGTGGAGCGAAGTGAGCTGGCGCATCGCGCGGCTGCGCGACAATCCGGCCTGCGCGGACGCGGAATATGACGCGCTGCTCGATGCCGATGATCCCGGTCTTGCGCCGCACCTGACGTTCGACCTGGCTGACGATGTGGCCGCGCCATTCATCGCCCAGGGGAAAAGCGCGCGCCCGCGCGTGGCGATCCTGCGCGAGCAGGGCGTGAATTCGCATCTGGAGACTGCGTATGCGTTCGATCGCGCGGGCTTTGATGCGCACGATGTGACGATGAGCGATCTGCTCGAAGGTCGCGCAACGCTGGCGGATTTCGCGGGCGCGGTGGCATGCGGCGGTTTTTCGTATGGCGATGTGCTGGGCGCGGGCGAAGGCTGGGCGAAAACGATCCGCTTCAACGCGCGCCTGGCCGACATGTTCGCCGCGTTCTTCGCGCGCAGCGATACTTTCGCGCTGGGGATCTGCAATGGTTGCCAGATGATGTCCAGCCTCGCGTCGATGATCCCGGGCGCGCAGGCCTGGCCGAAATTCACGCGCAACCAGTCCGAGCAGTTCGAGGCGCGGTTCTCGTTAGTCGAAATCGCAGCGTCGCCGTCGCTCTTCTTCGCGGGCATGGCCGGCTCGCGCATTCCAGTGGCCGTTGCGCACGGTGAAGGCTGTGCGGACTTCACGCAGCAGGGCGATCTGGCGCGCGTGGCCGTGGCGGCGCGCTTTGTCGATCATCACGGCAATGCCACCGAGCGCTATCCGTTCAACCCGAACGGCTCGCCACAGGGCATCACGTCCGTCACCACATCCGACGGGCGCTTCACCGTGATGATGCCGCACCCTGAGCGCGTGCATCGTACTGTGCAGATGAGCTGGTCTCCGCCGTCATGGGCGGCGGATCCTCACAACGATGCCAGCCCGTGGATGCGCATGTTCCGCAATGCGCGCAGGTGGGTGGGGTAAAAACCTTTACTGCACCCTGGCGCGCTTGTGCAGGCGGTCAACGAATGCCTGCCATTTTTCCTGGATCAGCTGCTGGGAGATTTGCGCGCGCACCTGTTCGAATGGTGGCGGCGCAAGCGTGCGGATATCGTCCACCTTGACGATGTGCCAGCCAAACCGGGTGTGCACCGGCGCGCTGGTGAACTGGCCTTTCTTCAGCGGGGCAATGGCGCTGGCGATCTCGGGCACGCCTGCGCCGCGCATTCCATCTGGGGTGCCCCAGTTGAGGTCGCCGCCGTTCTGCGCCGAACCGCCATCTTTGGAATACTGCCTGGCCAGTGACTCGAAATTCGCGCCGGCCTTCAGCCTGGCGATCAGCGCGCTGGCCTGCTGTTCGCTGGGCACGAGAATGTGGCTCAGGTGATACTGGGTCGTGCTGCCCAGCTGGTTGTAACGCGCGCGGATTTCAGCGTCGGTTGGCTGGTCGCGCTTGATGAAATCGTTTTCCAGCGCCTGGATCAGCGCGGCTTTCTGCGCCAGGGCAATCTGCGCCTTCACGTCAGGCCGGGACAGCAGGCCGCGGCGGATCGCCGCCTGCGTCAGCAGTTCGCTTTCAACCAGGTTGTTCAACGCGCGGGTGCGCAGCGGGGGCGGCAATTGTGCGGAGTTGGCGACGCCTATCTGCGCGGCGAGCACATCGGCCTGTGCCTTCGGAATCGGCGTGCCGTTGACCACGGCCACGTTCTGCGCCAGCGCGGGCGTGGCGATGCAGGCGGCGATCAACGCCCATAAACGGGTTTTCTTCAAGGTCATCAGAAAATTCCTGGAATGGTTCTGGAATGGGAAATAGCGTGAATAGTGTGAAAAGAGGATGGAATCTTACTCTTTTTTTACGCTTTTTCGTCGATATAACGCGCGAGCCATACGCTCTGCGCGATGATGAAAACAAGCAGGATGCCCAACTCGCCAAACGACTTGAAGCTCACCCAGGTGGCCGTGGAGTAATGATACGCAACGTACAGGTTCAGCACGCCGAGAAACACGGAAAACACCACCCACGCCAGATTCAGCCGGTTCCACACCGGTTGCGGCAATTCGATTTCCTTGCCCAGCACCGTTTTGATCAGGTTCCTGCGGAACACGAACTGCGCGGCCAGCAACGCCAGCGCCAGCAGCCAGTAAAACACCGTTGTTTTCCATTTGATCAGCATTTCGTCGTGCAGCAGCAGCGTAGCGCCGCCGAATACCACCACAATGCCCAGACTGACCCACAGCATCGGATCGATCCTGCGGCGACGCAGCAGCATCCATGCAATCTGCACCAGGCTGGCAACGATCGCCACGGCCGTGGCAACCCAGATGCCCTTGAGCTTGAATGCAACGAAAAACAGCAGGATCGGAAACAGGTCAAACAGGATTTTCATCGCAGGTCTGGAAGTCGGAAGTCAGAAGTCGGGAAGCAGCAGAAGGCGCGAATTGTAACGCAGCGGGACTGTTGTTTGATGGCATCCCCAATTCCAGAAGGCGACGGCGGCGGGGTTTTGCTGCATACTGTGCCCGTCAGGATTTATCGACCACAATCCATCAACCAGTCCAAACGGAGACATGCACCATGATTCGTCACATTGTGATGTGGAAACTGAAGGAAACCACACCCGTCGCATCGCGCATCGACAACCTGGTAAAATTCCGCACGCTGCTTGAAGGCTGCCGCAACCTGGTGCCTGGCACATTGCGTCTGGAAGTCGGCCTGGCCAAAGAGGGGATGCTGTCCACCAGCGATATCGTGCTGGTGGCGGATTTTGCCGACAGGGATGCGCTTGATGCCTATCAGAACCATCCCGCCCATCGGGCAGTGAAAAGTTTCACTGGCGCCGTGGCCGAAATGCGCCAGTGCGTGGATTATGTGATCTGAACCCTGCCATGAAAGCGAGCAACACAAACACAAACACAAACACAAACACAAACACAAACACAATCACAATCACAAGCAGCCCGTTCGTCGAGCATCTTGGCGCGCGGCTCGTGCAGATGGAGAACGGCGAGAGCGAAATCGCGCTGCCGCTGGCTGCATGGCATCTGAACACCTGGGGCGTCGTGCATGGCGGCGTGACAATGACGTTGGCCGACGTTGCGCTGGCCATGGCCGCGCGCAGCCTGGCCACCGATGGCGCAGGCGTGGTCACGATCGAGATGAAGGTGAATTTCATGCAGCCTGGGCGCAGTGAATTGCGCGCGTGCGCACGGGTGCTGCACCGCTCGGCCACGATGGCGTACTGCGAAGGCGAAGTGCGCGATGGCGAAGGGCATTTCGTGGCCAAGGCGCTGGGCACGTTCCGGTATATCAAGCGCCTGCCCGTCGGGCGCGAGCTGATGCCGCAACGCCCGCCCGCCGCCTGAGCGGGCCGCCTTCGTTATGCCGCTGAATCCAGAAATCGCGCAGGTGCTCGACAAGGTGGCGCGCGCCGCGCGCCCGCATTATTACGAGATGACGCCCGCCGCCGCGCGCGCCGCGTATGAAAAAAGCGCGCCGATTCTGGATATCGCCCGTATCCCGATGCATTGCGTGGAAGATGTGCCCGTGCCCGTGCGCGATGGCGCAACCCTGCGCGCGCGGCTGTATCACCCCGCTGAGCCGCACTGGGCGCAGCCGCAACCTGCATTGATGTATTGCCACGGCGGGGGCTTCACGGTGGGCAGCGTGAACACGCATGACGCGTTGTGCCGCATGTTCGCGCAAGGAGCGCAGTGTGCGGTGCTGTCGGTGGATTACCGGCTCGCGCCCGAGCATCGCTTTCCCACCGCGCATCACGATGTATTCGATACTTACCAGTGGCTGCACCAGCATGCGGGCGCGTATGGCATCGACGCATCGCGCATTGCCGTGGGGGGCGACAGCGCGGGCGGCACGCTTGCCACGGTCTGCGCCGTGCTCGCGCGCGACGCGGGCATCGCGCCGGTGTTGCAGCTGCTGATTTACCCGGGCGTGTGCGCGCGCCAGGACACGGAATCCCACCGGCGGCTGGCGCAGGGCTATCTGCTGCCGCGCGAGACGATCATGTGGTTTTTCGCGCAATATCTGCGCGACGAGCGTGACCGCGACGACTGGCGTTTCGCGCCGCTGGACGGCTGGCGTGGCGCGCCAGATTTTCACAACGTCGCCCCCGCATGGATTGCCACCGCCGAATATGATCCGCTGTGCGACGAAGGCGCGGCCTATGCGGACAAACTCCGCGCGGCAGGCAATGCTGTGACGTTCCGGTGCTATGCCGGCATGATTCATGAATTCTTCAAGATGGGCGGATTCGTGCCCGCTGTGGCAAAAGCGCACGCAGATGCGGTGGCCGCGTTGCGCGAAGCATTCCAGGTTTGATTTTAATTTCAGTCAGCCCGTTTCTGTTACCGTATATGGCAACAGGCCCGGTACGCGATGCGGTGCATCAGTTCTTACAAAGTTGAAATGAAGTGGAATCGAAGTTGAAATATATGTGGGCAAAGTGTCCTTTATAGTGAAGCCAGCATCACAACAAACATAAACACTTCATCAAGGAGCTTCCATGAAACTGAAGTCTGCATTGAAGTCTGCCTATGCTTTACAGGCCTTTGTCGCAATGATGGTGAGCGCCGTGGCGCTGGGCGTCTCGGGCGCCGCCGTGGCCCAGGTGGCCGTGGGCGTGCGTGTGGGTGTGCCGGTGTATGTTGCGCCGCCGCACCCGCCGGTGGTGTATGCCGCGCCTGTGTATGCGCCGCATCCTCCCGTGGTGTATGCCGCGCCAGCGCGCGTGTCGCATGTGACGCTGGTCAAGGCGGTCAAGCCGGTCAAGGCTGTCAAGGCGGTCAGGCGCGTGAAGCCTGTGTCACATGCCAGGGTTCGCAAGCCGGTTGTGCGCCATGTGACCTCGGCGCGCCGGCCCGCTGCGCGCGTGGTTCACGCTGCGCCGCCGCCACCGCCGCCCGTCGCGCCGGTGGTGTATGCCGCGCCCGTCTATGCCACGCCCGTGTATGCGCAGGCTCCGGTGATCGCCATCGGCTGGCAGCGGGATGGCCGTTACTGGGACGGGCGTCGTTACTGGAGGCGCGACGAATGGCATCATCATCACGGTGGCCGCTGAGGAGTGCGCTATAGTGCAGAAGGTGTCACATAGCCATTTCCCGTTTTAACAAGGTTTTGAAAGGTTTTGACAAGGAAAGGAGAGTCACTCATGAAACTTGCACATGTTCTTGCGGCAGTTGCGGTGGGCAGCGCAGCGCTGGGCGCATCCAGCGCCGCCATGGCCGGCATTGGCATCGGCGTGAGCCTGGGCGGGCCGGTGTATGCGCCGCCGCCCCCGCCAGCGTATGCCGCGCCCGTCTATGCCGCGCCGGTGTATGCCGCGCCTGCGTACGGGCCGCCTCCGGTGATCGCCATCGGCTGGCAGCGGGATGGCCGTTACTGGGACGGGCGTCGTTACTGGCGGCGCGATGAATGGAATCGTCATCATGGCCGCGGGGATTATGGCCGTGGCGGCCACTGGCGTCGTTAAGGGGCGCAGCATGCTGGCGCAAAAAAGCCGCTCATCGGGAGCGGCTTTTTTATTTCTGCGCCCGGCGCCTGTCTGCTAGGCCGCCTGCCCGCGCACACCCACGACGGCGTTGAACCCGCCATCCACATGCACGACCTCGGCGGTGATGCCGCTGGCAAGATCCGACAGCAGGAACGCTGCCGTGTTGCCGACCTGCTCGATCGTCACATTGCTGCCCATCGGCGCGTTCTGCTCGACGAATTCGAGCAGTTTGCTGAATTGCCGGATGGCGCTGGCGGCCAGCGTCTTGATCGGGCCTGCCGAGATGGCGTTCACGCGCACGCCCCGCGTGCCCAGCGGCACGGACAGATAACGCACGCTTGATTCGAGCGCGGCCTTGGCCAGCCCCATCACGTTGTAATGCGGAATCGCGCGCTCTGCGCCGAGATACGACAGGGTGAGCACGGAGGCGCCCGGCGCGAGCATCGGCATCGCGGTTTTCACGAGCGCGGAGAAGCTGTATGCGGAGATGTCGTGCGCAATGCGGAAGTTCTCGCGCGTGAGGCCATCGAGATAGCCGCCGTCAAGCGCCTCGCGCGGCGCAAAGCCGATCGAGTGCACCAGGCCGTCGATGCTGTCCCAGTGCTGTTTCAGGTCGGCGAACAATGCGTCGATCTGCGCATCGTCGGACACATCGCACTGAAACACGAGTTTGCTGCCAAACTCAGCGGCGAATTCGGTGATGCGATCCTTGAAACGCTCGCCCACATAGGTGAAAGCCAGTTCTGCGCCCTCGCGCTTGCATGCCTGCGCGATGCCGTAAGCTATCGAACGGTTCGATATCAGGCCGGTCAGCAGAATCCGTTTTCCATCGAGAAAGCCCATGGGTTCTCCTTTCTGAAATCAGTCGGTGTTGCAGGTTGTATACATACATAGCGCAGCGTGCATGACGCTGCGCAAAAATGCCTTTAGGTAGAATTCTCTCATATTGCGACCATCTTTTTGATAAAACCTGCTTATGACGCCAGGCCATGTGCGCAGCTGCGCCCCTTCGTGCCCCTGCTGGCGGGCTGTTCGGGCGGTCTTGCCGATACTGACGTTGATGCTGGCTGCGCTGTGCGCGCTGGGCGCATCGCCCGCCGCGCAGGCCGCTCATGCGATCGCGCAGTACGGCGCGCCAGGCTATGCGGAGAATTTCCGGCATTTTGGCTATGTGAACCCGAACGCGCCCAAAGGCGGCACATTGACGCTGCCCACATTGGCGCGTTTTGACAAGTTCAATCCGTACAGCGTGCGTGGCATCGCTGCGCCGGGCATTGGGCTGCTGTTCGAGAGCCTGGCCGTGAACAGTCTGGACGAAGTGGCTTCGATGTACGGGCTGCTGGCCGACGATATCCGCGTGGCGCGCGATGGCATGTCGGTGACGTTCCATCTGAATCCGCGCGCGCGTTTCTCCAATGGCGATGCTGTGCGCGCCGCCGATGTGAAGTTTTCGTTCGATACACTGAAAAGCCCGCAGGCTGCGCCGTGGATGTCTTCGTATCTGGGCGGCATCGCTCGCGTGGTCGTCGTCGATGCGCAGACGGTGCGTTTCGAGTTCCATCAACGCAGCCGCGAGTTGCCCCTGATTGCGGGCAGCATGCCGGTGTTCTCGCATCGATGGGGCCTGCGCGCGGACGGCACACGTATTGCGTTTGACCAGCTCGCGTTCGAGCAACCCATCGGCAGCGGCCCTTACACGATCGAGCGCTATGCGAATGGCCGCACGATCACCTACCGGCGCAATCCGCATTACTGGGGCGCGAACCTGCCAGTGCGCGTGGGCATGAATAATTTTGACCACATCACCTACAAGTTCTATGCCGACGACACAGCGCGCATCGAAGCGTTCAAGGCGGGCGAATACGATGTGCTGGTGGAAAACGTTGCGCGCAACTGGGTGCGGCGCGACATTGGCAAAAAGTTCGACAGCGGCGAGCTGGCCAAACGCACCTTCGCGCATCACAACATCACGGGCATGCAGGGCTTTGTGCTGAACCTGCGGCGCCCGATGTTCCGCGATGTGCGCGTGCGTCACGCGCTGGATCTTGCGCTGGACTTCCAGTGGATGAACCGGCAACTTTTCTACAGCCAGTATCGTCGCACCGACAGTTTTTTTGCGAATACCGAATGGCAGGCCAGGGGGCTGCCCTCGCCAGGCGAGCTCAAACTGCTGAACCCGTGGCGCGCGCAGCTGGGCGCTGCGGTGTTTGGGCCGATGCCGGCGCAGCCGGATACGGATCCGCCTGGTTCGCTGCGCGCGAATCTGCTGGCTGCGCGCGCGCTACTGGCGCAGGCGGGCTGGACGTATCGCAATGGCGCGCTGCGCGATGCCAAAGGGCAGCCGCTCACCTTCGATGTGCTGGTTGACACTTCGGCGGCGGCGACCTGGGCGCCGATCTTCGCGGCCTATCAGCGCGCGCTGGCGCGGCTGGGCATCCAGATGAATTACCGCCCGGTGGATGCGGCGCTGTACCAGCAGCGCATCGAAGCCTTCGACTTCGATGTGGCGACCACGGTCTATCCCGTCAATCAGGTGCCAGGCACGGAGGAGCAGTCGAATTTCGACAGCCGCCTGGCCGACAAGCCCGCCTCAAACAATCTGATGGGCCTGAAGTCCCCTGCGGTGGATGCGATTCTGCATGCGCTGGTCACGGCGCGCACGCATGCCCAGCTCGCCGATGCCACGCACGCGCTGGACCGCGTGCTGATGCATGGTTACTATGTGGTGCCACAGTGGTACAGTGACCGGCATCGCATTGCGTTTCGCAGCACGCTGGCCTGGCCTGCGACCTTGCCGCTGTACTATTCTGCGGAAGACTGGATCGTTTCAACCTGGTGGTATAAACCGCCAGCGCATTGATGCATTGACAGGCATGACCATGTGGAGCTATATCGTCAAACGTTTGCTGCTGATGATTCCGACCTTGCTCGGCGTGTTGACGCTGACCTTCGTCGTGATCCAGTTCGTGCCGGGCGGGCCGGTGGAGCAGGCGGTGCGCGCGCTGCGCCATGGCGCAGAGCAGGGGATGGGCGCGCAGGTCATGCCATTCGGGATGCGCGCACACACGGATGTGGATGCGCAGCAGCTCGCGCAGCTCAAGGCGCTGTACGGGTTTGACAAGCCGGTGCTGCAACGCTATTTCCTGATGCTGTGGCGTTTCGCGCGTTTCGATCTGGGGCAGAGTTATTTTCGTCATCAAAGCGTGTGGTCGCTGATCGTATCGAAATTGCCGGTGTCGATCAGCATTGGGCTGTGGACGTTTTTTCTCACGTATCTGATCTCCATTCCCCTGGGCATTGCAAAGGCGGTGCGCAATGGTTCGCGGTTCGATTTCATCACGAGTCTTGCGGTGCTCACGGGGTATGCCATTCCCGGGTTTGTGCTGGGCGTGCTGCTGCTGGTGCTGTTTGGCGGCGGCACGTTCTGGCAGCTGTTTCCGCTGCGCAACCTGACTTCGGACAACTGGGAAACGTTGTCACTGGGCGGGAAGATTCTGGATTATCTGTGGCATATCACGTTGCCTGTGGTGGCGTCGGTGATGGGCAGTTTTGCGGTCACGACGATGCTCACGAAGAATGCGTTTCTGGATGAAATCCGTCGGCAGTATGTATTGACGGCGCGTGCCAAGGGGTTATCCGAGCGCACGGTGTTATGGAAGCATGTGTTCCGCAATGCGATGCTGCCGATTGTGGTGGGGTTTCCGGCGGCGTTCATTGGCGCGTTTTTCACGGGCAGTCTGCTGATCGAAACGATTTTTTCGCTCGATGGCATTGGGTTATTGTCTTACGAGTCGGTGGTGCAGCGCGACTATCCGGTGGTGCTGGGCACGCTGTATTTGTTTACACTGATCGGGCTGGTCACGCGGCTGATTTCCGATCTTTGCTACGTATGGGTGGATCCGCGCATTCAGTTTGAGGGGATGGGGAGATGAAAGAAAAATTCGGCAACGGATTTTCCATCGCGTCGCTGGTACTGATGGTGATGTTCGTGCCAGGGACGTTCATCTGCCTGATGAACAAGTCGATCGCGGCGGAGGTCATATGGATCGCCGCGTTCATGCTCGCCGCGCAGCTGATCCTGGCCATCATTTCCCTGTGCATCATGAGGAGCCGGCTTGGGTGGACGGCCCTGGCGATCGCCATCGTCTGGTGCGTGGTGGATATGGCGTTGATCCTGATGCTCACTGGCCGCGCCATTCCCCGATATTTCGGCTGGGCGTGAGCTGCCCCGCGCAGGCGTTTTCCTTTACACTGATGCCTTTTTGCGCCGCACCTGCCGCGCAGCAACAGCCCTTGTCCGCATTCCCCGCATCCCATGTCTGATTCGCCCTCCTCCCGCATGACTTCCTTCGAGCGCCGCGCCGCATTGTCACTGTCTGGCATCTTCGCGCTGCGCATGCTCGGGCTGTTCATGATTACGCCCGTGTTTACGATCTACGCGAAAACCATCCCCGGCGGCACGGACGACCGGCTCGTCGGTCTCGCGCTGGGCGCATACGGCATCACCCAGGCGCTGTTCTATATTCTGTACGGCTGGTTTTCGGACAGGGCCGGGCGCAAGCCCGTGATCGTGCTGGGCTTGATCGTGTTCGCCATCGGCAGCTTCGTGGCCGCGGGCGCGCATGACATCACGTGGATCATCATTGGCCGCGCCATTCAGGGCATGGGCGCGGTTTCTTCCGCGGTGCTTGCATTCATCGCTGACCTCACCGCCGAGGAGCATCGCACCAAGGCCATGGCGATGGTGGGCGGCTGTATCGGCGTGTCGTTCGCCGTGGCGATCGTTGGCTCGCCCATCGTGTATCACTGGGTTGGCATGAGCGGCCTGTTTGTGCTGATAGGCGTGCTGTCGATCCTGGGCATCGGCGTGGTGTTGTGGCTCGTGCCCGCTGCGCCGCGCGCCGCGCATGTGCCCGCGCCCTTCGCCGAAGTATTGCGCAACGCTGAACTGCTGCGGCTGAATTTCGGCGTGCTCGTGCTGCACGCCACGCAGATGGCGCTTTTTCTGGTGGTGCCGCGCCTGCTGGTGATGGATGGATTACCGGTGCGGTCGCACTGGATCGTCTATCTGCCCGTGATGTGCCTGTCGTTCGTGGCGATGGTGCCCGCGATCATCGCCGCCGAAAAGCGCGGCAAGATGAAAGCGGTGCTGCTCTCAGCCATTGGGCTTATCCTGATCGGCCAGCTGTTGCTGGCCACACAGGCGCATACCATTATGCTTGTGACGGCGATCCTGTTTGTGTATTTCATCGGCTTCAATGTGCTGGAAGCCTCGCAACCGTCGCTGGTGTCCAAACTTGCGCCCGGTGTGCGCAAGGGCGCAGCGATGGGCGTATACAACACGACGCAATCCATCGGGCTGGCGCTCGGGCCCATCGCAGGCGGCTGGCTGCTCAGGCAGCAGGGCAACCAGGCGGTGTTCCTTGCCTGCTCGGCGCTGGTATTGTGCTGGCTTATAATCGCCGCAGGCATGAAGGCTCCGCCATCACATTCCGCGCGAACGTAATGCAATAACGGTAATAACGCAACGCCATCAACGGGAGAAATACATCCATGGCATCCGTGAACAAGGTCATCCTCGTCGGCAACCTCGGCGCCGACCCCGAAGTGCGCTACCTGCCCAGTGGCGATCCAGTAGCGAATATCCGGCTGGCAACCACCGATCGCTACAAGGACAAGGCCACCGGCGAGCAGAAGGAAACCACCGAATGGCATCGCATCGCGTTTTTCGGACGGCTTGCGCAGATTGTGGCTGATTATCTGAAAAAAGGCTCGTCCGTGTATGTCGAAGGGCGCATCCGCACCCGCAAATGGCAGGGGCAGGATGGCACTGACCGCTATTCCACCGAAATCGTCGCCGACCAGATGCAGATGCTGGGCGGGCGCAACGCCGCCAGCGCGGGCAATATGCCGCCAGCGGGCGCTGATGAAGGCGCGCATGCGCCGTCAGCGCGCAGCACAGGCGCGGCCACGGGTAATAACCATCAGGCCAATGCCGCGCCTGCTGGCGGTGGCATCGACGAAATGGACGACGATATCCCGTTCTAGGCGTGCATCCCGCATGGCGCAGACCTTCCTGTGGCACGACTACGAAACCTTCGGCGCGCAGCCCACGCGTGACCGCCCGGCGCAGTTCGCCGGGATCCGCACCGATGCCAGGCTCAACGAAACGGATGCGCCGCCGCTGCTGCTGTATTGCCAGCCAGCGCGCGACACCTTGCCCGACCCGGAAAGCTGCCTGATTACCGGCATCACGCCGCAGGACTGCGCGGCCCGCGGCGTGCCCGAGCACACATTTGCCCATCATGTTGCGCAGGCGTTGGGCGAGCCGGGCACCATCGGCGTGGGCTACAACTCGATGCGCTTCGATAGCGTGGTGACGCGCTTTCTGTTCTGGCGCAACCTGATTGACCCGTATGCGCACGAATGGCAAAACGATTGCAGCCGCTGGGATCTGATCGACGTGATGCGCTGCGCGCATGCATTGCGCCCGGAGGGCATCACCTGGCCGACGGGCGATGATGGGCTGCCCAGCTTCCGGCTCGAAAAACTGAGCGCCGCCAATGGCCTGGCGCATGAGCACGCGCACGATGCGCTGTCGGATGTGCGCGCGACGATCGCGCTGGCGCGGCTGCTGCGTGAAAAGCAGCCGCGGCTGTTTGACTTCTGTCTGACCTTGCGCGACAAACACCAGGTGATGCGCGAGCTGGGCTTGCCCGTTTCGATTCGTGATGCGCAGCCCTTTCTGCATATCAGCAGCCGGTTCGGCGCGGCGCGCGGCTGCCTGGCGGTGATGGCGCCGCTGGCGATGCACCCCACCAACAAGAACGAGCTGCTGGCCTGGGACCTGTGCGCCGACCCGGCGGAACTGGCCGACCTGAAGCCCGACGCGGTGCGCGCGCGGCTGTTTACCGCCGTCGCCAGTTTGCCCGAAGGCCTCACGCGGCTGCCCATCAAGAGTGTGCATCTGAACAAATCGCCCATCGTGATCCGCAACATCAGGACGCTGAATGCCGCGCAGGCTGCGCGCTGGCAGATCGACCTGGGCGCGGCTGAACGCCATTTGCAGCATCTGCGCGCGCTGCCGGATTTAAGCGCGCTGTGGGCCGAGGTTTACAAGCGCCGTGATGCTGATGTCGATGTCGATGAAAGCCTGTATGGTGGCGGCTTTATCAGCAATGCCGACCGGTGGAGGCTCACGCAGCTCAGAGGCATGGATCCGCAGGAACTGGCGCTGTCGGCCACGGGCTTTGATGATCCACGCCTGTCTGAACTGGTGTGGCGCTACCGCGCGCGCAATTTCCCGCAGACATTGAACGCGGAGGAAACCGCACGCTGGCAAGCGCATTGTCGCGCCCGGCTGATCGATGGTGCAGGCGGCGCACGCACACTGGCAGCGTATTTCGATAGCATCGACCAGCTGGCCCAAACCCGGCCGGACGAGCCAGACCAGGCTGTGCTGGGCGCGCTTCGCCGCTGGGGTGAAAGCATCGCGCCGCAATGACTGCCACAATGACCGGGTGACCGATCATTTTTCATCTTTCATGCTGCAAGGTTTTCCGCCCGTCATCGCGCATAACACGCATACGCTGCTGCTCGGCAGCTTTCCTGGCGAGGCGTCACTGGCGGCGGCGCAGTATTACGCGCATCCGCGCAACCAGTTCTGGCGTTTGCTGGGCGCGGTGCTTGGCGAAATGGCATTGCATGAGCTGCCGTATCACGCGCGGCTTGCGTGCGTGCTGCGTTACGGTATCGGTATCTGGGATGTGCTTGATGCGTGCCGCCGCGAAGGCAGCCTGGATTCAGCGATACGCAATGCGCAGCCTAACGATTTTGCATCGCTGCGCGATCATGCTCCGCGGCTGAAAAAAATCTGTTTCAACGGAAAGACGGCAGGGCGATTTGCGCATGTGATTGCGCAGGCGGGTTATGACACGCTCATACTGCCTTCTTCCAGTCCGGCGAACGCGCGACTTTCGTTTGACGGGAAACTGGCGCTGTGGCGGCAGATACTGGATTGAGAAAACGCTTCAGCGCGTCAACCCAGCGTCTTCCGCGGCACCCATCGCCAGGTTCATGCACTGGATCGCTGCGCCGGAAGCGCCTTTGCCCAGGTTGTCCAGCCGCGTGACGGTCACGAAGCGCTCATCGTTGCCAAACACGAACAGGTCAACACGATTCGTGCCGTTGTTCGCCTGCACATCGAAGAACGCGCCGTCATCCAGATTCTGCGGCGCATCGAAAGGCGCGACACGCACAAAGGGCTCGTTTGCGTAGTAGTCCGCGAAAATGGCCTGCACGTCCCGCGGCGTGGCGGGGCGCGTGAGCTGTTGCGGCGAGAGATAGGTCGTCACCGCCAGCCCCTGGTAAAAGTTGCCCACGATGGGCGTAAACACGGGCGCGGTGTTCAGCCCGCCATGCACCGTCATTTCCGGCAGATGCTTGTGCGCGAGCCCCAGCGCATACGCGCGCGGGCTGGCCAGCTTCGCCTGCGCTGCGCTATCGCCGGCTTCATAGGCGGCGATCATTTTCTTGCCGCCGCCGCTGTAGCCCGTCAGCGAATAGCTGTGCGCGGCGAATGTGGGCGCGACCAGGCCCGCCTCGATGAGCGGGCGCATCGCCAGCACGAACGCGGACGCATGGCAGCCTGGCACCGCGATGCGTTTTGACGCGCGGATGCGCTCGCGCTGCCCATGCACAAGCTCGGGCAGGCCATACGCCCAGTCGGCATGCGTGCGGAACGCGGTGCTGGCGTCGATCAATACGGTGTGGTCGTTGTCCACCAGCGTGGCGGACTCGCGCGAGGCCACATCCGGCAGGCACAGGAACGTGACGTCCGACGCATTGATCAGCCGCCGCCGTTCATTGGCGTCCTTGCGTTTCGCGTCGTCGATGCGCAGGATCTGCACATCGTCGCGCTGCGCGAGGTATTCAAAAATTTTCAGGCCGGTGGTGCCTTCCTGCCCATCGACAAAAACTTTCGTGCTCATCGTTGCGTCTCTTTGTTTCCCGGTTACTGCGGCGTGGCCGCTGCGCCGCCATGCGCGGCAGACCATGCGGCGGGCGCGTGCAGGAACTTTTCCACTTCGTCGAGCGTTTTCGCGTCGAAATAACCGGCTTCCTTCGCCACGCGCAGCACATCCCACCAGGTGGCCAGCGCATGAAGATCGACGCCAATATCCTTGAGTACCGACACGCTTTCCTTGAAGATCGCATAGTGGAACAGCACGAAGCAGTGCTGCACCTGCGCGCCTGCTGTGCGCAGCGCGTTGATGAAATTGAGCTTGCTGCGGCTGTCGGTGGTCAGGTCTTCCACCAGCAGCACGCGCTGGCCTTCGGTCAGCAGGCCTTCGATCTGCGCGTTGCGCCCGAAGCCCTTGGGTTTTTTGCGCACGTATTGCATCGGCACCATCAGCCGGTCGGACAGCCAGGCGGCAAACGGAATGCCTGCGGTTTCACCGCCAGCCACGGCGTCGATCTGCTCGTAGCCAACTTCGCGCAGAATGGTTTCCTCGGCCATGTCCATCAGGCCACGGCGCACGCGCGGATACGAAATCAGCTTGCGGCAGTCGATATAAACCGGGCTGGCCCAGCCGGAGGTGAAGATAAACGGTTTGTCAGCATTGAAATGCACTGCCTGGACTTCCAGCAGCATTTTTGCGGTGGTGCTGGAGATCGTCTGGCGATCAAAGCCTGTCATGGCGGATTCCTGAAGTGTGGTGTAGCGAAAGAACGCGACATTTTACCTGAGTCTCAGGCGATGCTGCCCACGCGGGATCTATTTCTATTACGAATTGGCTACAGCAAAAACCCCTGAAAGCAGGACTTTCAGGGGCCATGGATTCCACGAAAGCGCCGTGGAAAGGAATATGGTGGCGAATCAGGGACTCGAACCCCGGACCTGCGGATTATGATTCCGTCGCTCTAACCGACTGAGCTAATTCGCCAAAGACCGCCAATTATGCCAGACCTGCCCGGTATGTCAATCCCCCGGCGCAGACGGTTGAACGCCTGGTTGGATGGGATAGGCTGGATGGCGAAGCAAAATATATCGATCGGGGGACTTGCCAAAACAACTGTTTTTTTATACAGTACTTCCATGCGGGCTGACTCTCCATGCCCTGAACACCGTGAAACATAACAGAGGACCGATTGACCATGGAAGACAACAGGAAACTGGCCGGCCTGACGGCTGAAAAAAGCAAGGCGCTGGCCGCTGCGCTGGCGCAGATCGAAAAGCAGTTCGGCAAGGGTTCAATCATGCGGTTGGGCGATGCCGAAGTGGTTGAGGATATCCAGGTGGTCTCCACCGGCTCGCTCGGGCTGGATATCGCACTGGGCGTGGGGGGCTTGCCGCGCGGGCGCGTGGTGGAAATCTACGGGCCGGAATCCTCGGGCAAGACCACGCTGACGCTCCAGATCGTCGCCGAAATGCAGAAGCTGGGCGGCACCGCCGCGTTTATCGACGCGGAACATGCGCTCGATGTGCAGTATGCCGCGAAGATCGGCGTGAACGTGCCGGACCTGCTGATCTCGCAGCCCGACACCGGCGAGCAGGCGCTTGAGATTGTGGACGCGCTGGTGCGCTCCGGCTCCGTGGATATCGTCGTGATCGACTCGGTCGCGGCGCTGGTGCCGAAGGCCGAAATCGAAGGCGAGATGGGCGATTCCCTGCCTGGCCTGCAAGCGCGGCTGATGTCGCAGGCGCTGCGCAAGCTGACGGGCACGATCAAGCGCACGAACTGCCTGGTGATCTTCATCAACCAGATCCGCATGAAGATCGGCGTGATGTTTGGCAACCCGGAAACCACCACGGGCGGCAACGCGCTGAAGTTTTATTCATCGGTGCGGCTCGATATTCGCCGGATTGGCTCGATCAAGAAGAATGACGAGGTCGTTGGCAATGAAACGCGCGTGAAGGTGGTGAAGAACAAGGTCGCGCCGCCGTTCCGCGAAGCCGTGTTTGATATTTTGTATGGCGGTGGCATTTCGCGCGAAGGCGAAGTCATTGATCTGGGCGTGCAGGAAAAGATCGTTGACAAGGCCGGCGCGTGGTACAGCTATAACGGCGAGCGCATCGGCCAGGGGCGTGACAACGTGCGCGAATTCCTGCGCGAGAATCCCGCCATCGCGCATGAGATTGAAAACCGCGTGCGCGAAGCCGTGGGCGTGAACGCGCGGCCCGCAGGCAACGCAGCAGCTGCGCCCGCGGCTGCCGAAGCGCCTGCTGGGGATGATGAATAATCGCCAGCGTGCTGCCCGTTCACTGAAAAGCCGCGCGCTGGGTTATCTGTCCCGGCGCGAATACAGCCGCCTGGAGCTGGCGCGCAAGCTCGCGCCGTTTGCGGAGCACGAAGCCGCGGGCGCGCTGGATGCGCTGCTGGATGCACTGGAGCAGGCGGGCTGGCTGTCTGATGCGCGGTTCACCGAAAGCGTCGTGCATCGGCAGTCAGCGCGGCTGGGCGCGAACCGCATCATCAACGAACTGAAACGGCATGCGGTGGATGACGCGCTGATCGAAAACGTCAGCGCCCGGTTGCGCGAAACCGAGCTGGCGCGCGCGCAGGCCGTGTGGCAAAAAAAATATGGCCAGCTGCCCGTCACACCCAGGGAATGCGCCGCGCAGGCGCGGTTTCTGGCAGCGCGCGGATTCTCGTCAGGCATCATCGTGAAGATCCTCAAAGGCCTCGATGAAGACTGGATCCAGGAATGAAAAAGAGAATGAAAAAGAGGGCGTGCGCAAGGGATATTCCCTGGCGGATTTCGGAGCATCGTGTGCTAATATTCAAAAATTGAAAGGCTCCCTGTTTTCCTGTGCCACAGGTTTTTTCCATGCCGCTTTCTGCACCTGTTTCACGCCAGTTGCGCCACCAGCGCGTTATCCGAACGACAGCCTATGAACGGGACGATGGGCTGTGGGATATCGACGCCTGCGTGACGGACCATAAGCCGCGCGACATCTTCGTGGCAGGAGGCGTGCGGCGCAGGGGGTTGCCGATTCACGAACTGTGGTTGCGCATTACCGTGGATCGCCAGCTCACCATTGTGAACGCGGAATCCTCGTCTGACTGGGCGCCGTATGGCGATGAATGCCGGGCGATCAACACGGCGTATCGCGCATTGATCGGCCTGAACCTGTTGCAGCAGTTTCGCCATGCCGTCAAGGAGCGCCTGTCTGGCACGAACGGTTGCGCGCATCTGACGGAGCTGTGCGGCGTGTTGCCCACCGCGGCGATCCAGGCGTTTGCCGGAGATGTGTGGCCCGTGGGCGAAGAGAACGGCGATTCTCCGCAGGAGCCCGCCAGCGCGCCGCCTTTCCAGTTGGGCCGCTGCCATGCATTGCGCTTCGATGGCGAGGTGGTCAGGCAGTTTTTCCCCGTCTGGTACGGCCGTGTTCAATCCGATTTAACTTGACTCAAAGCAACTTGACTTAACGTAACTTAACTTCAGACCTGAAGGAATCACGCATGAAAATTCACGAGTATCAGGGCAAGGAAATCCTGCGCAAATTTGGCGTCGCGGTGCCGCGCGGCAAGCCAGTGTTTTCGGTGGACGATGCGGTGAAGGCCGCGCAGGAACTGGGCGGCTCCGTGTGGGTCGTGAAAGCGCAGATTCACGCGGGCGGGCGCGGCAAGGGCGGCGGCGTGAAGGTGGCGAAATCGCTGGACGAAGTGCGCCAGTACGCCGGGCAGATTCTCGGCATGCAGCTCGTCACGCATCAGACAGGCCCCGAAGGCCAGAAGGTGCGGCGTTTGCTGATCGAGGAAGGCGCGGATATCAAAAAGGAACTGTATGTCGGCCTCGTGATCGACCGCGTGACGCAGAAAGCCGTGGTGATGGCGTCGAAGGAAGGCGGCATGGAAATCGAGGAAGTCGCCGCGAAAACGCCCGAGGCGATTCACAAGGTGTTCGTCGATCCGGCCACTGGCCTGACCGCTGCCGAAGCCGATGATCTGGCGCGCAAGATTGGCGTGCCCGATGCGTCGATTCCGCAGGCGCGCGCGGTGCTCCAGGGGCTGTACAAGGCGTTCTGGGAAACGGACGCGTCGCTGGCGGAAATCAATCCGCTGGTGCTCACCGGCGATGGCCGCGTGATTGCGCTGGACGCGAAGTTCAATTTCGATGAAAACGCGTTGTTCCGTCATCCCGAGATCGTTGAATACCGCGATCTGGACGAAGAAGATCCGGCGGAAGTCGAAGCGTCGAAGTCCGGCCTGGCGTATATCTCGCTGGATGGCAATATCGGCTGTCTCGTGAATGGCGCAGGCCTGGCGATGGCGACGATGGACACGATCAAGCTGTTTGGCGGCTCGCCCGCGAACTTCCTTGATGTGGGCGGCGGCGCGACGACCGAGAAAGTCACCGAAGCGTTCAAATTGATGCTCAGGCATCCTGGACTCAAGGCGATTCTCGTGAACATCTTCGGCGGCATCATGCGCTGCGATGTGATTGCCGAAGGCGTGATTGCCGCGTCGAAAGCCGTTGATCTGAACGTGCCGCTGGTCGTGCGCATGAAAGGCACGAACGAGGATATCGGCAGGAAGATGCTGGCCGATTCCGGCCTGCCGATCATTTCGGCGGACAGCATGGAAGACGCTGCGCGCACAGTCGTTGCCGAAGCCGCGGGCAGGGCTGGCAAATAACCTGGGCGCTTTCTGCTTTCATTTCGCACACTTATTACCGGATACGGACTACGAACTATGTCGATTCTGATTAACAGGAACACGAAGGTCATCACGCAGGGCATCACTGGCAAGACCGGCCAGTTCCACACGCGCGCATGCCGTGACTACGCAAACGGGCGCGAGGCGTTCGTCGCGGGCGTGAACCCGAAGAAGGCGGGCGAGGACTTCGAGGGCATTCCCATTTACGCGAGCGTGAAAGAGGCCAAGGCCGAAACCGGCGCAACGGTTTCAGTCGTCTATGTGCCGCCCGCAGGCGCGGCCTCGGCGATCTGGGAAGCGGTGGAGGCCGATCTCGATCTGGTCATCTGCATCACGGAAGGCATTCCCGTGCGTGACATGATCGCGGTGAAAGATCGCATGCGCCGCGAAAACCGCAAGACCTTGCTGCTGGGGCCGAACTGCCCGGGCACGATCACGCCCGAGGAGCTGAAGATCGGCATCATGCCAGGCCATATCCATCGCAAGGGGCGCATCGGCGTGGTGTCGCGCTCGGGCACATTGACCTATGAAGCCGTGGCGCAGCTGACCGCGCTCGGCCTGGGGCAATCGTCGGCGGTGGGCATTGGCGGCGACCCGATCAACGGGTTAAAGCACATCGATATCATGAAGATGTTCAACGACGATCCTGATACGGACGCTGTGGTCATGATCGGTGAGATCGGCGGGCCGGACGAAGCCAATGCATCGCACTGGATCAAGGATCATATGAAAAAGCCGGTGGTCGGTTTTATCGCGGGCGTGACTGCGCCTGCGGGCAAGCGCATGGGCCACGCGGGCGCGCTGATCTCCGGCGGCGCTGATACGGCGGAAGCCAAGCTGGAAATCATGGATGCGTGCGGCATCAAGGTCACGCGCAATCCGTCGGAGATGGGACGTTTGCTGAAAGCGGCGCTGTAACGCTGTCACACAAAGCGCCTCGGGCGTGTCAATCCAGGCGGGGGAGCAGGTGAGGGCTTCCCCGTTTTTTGTGCCTTTCTGCCTTGGGTATTCTCCATGCTAGATTTCATCACCACGTTTTCCTGGGGCGCCGTGCTGCAGATTGTCCTGATCGACATACTGCTCGGTGGCGATAACGCTGTTGTGATCGGGCTGGCGTGCCGCAATCTGCCTGCGCCGCAGCGGGTTCGCGGCGTGCTGTGGGGCACGGCGGGCGCGATTGGTTTGCGTGTCGCGCTGACGGGCTTCGCGGTTGAATTGCTGCATGTGCCGCTGCTGAAACTGGTGGGTGGGCTGCTGCTGCTGTGGATTGGCGTGAAGCTGATGATTCCGGCGGCAGCCAATGACGAGATCAGCATCAAATCGTCAGGGCGGCTGATCGACGCGATCAAGACCATCATCATCGCGGATGCGCTGATGAGCCTGGACAACGTGATCGCCATTGCTGCCGCAGCCCAGGCGGGCGCGCCGGAGCATCGCATGATCCTGGTGATATTCGGCCTGCTCGTGAGCATTCCGCTGGTGGTGTGGGGCAGCCAGATTGTGTTGCGGCTGCTGGATCGTTTCCCGATCATCATCACGCTGGGCGGCGCGCTGCTGGGCTGGATCTCCGGCGGGCTGGTGATTCACGACCCGCTGATCAGGCACTGGCCGCTGCTGCAGACGCCCCTGGCGGGGTATGGCGCGAGCGTGATCGGCGCGCTCTTCGTGGTGGGGGTGGGGTACTGGCTGAAACGGCGCAAGGAACGCCGCGCGCAGTGAGGGCGCTTGCCTGGCCATCCGGCTGACTGGTTTGGGCCTTGGGCGGCTCTTATGATCGGCGCATCCGTTCCATCCGGGGCGGACGCCTTTCTTCCAGGGAGCGCCCATGTCCTGTTTTCCTCTTCCTCTTCCTTTTTCTTTTCCCTTTTCGTTTTCTTCGGGGCGGCCCATGTCAGGCCGCCGTTTCCGGTCTTCCGGTTTCACCCTGATCGAACTGATGATCGTGCTGGCCATCGTTGGCGTGATTGCCGCGTTCGCCATTCCCGCGTATCAGGATTATCTTGCGCGCAGCCGGGTGGGAGAGGGGCTGTCACTCGCGTCTTCAGCGCGGCTCGCGGTGGCGGAAAACGCATCGGGAGGCAATGCGTTTTCTGCGGGGTTCGTGTCGCCGTCAGCCACGCGCAATGTCGAGTCCATTCATGTGGATGATGACACCGGACAGATCGTGATGACATTCACCTCACGCGTCGCGCCCACGGGCAGCAACACGCTGGTGCTGGTGCCCTCCGTGCCGGACAACGCGGAAACGCCCACGGCGCGGGTGGCCTTGACCAAAGGCAGCGTGCAGCCCGGCGCGATTACATGGGAATGTTTCGCGGGAGGCAAGAGCGCGTCCTCGCTGGGCGCGCCAGGCGCGGGGCCGATGCCGGCAGCAGCGGCCACCTTGCCATCGAATCTGGCACCGCCGGAATGCCGGGGATAAACGTGATGCACAGAAACAGGAACCTTCGGGTTCCTGTTTCTTTTTCTGGCCAGGGCGGCATAATACGAAGTTCATCCGCTTTTCTGCCTTTCACGCATGCGTTTTTCGTTTTCGTTATTTTCCCGCTATCTCGCCCTTTCGCTGCTGGCTGTCGCGTTCATCCTGCCTTATGTGCTGGCAGCGCACACCTATCCCGTGCCGACGTTCTACAGCGAATTCGCTGCACTCGCGCTGTATCTGCTGCTGGGCGCAGCGGTATGGCTGGTCGCCGCCACCTCGCCGTGCCGCGTACCGTTGATGGAGCGGCTCGCCTCGCCCACAGTCGCGCTGGCGCTGCTGGCGTTTGGCGTCTGGCTCATTGTGCAGGTGTTTGTGCTGCCGGTGCGGGAGCCGTCGATGAACTGGCTGGGTGCAGGCTGCCTGCTGGCTGCGTGCGTGGCGGCCCATGCGGGCTATGGGCTCGCGCGCCTGCGCATGGGCGATGACGCGGCACGCTGGATCGCGTGGGCGCTGATTGCCGGCGGGCTGTTTTCGGTGTTCTGCCAGGTCATGCAGATGCTGGACTGGCAGGTGCAGATTACGCCCGCCTTTCCGATCGTGCTCGACTACGGCGTAACGACGCAGCGCCGCCCGTTCGGCAATATGGCGCAGGCGAACCATCTGGCCACATATATCTCGTTTGCGATGGCCGCTGCGCTTTATCTTGTGCAGACGCGGCGGCTGAACGTGTTCCTGTGGGGCACGCTGTCCGCGGTCTATGCGCTGGGGCTGGCGTTGACGGTGTCGCGCGGGCCGTGGTTGCAGATCGTGGTGATCGTCGGCGCAGGTTTCTGGATGGCCCATGCGCTGCAACGGGCGCGTCAGCACGCGCAGAATGCGTGGCGCGCCTGGGTGGCGCCTGTTGCGCTGATGGTGATTTTCATTGGGGTGAATGTGCTCGTGCGCTGGGTGAATGAGCGCTGGCATCTGAATCTGGATGATTCCGCCGCACAGCGTTTCCATGAAGCCGGGCAGATTGCGCCGCGCCTCGCGCTGTGGCGTTACGGCCTGGCGATGTTCCAGTCGCATCCGTGGTTCGGCGTGGGCTGGGGGGAATTTCCGCGTTATCAGCTTGAGTTCGTGCGCACGCTGGGGGGCGTTGAAATCGCCAACAATTCGCATGATATTTTCATCGATCTGCTGGCAAAAACTGGTCTTGTGGGGTGCGCGATCGTTGTTATCGGCGTGCTTGCGTGGTTCATCCGGGTGTTGCGCGCGCCGCGCACGATGGTGCAGCTGTTTGGCTTTGCGCTCGTTGGCGTGCTGCTGATGCACGCGCTGGTGGAATATCCGCAGCAGTACCTGTTTTTCCTGCTGCCGGTGGCGTTCGTGCTGGGGCTGCTCGAGCCGCGCGCGCTGCGTTTCGTGTCGCCGCGCGTGGGCGCGCCGGTGTATGTGTTTGTGGTGTTTGCCGGTCTTGTGGCGCTGTATCCCGTTTTCAGGGATTACCGGCGCGCCGAAGTGCTGTATGACGGCCCGCAGGCGCAGGCGCGATATCTGGCCGCGCCATCGCTGCTGTTTCACGCGTGGGACGAGTATGGGCTGGCCACGCTGATGCCCGTCAACACCCGTTATCTTCCTGAAAAACTGGCCGCGCACGAACGCGCCATGGCGCTGCTGCCTGGCGAGACGGTGCTGCGCCGTTATGCCGTGTTGCAGGCGCTGGATGGCAATATGACGGGCGCCTTCGATACCGTTGCGCGGCTGAAGATTTTCGCCACGGAGCTCAACGACTGGCCAGAACAGCTGGCGAGCCTGCGCAAGCTGTGCCGCGGTCATCCTGAGCTGGCAGCGTTCGATGCGCAGCTCGTCAGGTTGTACGGCGAAAACGCGCCAGCGGCGCAGGACGACAGTGATGACAGCAGCGACGATGAGTAAGCCAGGGAAGCCCAGGAGGTGCACTGATGAATGCGCAGATCATCCAGCATTTTGAGCAGATCCTGGCGCCGCGCATTGCGCGTCGCCTGGCCGAACAGCTTGGCCCGGCGGTGCGCATTGAAATCGTGCCGTACGAAAGTTCTGCCCATCCCACGCGCGTGCGCATCGTTGGCCATGCGTTCGCGCACCGGCATCCTTATGCCTGTGAGCTGAATGTATCGCTGACATGGGACAGCAGGGAAATCGAGCGGCTGATGCAGCCCGATGGCGAAGCGCGCTTCGCCAGCTACCTGCAGGCGCTGGGACGCAAACTGCATGGCTGGGAAAGCGCGCGCGCCGTGGACTTCACCTCACGCACGCAGGGCGAACCGGAAATCCTGATTGGCGGGCTGGACTTCGAGACATAACATCAGGTTTTCCGTTCCCGCTCGTGGCGCACGACCATCCATTTCGGCGAACGAAAGCGCACGATGCGCACATAAAGCCACACATAGATGCACGCGAACGCCATCACGAAACAGAACAGATGCACTGTGTGCCGCCAGAACAGCGTGGCCGGAACCACGGCGCACAGGCACAGCAGCCACAGGTAGGGGGAGGTCAGCGAATTGCGGCGCGTGAGCTCATGCGCGGTGTGCGCACCCACGACCCAGCGCATCAGCCGTTTATACACGAGCATATGCAGATGGACGCCGTCGGGAATGCCCGGCGACATGCCGCGGATGAATTTCTTGCGGTAAATCGAGAAACACGTCTCGAAGATGGGATACATGAACAGCAGCATCGGATACCATGCGGACACTTCATGGTTGCGCATCACCAGCAGGATCGACAGTTCGCCCAGCATGAAGCCGATGAAATAGGCGCCGCCATCGCCAAGAAAAATCAGCCCTGCCGGAAAATTCCAGACGAAAAAGCCCAGCACCGCGCCCATCATGATGAGCGACGCGGACAGCACCACCGCGTCATGCACCTGAAACGCGACGTAAGCCAGCGATGCAAACATCATCGTGGCGACCATGGCGGCCAGGCCATTGAAGCCGTCGATGATGTTCACGGCATTGGCCAGCCCGGCCACCGCGAAAATGGTTACGACGAAGGACACGGCGGGATAGGCCAGCAGAAAATCCAGCGGCGGCACGCTGATGCGCGTGAGCGCCACATGCAGCGCGAACCACGCAAGCGCCGCGGCGGCCATTGTGCATGCCAGCCGCGCAATGGGCGGCACGCGCTTGGTCAGGTCTTCGACGAACCCCGACAGGAAGGCGGGCAGGCCACAGGCCACCAGCCCGAGAATGCCGTCCGACACGGCGGGCCACGCGCGCTGCAATTGCGCGGCGGCCACGGTCAGCCCGATCAGGATGCCCACCCCGCCGATGCGCGGCACGGGGCGTGCATGGAATTTCTGCACGCCGCCCAGATCGGAATCCACCGAGAATCTTGCGTGCAGGTGCGCATAACGCACGATCAGCAGCGTAACAAGCAGTGAAACAATAAAACCAAGCGCAAGACTGACCATGGGCGAAAATCCACAACATAAACAGCTCAATTATACAAGGCGGTTTTCAACCCGAAATCAGGATAAAAGCTGCGCCGCAATGCCTTGTTTCAGTAACAAGGTCACGGCTTTTTTGTCGAAAGACACGAAAGTTTCGCCGCCGAACCACTTGCCTTCATGGGCCATGATGCCATCAGCAAAGTCGCCGCCTGCATCCAGCATTGCCAGCCCTGCTTCTACGGCGGGCTGGTTCATCTGGACATTGGCTACATTCAGCAGGACGCGGATTGCCGCAGCAATTGTTTCGTCACTGAAACCGTAAACACGTCGCAATACCCATACAAATTCGCACAGGCAGGGTAAGGGAACCGCAATCAACGACGCATTCTTCAGCGCCTTGTCCGCCGCGCGCGCCTGTTTGAGATCGTCGCGCACCACGGCGCGAACCAGCACGTTCGTATCGACGGTGATTTTCATTGTTTTTCAGCCCAGCCCGCCGCTGCTGCGTGATTGATTTCCTCGATCGTGGCGACTTTTCTGGTTTTGCCGCAGAGCAGGCCCAGAAAAGCGTCAATGGTTCCAGTGGGGCGAGCGGCTTTTATCAACAGATCGCCACCAGGAAGCTTGTCGCATTCAACCCGTTCGCCAGGCGTTACGCCAAGATGCTGCAACAAGTCACGCTTGAGCGTTACCTGCCCTTTCGCTGTCACGGTCAAAACAGACATGAATATTCCCTCCCATTGAACGCAGACTACTGTAAGGCGTTTTTGCCTTACGTGCAAGCGAACATTCCGTGCATCCTCCGCCACGAAATGCGATGAAAAACCCGTCGGCGGTATCAACGCCTGTAAAATACGCGGAACTTACTTTTACCTTATTTCCGTTAGCGCCTCATGCCGTCCAGCAAGTCCTCCTCGTTTGAACTGAAAAGTGGTTTAGTCGATTTGCTGCTGTTCGTGGTGAAAACCACCGAGCTGGATGTGCTGCGCGCCGAGCTGATGCAGCGCTTCGAGGCGACGCCCGAGTTCTTTGCGAACGATGGGGTGGCCATTGATGTGCGGCGCCTTGCCGATGATGAACAGGTGGCCTTGCCCGAGATCGTGACCTTGCTCGAAAGCGTGCGGATACGGCCTGCGGGCGTTATCGCGCGGGCCTCGCAGGAATGGGCGAAGGCATCGGATCTGCCGCTGCTTGAGGCGCGTGAGCGGCGGGCGGCGCGTGCAAAGCCGGAATCATCGCCGGCTGGCGACGCCGCCGCTGCCGTGGAGCCAGCGCTGGTGATCGACAAACCCCTGCGCAGCGGCCAGCGCGTTTATGCCAAAGGCGATGTGGTGGTGCTCGCGCTGGTCAGCCATGGCGCAGAGGTGATCGCGGAAGGTAATATCCACATTTATGCAGCGCTGCGCGGGCGTGCGCTGGCAGGCGTGCGGGGCAATCACGGCGCGCGTATTTTCTGCACATGCCTGGAGGCGGAGCTGGTTTCCATCGCAGGCATTTATCGCGCGATCGAAGATCCGCTGACGCTGGATACGCAGGGCAAGCCAGTGCAGGTCCGGCTGGAGGGTGAGAAGTTGTTGATTGAGCCAATCCAGCTAAGCTGACCGGTTCCGGCCAGTCACCGTGCAACCAGGCAACGAGCAAGCAGGCAAGTAAATCAGTAAACACAAAGGACAGGGTAACGGCATGGCAAAAATCATTGTGGTGACTTCGGGCAAGGGAGGCGTCGGCAAGACGACCACGAGCGCGAGCTTTGCGGCGGGCCTCGCCATGCGCGGCTACAAGACTGCGGTGATCGATTTCGACGTGGGGCTGCGCAATCTTGACCTGATCATGGGCTGCGAGCGCCGCGTGGTGTATGACCTGATTAACGTGATTCATGGTGAGGCGAACCTGCACCAGGCGCTGATCAAGGACAAGGCCTGCGAGAACCTGTACATCCTGCCCGCGTCGCAAACACGTGACAAGGATGCGCTCACGCAGGAAGGCGTGGGCAAGGTGATGGAAGATCTGGCGGCGATGGAGTTTGGTTTCATCGTTTGCGATTCACCCGCAGGCATCGAGTCGGGCGCGCTGATGGCCATGCATTACGCGGATGAAGCGCTCGTTGTGACGAATCCCGAAGTCTCGTCCGTGCGCGATTCCGACCGCATTCTCGGCATTCTCGCGTCGAAGACGAAACGCGCGATCGAAGGCCGCGAGCCTGTCAAGGAACATCTGCTGATTACGCGCTATAACCCGAAGCGCGTCGATGAAGGCGAGATGCTGTCGCTGGGCGATATCCGCGACATCCTGCGGCTTGACCTGATTGGCGTGATCCCCGAATCGGAAACCGTATTGCAGGCATCCAACCAGGGCATCCCGACGATCCATCTGGAAGGCTCGGATGTGGCGCAGGCCTATAAGGATGTGGTGTCGCGCTTCCTTGGGGAGGACGTGCCGTTGCGTTTCACCGATTACCAGAAGCCTGGTTTTTTTCAGCGCCTGTTCGGTAGCCGGTAAGGAGACGCGACCATGTCCATTCTTTCGTTTTTGCTGGGTGAGAAGAAAAAATCCGCGTCGGTGGCCAAGGAGCGCCTGCAACTGATCATTGCGCACGAACGCGCGGGGGGCGAGCCGCCCGCCGATTATCTGCCTGCATTGCAGCGCGATCTGGTGGCGGTGATCTCGAAATACGTGAAGGTGTCCGATAACGACATTCGCGTGAATCTTGAGCGCCAGGAAAATCTCGAAGTGCTGGAGGTGAAGATCGAGATTCCGCCGCATGCGTCATTGCGCCTGCACCAGCCTCCGTCCCTGCCTGCTGAACCTCCGCCTGTCGAGCATCCGCCCGCCGGGCATAAACCGCACGGCAACGAAGACCGGCTGAAACTGCGCCGCAAGCGCTAACAGTAACGGTAACGGCAACGCCGACGCCAACGCCATCAGGGCTGACGAGGGCCGGGCGGGTTGCCGGCAGGCAGCATCAGGTGCCCGTGATATCGCTGCGACAGCGTTTCGTATAACGGTTTGGTAAAGAAGCGCGATACACGGGCCGCCAGCAACGCGGTGGCCATCAGGGAAATCACCAGCGCGTGATCGTTGATCATCTCCATCACGATCACAAACGAGGTGATCGGCGACTGGGTGACCGCGGCGAGATAACCCACCATCGCCAGCGCAACCAGCATCTGGAGTTGCAGCGAGTTGCCGAACACTTCGTGCAGCAGGTTGCCAAAGCCCGCGCCGATGGCCAGTGATGGCGCGAACAGCCCGCCGGGAATGCCAGGCAGATAGGATCCCACCATCGCCATCATTTTCAGGAACGGGTAGGCAAGCGACAGCCCGTGCCCGTTGAGCAGCTCGCGCGCCTCCACATAGCCGCTGCCAAACGTTGCCCCGTGCGAGGCCAGCCCCACCACGGCGATCAGCAGGCCGCACAGCGCGGCAAACGTAATGGGACGGTTGTCGCGCACACGGCGCAGCGACGCAGGCATCCAGCGCGCGGCGTTCAGCAGCAGCCAGCAGAACGCGCCGCCAGCAATGCCCGTGACGATGGCCGTGAGCACCACAGCGACGGCGAACATGTTGGGAATCTGCGCGCCAATCTGGATGGTGCCGAAATAGGTGTAATTGCCATTCAGGCCAAGCGCGATCACGCCCGCGATCACAATCGCGGTAATCACCACGCCGCTGGCGCGCGATTCAAAGCTGTGCGAGAGTTCCTCGATGGCGAACACCACCCCGGCGAGCGGCGTGTTGAACGCGGCGGAAAGCCCCGCTGCCGCGCCAGCCAGCACAAGCTGGCGTTCAATATGCGCGCCCGAGCGCGGATAAAAGCGGCGCAGGTTGAACATCAGGGCCGCGCCAATCTGCACCGTTGGCCCTTCGCGGCCAATCGTGAAGCCGCCCAGAATGCCGAGAAAGGAAATGGCGATCTTGCCCACCAGAATGCGCAATGTCAGCAGCCTCGAGCGCAATGCGCCTGGCTGGGCATGCAGTGTGGCGATGACCTGCGGAATGCCGCTGCCTTCAGCGCCGCGGAAAAAGCGCCGGGTGATCCACACGGAAAACGCCGACACAGCGGGCGTGAGCAGCAGCGGCGACCAGAAATGGCGTTGCTGCACATCATGAAACAGGGTGAAGCCCCAGTCGATCAGGCGCGCGTAAAACACCGCGATGATGCCCACGATGATCGCCCCGATCCAGAAGATGCCGTACTGGTACCACAGGCGGCGTGCGCCGCGCAAAGCGCTGGTTCGAAGAACGGCAAAGGGGGCAGACATGACGTCACCAGAAATATAAAGCGCGGATTATAGTCGCGCAGCTCGTGCTGTAATGCGGCTTACTGCCGCTTACAAATTGCTGCATCACGTATTTATTCTATCGGGTTTAATCGCGACGTGGGAGGCGTTGCCTCCGCTCAACCGGACTGGAGAAAAAATGAAACGACTGACCCTTACCCTGATCGCCAGCGCCCTGCTGGCCGCCCTGCTGGGCGGATGCGTTGTGGACCCATGGGGCGGCTATGGCTATGGCGGCTACCACGGCGGCTATCACCACGGCGGTTACTATGGTGGTGGTGGCTACTATGGCCGGTAAGGGTCAGGGCGCTCAGAACCGCATCAGGTGTTCATGGTCATGCAGCGGGTCAGGCGATTTCTGCATGGTGCGCAGGATGCCGCTGCGGTCGAAATAAAAGTGGAAAAGCATGTACCACACGCCATCTTCCAGATAACGATACGTCCACACCTCGCGCTGCATCATCGGAAACCAGGTCGTTTCCATCGGGCGCCCGAAGTTCACCAGCACATCAGTGCGCGTCCATTTGTCCACCTGGGCGCGATAAAACTCGTTGGGCTGCAACACCTGGCGCAGGTTCACGATCTTGCCTGCCGCGTCGATGTCAGCTGCGGTGGTGTATTCGCCCATCGGCTGCGTGGGCCACATCAGGCGCTGGCCGCCGTTGGGCAGGTCATAGATTTCCGGCGGCGCGCCAAATTTTGCGATCACGGCGGCCTTGTCATCCCCCGCATGGAACTGTTCCCAGGGTTGCGCACAACCCGCAAGCGCAAGTGCGCCGAGGCAGGCCAGCAGGGCGGCGCGGGCAGACAGAAAAGAGCGCAAGGCAGAAAAACGCGGTGACATAAGGTTTGATTTCCCGAAAATGGAGCAACGATAACAGCAATAACGCGTACGCCGGGTATTGTAAGGCAAGGCCGGCGCATGCATTGTGTGCTACAATCGCCAGACACTACTAACCCCCACGGCACGGCCTTTCTTCCGTGACCGCCTGTTTGTTTTACAAGGAAAGGAAACACAAATGTCTGTAGCAGATATCAAGAAGTCTGAAGTTGTTGCACAGTTCGCGCGTGCTGCCAACGATACGGGATCCCCCGAAGTGCAGGTCGCGTTGCTGACGGCCCGCATCAACGAGCTGACGGGCCACTTCAAGACCCACGCAAAAGACCATCACAGCCGCCGCGGCTTGTTGCGCATGGTGAGCCGTCGTCGCAAGCTGCTCGATTACCTGAAGGGCAAGGATGCCGACCGCTACCGCGCACTGATCGAGAAGCTGGGTTTGCGCAAGTAAGGATGGGCTTTTGGTCAGATGCCTGTGTCAGTCTCCTGATACAGGCATTTTGTTTTGCGCGCAGCCTGATCTGGCGTGGTATCGCAATAATGCAATCAATGAATGAAATGAGAATGAGGAATTGACTGATGAGCCTGTTTAACAAGATCGTGAAAGAATTCAAATGGGGCCGGCATACCGTGCGCATGGAAACGGGCGAGATTGCCCGTCAGGCAAGTGGCGCAGTGCTGGTGGATGTGGAAGATACCGTCGTGCTGGCGACTGTAGTGGGTGCGAAAACCGCCAAGCCCGGCCAGGACTTCTTCCCGTTGACTGTTGATTACATTGAGAAAACCTACTCCGCCGGCAAGATTCCCGGCGGGTTTTTCCGCCGCGAGGGCCGCCCCTCCGAACATGAAACGCTGACTTCGCGGCTGATCGACCGCCCGTTGCGCCCGTTGTTTCCCGAAGGGTTTTACAACGAAGTGCAGGTGGTCATCCATGTGCTGTCGATCAACCCCGAAGTGCCGGCGGACATCCCGGCGCTGATCGGCGCGTCCGCAGCGCTGGCCGTGTCGGGCCTGCCGTTCAACGGGCCAGTGGGCGCGGCGCGCGTGGCTTATATCAACAACGAATACGTGCTGAACCCCACACGCTCGCAGATCAGGCAGTCCCAGCTCGATCTCGTGGTCGCGGGCACGGAGCGCGCGGTGTTGATGGTCGAGTCAGAGGCCGATCAGCTGCCCGAGGATGTGATGCTCGGCGCGGTGGTGTTTGGCCATGAGCAGATGCAAACGGCGATCAATGCGATCCATGATCTCGTGCGCGATGGCGGCAAGCCCGAATGGGACTGGCAGCCCGCGCCGAAGGATGACGCGCTGATCGCGCATGTCACCGAACTGGCGAACAGCGAACTGGTGGCCGCCTATCAACTGCGCGACAAGCAGGCCCGCTCGGCGAAGCTGAAGGAAATTTACGCCGCGACCTCCGAAAAACTGGAAGACGAAGCGGTCGTCGCTGGCACGGAAGCGGCTGACAAGGCGACGGTGGGCAATATCCTGTTTGACCTCGAAGCGAAAATCGTTCGCTCGCAGATCCTGAACGGCGAGCCGCGCATCGATGGGCGCGACACGCGCACGGTGCGCCCGATCGAAATCCGCACGGGCGTGCTGCCGCGCACGCATGGTTCGGCGCTGTTTACGCGCGGCGAAACGCAGGCGCTGGTCGTCGCCACACTGGGCACAGGGCGTGATGAGCAGATCATCGACGCGCTCGAAGGCGAATATCGTGAGCGCTTCATGCTGCATTACAACATGCCGCCGTTCGCCACGGGCGAAACGGGCCGCGTGGGGTCGCCCAAGCGCCGCGAAATCGGCCACGGGCGGCTGGCCAAGCGCGCGCTGGTTGCGTGCCTGCCGGGCGCTGAGGATTTTGGTTATTCGATCCGCGTGGTGTCGGAAATTACCGAGTCAAACGGGTCATCGTCGATGGCCTCCGTGTGCGGCGGCTGTCTCGCGCTGATGGATGCGGGCGTGCCGATGAAGGCGCACGTCGCCGGTATCGCGATGGGCCTGATTCTGGAAGGCAACCGGTTTGCGGTGCTGACCGATATTCTGGGTGACGAGGATCATCTTGGCGATATGGACTTCAAGGTGGCCGGCACCGCCGATGGCGTGACCGCGTTGCAGATGGACATCAAGATCCAGGGCATCACGAAGGAAATCATGCAGGTCGCGCTCGCGCAGGCCAGGGAAGGCCGTATGCATATCCTCGGCAAGATGAGGGAAGCCGTGTCCGGCGCAAGCACGGAACTGTCGGAATTCGCACCGCGCATTGTGACGATCAAGATTCATCCTGAGAAAATCCGTGACGTGATCGGCAAGGGCGGTTCGGTGATTCGCGCGCTGACCGAGGAAACAGGCACCAGTATCGATATTTCCGACGATGGCGTGGTGACGATCGCCAGCACATCGAGCACAGGCATTGCCGAAGCGAAAAAGCGCATCGAGAACATCACCGCCGATGTGGAAGTGGGCCAGGTCTATGAAGGTACGGTGCTCAAGTTGCTGGACTTCGGCGCGATTGTGAACCTGCTGCCCGGCAAGGATGGCCTGCTGCATATTTCCGAGATCGCCAACGAGCGCATCAAGGATCTGAACGATTACCTGAAGGAAGGCCAGCAGGTCAAGGTGAAGGTTATCCAGACGGACGACAAGGGCCGCGTGCGCCTGTCGGTCAAGGCTCTGCTTAACGAAGAGCCTGCGCAGTAAAACGGCTTGCCCCAGGGGACGCGGATGAAAGCCATCGAAATCACGGAATACGGCGCGCCCGATGTGCTCAAGCCCGTCGAGCGCCCGATGCCGGAGCCCAAGGCCGGCGAAGTGCTGATCAAGGTGTCAGCATCGGGCGTGAACCGCCCGGACGTGTTCCAGCGCCAGGGATCCTATGCGCCGCCGCCTGGCGCATCTGATCTGCCTGGGCTGGAGGTGGCGGGCGAGATCGTCGGTGGCACGCTGCACGCGCAGCACAATCCGTTCGGCCTGAAGCTGGGCGATCGCGTGTGCGCGCTGATGGCGGGCGGCGGCTATGCGCAATACGCAACCGTGCCGCTCGCGCAATGCCTGCCTGTGCCAAAGGGGCTGACCGATATCGAGGCCGCGTCGTTGCCGGAAACGTTCTTCACGGTCTGGAGCAACGTGTTCCAGCGGGGCCAGCTGGGGCGGGGCGAAGGTGGCGCGAATGAAACGCTGCTGGTGCAGGGCGGATCCAGCGGCATTGGCGTGACGGCCATCCAGATGGCGCGCGCGCTGGGCTTTCGTGTGTTCGCCACGGCGGGTTCCGCCGAAAAATGCCGCGCGTGCGAGGCGCTTGGCGCCGAACGCGCGATCAACTACCGCGACGAAGACTTCGTCGAAGTCGTGAAGTCGCTGACCGATAACCGTGGCGTGGACGTGATTCTCGACATGGTGGCCGGCAGCTATATTCCGCGCGAACTGAAGGCGCTGGCCGATGGCGGGCGTATCGTCCTCATTGCGCTGCTTGGCGGGGCAAAGGCGGAGGTGCGCTTAAGCGACATCATGCTTCGTCGCCTGACCCTGACAGGCTCGACATTGCGCGCGCGCCCCGTTGAATTCAAGGCGCAGGTCGTGGCGGAACTGAAGGCGCACGTGTGGCCGCTGCTTGAAAACGGCAGCATCAAGCCTGTGGTGTTCCGGGTGTTTCCCGCCGAACAGGCCCATGCCGCGCATGCGCTGATGGAAAGCAGCGAGCACATTGGCAAGATCGTGCTGGACTGGAGACAATGATGAAACCGCGAACCTGCCTGGTCGTTGGTAACTGGAAAATGCATGGCCGCCTCGATGCGAACGCGGCATTGCTGCAAGCCGTCGCGCAGCGCGCGCAGGCGCTGGCGCAGGGCGTGCGCGTGGGCGTGTGCGTGCCGTATCCGTATCTCGCGCAGGCGCAGCAGTTGCTGCATGCGAGCCAGGTTGCCTGGGGCGCGCAGGATGTTTCCGCGCACGAGTCGGGCGCCTATACCGGTGAAGTCGCCGCGGCGATGGTGGCCGAGTTTGGCGCTGCGTTCGCCATCGTTGGGCATTCCGAGCGGCGCATGTATCACGGTGAGCGCTCCGGGCTGGTTGCGCAGAAAGCGCAGCGCGCGCTGTCGGCGGGATTGACGCCGATCGTCTGTGTTGGCGAGACCTTGCAGGAGCGCGAAAGCGATGCGACGCAACAGGTCGTCGGCGCGCAGCTGGATGCGGTATTGTCCGTGCTATCCGCACAGGACGCGGCGCGTATCGTGGTGGCCTATGAACCGGTCTGGGCCATTGGCACAGGGCGCAGCGCCACGCCGGCGCAGGCGCAGCAGGTGCATGCGTTTTTGCGCGCGCGGCTGATGGCAAAGGGCGCACAGGTGGCAAACGTTCCGTTGCTGTATGGTGGCAGCGTGAAGCCGGAGAATGCGGCGGAACTGTTTGGCCAGGAAGATATTAACGGCGGGCTGATTGGCGGCGCGTCGTTGAAGGCGGAAGATTTTCTGGCGATCTGCGCGGCCGTCGCGTGGGCGTGAAGATGAATCTTGATCTTGATCGAAGAGTGAAGTAACGTAAATCGTAAAACTGGGTGAATGCAATGCTGTATCTAAAACCATTGATTGAAGTTGTGCTGATTCTGTCGGCGCTGGGCCTGGTGGGTCTTGTGCTGTTGCAGCACGGCAAGGGCGCGGACATGGGCGCGGCGTTTGGCAGCGGCGCGTCGGGCAGCCTGTTTGGCGCGAGCGGGTCGGCCAATTTCCTGTCGCATATGACGGCGCTGCTGGCCACGGTCTTTTTCGCGGCGACGCTGGCGCTGACCTGGCTGAGCTCGCATCAGGAGCATTCCACCGCCGCCGGCGTGCTGGGCGAAGCGCCCGTGACAGCGCCCGCACCGCCACCTGCCGCATCCGCGCCAGCAGCAGCGCTTGCGGCTTCCTCGGCGCAGCCCGCATCTGCGCCTGCGATTGCGCCTGCCCCTGCGCCTGCGCAAAGCCGTGTGCCGAAATAATCGGGTGCGCAAAAGCGCGCTTCATGCGCTTTGTCGTTGAATAAACGTCGGGATCAGGTTACAATTTACGACTGACGAAAAACGAAGCATTTATCAGGCCGACGTGGTGAAATTGGTAGACACGCTATCTTGAGGGGGTAGTGGCGTAAGCTGTGCGAGTTCGAGTCTCGCCGTCGGCACCAGTGATGTTTTGTCTCACAGATCTCACAGATGAGGATAGTTGTGAATCTTCCAGCCTATTTTCCCGTTCTGCTGTTCCTGCTGGTTGGCGTTGGCCTTGGCGTGGCGCTGGTCATCGTTGGCAAGGTGCTCGGCCCGAATCGCCCGGACGCGGAAAAAAATTCTCCTTACGAATGCGGTTTCGACGCGTTTGAAGACGCGCGCATGAAGTTCGATGTGCGCTACTACCTCGTCGCTATCCTGTTTATCATCTTCGATCTCGAAACGGCTTTCCTGTTTCCGTGGGGCGTGGCGCTGCGCGATATCGGCTGGGTGGGCTTCCTGTCGATGATGATCTTCCTGCTCGAATTTTTGCTGGGCTTCGCCTATATCTGGAAGAAAGGCGGCCTGGACTGGGAATAACTGCGATGGGTATTGACGGAGTTCTGAAAGAAGGGTTTGTCACCACCACGGCTGACAAACTGATCAACTGGACGCGCACAGGTTCGCTGTGGCCGATGACGTTCGGCCTGGCGTGCTGCGCGGTCGAGATGATGCACGCGGGCGCGGCCCGCTATGACCTTGACCGCTTTGGCGTCGTGTTTCGCCCCAGCCCCCGGCAGTCGGATGTGATGATCGTGGCGGGCACGCTGTGCAACAAGATGGCGCCCGCGCTGCGCCGTGTGTATGACCAGATGGCCGAGCCACGCTGGGTGATTTCGATGGGGTCGTGCGCGAATGGCGGCGGTTACTATCACTATTCCTACTCCGTGGTGCGCGGTTGTGACCGCATCGTGCCCGTGGATGTCTACGTGCCCGGTTGCCCGCCCACGGCGGAGGCACTGGTTTATGGCGTGATCCAGCTGCAGGCGAAGATTCGCCGCACCAGCACCATTGCCCGGCAGTAACAGTACAGTCACAGTAACAGTAACGGTCACGTTTATCGAGAGCTGAAATTTTCCCATGGCAAGCAGAACCGGCACACTGAAAACGAATCTCGAAGCGGCGCTTGGCAGCCGCATCGTGAGCCTGACCGAGGCGATCGGCGAACTGACGCTCGTGGTCAGCGCGGAGAATCTTCTTTCCGTGGCCACGGAATTGCGTGACAACCCCACCTTGCGCTTCGAGCAGCTGGTGGACCTGTGCGGCGTGGATTACCAGGCTTATGGCGACGGCGCGCACAGCGGCCCGCGCTTTGCCGCGGTGATGCATCTGCTGTCGGTGGCGCACAACTGGCGCGTGCGCGTGCGCACCTTCGCGCCCGATGATGCCCTGCCGGTGGTGCCTTCCGTGGTGGATATCTGGAATTCCGCGAACTGGTACGAGCGCGAAGCGTTCGACCTGTTTGGCCTGGTGTTCGATGGCCACCCTGATCTGCGCCGCATCCTGACCGATTACGGTTTTATCGGCCATCCCTTCCGCAAGGATTTTCCCGTGTCGGGCTATGTCGAGATGCGTTACGACCCCGAACAGAAGCGCGTCGTCTATCAGCCTGTGACGATCGAGCCGCGCGAAATCACTCCGCATGTGATCCGCGAAGCGGGTTACGGCGGCCTGAAACACTAAGAGGGCAGCATGTCGGAAATCAGGAATTACACGCTGAATTTTGGCCCGCAGCATCCGGCTGCGCACGGCGTGCTGCGTCTCGTGCTGGAGCTGGACGGCGAAGTCATCCAGCGCGCCGATCCGCATATCGGCCTGCTGCATCGCGCCACCGAAAAGCTTGCGGAAACCAAAACCTTCCTGCAGGCGGTGCCGTATATGGACCGTCTGGACTATGTGTCGATGATGGCCAACGAACACGGCTACGTGCTGGCGATCGAAAAGCTGCTCGGCATCGACGTGCCCCTGCGCGCGAAATATATCCGCGTGCTGTTTGACGAAATCACGCGCGTGCTGAACCATCTGATGTGGATCGGCTCGCACGCGCTGGACGTGGGCGCGATGGCCGTGTTCCTGTATGCGTTCCGCGAGCGCGAGGATCTGATGGACATGTACGAGGCGGTATCCGGCGCGCGGATGCACGCGGCGTACTATCGCCCGGGCGGCGTGTATCGTGACCTGCCTGCGTCGATGCCGAAATACAAGGCATCGAAGATTCACAACGCAAAGGCCGTGGCGAAGATGAACGAAGCGCGCGAAGGTTCCGTGCTCGATTTCATCGATGATTTCTTCACGCGCTTCCCCGGCTGTGTGGACGAATATGAAACCTTGCTGACGGATAACCGCATCTGGAAACAGCGCCTGGTCGGCATTGGCGTGGTCAGCCCGGAGCGTGCGTTGCAGCTTGGGATGACGGGCGCGATGCTGCGCGGCTCGGGCATCGAATGGGATTTGCGCAAGAAGCAGCCTTATGAAGTGTATGGCGATCTGGATTTTGATATCCCGGTAGGCGTCAATGGCGACTGCTATGACCGTTATCTGGTGCGCGTCGAGGAAATGCGCCAGGCCACGCGTATTGCAAAGCAATGCATCGCCTGGCTGCGCGATCATCCCGGCCCGGTGATTACCGACAATCACAAGGTTGCGCCGCCGCCGCGCGCGGGCGTCAAGTCGCATATGGAAGACCTGATTCACCACTTCAAGCTGTTCTCGGAAGGCTTCCATGTGCCCGAAGGTGAAACGTATGCGGCCATCGAGCATCCGAAGGGCGAGTTCGGCATCTATCTGGTCTCCGATGGCGCGAACAAACCGTATCGCCTGAAGATCCGCGCGCCGGGTTATGCGCATCTGTCTGCGCTGAACGAAATGGCGCGTGGCCACATGATTGCCGATGCGGTGACAATCATCGGCACGCAGGATATCGTGTTTGGCGAGATTGATCGCTGAACATGAAAGCATCGGAACATGGAAAAGGTCGCGTCTGAAATGATCTCAGCTGAAAGCCTGAAGAAAATTGATCGGGAACTGGCGAAATATCCCGCCGATCAGAGGCAGTCCGCCGTGATGGCGGCGCTGGCCATTGTGCAGGAAGAGCACGGCTGGTTGTCCCCCGAACTGATGCAGTCTGTTGCGGACTATCTCGGCATGCCCGCGATTGCCGTGCAGGAAGTCGCCACGTTCTATTCGATGTATAACCTGAAGCCGGTGGGCAAATACAAGCTCACCCTGTGCACGAACCTGCCCTGCCAGCTTGGCCCGAATGGCGGCGCGGTGAGCACGGCGGAATATCTGAAACGCAAGCTCGGCATCGGTTTTGGCGAAACCACGGCCGATGGCCGCTTCACGTTGCAGGAAGGCGAGTGCATGGGCGCGTGCGGCGATGCTCCGGTGCTGCTCGTGAACAACCATCGCATGTGCAGCTTCATGAGCCGTGAGAAGATCGACTCGTTGATTGAGGAGCTTTCCCGATGACTGCGTTGCATGGTCGCCATATCAAACCGCTGATCCTGGCCGGGCTGGATGGCGAAAACTGGCATCTGAGAGATTACATGGCGCGCGGCGGCTATGCGCAGCTGCGCCGCATCCTCACAGAGAAGGTCACGCCTGAACAGGTGATTGCGGATGTGAAAGCCTCGGGCCTGCGTGGGCGTGGCGGCGCAGGTTTCCCGACGGGCCTGAAGTGGAGCTTCATGCCGCGGCAGTTCCCTGGCCAGAAATATCTGGTCTGCAACTCGGACGAAGGCGAGCCTGGCACCTTCAAGGACCGCGATATCCTGCGGATGAACCCGCACGCGCTGATCGAAGGCATGGTGATTGGCGCTTACGCGATGGGTATCACCGAAGGGTACAACTACATCCACGGCGAAATCTACGAAACCTATCAACGCTTCGAGGCCGCGCTGGACGAGGCGCGCGAAGCGGGCTTCCTGGGCCAGAAGATTCTGGGCACGGATTTCAGCTTTTCACTGCATGCGCACCATGGCTATGGCGCGTATATCTGCGGCGAGGAAACTGCGCTGCTGGAATCGCTGGAAGGCAAGAAAGGGCAGCCGCGTTTCAAGCCGCCTTTCCCGGCGAGCTTCGGGCTGTATGGCAAGCCGACCACGATCAACAATACCGAAACGTTTGCCGCTGTGCCGTTCCTGCTGGCGATCGGCCCGCAGGCCTATCTGGAACTCGGCAAGCCGAATAACGGCGGCACGAAAATCTTTTCGGTTTCTGGCGACGTGGAGCGCCCAGGCAACTATGAAGTGCCACTGGGCACGCCTTTTGCCACGTTGATGGAACTGGCTGGCGGCGTGCGCGGTGGCAGGAAACTGAAGGCGGTGATTCCAGGCGGTTCATCGGCGCCGGTGGTTCCAGGCGATATCATGATGCAGACGGATCTGGATTATGACTCGATCGCAAAGGCTGGTTCGATGCTCGGCTCGGGCGCGGTGATCGTGATGGATGAAACGCGCTGCATGGTGCGCTCGTTGCTGCGCCTGTCGTATTTCTATCACGAGGAATCGTGCGGGCAGTGCACGCCATGCCGCGAAGGCACGGGCTGGCTGTATCGTATCGTGAACCGCATTGAACACGGGCAGGGTCGCCAGGAAGATCTGGACCTGCTGGACTCGGTCGCGCAGAACATCATGGGGCGCACGATCTGCGCGCTCGGCGATGCAGCGGCCATGCCGGTGCGCGGGATGCTCAAACATTACCGCGACGAGTTTGAATATCACATACTCAACAAGCGTTGCCTGGTGGGCGGTAACGGGTCAGGACAATTAACCCATGGTTGAACTTGAAATAGACGGCGCGAAGGTCGAGGTACCTGAAGGCAGCATGGTGATCCAGGCTGCGCATAAGGCCAACGCCTATATTCCGCACTTCTGCTATCACAAGAAACTGTCGATCGCGGCCAGTTGCCGGATGTGTCTGGTCGAAGTCGAAAAGATGCCCAAGGCTGTGCCTGCGTGTGCCACGCCGGTGTCGCCTGGCATGATCGTGCATACCGCATCCAGCAAGGCGGTGCAGGCGCAGCAGGCCGTGATGGAGTTCCTGCTGATCAATCACCCGCTCGATTGTCCGATCTGCGATCAGGGCGGCGAATGCCAGTTGCAGGATCTTGCGGTGGGCTATGGCAAGTCTGCCTCGCGCTATAACGAAGAAAAGCGCGTGGTGTTCCACAAGAACGTCGGCCCGCTGATTTCGATGGAAGAAATGTCGCGCTGCATCCACTGCACGCGCTGTGTGCGCTTTGGCCAGGAAATCGCCGGCGTGCAGGAACTCGGGATGCTCAACCGCAACGAACATTCCGAGATCACAACGTTTGTTGGCAGGACGGTGGATTCCGAACTGTCGGGCAACATGATTGATGTGTGTCCGGTCGGCGCGCTGACCAGCAAGCCGTTCCGTTACAGCGCACGCACCTGGGAGCTGTCGCGTCGCAGGTCGGTCAGCCCGCACGATTCCGTGGGCGCGAATCTGGTTGTTCAGGTGAAGAACAACCGCGTGATGCGCGTGTTGCCGCTGGAGAACGAAGCAATCAACGAATGCTGGATTGCCGACCGCGACCGCTTCTCCTATGAAGCGCTGAACAGCAAGGCGCGCCTGACGAAGCCCATGGTCAAGCAGGACGGCAAATGGATCGAAACGGACTGGCAGACAGCGCTGGATTATCTGGTGCGCGCCATCAAGGGCATCAGCAGTGAGCATGGCGCCAGCGCGATTGGCGCGCTGGCCAGTGCGCACAGCACGGTCGAGGAACTGTTCCTGCTCAGGCAGCTGGCGCAAGCAGTTGGCACGCCCAATATCGATTTCCGCCTGCGCCAGAGCGACTTTTCCGTGACGACCAAAGGCGCGCCGTGGCTGGGCGCGAAGATTGCCGATCTGTCGCAGGCCGATGCCGTGTTTGTGATTGGCTCGTTCCTGCGTCACGATCATCCGCTGTTTGCCGCGCGGCTGCGTCAGGCGGCCAAGGGCGGCGCGCAGATCACACTGTTGCAGGCCACGGCGGACGATGCGCTGATCGCGCATGCGCGAACCATCGTGGCCGCGCCCTCCGCGTGGCTCGACGAGCTGCTTTCTGTGGCCGCAGCTGTGGCGCAGGCGCGTGGCGTGGCATTGCCGGAAGTGTTTTCCGGCGCGCGAATCACCCCGGCGGCGCAACGGGTGGCCGCGACGTTGCTGGCCGATGGCGAACATCGTTTCGTGCTGCTGGGCAACACAGCGGTGCAGCACCCCGATTTCTCGCGGCTGCATGCGGCTGCACAATGGATTGCAGCGAACACTGGCGCGCGGCCCGGTTTTCTGACCGAAGCGGCGAACACGGTGGGCGCATGGCTCGCGAACGCATTGCCTGGTGACGGTGGCCTGAACGCGCGTGAAATGTTCGAGCAGCCGCGCAAGGGGTATCTGCTGCTGAATGTCGAACCTGAAACCGATGCAGCGAACCCCGTGGCCGCGCGTGCGGCGCTGAGCCAGGCCGAAATGGTCGCCGTGTTCTCGCCGTTCAAGACCGGGCTGGATTACGCGGATGTATTGCTGCCCATCGCGCCGTTTACGGAAACAGCGGGCACATTCGTGAACGCGGAAGGCACGGTGCAATCTTTCAATGGCGTGGTGCATCCGCTGGGCGATACCCGTCCAGCATGGAAGGTGCTGCGCGTGTTGGGTTCGTTGCTGGGCGCGCCGGGCTTTGAATTCGATACGGCTGAGCAGGTGCGTCAGGCGGCGCTGGGCGAAGGCAATATTGCCGCGCGTCTGTCCAATGAAATCGACGCCAGCACGGCGCAGGCTGCGCACAGCCCGATGGCGAAAGCCGCGGCGGGCCGCTTCGAGCGCATTGCCGATGTGCCGATTTATCTGGCTGACCCGCTGGTGCGCCGCGCATCCGCGTTGCAGCAAACGGCGGCGGCCCGCGCGGCGGGCACGATTGGCCTGCCTGCGGCGCTGTTCGATCAGCTGGGCCTGAAAGAGGGCGACAGGGTGCGCGTGAGTCAGGGTGAAGGTTCGGTGATGGCGCCTGCGGCGCGCGATGCGAAACTGGCGCGCAACGTGGTGCGTGTGGCGGCGGCAACGCCCCAGAGCGCGGCGCTGGGGAGCCTGTTCGGTGAACTGCTGGTGGAGAAGGCGTAAATGAGCCTGTTCGATACGATCAATGCGGGTGGCGTGCAGTTGCTCGGCGTCGCGTGGCCAACCGTGTGGGCGCTGGTGCGCATCGTGGTGGTCGCGGTCGTCATTCTGCTGTGCGTGGCGTACCTGATCCTGTGGGAGCGCAAGCTGATCGGCTGGATGCACGTGCGTCTTGGCCCGAACCGCGTTGGCCCGCTGGGCCTGTTGCAGCCGATTGCGGACGTGCTCAAGCTGCTGCTCAAGGAAGTCATTCAGCCCACAAAGGCCAGCCGCTGGATTTACATGATCGCGCCGATCATGGTGGTGGTGCCGTCGTTCGCAGTGTGGGCGGTGATTCCGTTCCAGGCGGGCGCGGTGCTGGGCAATATCAACGCGGGCCTGCTGTATGTGATGGCGATTTCGTCGATCGGCGTGTATGGCGTGATTCTCGCGGGCTGGGCCTCGAACTCGAAATACGCGTTTCTGGGCGCGATGCGCGCCGCCGCGCAGATGGTATCGTATGAAATTGCGATGGGCTTCGCGCTCGTCGTCGTGCTGATGGTGTCGGGCAGCCTGAACCTGTCGGATATCGTCGCATCGCAGCAAAAAGGCATGTTTGCAAACTGGGGCGTCAATTTCCTGTCGTGGAACTGGCTGCCGCTTTTGCCGATGTTCGTCGTCTATTTCGTGTCGGGCATCGCGGAAACCAATCGCCACCCGTTCGATGTGGTGGAAGGGGAAGCGGAAATCGTGGCCGGCCACATGATCGATTATTCGGGCATGGGTTTTGCGCTGTTCTTCCTGGCCGAATATATCAACATGATCGTGATCTCGGCGCTCGCGTCGATCCTGTTCCTGGGCGGCTGGAGCGCGCCGTTTGGTTTCCTGTCGTTCATTCCTGGTATCTTCTGGCTGGTGATCAAGGTATTTTTCCTGCTGTCGGTTTTCATCTGGGCGCGCGCCACATTTCCGCGTTACCGTTATGACCAGATCATGCGTCTGGGCTGGAAGGTGTTTATTCCAGTGTGCGTGGTGTGGCTGGTGGTGGTCGGCTTCTGGTTCATGTCGCCGCTGAATATCTGGAAATAAGGGAAAGGGCGCACACAAATGAACGCAATCCGGAATTTCTTCAAAACGTTCTTTCTGACCGAGCTGCTCAAGGGCCTGGCGCTGACGGGCGGTTACACGTTCAGGCGCAAGTTCACCGTGCAGTATCCCGAGGAAAAAACGCCGCTGTCGCCGCGTTTTCGCGGGCTGCACGCGCTGCGCCGCTATGAGAATGGCGAGGAACGCTGCATCGCGTGCAAGCTGTGCGAGGCGGTGTGCCCGGCGATGGCGATTTCGATCGAGCTGGAACAGCGCGCGGATAACACGCGCCGCACCACGCGCTATGACATCGACCTGACCAAATGCATTTTCTGTGGTTTCTGTGAAGAAAGCTGCCCGGTGGACTCGATCGTTGAAACGGATATTCTTGAGTATCACGGCGAGAAGCGCGGCGATCTGTATTTCACCAAGGAAATGCTGCTGGCCGTGGGCGACCGCTACGAAGCGCAGATCGCGGCGAACAAGGCCGCCGATGCGCCGTACCGCTGATTGAATGATGAATCGCTGATTATCGACTGACCATGGAATTCACGACCCTACTGTTCTACCTGTTCGCGCTGTGCCTGACTGTCTCGGGGCTGAAGGTGATTACTTCACGCAACCCTGTGTCGTCCGCGCTGTTTCTCGTGCTCGCGTTCTTCAACGCCGCCGCGATCTGGATGCTGCTGGAAGCGGAGTTCCTGGCCATCCTGCTGGTGCTCGTGTATGTGGGCGCGGTGATGGTGCTGTTCCTGTTCGTGGTGATGATGCTGGACATCAAGCTCGATGTGCTCAACCGCAACTTCAGGCGTTTCATTCCGATGGCGACGATCGTCGGCGCGATCATCATCGTTGAAATGGCGATGATCCTGTGGTTTGTGTATGGCGGCTACATGAACCCCACAGCGATGAGCGCCGCAGTGGCCACAGCGGGCGCGCCGGAATCAAACACGCATCTGATTGGCCGCCTGATCTACACCGATTATATTTTCGCGTTTGAAGTGGCGGGCCTCGTGCTGCTGGTGGCGATCATCGCGGCGGTCAGCCTGACCGTGCGCACGCCGAAGGACGCAAAGCGCCAGAACGTGTCGCGCCAGGTGCGCGTGCGCCGTGAAGACCGCGTGCGCCTGGTGAAGATGGCGGCGGAGCCAGCCAGCGATGCTGACAATGGCAGCAGCAATGAAAACGCCGAAGGAGAGAAATCATGACGTTGACCCTGGCTCATTATCTCGTGCTCGGCGCGATCCTGTTCACGATTTCGGTGGTCGGCATTTTCCTGAACCGGCGCAACCTGATCATTATCCTGATGGCGATCGAGCTGATGCTGCTGGCGGTCAATACCAATTTTGTCGCGTTCTCGCATTACCTTGGTGATGTGCATGGGCAGATTTTCGTGTTCTTCGTGCTAACCGTCGCGGCAGCAGAAGCGGCGATTGGCCTGGCGATTCTGGTCACATTGTTCCGTAGTCTCGACACGATCAATGTCGAAGACCTCGATCAGCTCAAGGGTTAAATTCAGGCAAGACTTGCATATGTCCACAACACTTAACGAATCCCTGCTGCTGGCGATTGTGCTGGCGCCTCTTGCCGGTTCGCTGATTGCCGGCCTGTTTGGCAAGCCCATCGGGCGGGCGGGCGCGCATACGGTGACGATACTCGGCGTGGCGATTGCCTTTGTGCTGTCGATGATCGTCTTTGTCGATGTGTATTGCCACGGCGCGAGCTTCAACGCCACCATCTACGAATGGATGACGGTGGGCGGCATCAAGTTCGAGATCGGCTTCCTGGTCGATTCGTTGACTGCGCTGATGATGTGCGTGGTCACCTTCGTGTCATTGATGGTGCATATCTACACCGTGGGCTATATGGCCGATGACGACGGCTATCAACGCTTCTTCTCGTATATCGCGCTGTTCACGTTCTCGATGCTGATGCTCGTGATGAGCAACAACTTCCTGCAACTGTTCTTTGGCTGGGAAGCGGTGGGCCTGGTGTCGTATCTGCTGATTGGCTTCTATTTCAAGCGCCAGAGCGCGATCTACGCGAACATGAAGGCGTTCCTCGTGAACCGTGTGGGCGACTTCGGCTTTCTGCTGGGCATCGGCCTGCTGCTGGCGTATGGCGGCTCGCTGAACTATGGCGACGTGTTTGCGAAAAGCCATGCGCTCGCGGCGCTGACGTTCCCGGGCACTTCCTGGAACCTGCTGACGGTTGCATGCATCTGCCTGTTCGTGGGCGCGATGGGCAAGTCCGCACAGTTCCCGCTGCATGTGTGGCTGCCTGATTCGATGGAAGGCCCGACGCCAATCTCCGCGCTGATTCACGCGGCGACGATGGTTACTGCCGGTATCTTCATGGTCACGCGCATGTCGCCGTTGTTCGAGCTGTCGGACGCGGCGCTGTCGTTCATTACCGTGATCGGTGCGATCACCGCGCTGTTCATGGGCTTTCTTGGCATTGTGCAGAACGACATCAAGCGCGTGGTGGCGTATTCCACCCTGTCGCAGCTGGGGTACATGACGGTGGCGCTTGGCGTGTCCGTGTATCCGGTGGCGATTTTCCATCTGATGACGCACGCGTTCTTCAAGGCGCTGCTGTTCCTTGGCGCAGGTTCGGTAATCATCGGCATGCACCATGACCAGGACATGCGCAACATGGGTGGCCTGCGCAAATACATGCCCGTCACCTGGATCACATCGCTGGTTGGCTCGCTTGCGTTGATCGGCACGCCGTTCTTCTCGGGCTTCTATTCGAAAGATTCGATTATCGACGCAGTGAAGCTGTCGCATCTGCCGGGTTCCGGGTTTGCGTATTTCGCGGTGGTGGCGAGCGTGTTCGTGACGGCGCTGTATTCGTTCCGCATGTATTTCCTCGTGTTCCATGGCAAGGAGCGCTTCCGCGGGCCGAAGCATCCTGACTCGCCGATGGGCCAGGAAGCCGCCCTGGGTCATGGAGATCATGGCGATCATGACGATCATCACGCACATGTGCCGCATGAATCACCGTGGGTGGTGTGGCTGCCGCTGGTATTGCTGGCCATTCCGTCCGTCGTGATTGGCGCGCTGACGATTGGCCCGCTGCTTTATGGCAACTATTTCGCGCATGGCGTGGCAGCCAGCCAGGTGATTTTCATCGGCCAGAACCATCCGGCGCTCGCGCAGATGGCTGAAGAGTTCCACGGCTGGGCCGGCATGGGCAGCCATGCGTGGACGGGCGTGCCGATGTGGCTGGCCCTGGCGGGCGTGGTGGTGGCGTGGTTCCTGTATCTGGTGCGCCCTGACTGGCCTGCCGTGATTCAGCGCACCTTTGCGCCCGTGCACAAGCTGCTGGCCAATGCGTATTACATCGACAAGTTCAACGAGATCGTGTTTGCGCGCGGCGCGGTGACGATCGGGCGCGGCTTGTGGAAGGGTGGCGATGTGGGCGTGATCGACCGGCTCGTTAACGGTTGCGCGCGTTTCATCAACTGGCTTGCAGGCGTTATCCGCTTCCTGCAATCCGGTTATCTTTACCATTACGCGTTTGCGATGATTATCGGTATGCTGGGGCTGCTGACGCTGTTCGTCACCACCACGCTTTACCTGGTGCCCCGGTAAGCAACGCATCAACGAACCAACGAACCAACGAACAACGCAGGAAAACGGGAATGCACGCTTATTCAGCTCTTAGTGTTGCGATATGGCTGCCCATTGTGTTCGGCCTGATCGTGCTGATCACGGGGTCCGACCAGAATCCGGTGCGCACGCGCTGGCTGGCGCTGGCAGGGGCGGTGCTTGGCCTTGTCGCCACGGTGCCGCTGATCGCGGGATTCGATACGACGACGGCGAGTCTGCAATTCGTCGAAAACACGACGTGGATCGATCGTTTCCATATCGCATATCACCTCGGCATCGACGGCATCTCGATGTGGTTCGTGGTGCTGACCGCGCTCATTACCGTGATTGTGGTGATCGCGGGCTGGCAGGTCATCACGAAAAACGTGGCGCAATACATGGCCGCGTTCCTGATTCTGTCGGGGCTGATGATCGGCGTGTTCTGCGCGGCGGACGGCCTGCTGTTCTATGTGTTCTTCGAGGCCACGCTGATTCCGATGTATATCATCATCGGTGTGTGGGGCGGGCCAAACCGCGTGTATGCCGCGTTCAAGTTCTTCCTCTATACGCTGGCCGGCTCATTGCTGATGCTGGTGGCGCTGCTGTATCTGTACCAGAAGACGGGCACCTTCGATCTGGCGACATGGCAGGCCGCGACGATCGGTTTCACGCCGCAGATTCTGCTGTTTATCGCGTTCTTTGCCGCATTCGCGGTGAAAGTGCCGATGTGGCCAGTGCATACCTGGTTGCCGGATGCGCACGTGGAAGCGCCAACGGGCGGCTCGGTGGTGCTGGCGGCGATCATGCTGAAGCTGGGCGCTTACGGTTTCCTGCGCTTTTCGTTGCCGATCACGCCGGATGCGAGCCATTACCTGGCGCCTGGCATCATCGCGCTGTCGTTGATCGCGGTGGTCTATATCGGCCTGGTGGCGCTGGTGCAGGCGGACATGAAGAAGCTGGTGGCGTATTCGTCCATTGCGCATATGGGGTTCGTCACACTGGGCTTTTTCATGTTTGGCGAGTCCAGCCAGATGGCGGTGGAAGGCGCGATCGTGCAGATGGTGTCGCACGGCTTTGTGTCCGGCGCGATGTTCCTGTGCATCGGCGTGCTGTATGACCGGATGCATACGCGCCAGATTGCCGATTACGGCGGCGTGGTCAACACGATGCCGAAGTTCGCCGTGTTTGCGATGCTGTTCTCGATGGCAAACTGCGGGCTGCCAGGCACCTCTGGTTTCGTCGGCGAATTCATGGTGATTCTGGCTGCGGTCAAGTTCAATTTCTGGATTGGCATGGGCGCGGCGCTCACGCTGATCCTGGGTGCGGCGTATACGCTGTGGATGTACAAGCGCGTGTATTTCGGCGCGGTGGCTAACGACCACGTGAAGGCGCTCAAGGATATCAACGCCCGCGAGTATCTGATTCTCGGCGTGCTTGCGCTATTGACGCTTTTCATGGGCCTGTATCCGAAGCCCTTTACCGATGTGATGCACGTTTCCGTAAGTCACCTTCTCGTCCAGGCGCAGCCCAGGCTGCTGCATGGCCTGTAACGCAAGGGGACGATCAATCATGCAAAATGCTTCCATGACTGTACTGTTGCCCGACGCCCTGCTGATGGCGGCGATTGTGATCGCCTGGCTGACCGACACGTTCGCGGGCCAGGCCAGCCGCCGCGTTGTCTATTACCTTGCCGTGCTGGCGGGCCTGGTCACGGGCGTGTGGTTCGCGGTGATCGCGTGCGATGCGCATACGTACCATTTCTTCTCGAACATGTACGTCGTCGATCCGTTCGCCAGCCTGATGAAGGCGGTGGTCTGCCTCGGCTATGCGGTGACGATCATTTATTCGCGCCAGTATCTGGAAGACCGCGACCTGTTCCGCGGCGAGTTCTTCCTGCTGGGCCTGTTCGCGCTGCTGGGCCAGATCGTGATGATCTCGGGCAGCAACTTCCTGACGCTGTATCTGGGCCTGGAGCTGATGTCCCTGTCGCTGTATGCGGTGATCGCGCTGCGGCGCAACGCCACGCAGTCCAATGAAGCGGCGATGAAATATTACGTGCTGGGCGCGCTGGCCTCCGGCTTCCTGCTGTATGGCATTTCAATGATCTATGGCGCCAGTGGTTCGCTGGATCTGGGCGATGTGCTGAGCGCCGCGCACCATACCGCGCATCCGGTCGCCTGGCTGTTCGGCATTGCGTTTATCGTTGCGGGGATTGCGTTCAAGATGGGCGCGGTGCCGTTCCATATGTGGGTGCCGGATGTGTATCAGGGCGCGCCCACCGCGATGACGCTGCTGACAGGCGGCGGCCCGAAGGTGGCTGCGTTTGCGTGGGCCGTGCGTTTCCTGGTGGTGGGCATGCTGCCGTTCGCAGGGGACTGGCAGCAGATGCTGATGATTCTTGCTGCGCTGTCCCTGATCGTCGGCAATCTGACGGGTATCGTGCAGCGCAACGTGAAGCGGATGCTGGCGTATTCGGCGATCTCGAACATGGGCTTTGTGCTGCTCGGCCTGCTCGCGGGCGTGATGGGTTCGCGGCACGATGTGGTCAATACGGCGTCCGGCCCTTACGGCTCGGCCATGTTCTACAGCATCGTGTATCTGCTCACGACGCTCGGCTCGTTTGGCATCGTGATGCTGTTGTCGCGCCGTGGTTTCGAGGCTGAAACGATTGATGACCTCAAGGGGTTAAACCAGCGCAGCCCGCTGTTTGCGTTCGTGATGCTGCTGCTGATGTTCTCGCTCGCGGGCATTCCGCCGACGGTGGGTTTCTACGCGAAGCTCGCGGTGTTGCAGGCGACGATGGGCGCGGGCCTGACCTGGCTGACGATACTGGCCGTCGTCACCTCGCTGTTTGGCGCGTTCTACTATCTGCGCATCGTGAAATTGATGTATTTCGATGCGCCGCAGGACAATGCGCCGATCGGCGGCTATCCATTCTCGCGCTGGCTGCTGGCGGTCAACGGCCTGGCCGTGCTGGCGCTGGGCATGGTGCCTGGCCCGCTGATGACGGTTTGCGAACAGGTGTCGCACACGTTGCTGTCGTCGTTATCCTTATCGCTGTAATCATCATGTCCGCCGCGAGCTGGTTCTTTATCCTGCTCGCGCTGGTCTGCGCCAATCTGCCGTTCGCCAGCGAACGGCTTTTCTGTCTTGTCGCATTGCGCACGCCGGTAAAAGGCGTGATGTGGCGCATGGGCGAATGCGTGGTGCTGTATGGCGTGATGATCATGGTCGGCTTCGCTCTGGAAGCGCATGGGGGCAACCGCACGGCGCAGGGCTGGGCGTTTTACGTGATTACATGCTGCGTTTTCGCCGTGTTCGCGTTTCCGGGTTTTTGCTGGTGCTATCTTGTCAATACCACATTCACTTCGTAACGGGTTATGGTTGCCAAACTTCCGAACGACGATGCTGCGCTGAAAGAAACATGCGTACACAGTGAAACGCTGCATCAGGGCAAGTTTCTGACGCTCAAGCGTGATACGGTGTTATTGCCCGATGGCAAGCGCACGACGCGCGAATTTCTCGAGCATCCTGGCGCGGTGATGATTCTTCCGGTGTTCGACGATGGCCGGGTGCTGATGGAAAACCAGTATCGCTATCCCGTGGCGCGCGTGATGGCCGAGTTCCCGGCGGGCAAGCTCGATCCTCATGAGGATGCGCTGACCTGCGCGCGGCGCGAACTCCAGGAAGAAACGGGTTATACGGCGCGCGAGTTTATTTATCTGACACGGATTCACCCTGTCATTTCCTATTCCACCGAATCGATCGATCTTTATCTGGCGCGCGGATTGACCGCAGGCGAGCGGCACCTGGACGAAGGCGAGTTTCTCGAGCTTTTCACCGCGACGCCCGACGAGCTGCTCGAATGGATTCGCGCCGGGCAGATCACGGACGTGAAAACCATCATCGGCGCGTTCTGGCTGGAGAAGGCGCTGGCGGGAAAGTGGCCGCTGGGGAAAGTGGCATACTGACACACAGCAGGATACATTCACGCAGGTAACGACGGAAAGGAGATGTAAATGAAAATGAAAATGAAAATGAAAATGAAAATGAAACAGAAGCAGGTCATCATTGCAGGAATCCTCGGGTTACTGGTTGCCGCACCGCAGGTTTATGCCGCCGACAGGCAGGCGGATATGTCCTTTGCAGACGTACTCCACTCGCCAGAGGCCAGGGCCGCCGGAATCGACGGCAGCGTGCGGTTTTATCTGGCCGGGCAGGCCACTCCCCATGTTCTCCAGCGCTTTGGGGAAGGCGTTGCCAATAAAAAAACCAATGCGTTTGGCCATGACGACGAAGCCTCCTGCCAGCGTGCCATGTTATCCGCGCTCAGGGACTTTCAGGCCTCTGCCCAGAAACGGGGGGCCAATGCCGTCATCAACATGGTGAGTTACTACAAGAAAAACGAGGAACGCAGCGCCAGGACTTACCGTTGCTACAGCGGCGCTTTCATAACAAGCGTGGCGATGAAGGGAACTTACGCCAGAGTCAGATAACGCATCGCGGGCGCGCGGGCAGTGCTGGATGGGGGTAATATGCTACGGCAAACAAGAGGTACGCATGAACGCAAGTCTTTCTCCTGTCGAATCAGAATTTTCCACGGCTGAAGAAGCCGAGGCTTGCGACCGCTGGTTCTGCGCCAAGGTTCGCGCGTCGCTGGCCGATTCGCGCCCGACGGTTCCGCATGACAAGGTCATGGCGGAAGTGGAAGCCATTGTTCAGGAAGCAGAACAGAAGCAGGCAGCCAGACGGCCCCCAGATGCTGACGATTGAGTGACGTGCGTCCGCGCGCAAGGACTTTGCTGAAATTATCAGATTCATTGCGAGTCGTAATCCGGTGGCTGCCCGCCGGATGGCGGTAGTTATCGAATCGTCTGTTATGCCTGCGGCAGAGCATCCTTATCTTTTTCGGGCAGGGCGAGAACCAGGTACCCGCGAAATCGTTGCGCATCCAAATTACATTGTGGTTTATCGCGTGACGATTTCCACCATTGAAGTGGTATCTGTTATTCACACTCGCCAGTTATATCCTGTCGGCACCTGAAATTTCAGGCAGTAACCTGCCCTCACTCCACAATCCGCGGCGCAGGCATCAGCGTATCGCTTTTGCCGTGCTTCTTCTCCCACCACACACGCAGGCGGTCCATGTACAGATACACCACCGGCGTGGTGTAAAGCGTCAGTATCTGGCTGACGATCAGGCCGCCCACGATGGAAATGCCCAGCGGCGCGCGCAGTTCCGCGCCATCGCCACGGCCAAACGCCAGTGGTAATGCGCCCAGCAGCGCGGCCATCGTCGTCATCATGATCGGACGAAAACGCAGCAGGCAGGCCTGACGGATGGCGTCGTGCGAATTCAGCCCCTGGCGCGACGCGTCGATCGCAAAGTCCACCATCATGATCGCGTTTTTCTTCACGATGCCGATCAGCAGAATCACGCCAATCATCGCAATGATGCTGAATTCCGTGCGGAACAGCAGCAACGCCAGCAGCGCGCCCACGCCCGCCGAGGGCAGCGTGGAGATGATCGTCAGCGGATGAATATAGCTTTCATACAGCACGCCCAGCACAATATACACAGCGGCCAGCGCCGCAAGGATCAGCACCAGCTCGTTGACCAGCAGCTGCTGGTACATCTGCGCCGTGCCCTGGAACATGCCATGAATGGACTGCGGCATGCCAATCTGCAACATCGTTTCGTTGATGACTTTCGTGGCATCAGACAGCGATTTGCCCGGCGGCAGGTTGAACGAAATCGTGGACGACACGAACTGCCCCGTGTGATTCACCGCAAGCGGCGTGGTGCTGGGGCCAAACGATGCAATGGCCGACAGCGGCACCATGGTTTCATGCGCGGTGGCCACTGCCGCGCCTGCCGATGAGCTGGAACTGCCGCTGGCGGAAATCGAATTGTTCGCCAGATTGCGCGCGGAATTCTGCGCGATCGACGAAATACTGGCCGCCGCCGAGCCGGATGCGGTGGAGGGCGGCCCTTTGACCATTCCGGCGGTGAACTGCGTGCTTTGCGAGCCGCTTGCGCTGCCCCCGGAGGTGCTGACGTAAATCTGCCTGAGCATCTCCGGGCTTTGCCAGTATTGCGGCGCGACTTCCATGATGACGTGGTACTGGGTCAGCGGCGTGTAGATCGTTGAAACCTGGCGCTGGCCGAATGCGTCGTACAGCGTGTTGTCGATCTGCGCGGGCGTGACCGACAGGCGCGCGGCGCTGGCGCGGTCGATCGTCACCATCGATTCCAGGCCGCCTTGCTGCTGGTCGGAATTCACATCGGCAAGCTCCTTGCGGTGCTGCAACGCTTCGGTCAGCCTGGGCGTCCACAGGTATAAATCCGCCGTGTTGTCGGCCATCAGGGTGAACTGGTATTGCGCGTTCGATTGCCGGCCACCCACGCGAAGATCCTGCACCGACTGGAAAAATGTGGTCGCGCCCGCGATGTTCGACAACGGTTTGCGCAATTGCGCAATCACCTGATCGGCGGATACCTTGCGCTCGCTCTTCGGCTTGAGCGAAACGAACATGAAGCCCGCGTTGGTTTGCCGCCCGCCGGTGAAACCGGCCACCTGGTCAACCGACGGATTGGCCTGCACCACGCGCATCATCTCGGTGAACTTGCCCTTCATCGCCTGGAACGAGGTGGACTGATCGGCCTGGATGCGGCCCATCAGGCGGCCCGTGTCCACCTGCGGGAACAGGCCTTTGGGAATGACGATGTAAAGCGCGATGTTCAATGCGATGGTCGCGCCCAGAATCATCATCACGGGTAACGGATGCGCCAGCGCCCAGCCCAGCGTGTGCGCGTAGCCACGCTGCATGGAGGTGAACACGCGTTCCAGCCAGCGCCCGATGCGGCCTTCGTCCTTTTGCAGATTTCCCGGCTCATCGAGCAGCCGCGCGCACATCATCGGCGTGAGCGTCAACGACACCAGCAACGATACGGCGATGGCCAGCGACAGCGTGAGCGCGAATTCACGGAACAGCCGCCCCACAATGCCGCCCATCAGCAGGATCGGCAGAAACACGGCGACCAGCGACAGGCTGATCGACAATACCGTGAAGCCCACTTCCCGCGCGCCGAGCAGCGCGGCCTTCATGCGCGGCACGCCTGCCTCGATATGCCGCGAAATATTTTCGAGCACGACGATGGCATCATCCACCACGAAACCGGTGGCAATGGTCAGGGCCATCAACGACAGGTTGTCCAGCGAGAAGCCCATCAGATACATCCCTGCAAACGTGCCGACAATGGAAATAGGCACGGCGACGCTCGGGATCAGCGTGGCGCGCCAGTTGCGCAGGAACAGGAACACCACCATCACGACCAGCGCAACGGCGATCACCAGCGTGTGTTCGGTGTCTTTCAATGAGGCGCGGATGGTGGTGGAGCGGTCAGCCACCAGCGTCACGTCCACGCCCGCGGGCAGCGCGGCCTTCAGTTGCGGCAGCATCGTCTTGACGTGCTCGATCGTTTCGATGATGTTCGCGCCGGGCTGCCGGTACAGGATCACCAGCACCGAGCGCTTGCCGTTCGATAGCCCGAGGTTGCGCAGGTCTTCCACCGAATCGTTGACCTCGGCCACATCGGACAGTTTCACGGCGGCGTTGTTGCGGTACGCAATCACCAGGTCGCGGTACTGGTCGGCCTGGTTGACCTGATCGTTCGTGTAAAGCTGCACGCGGTTTTCGCCGAACTTGATATCGCCCTTCGGGCTGTTTGCGTTCGCGGAGGTAAGCGCTGCGCGCACATCTTCAAGGCCGATGCCGTAATGGTTCAGCGCCTGCGGCTGCAATTCCACGCGCACCGCCGGCTTTGCACCGCCGCTCACATCCACTTCGCCAATGCCATCGAGCTGCGACAGCGATTGCTGCAATATCGTGGCCCCGGCATCGTACAACTGGCCCTGCGACATCGTGGGCGAGGTCAGCGCCAGGATCAGGATAGGCGCGTCCGCCGGATTGACCTTGTGATAGGTCGGGTTTTGCCGCAGGCTCGTGGGCAGATCGGCGCGCGCGGCATTGATGGCCGCCTGCACATCGCGCGCCGCGCCGTTGATATCGCGGTTCAGCCCGAATTGCAGCGCGATGCGCGCATTGCCCACGCCGCTGGTCGAGGACATTTCGGTGACATCGGCAATCGTGCCGAGGTGGCGCTCCAGCGGCGCGGCCACGCTGGTGGCGACCGTTTCCGGGCTGGCGCCGGGCAATGAGGCCGTCACCATGATGACAGGCATGTCCACTTGCGGCAGCGGCGAAACGGGCAGTTTGGTGAACGCGAAAATACCTGCCAGCGCAATGCCCGTCGCCAGCAGGATGGTGGCCACAGGGCGCAGGATGAACGGGCGCGACAGGTTCATCGCGTCAGCGCTCCGGGGTGTCGCCGCGGCCAAACCTTTGGCGCAGGCGGCGCGCAATCGCGTCAAACGCCAGATAGATCACGGGCGTGGTAAACAAGGTCAGCGCCTGGCTGACTACGAGGCCGCCCGCGATCGCAATGCCCAGGGGGCGGCGCAGCTCCGAACCCGCGCCCGTGCCGAGCATCAGCGGAAACGCGCCGAGCAACGCGGCCATGGTTGTCATCATGATGGGCCGAAAGCGCAGCAGGCAGGCTTCGTAAATCGCATCGAGCGGTGTCTTGCCGCCATGGCGTTCGGCTTCCAGCGCGAAGTCGATCATCATGATCGCGTTTTTCTTCACGATGCCGATCAGCAGCACGATGCCGATGATGCCGATGATATCCAGATCATGCCCCGTCACGATCAGCGCAAGCAGCGCGCCAATGCCTGCCGACGGCAAGGTGGACAGGATCGTGACCGGATGCACGAAACTTTCGTACAGCACGCCCAGCACGATATACATCGTGACGATCGCCGCGAGGATCAGGAACAGCTCGTTGGACAGCGAGGCCTGGAACGCCTGCGCTGCGCCCTGGTAGCGCGTCTGGAACGATGCGGGCAGGCCGATCTCCTGTTCGACCTGGTTGATGGCCTTCACCGCCGCGCCCAGCGATGCGCCTGGTGCCAGGTTAAACGAGATAGTGGCCGCCGGAAACTGTGACAGATGCGTGACCAGCAAGGGCGAGGAGCGTTCATGGAACGATGCGATTGCAGACAGCGGCACCTGGCCGTTCGCGGAGGTGGCCGAGGGCAGATAGATCGAGTTCAGCGTGTTGGTGTAATACTGGAAATCGGGCTGCGATTCGAGGATCACGCGATATTGATTGGACTGCGTGAAGATCGTCGAGATGATGCGCTGGCCAAACGCGTCGTACAGCGCGTTATCCACGGTCGCGGGCGTGATGCCGAAGCGCGCGGCGCTCGCGCGGTCAATCTCGACATAGACGGACTGGCCGCTGTTCTGCATGTCCGTGGCCACATCCGCAAGCTCGGGAACATCGTTTAACCGGCGCACGAGCCGGGGCACCCACGTGGCGAAATCGTCGATGTTCGGCGTGGTCAGCATAAACTGGTATTGCGTTGGGCTGACGGTCGAGTCGATCGTCAGATCCTGCACAGGCTGCATGTAAAGCGTCGCGCCCGTCACATTCGCCGAGACCTGTTGCTGGATGCGGCGGATGATTTCACTGGCGTTGCTGCTGCGCTCATCGCGCGGCTTCAGGTTGATCAGCATCCGGCCACTGTTCAGTGTGATGTTCGTGCCATCCACGCCAATGAATGACGTGAGGCTGTCCACATCAGGATCTTTCAGTATTTCGGCGGCCATGGCCTGCTGGCGGCTCGCCATCGACGCATAGGACACCGACTGCGGCGCCTGCGTGATGGCCTGGATCACGCCCGTGTCCTGCACCGGGAAGAAGCCCTTGGGCACGATCACATAAAGAATGCCGGTGAGCACCAGCGTCAATACGGCCACGAGCAGTGTGAGGCGACGATGGTTCAGCACCCAGCGCAGCGCGACGGCATAGCGCCCGATCACATAGTCGATGAAATTGTGCACGCGCGCCTCGAACCGGCGGCTTTCCTTTGAAGGCGTGTGGCGCAGCATCTTCGAGCACAGCATGGGCACGAGCGTCAGTGACACGATTGCCGAGATCACGATCGTCACGGCCAGCGTGATCGCAAACTCGTGGAACAGGCGGCCCACCACATCGCCCATGAACAGCAGCGGAATCAGCACGGCAATCAGCGACACGGTCAGCGAGATGATCGTGAAGCCGATCTGCTTTGAGCCTTTTAACGCGGCAGTCAATGCGTTGTCGCCTTCCTCGATATAGCGCGAGATGTTCTCGATCATCACGATCGCATCGTCCACGACGAAGCCTGTTGCAATGGTCAGTGACATCAATGACAGATTGTCCAGCGAGAAGCCGCACAGATACATCACCGCGAGCGTGCCGATCAATGACAATGGCACAGACAGGCTGGGGATGATCGTTGCGTAGATGTTCGCCAGGAACAGATAGATCACCAGCACGACCAGTATCACGGACATCAGCAGCTCAAACTGCACATCGCGCACGGACGCGCGTATCGTCGTGGTGCGGTCAGTGACGATCTGCACATTCAGCGCGGCGGGCAGCGTCTGCTGCAAGGTGGGCAGCAATGCCTTGATATTGTTGGCCACCTGGATCACGTTTGCGCCAGGCTGGCGCTGCACGTTCAGGATGATCGCGGGCGTGCTGTTTACCCATGCGCCCAGTTCCGTGTTTTCCGCGCCCGACGCTACCGTGGCCACATCGGTGAGCATCACCGGACGGCCATTGCGATACGCGACGACGGCGCTGTTGTACTGGGCCGGGTCAGTGAGCTGATCGTTGGCGTTGATGGTGTAGGCATGCGTTGGGCCGTCGAAATTGCCCTTCGGAATATTGACGTTCAGGTTCGCTATCGTTGTGCGCAGATCGTCCAGACTCATCCCGTATGCGGCCAGCGCGCGCGGGTTCGCCTGGATGCGCACGGCGGGACGATTCCCGCCGGCCAGACTGACCAGCCCCACGCCCGCGACCTGCGAGATTTTCTGTGCCAGCCGCGTGTTGGCCAGATCCTGGACCTGCGTGAGCGGCAGCGTTTTCGAGGTCAGCGCGAGCGTCAGGATCGGCGCGTCGGCAGGGTTGACCTTCGCGTAAATCGGCGGCGCGGGCAGGCCCGAGGGCAGCAGGTTGCCTGCCGCGTTGATCGCCGCCTGCACTTCCTGCTCCGCGACATCGAGCGACAGGTCCAGGTTGAACTGCAACGTGATGACCGACGAACCCGCCGAGCTTTGCGAGGACATCTGGTTCAACCCGGGCATCTGGCCGAACTGGCCTTCCAGCGGCGCGGTGACGGAGGAAGTCATCACATCGGGGCTGGCGCCAGGATAGAACGTCTGCACCTGGATGGTCGGGTAATCGACCTCAGGCAGCGCGGAAACGGGCAAAAAGCGCAGCGCGACCAGGCCGACCAGCATGATCGCCGCCATCAGCAGCGCGGTGCCGACGGGGCGGAGAATAAAGGCGCGTGAGGGATTCATGCAGGGTTGACGGTTGACTGCCCGCTATGCGCCGTTTTGTGCGCGACGATGCGCGCGCGCTGCCGGGATCGTGATCTTCGAGCCTTCGCGCAGGCGGTCGGAACCATCCGTGACCACGCGCTCGCCCGCGGCCAGCCCGGAGGCGATGCTGGAGCTCTCGCCAGCCACCGGCCCGACTTTCACCAGGCGCACCGTTACGGTGTTGTCCGGCTTGACCACATACACATACGTGCCGTTCGCGCCCGTGAGCACCGCCGACGTGGGCACGATCACTGCGTTGTGCAGGGTATCCACCAGCAGGTGCGCGTTGACGAACTGGTTCGGGAACAGCATCAGGTCATCATTGGCAAACGTTGCGCGCAGTTTCACGGTGCCTGTGGTGGTGTCGATCTGGTTGTCGATGGTTTCCAGCGTGCCGGTGGCCAGCTGCGTGCTGTCCGTGCGATCGTAAGCGGCCACGGACAGTTTTGCGCCTGCGCGCATCTGTTTCAGGATGGCAGGCAGGCTGTCCTCGGGCGTGGTGAAGATCACGCTGATGGGCTGCAATTGCGTAATCACGACGATGCCGCCTGGCGGGTTGCCCGGCGTGACGTAATTGCCCGGATCCACCTGGCGCAGCCCCACGCGGCCCGAAACCGGCGCGGTGATGCGCGCGTAGGTCAGATCGAGTTTGTAGGTGTTGATGTTCGCCTGGTCGGACTGCACCGTGCCTTCGTATTCCTTGACGAGCGCGGTCTGTGTATCAACGGTTTGCCGGGCGATCGAGTCCTGCGCCAGCAGTGTCTGGTAGCGCGTCAGATCAAGCCTTGCATTGGCCAGCAGCGCCTCGTCATGCGCGAGCTGGCCCTGCGCGTTGGCCAGCGAAATCTGGTAGGGGCGCGGGTCGATCTGCGCGAGCACATCGCCTTTTTTGACCATCTGGCCTTCCTGGAACGCGACCGATTCCAGTGTGCCCGCCAGCTGCGTCTGCACCGTGACGGTGGCCAGGGGCGTGACTGTGCCCAGCGCGGTGATCGTCACGGGCATGTCGCCCGAAGTGGCCGTTGCCACGCCCACGGGCTGCGGCGCGCCTGCGCCGCCGTGCCGCCCGCCCGCGCCGCCGGAAGACGAATGCCACGGATGCCAGATCAGCAGCCCAGCGATGACCACCACGGCCACGATCGCCCAGACCAGAAGTTTGCGCTTGTGCCTGAGCAGCGCATGGGCAGGGCGGGTGTTGCTGGCCGCAGCAGGCGGGGAATGTTTTTCCTGGGAATCCATGTTTGAACCATGCGGCCAGGGGCGCGCCGCAAAAGATAAAAAAGGTAAGCCGTGATGCTACGTCTGTATTCTGTTGCCGTCCAGCAGGTTATTTTTCGGGACGTTACGACTGTTACAATCGCCCGCATTTTACCCGACGCACCGTTCGTCAAAACGTGGTTTCCCGCTCCGGCGTGGCGCTGATCCTGTGGATGGACAGATCGGAGCCATTGAATTCTTCCTCATGGCCAAGACGCAGCCCAAGCGTGACGCGCAGGATGCCGTACACCACCAGGCCGCCTGCCGATGCAATCACAATGCCGCTGAGCGTGCCGGCCAGTTGCGCGAAAAATGACACGCCGCCCAGCCCGCCCAGCGCGCGCAGCCCGAAGATGCCCGCCGCGATGCCGCCCCATGCGCCGCACAGCCCGTGCAGGGGCCACACGCCCAGCACATCGTCGATATGCCAGCGATTCTGCACCAGCGTGAACATATAGACGAACAGCGCGCCCGCCACCGCGCCTGTGGCCAGCGCGCCGAGCGGATGCATCAGGTCGGAGCCTGCGCAGATCGCTACCAGGCCTGCGAGCGGCCCGTTGTACGAAAACCCGGGGTCGTTGCGGCCTGCCAGCCACGCGGCCAGTGTGCCGCCCACCATGGCCATCAGCGAATTCACGGCCACCAGGCCGCTGATCTTGTCGATCGTCTGCGCGCTCATCACGTTGAAGCCGAACCAGCCGATCGTCAATACCCACGCGCCCAGCGCGAGAAACGGAATGTTCGACGGCGGATGCGCCACGATGCGCCCGTGGCGATAACGCCCGCGCCGCGCGCCCAGCAGCAGCACCGCAGGCAGCGCCACCCAGCCGCCAAATGCATGAACAACCACCGAGCCCGCAAAATCATGAAATTCCGCGCCGAGTGCATGCGCGAACATCTGCTGGATACCAAAGCGATGGTTCCAGACGATACCTTCAAAGAAGGGATAGATAAAGCCCACGATCACGAACGTGGCGAGCAGCTGCGGATGAAACTTCGCACGCTCGGCGGTGCCGCCCGACACGATGGCGGGAATCGCGGCGGCGAAGGTCAGCAGAAAGAAAAAGCGCAGCAGCGCATAGCCGTCCTGCTGCGCGAGCACATCGGTGCTTGTGAAGAAGTTAACCCCATACGCAATCGTATAGCCGATAAAAAAATACGCGATCGTCGATACCGCAAAATCCACCAGAATCTTCACCAGCGCATTGACCTGGTTTTTCTTGCGCACCGTGCCCAGTTCAAGAAACGCAAAGCCTGCGTGCATCGCAAGCACCATGGCTGCGCCGAGCAGCAGAAAAAGCGCGTTGGCGCCGGTCTGGAGATTGGCTGGAGTTCCCATGAAAAAATAAT
>Ga0209738_10000004_pt1 | contig 61441 bp, 60 predicted proteins | sample TergutNc150P5_FD_187289 | JGI IMG/M metagenome (GOLD analysis project Ga0209738, IMG submission 187289) | Nasutitermes corniger P5 segment gut microbial community from laboratory colony in Florida, USA - Nc150 P5 (SPAdes) (version 2) | ecosystem: Host-associated > Arthropoda: Insects >...
CACAGTTCAAGCCCATGCGGTTCGAGGTGGCGAAAAAGGAAGCCGCCCTGAACATGCGCCTGCCGTCTGCCCTGATGGATGCCGTGCGGGCCAGGGCCAGGGCCAAAGGTATCCCTTACGCCCGCTATGTGCGGATGGTGCTGGAAGCAGATTTGCTGCACGGGCAGTAATCAGGTGCCCCCTGGCAACGGCCTCGGCACAGGAAACGCACGTAAACGACGCCATGCGCGAATGGCTGACTGCCCGTGCGAACTGATGCCATTGAACACTGAACACCCATGAACAAATCCCAACCGCCACACCCAGACGAAGCCCCACCGCTGACAGAAGCATTCTTTGCCCACGCCGTGCATCGCGTTGGCCTGAAGCCCGCCAGCAAAAGGGACGCGCTTGAAGCGCTCAAAAACCCGCCCCCCGGCGGCGATTTCGTCTGGGATGCCGTGGATGAGGATGATCGCCCGCTGACTGCCGAGGAGATGCGCGCAGGCATCGCCGCTGCAAAAAAGCGTAAAGCATCCAGCAAGACTTCGGAGTAAACCTGGGTGGCACTCACGCCACAGCCGCAGCAGATTGTGTCATGCCGCTGGCGCGCAGCCAGCCCGTCAGCCCATGCAGCAGAACCGCCCGCATTTCCAGCTCAGCAGCCTCTGCATCGGAAAACAGGTCATAAAAAACGCTTTTGCCCTTCGTGATGTGGTTTGCCTGATCTGACATGATGGATTACCTCCTGATTGCCCTGAAGCACAACTCAAAATGGCGTGACACCAGCGCACAAAACGAAAAGCCGGGCAAACCACCCCGGCTTTCGCTTTTTCACCCCAGCGCCAGAAGCGGCGCGGCGCGTTTTCGGTTTAGATCACGATGCTGAACTGGTTGCCGTCACAGGCCTTTGCGCCCACGCCGCACATGTAGCGGATAAAGCGCTTTTCCACCGGCTGCTGCTTCGGGCCGTTGTGGCATTGATCCAGCACCCAGATCCCCGCGACGGTGCGGCTCAGCAAAATGGCCGCGTGACTGGTTTTGTCCGCGCTGTTGCCATATTTTCCGCTGGGGCCAAACACGGCGATTACCGTGCCCGGCGCGACATAGCTTGCATCTTTCACACTTTGCCCCTTGCACCACAAGATCGGGTTGGGCGCGGTGCTGACCTGCTGCACGAACGCCTCACACTGCCCGTTGCCGACCGTCTTGCCTGCCAGGGCGTTTGCCTTGGTCAGATTGGCGAGGTAAGTTGTCGTCATATCATTATTCCTTTCGTGTTGACCTGCGTTATCGGGAGTTACCATTACCGGAAAACCAGCTTGCCATGCACTACTTCCGTTGCCACTGTACTCCATAAATTCTGCCTTGAACAGGCCCGCCTGAGCGCCGCTAGCCCTGCCCGCGATACTGGATCTGATAGAGGTGCGCATACGTTCCGCGCTGCGCCAGAAGCTCCTGATGCGCGCCCGACTCCACGATGCGCCCGCGCTCCATCACCAGAATGCGGTTGGCGCGCTCGATGGTGGACAGGCGGTGCGCAATCACCAGCGTCGTGCGCCCCTGCATCAAGGTTTCCAGCGCCTGCTGCACATGGCGTTCGGACTCGGAATCCAGCGCGGAAGTCGCTTCGTCCAGAATCAGGATCGGCGCGTTGCGGTAAATCGCGCGCGCAATCGCCAGCCGCTGCCGCTGGCCGCCCGACAGGCGCATGCCGTTGCCGCCAATCACCGTCTCCAGCCCGTCCGGCAGGGCCGCCACCACCGCCCCCAGGTTCGCCGCCTCGATCGCGGCCTGCACCTTCGCGCGGTCGGGCGTCTGGCCATAGGCCACATTCGCGGCAATCGTGTCGTTGAACAGCACCACATCCTGGCTGACCATGGCCATCTGGGCGCGCAGGTCGTGAATGTTGTATTCGCTCACGGGCACATCGTCCACGCGAATCACGCCGCCCGTCGGATCGAAAAAGCGCGGCAGCAGATTCACCAGCGTGGTCTTGCCGCTGCCCGACGGGCCTACCAGCGCCAGCACCTCGCCGGGCGCGATCGTGAAGGAAATATTGTCCAGCGTGGCGCGCTCGTTTTCATCGTAACGGAACGTCACCGCGTCGAATTCGATCTTGCCGCGCGCGCGCTCCAGCCGGCGCGCGCCGCCCAGGGGTTCAACCGGCTCGTCGATCAGGCCGAAAATCAGCTCGCACGCCGTCACGCCGCTTTGCAGTGACTGGTTCACATCGATCAGATGCTTGAGCGGCGACACAATCAGCAGCATCGCGGTGACGAACGACACAAAGCCGCCCACGGTGGTCTGCGCATGCATCGACTGGATCACCGCGATCATGATGACCACCGCCAGCACGATCGACACCAGACACTGCGTGACAGGCTGCGCCAGCCCGGCGGCAGCCGTCATGCGCAGCGCGTAACGGCGCACACGCTGCGCCAATGTGTTGAAGCGGCTGATTTCGTAGGGCTGGCCGTTGTAAATCTTCACGACCTTGTAACCCGCCACCGCTTCCTCGACGATATACGACAGATCATTCGTCTGCGTTTGCTGCTCGCGGCCCAGACGCCGCAGGCGGCGGCTGGTGCGGCTGACGATAAAACCCACGCCAGGAAGAATCACCACCACGATCAACGTCAGCCGCCAGTTCAGGATAAACAGATAGCCGACCAGGAAAAGCACCGACAGGGAATCGCGCACCAGCGTGATCGAGATGCTCGTGAACACCGACGAAATCTGGTTCACCTCAAAAATGACTGCATTGATGATGGTGCTGGCCGTCTCGCGCTGGAAAAACGATGCGCCCGTATACACCAGACGCCGGAACATATGCTCCCGCAGCTTCAGCAAAATGCTGTTGGACACGGAGGACAGCAGATACTGCGCCGCGTATTGCGCCGCGCCGCGCACGAACGCCAGCCCCACCACCGCCACCGGCACGAGCCAGATCACGCGCCGGTTCGCGTCCGCGCCAAAGCCGTGGTCGATCAGCGGCTTCAGCAGCGCGGCGATGCCGGAATCCGTGCCCGCGCTGATGGCCATGGCCAGAATGCCCAGCAGCAGCACCCAGATCACGGGGCGCACATAAGGCCACAGCCGTTTGCCAACGGCTGTGGCGCTGCTTTTGTCGCCGCCAATGGCTTTTCTCAACGTCGATTGACCGGGTTGCGCGCTCAAGGAAATCCTCTTTGTTACCGTTACTGGTACTGTTACTGTCAAAGAACTCTTAATTATAGTGGCGACGGCCTTTCCTGGACAGCGCAAGCCGGTATACTCACCGCATCGAATTTCATGAGCCGCCCCATGATGGCTACGAACACCCCGGATGATCCCGCGCAAGGCGCGCCGCGCATCACCGACATTGCATTGACTTCGCAGGCGCTGAAAGCCAGCGGCGGCCTGGAGCGTTATACGCGCGATGTGATTGCCGGCCTGCACCGGCTAGGGATCCGGCCCACGCTGTATGCGCGCGAAATCGACACCCGCATGGAAGAGGCGCAATGGGTGCACGCGAAGGTGCTGAACGTGCGCTGGGTGCCCCGCAAGCTGCGCTACCTCTGGTTCAATCGTCTGCTGAAAAAACAGCTCGAACGCCATCGTCCGCAATGCGTGTTTGCGATCAACAATTCGCCCCATGCGGATATCACGATCTGCGGCGGCACGCATCCTGGGTCACTGGAAGCCAGCGGCGCGCACATTCGCCCAAGCGATCGCTGGCAGTTCGATCTGGAGCGGCGCACCTATCATCACGCGCGGCGCATCGTCGCGCATGCACAGTTGATGGCGCGTGAATTGCAACGCTATTACAACATTCCCGAGCACAAGATCGACGTAATCTATCCGCCCGTTGAAACGTCGCGCTTTCGTGTGCTGGATCACGATGCGCGGCTGGCCGTGCGCCGCCGGTTCGGCCTGCCTGAGAATAAAACGCTGTTCGTGTTTTCATCGACCAATCACAGGCGCAAGGGCTACGATCTGATCGAGCCGTTTTTCCTGCATACGGATTTGCCTGTGTGCCTGGTGGTGGCGGGCCGCCCTGTGCCGCGCACCAGTGAAACCCTGCGCTATGCGGGCTATTGCAACGATATCGAAGCCCTGTTCGCGGCGGCGGATTACACGATCGTGGCCTCCGTCTATGAGCCGTTCGGGCTGGTGGCCGTGGAATCGGTGATGTGCGGCACGCCGGTGGTCATTGCCGATAACGTGGGCGCGGCGGAAGCCATTTTGCCTGGCGCGAAGCTGGAATTCTCCCGCGCGCACCCCGAAAGTTTTCGCGCCGCGATGCATGCTGCGCTGGCGCGCGCGCAGGCGGGCGATGCGCGCATTGCCGATCCGCGCAGCCAGCTGGTGTATGACCCGGAGGTGGATGTGCACGTGGCCAGGCTTTACCATCTGATGCAGACGGTCTGAATCCTGCCCTTACGTGCGTTTTTGCAGCACGCTGCGCAATTTCGTGCGGTCAAGCTCCTTTTCCCAGGCGGAGACCACCACGGTGGCCACGCCGTTGCCAATGATATTGGTCAATGCGCGGCATTCGCTCATAAAGCGGTCGATGCCGAGAATCAGCACCATGCCGGTGAGCGGAATCGTGGGCACCACGGCCAGCGTGGCCGCCAGCGTGACGAACCCTGCGCCCGTCACGCCGCTTGCGCCCTTGCTGGTCAGCATCGTCACCGCCAGCAAGGTGATCTGCTGGCCCCAGGTCAGATGCGTGTTCGTGGCCTGCGCGATAAACAGCACGGCCAGCGTCATATAGATATTGGTGCCATCGAGGTTGAACGAATAGCCGGTGGGCACCACCAGGCCCACCACCGAGCGCGAGCAGCCCAGGTTTTCGAGCTTCTGCATCAGCTGCGGCAGCGCAGCTTCGGACGAGCTCGTGCCCAGCACGATCAGCAGCTCCTCGCGGATATAGTTCACGAAGCGCACGATGCTAAACCCCGTGAACCACGCAATGGCGCCCAGCACGACCAGCACGAACACGATCGCGGTCAGATAAAACGTGCCCACCAGCCAGGCCATGGGCTTGAGCGAATCGATGCCGTATTTGCCGATGGTAAATGCCATGGCGCCGAACGCGCCCAGCGGCGCGAAGCGCGTGACGATTTTCACGATGCCGAACAATACCGACGACAGGCTTTCAATAAAATTCAGCACCCCCTTGCCGCGTTCGCCCAGCGTGGCCAGCACGCTGCCAAACAGCACGGCGATGAGCAGGATTTGCAGGATATTGCCCGACGTGAAGGCCGAGGACAGCGTGTTCGGAATGATATGCAAGAAGAAATCGACCGTGCCATGCTCATGCGCTTGCGACGCATAGGAAGCGACTTCCTTGTTGCTGAGCGAGGCCACATTCACGTTGAACCCTGCGCCCGGTTTGATCAGGTGCGATGACGCCAGCCCAAGGAGCAGCGCGAAGGTGGACACGACCTCGAAATAAAGCAGCGCCTTGCCGCCCACCCGGCCCACCTTCTTCATGTCTTCCATGCCCGCGATGCCGGTGACGACCGTGCAGAAAATCACCGGGCCGATCACCATCCGTATCAGGCTGATGAACGCGTCGCCAAACGGTTTCATCGCAACGCCAGTGGCAGGAAGATAATAGCCAAGCAGCACGCCAATGAGGATGGCGACGATGACCTGCACGTAAAGCACTTTATGAAGCTGAAACCGTTTCTTTTTCACCATGTTTCCTGCTGAACTACAAAACCACAAAACGACAAAACTACGAACCTGCCAGATTACCAAATTATCAGACTGCTGTTGTTTACGTTTATTGTTCCTGATCGGGCCGGGCGTTCACATCGCCCGTCTGCGCGATGGCGTCGAACGTTGCCGATTCGTATTGATACCACGACAGCAGGCAGGTCTTGTCGCGGCAATTCTTCTCGCGGAAATTCCATTGCTGGCGCGCGCGGTCAGCCAGCGCGGCCTTGTTGCGCACGGCATCCCGCGCCTTCTGGTAGATCGCCGACAGATCGCGGTCAGCGGCGGCCAGCTCGGGATCATGGCAGATCAGGTATTGGGGCACCGAGGTGGCTTTCGAGCAGTCGAAGCTGGTCGCGTAGGTCTGGTCTCCATTGGCAGGATTGATGGCCAGGGCCGCTGACGGCGTGCCGATCCGCGCCTGCGTCTGAAGCTGCGCGATCCGGTCCAGATCGTCAGCCCCGATCCTGCGCACGAACAACAGGGGGGTGACACCGCCGCTGCTGTCCGTCACCGTCAGGTAATAATTGATCTGCCCATTGCTCGATGCCCGGGGCTGCGCGATCACGCCTGCGCCATCCGCCTCAAGGTTCCTGTCCTGCACCTTGCTGACGGTCATGATTCTTTCCGCGCCATCACTGGAAGGGATTTTCAGGTTCACGGTGCCGTTGACGGGATCCACATCGCCTGGCGTGGCTGCGATAAACTGGTCGCCAATAACAATCTGAAGGCTGTTGTTCACGTAATTGAATGTCCACAGCCCGCTGTTATCGGGAGACGGATTCCATACGCCGGAGATGGCACGAAGCAGCGCGGCCTTTGCGTCCGCCGCAGCCGCCGCTGCCGATGCCGCCGCTGCGGCCTCAGGTGCAGGCGCCTTTTCCTTGCCGCATCCGTAAACGGACAGGGACAGCACCAGCGCTGGCGTCAGCGCCAGCGCCAGCGTGACAAACGGGACCGCGAGATAGGCTCTGTCCAGCGTGTCGGGCCTGGGCGCGGGCGGTTTTTTTCTGTTCATGGGTCACACCCCCCAGACGATATCTCCGTTTTCAGCGTGTGCCGCGCGCAGCATGGTCAGAAACGGAAACGCATGCTGCGCCAGCCCGACCTGAACCGGATGCGGTTCATGCTTTTTGTCGCCTTCGTGGTAACTGCCTGAGTGCTCCTCGCGCGCCTTTTTGTCCATGGAAGTGGCGGCTTCGATCTTTGCAATCGCGCCTTCCAGTTCGGCGGCGGTAATCACGCCGCGCTCATCCGGCTGCTTGCCGATCACGCCCAGCAGATAGCGCGCAAGCGGCTCTGGCATCACAACGTTGGCCGAGGCGTGAGTCTTGAATGTAACCATCATGATGAACTCCTTTTTCATTATCCAGCTGTTATCTGTTATCCGTTATACGGCACGCATGAATCCGCCTCTGCTATCTTAGCACCTGCTAGAATCTGCCTGCCCTGTATTCCCCATCCGTATTCGTATCCCTATTCGTATCCCTATTTGTATCCGTATGCTACCCGCACAGAAACATTTGCTGGAAACCCTGTTCGCCAACGCCGTCACGCAGGTGGCACAAACCGCGCTCCGCGCTGACCAGGCGGCATTCGTGATACCCGTCATCACGTTCGAGTGCCCGAAAGTGGCAGCACATGGCGATCTTGCATGCAATATCGCCATGCAGCTGGCCAAACCCCTGCATATGAATCCGCGCGAGCTGGCGCAGCAGATCGTTGATGCGGCGCTGGCGCATCCGCGGGCCGCGGGCCTGATTGAAGCGGCGGAGATCGCCGGGCCGGGCTTTATCAACCTGCGCCTGGCCAGGAAAGTCAAACGCGCGGTGATCGGCGCAGTGCTGGCCGAAGGCGAAGCCTTTGGCCGCTCGCAGCGCGACGCGGGCAAGCGTGTGTTAGTCGAGTTCGTGTCGGCCAACCCGACAGGCCCGCTGCATGTGGGCCACGGGCGGCAGGCCGCGCTGGGCGACGCGTTATCGAACATGCTCGCCTCCCAGGGCTGGGCAGTGCACCGCGAGTTTTACTACAACGACGCGGGCGTGCAGATCCATAACCTCGCGGTATCCGTGCAGGCGCGCGCGCGCGGGATGAAACCCGGCGATGCCGGCTGGCCCGAGGCAGCATATAACGGTGAATATATTGCCGATATCGCGCGCGATTATCTTGATCGCAAGACGGTTGCCGCGAAGGATGGCGCGCCGGTCCGGGGCCTGGGCGACGCGGAGAATCTCGATGCCATCCGCCGTTTCGCGGTGGCGTATCTGCGCCACGAGCAGGATATCGACCTGCAGGCGTTCGGCGTGCGCTTTGACCAGTATTATCTGGAATCATCGTTATATGAAGATGGGCGCGTGGAGCGCGTGGTTTCATCGCTGATCGAGGCAGGCAGGACTTACGAGCAGGACGGCGCATTGTGGCTGCGCACCACCGACGATGGCGATGACAAGGACCGCGTGATGCGCAAGTCCGACGGCACGTTCACCTATTTCGTGCCGGACGTGGCCTATCATGTCACCAAATGGGAGCGCGGCTTCACCCGGGTGATCGATGTGCAGGGTTCCGACCATCATGGCACGATCGCGCGCGTGCGCGCTGGCCTGCAAGGGCTGGGGATCGGCATTCCGAAAGGTTATCCCGACTATATCCTGCACAAGATGGTCACGGTAATGCGCAGCGGCCAGGAGGTGAAAATCTCCAAACGCGCGGGCAGCTATGTGACCGTGCGCGACCTGATCGAATGGTCCGGCGGCGCAGCGCCAGGCAGTGAAGCGCCGCTGGATGCCGCCGCGTTGCGCCGTGGCCGCGATGCGGTGCGGTTTTTCCTGATTTCGCGCAAGGCGGATACCGAGTTTGTGTTCGATATCGATCTTGCGCTGAAACAGAATGATGAAAATCCGGTGTATTACGTGCAGTACGCGCATGCGCGCATTGCATCGGTGATCGCGGAATGGAAAACGCGTTACGGCGCGAACGAGGCCAGCTTGCCGCAGGTCGATCTGGGCCCGCTGGACAGTGAACGCGCATTGGCGCTGATGGGCAAGCTCGCCGAGTTTCCCGATGTGCTGGCGCGCGCTGCGGATGAACTCGCGCCACATACCGTCGCATTTTATCTGCGCGAACTCGCCGCCGCGTTCCACTCGTTTTACAATGCTGAACGTGTGCTGGTGGATGATGCCGCCGCGCGCGATGCGCGGGTGGCGCTGCTTGCGGCCACGCGGCAGGTGCTGGCCAATGGCCTGGCGACGCTGGGCGTGTCTGCGCCCACGCGCATGTAACGCCACGGAAACCAGGCATCGCAGAAGAACCCCGGGGAAACACGTAAACAGGTAAACGGGGAAACAGGTAATATCTGCACCCTGGAAGTCAGAGGGCCGTTTGCCGCCGTGTTTTGCCAAAGGGCCATTTCAAATGATTTGTTTTGCAGGTGAGGCTGGACGATGACAGAACCGCATCGCGTTACAAGGCAGTCAAAACAGTCTGGAGGCACATCTCTGGGCGTCATGCTGGGCCTGATTGTGGGCCTGGTGATCGCAGCGGCCGTCGCGCTTTATGTGACGCGCGCGCCGTCGCCGTTCGTGTCGAAAAGCGGCCAGCCGCCCCCAACAGCGCCCGCCGCAACCGAAGAAGCGCAGTTCGACCCCAACCGCATGTTGCAGGGCAATGCGGCCAGCCAGGTCGCTGCGGCCTCGCAGCCCGCGCCTGGCCCCGCCCAGACCTCGCCAGGCATGCTGAACAGCGAGCCGCGGATCGTCGAGGTGCCGCCCGCCGCCAAACGCCCCCCTGCTGAAAACGCAGCGAACAGCGGCGAAAACATCAACGAAAATCGCAGCGAAAACCGCAGCGAAACCAGCCGCGCCAGCAGTGGCTATGACAGCGACAACCTGGCCGCAGTCGCAGCGGCGGCCAGACGCGAGCGCGCAAAAGCTGCGGAAGCCAGCCGCGCGGCCAGCGCCCTTGCGCAGGAAAAACCTGTCCCGCCCGCCCGGCCTGCGCCCCGCCCGCGTGAGTCGGTTTCTTCGGCCATTCCCCTGTCTTCTGGAACGGGCTATTTCCTGCAGGTTGGCGCGTACAAAACGCCCGCCGAGGCTGAACAACAGCGCGCGCGCCTGGGCCTTCAGGGGTTCGAGACAAAGATCACGCAGCGCAATGTGGCGGGGGTGACGTATTACCGGGTTCGTGTCGGGCCGTTTCCGAAGCAGGATGATCTGAACGCGCCCCGCCAGCGCCTGTCCGAGGCGGGCGTGGATTCGGCCATCTTCAAGGTGGTCCGGGCGGGTCAGCAATAACGAGTTTTTGTTTTAGTTTTTGTTGTCGTTTTATCCTTGTCTTTTTTATATTTTTTGCAGGAATACAGACGTTATGAAGAAGCTGCTTGGTGTTCTGCTCTTTTCATTTTCCATGATGATGGCTTTCGCGCAGGTGGCCCATGCAGCCCCTAACCCTGGTTATGTGACGCTGGCCGCGCCGCAGCCCGTGGATGTGCCGCGCGGCAAGGTCGAAGTCATCGAGTTCTTCTGGTATGGCTGCCCGCATTGCAATGCGTTCAACCCGTATCTGGAAGCCTGGCTGAAAAAGCAGGGCCCGGGGGTGGTGTTCAAGCGCGTGCCCGTGGCGTTCACGCCGAACCTCGTTCCCCACTCGAAGCTCTATCATGCGTTGCAGGAGCTGGGCGCAGCGCAGCGTTTGACGCCCATCGTGCTCAGTGAAATGCACCGCCGGGAAATTCAGGCGAACAGTGAAAATGTGATGGTGACGCCCGCGGACCAGGCCGCGTTCCTGGCCAGGCATGGCGTTGACTCGCGTAAATTCCTCGCCGCATACAACTCGTTTGCAACGCAAAACGCGATACAGCGCGACAACCAGCTCATCAGCAATTACCGCATTGATGGCGTGCCGACGCTGATCGTGCAGGGGAAATATAAAACCGGCCCAGGCATTGCGGACAGCCTGCCGGGCATTATCAACGCGCTCGATTTCCTGGTGTCGCAGGTGCGCGCGGGAAGGATGTAAGGGCTCAGGCCTGCTCGGCTTTCGCGCCGCGCGCCAGCAGCGCGCTGACGGCATCGCGCGGCGCGACATGGTCGAACAGCACGGAGCAGACGGCCTGCGTGATCGGCATGTCGATATGATGCCTGCGCGCAATGGACAGCACAGCCTGCGCGCAGCGCACGCCCTCCGCGACATGGCCCAGTGAGCCGAGAATATCGTCCAGGGAGCGCCCCTGCGCCAGTTGCAGGCCCACCGTGCGATTGCGCGACAGATCGCCCGTGGCGGTCAGAATCAGATCGCCCAGGCCCGTCAAGCCCATGAAGGTTTCCGCGCGGCCACCCAGCGCTGCGCCCATGCGCGACATTTCCGCCAGCCCCCGCGTGACGAGCGCCGCGCGCGCGTTCATGCCCAGCCCCAGACCATCGGCAATGCCTGTGGCGATCGCCAGCACATTCTTGATGGCGCCGCCCACTTCCACGCCCACCACGTCATCGCCGGTATAGATGCGCACGGCGTGATGATGAAACGCCATCAATGTGCGCGCGCGGCAGTCAGGCGACGCGCTGGCAATGGTCAGCGCAACGGGCAGGCCCGCGCCCACTTCGCGCGCGAAGCTTGGGCCGGACAGCACCCCGTAGCTGCGATGCGCAGGCAGCTCTTCGGCCACGACCTGATGGGGCAACAGCTGCGAACCGGCCTCGAACCCTTTGCACAGCCATAGAAAATGCGCAGGGGGAACCTGCGTGTTGCGCATCGCGCGCAACGTATCGCGCAGGCCCGCGATGGGCGTGGCGATCACAACGAGCGCGGCATCATCGCGCGCATGATCGAGCGCGGCGGTGAAGTCCGCCTCATAACGCAGCGCATCAGGCAAACGAACGCCCGCAAGATAGCGGGCGTTTTCGCGCGCAGCGCGCAGCGCCACAACGAGCTGCGCATCGCGCGCCCACAGCACCGTGTCATGCACGCGCGCCAGATGGCTGGCCAGCGCAGTCCCCCACGCGCCCGCGCCCAGCACGGTAACTTTCACGGTCGGCTCAACGTTTCGCGTCACCCGTGTTCGTTTCGTCCGCCTGCTGCGCCAGACGCTGCTCGTACAGCGCCTGGAAGTTGATCTCGATCAGATGGATCGGCGGGAAACCTGCGCGGGTAATCACATCAGCGATGTTCGCGCGCAGATACGGGAATACGATGGTCGGGCACGCAATGCCGGTGAGCGGCCCGAGCTGCTCTTCCGGGATATTGTGAATGTCGAAGATACCGGCCTGATGCGCTTCGATCAGGAACGCTACCTTGTCCTTGACCTTGGCCGTGACCGTGGTGCCCACGATGATCTCGAACACGCCATCGGCCAGGCGCTCAGTCTTCACATTGACTTCCACATCCACCGCAGGCGCTTCGCGTTCAAGGAAAATCGCAGGAGCGTTCGGCTGCTCGAGCGACATGTCTTTCAGATAGACGCGCTGGATGCTGAAAAACGGCTGGTTGCTGTCGAGTTCATTTTCTTGCGCGCTTACCGGGCTGTGTTGCGGATTTTTCTTTGCGTCGGCCATGGTCGTGGTTCCTGGTTAAGTGAGTGATGAAAGAGAACAGGGAACAGGAAAAGAGAAAGTCAGGGTGAGAAACAACAGTGTAAAGGCAAAAGGACTTCAGGCCTGCGCAAGCAGCGGCGCAAGCCCGCCTTCACGATCCAGCGCGGACAGTGCATCATATCCGCCAATATGCTGACCATTGATGAACACCTGCGGCACCGTGCGCTTCCCGGTGCGGGCGATCATCTCGTCGCGCCGGGCAGGCTCGCGGTCAATCAGCACCTTCTCGATGTGCGTGACGCCGCGCGCCCTCAGCAACTGCTCGGCCATCTGGCAATAGGGGCACACCTGCGTGCCGTACATCAGGACTTCGCTCATTTCTGCGCCCCCCCGGCCTTGCCATTGCCACCTTTTACCACGGGCATATTGGCCTGCTGCCAGGCGTTCATGCCGCCGGCCAGCACGCTGACCTCGGCAAAACCGGCGCCCTGCACGGATTTCTGCACCCTTGCCGCGAGTATGCCGCGCTGGCACACCAGCAGGATCGGCGTTTTCTTGTTCTTCACCAGCTGAGCGATCCTTGCGGGCAAATCGCCTTTGGCATCCACGCGGCGCGCAGCGGGCAGATGCCCCCGGGCAAACGCGTCGGCATCGCGCATGTCGATCACGGCGGCATTGCGCCGGTTGATCAGCTGCGTGGCTTCCGCCGCAGACAGACCGCGCACGCGGTTGCGCATCGGCCACAGCAGCATGGCGCCGGAAACGAGAAACACCGCGATCAGCGCGAGATTGGTGTAATGGGTAAAAAACGTCACGAAAAAACCACCAGGAAAGAAAGCCCGGAAACCGGAAACACAAAAATTCGTGCAGCATGCCACCGCGCTGCAACGCAGTCATTATAGAATAACCCGCTGCCGGTGGCTTACACTTTTACCTTTACTTTTACCTTTACCTTTACCGTTACTTTTACCTTCATGTACAAACTCGTTCTGATCCGCCACGGGGAATCCACGTGGAACCAGGAAAACCGTTTCACCGGCTGGGTGGATGTTGACCTGACCGAAGAAGGCAGCCGCCAGGCGCAGCAGGCCGGCCAGCTGCTCAGGGACTCGGGCTATACGTTCGATCTGGCGTACACCTCGGTGCTCAAGCGCGCCATCCGCACGCTGTGGCATGTGCTTGACCAGATGGATCTGATGTATCTGCCCGTGGTGAATTCGTGGCGCCTGAACGAGCGGCATTACGGTGCGCTGTCCGGCCTGAACAAGGCGGAAACCGCGGCGCAGTATGGCGATGACCAGGTGCTGATCTGGCGCCGCAGCTACGACACGCCGCCGCCCGCGCTTGACCCGTCCGACGAGCGCACGTCTTACCATGACCCGCGTTACGCGGGCGTGCCGCGCGAACAGCTGCCGCTGACCGAATGCCTGAAGGACACCGTGGCGCGCGTGTTGCCCGTATGGAACGATGCGATTGCGCCTGCCATCCGCTCGGGCCAGAAGGTGCTGATCGCCGCGCATGGCAACTCGATTCGCGCGCTTGTCAAATACCTGGACAATATCGCGGACGCCGATATCATCGGCCTGAACATTCCGAATGGCATCCCGCTGGTGTACGAGCTTGACGAGAACCTGAAACCCGTGAAGCATTATTATCTGGGCGACGCCCAGGCCGTTGCCAGGGCGCAGGCGGCTGTGGCCGGGCAAGGCAAGGCGGGCTGAGCGTGCGGCGGCATTTTCGGGTAATCACGCGCCCTGGGGAGTGCGGGTATACTTGTCGGCCTGCTTTTGTTCCGGGCTTTTCCTTTCCATTATCACCGACCCCATGCGAAACAAACTGAAAACCCTCGGGCTGGTCGCCGCCGGCTTTGCTGCAGGCGTTTGCGTGACCCTGCAAATTTCCGCGTCGGCAGGGCAGGATGCCCAGAGCGCCCCGAATGCCGCCACGCCGTTGCCGTTTGACGAGTTGCAGCTTTTTGCCGAAGTGTTCGGGCAGATCAAGCACGAATATGTGAAGCCGGTGAACGACAAGACGCTGCTGATTGCCGCTGTCAAGGGCATGGTGTCGAGCCTGGACCCGCATTCGCAGTATCTGGACAAGCGCGATTATGAAGATCTGACCGAACAGACCAAGGGCAGTTTCGCCGGCCTGGGGATCGAAATTACGGCGGAGGACGATGGCCTGATCAAGGTGATGTCGCCAATCGACGATACGCCTGCGTATCGCGCCGGCATCCGCTCGGGCGATTTGATTACGCGCATCGACAACAATTCCGTGCGCGGCATGACGCTGGACCAGGCCGTCAAGCGCATGCGCGGCAAGCCGGGCACGCAGGTGATCCTGACGATCTATCGCAAGACCGATGAGCGCACGTTCCCGGTGACGATCACGCGCGCGATCATCAAGGTGCAGAGCGTGAAGACGAAGATCATCGCGCCGGGCTACGCATGGGTGCGCATCACCAGCTTCCAGGAGCGCACGGTGCCTGACCTCACCGAAAAGCTCAAGGAAATCGCGCGCAAGGAGCCACACCTGAAGGGCGTCGTGCTCGATCTGCGCAACAATGGCGGCGGCCTGCTGCAAAGCGCCGTGGGCGTGGCGGGCGCGTTCCTGCCGCGCGACTCGGTGGTGGTGTCCACCAACGGGCAGATTCCGCAGTCAAAGCAGAAATACATCGTCACGTACAAGGATTACAGCCTGCCCTCCTTCAAGGAAGACCCGCTGCGCGGCGCGCCGGCGGAATTCAGGACGGTGCCGGTCGTGGTGCTGACCAATGCTTACACGGCCTCGGCCTCCGAGATCGTCTCCGGCGCATTGCAGGACACGCACCGCGCGATCATCATGGGCAAGACCACCTTCGGCAAAGGCTCGGTGCAAACCGTGCAGCCCATCACCGCGGATACCGCGCTGCGCCTGACCACCGCGTATTACTACACGCCTAGCGGGCGCTCGATCCAGAACAAGGGCATTCGCCCCGATATTCCGGTCGATCAGTATGCCGATGGCGACCCGGACGAGGCCCTGATTACGCGTGAAGTCGATTACTCGAACCACCTGGCGAACACCCAGGATCCGAACGAGAAGAAGGAAGCCGACAAGCGCGAACAGTTGCGCATGGAGCAGCTGCGCCAGCTCGAAGAGCAGAACGACAAAAAGACGCCCGAGCAGCGCCAGAAGGAACGCGAGCGCAAGCCCGTGGAATTCGGCTCGGCGGACGACTTCATGCTGCAACAGGCGCTCAACCAGTTGCAGGGCAAGCCGGTGATCAAATCGAAGTCTCCGATGGAGCGCCCGCAGCCCGCAGTGCCAGGCGCAGCTTCCGGCGTGCCCGCCGCGAAAGCGCCCGCCACGAAACCGGCGCATGTCAAGCCCGCGCCCAAAGCGAAATAACGTCCGGCTGCGGTGAACGACGATCAGCTGCTTCGCTATTCGCGCCATATTCTTGTTGATGAGCTGGGCATCGACGCGCAGCAGCGTTTTCTGGATGCCCATGCCATCGTGATCGGCGCAGGCGGGCTGGGCTCGCCTGCCGCGATGTATCTGGCGGCGTCGGGCGTGGGCGCATTGACGCTGGTCGATCACGACACGGTGGACCTGACGAACCTGCAACGCCAGATTCTGCACGGCACGGCGTCCATCGGTCGCCGCAAGGTGGACTCAGCGCACGACACACTGGCGCGCCTGAACCCGGATATCACCCTTCACCCGCTGGCCGAGCGCATCGACGAGGCCTGGCTCGATCGCCATGTGCCCGGCGCGGATGTGGTGCTCGACTGCACCGATAATTTTGCGACGCGCCATGCCATCAACCGCGCGTGCGTGAAATATCGCGTGCCGCTGGTGTCGGGCGCGGCCTTGCGTTTCGATGGGCAGATCAGCACCTTTGACCTGCGCGATGATGCGTCGCCATGCTATGCGTGCGTATTTCCCGAGGACGAACCGTTCGAGGAAACCGCATGCGCGACGATGGGCGTGTTTGCGCCGCTCGTTGGCATCATCGGCGCAATGCAGGCCGCCGAAGCGCTGCGCGTGATCGCCGGCATCGGCGAGCCCCTGGTGGGCCGCCTGCTGATGCTCGACGCGCTGCGCATGCAATGGCGCACGATGCGCATCGCGCGGCAGGAGGGGTGCGCGGTGTGCGGGCAGCGCATTGGTGAAAGCAGATAATCTTTCTGACGGCTCGGGGATCAACGACCTGCGTCAAAGTTTAACTTGTGCTGGCGATTATCAGGGTCCAGATCCAGCTCATAACTGCGAACAACCTTGATCCCGGCCTTTTGCGCATATCGGTAAATGTCCCTGTCGTCAGAGTAGATAGTTTCTGCGCGGCAGACCTGGGCAATCGCAACAATCTGCCGGTCAAACTTTACCTTTGCGCGAGTGTTTTCTTTCCCGGTTCCTTTGCTTCCATATTTTCTGATCGCCTCTGCACATTCGATGGCAGCGCGCGTATCAAAATTGTCAATGCGGAAAGGCGCCTGATTCAGCCGTGCGACGTATTCACTGACAGCCGATCCTGCGTGAACCAGCAATTCAGACAAGGCGGGCGATGGAATCACTACCTTTGAATGATCCTTTTGCAGCTCTCGAACAAGGTAGTCAACCCGCTCCCTGGCGTATTCCAGTGGTTGACCGGTTTGGGGATCCAGGGGTGGAGCAGAGTCTGGATGAATGGCCAGAAGCAGTACGCTTGTGTCGAAGACGACGACCGCCATTCCTTAATCTCCCCTTAGTTCATGCCAGGCCATCATGGGATCGGGCAAGTCCTTCCAGTCATCATCATTGACATCACGCAGGGCCGCTATCGCTTCAACAAGGCTGGTACTTTCCAGGGGTTCGCAGGCCTGGACCTGAAAATCCTCCAGCTCCCACTTTCCGTCCCCGCTGCGATACCACGTTCCCGTTCCACTGACGCGCACAGGACTGAAGAGCTTGTTTCCAAGTTCCCTTGCAAGTTCAATGCTACGGGTGGTGAGTTTATATTCTTTGCCGCCATGCCCGAGCAACCGGATATGTTTGGTGTCGTCCTTGCCTGCAACAGAAAACACCTCGCCTTCCAGTTGCCCTTGTTCCTTGACTGGGCCAATACGTTTGGGCATGTTGCAGCCTGGAAAATCGATGATTTGCGCACCGCCATGTCCAAGGGTGGCGTGCGCATTATCAACACGCAGCATGTCGTTCAGGTTTTTGAGCGGGCGTTGCATATCAGTGGGGGCATCCGGGCTATTTGCGACTGCGAGCCGTTTGCAGACAGTCGGCATTTCTTCCTGCTCAACCTCCACACAGAGTGCGGTACTGCCCTTTTCCACGCCCTTGAAATGGACGCGCGCCTTGCTACCCATCAGCAAGGCTAACTGCTGCATGTACTCCGCCAGACGATTCATGGGAATCGTGTCGGGCGAATACGCCGAGATGCGCAGCATGAAAAGTTTATCGTCCATGATTCCCCACTGCCTCAGGAGAAATTTTCCGTTTTCACTGCGCCCATTCTACCTTATCGACTTGCGTCGATCAGAGCCCGGTTGAAACGGTTCACGCCGCCGCAAGCGCCCTGAACGCGGCCTGCTGTTCGTCGGGCTCGTAGGCGGCCAGCACATCGGCGACGGGTTTTTCGAGCGTCTTGAGCTGCGCGCGCAGAATTTCCTGCTTCACGGAGAGCAGCTGGCTGGGGTGCATCGAGAACTCCTTTAACCCCATGCCGAGCAGCAGCCGGGTGAGCGTCGGGTCGCCCGCCATTTCGCCGCAGACCGCAACGGGCACGCTCATGCGCCGGGCCTCGCGCAGCGTGTGCGCGATCAGGTGCAGCACCGCCGGATGCAGCGGGTCGTACAGATCGGCGACGGCATTATCCGCGCGGTCGATGGCCAGCGTGTACTGGATCAGATCGTTCGTGCCGATCGACAGGAAATCGAAACGCTTCAGGAACATCGGCAACGCAATGGCCGCGGCGGGAATCTCGATCATCGCCCCAACCTGCACGTTCGGCGAATAGGCGATGCCCGCATCATCGAGCTGATGCCGGGCCTGCTGGATCAGGTCCAGCGTCTGGTCGATCTCGCGCGCATGCGCGAGCATCGGGATCAGGATTTTCACCGCGCCAAACGCGGACGCGCGCAGGATCGCGCGCAATTGCGTGAGGAACATCTGCGGCTCGGACAGGCTCCAGCGAATCGCGCGCAGGCCCAGCGCCGGATTCTCGGCGGTGACATGATCGTTGCCCGCCATCGCGCCTGGCGCGCCCAGCGGTTTGTCTGCGCCCACGTCGATCGTTCGGATCGTCACGGGCAACCCATGCATGGTTTCCACCGCGCGGCGATACGCATCGAACTGCTCATCCTCCTCGGGCAATTTGCTGCGGTTCATGAACAGGAATTCCGTGCGGAACAGCCCCACGCCGGTTGCGCCCGCATCCAGCGCAGCAGGCACATCCTCGGGCAATTCGATATTCGCGTGCAATTCGATCTTCGCGCCGCACAATGTTTGCGTGGGAGAAAATTTCAGGCGTTGCAATTTGCGCTTTTCGAGCGCGATCTCGCTTTGCCGGTACAGATATTCTTCCAGCACGATCGGCGCGGGATCGACGATCACAATGCCATGATCGCCATCGACAATAATCAGGTCGTCCTGCCGGATCAGGCTGCTGGCATGCTGCACGCCAACAGCTGCCGGAATGCCCAGGCTGCGCGCGACGATCGCGGAATGGGAGGTGCGTCCGCCCAGATCCGTCACGAAGCCGTGGAAGGTCTGCGTCTTGAATTGCAGCATGTCCGCGGGCGCGATGTCATGCGCAACCACGATCATTTCCGCGCCCGCGTCATGCAATGCGGGCGGCGACGCGCCCGCCAGCGCCTTGAGCACGCGCTCGACCACCTGCTCGATATCGGCGCGGCGTTCGCGCAGATATTCGTCCTCGATATTGTCGAAGTGGCGCGAGATCCGTTCGAGCTGCTCGGTCAGCGCCCATTCGGCGTTATAGCGGCGCGCGCGGATCAGCTCGATGGTTTTCTGCACGATCATCGCGTCGTTCAGAATCATCATATGCACGCCGATAAACGCGCTCATCTCGCCGGGCACATCTGCGGCCAGATTCTCACGCAGCGTTTTCAGCTCGTGATGCACCCGGCGCAGCGCGGCGCGCAGGCGCTCGACCTCGGCTTCGACCTGATCGGGTTCAACCAGATAGTGATCGACATCCAGCGCGGCAGGCGCAATCAGCCAGGCTCGCCCGATGGCGATGCCGCGCGAGACGGGAATTCCATGCAGCGTAAACGGCATTCGTCCTCCTGCAAAACAATGACCGGATTATAAATTCTGCGCCATAACCCTGTCGCTTGTGTGACGCGTATGTGATAGACTGCGCATCAGCAGTCACGATTGGGAAATGCGCTCTGGTCGCTAACAAGCATCTGGATGCACAAAATGGAAAGCCGGGTACATCCCGGCTTTCGCCTCGTTAGCCCCCACCAGAAGACAAAAGACAAAAGACGGAAGACGGAAAAAGGAAAAAGGACAGACCATGGCACTGAAATTCATCGTCGTTGGAGATACCACCACACACGGTGGCAAAGTCATCACGGGTTCAGACGTCCACACCATCAGCGGCAAGAAAATCGCCCGCCTGGACGACCTCGTGGACTGCCCGCAACATGGCATCAACAAGATCATCGAAGCCCACCCTACCCTGACCATCGACGGGCGGCGCGTTGCATTGCATGGCCACCACACCGAATGCGAATGCGCCCTGATCGGCAGCGTCACCGCCAGCGTGGGCGACTAGCCGCGCCGGCGCAGCAGCATCAGTTTCAGATACCGGTAATACGTGCCCTCGGCATTGGCCACGGCCAGCATGAAGCCCTCCGCGCCATCCAGAAAACCACGCTGGATGATCCACGTGCGAATGAACGCCCACAGCCCCTTGCCAATGGCTTTGCCCAGTGACGAGCGCTTGCCGCGCTCCTGCATCGTCAGCGCGCCCGACGTGGAATAGGCGTTGACTTTTTCCAGCGACTCTTCCAGCGCATTGATCGCAATGTGAATGATCGGCCCGTTCATCTGGCCCACGCTGCCCTTGATCTCCAGCCGCGTGTGCGTGCGCACATCGGTGAAGCGCGCGCAGCCCCGGCGGAACAGCCGCTCGATGCGGTCAGGCCACCAGCCGGAATGCTTCATGAAGCGGCCACAGAAACTGGAGCGGCGCGGCGTGGAAAACGCGGCGTGCGGCGAGCCTTGCTCCAGCAGTTGCACCAGTTCGCCGCGCAGCGCGTCGCTCACGCGCTCGTCGGCATCCAGGCACAGCACCCAGTCGCCCGTGGCCACATCCAGCGCGCGATTTTTCTGCGGGCCATCGCCGGGCCAGTCCGTTTCATAAACCGTGGCGCCCAGCTGGCGGCACAGTGCGGGCGTGCCGTCCGTGCTGCCCGAGTCGAACACGATGGTTTGCGCGGCCAGCCCGCGCACAGATTCGATGCAGTCCGCAATATCATGCGCTTCGTTCATCGCCACCACGATCACGGACAGGGTGGCGCGCCGCGCGGGCGATGGTGGCAGAGACTGATCGGACATAACGGACATAACAATAAACCGGTTCGGTTCGTTTGAAGTTTGAAGGCAGGCTATTTTAGAGGATCGAGGATCGTTGCGCCCGCGGCGCTGTGCTAGCATGGCGCGCGCTGCCCGCATCAACCACCGCCACCCTTGCCTGCCGTGAACCAGGACTTTCTGATCTCCGTTGTCGTTTCAACCTATAACCGCCCGGACGCGCTGCGCGCCACCCTGAACGGCTGCGCTGCGCAGACGGACCGCCGCTTCGAGATCATCGTCGCTGACGATGGCTCGACGCACAGCACGCGCACCGCCATTGAACACGCCGCACAACAGCTGCCCGTGCCGCTGGAACATGTGTGGCACCCCGACGATGGTTTTCGCCTGGCCGCCATCCGCAACCGGGGAATTGCGCGCGCGCGCGGCGCTTATCTGATTTTTCTCGATGGCGACTGCGTGCCGCAGGCCGATTTCATCGCGCGCCATCGCGCGCTGGCGGCCACGGGCGCGTTCGTCACTGGCAGCCGGATCCTGCTGGGCAGTGCGCTCACGGCTGCCGCGCTCGATGGGCGCGTGGATCTGGCTGGCCGCAACCCGCTGTTCTGGCTGCGCGCGCGCCTGCGCGGCGACGCGAACAAGATTTTGCCGCTGTTCGTGAAACTGCCTGCCGGCCTGGCGGCGCGGCGCGTGGACGGGTTTCGCTGGCGCGGCATCAAGGGCTGCAATTTCGCGGTATGGGCCGATGATCTGCTGAAAGTCAACGGCTTTGACGAAAGTTTCACGGGCTGGGGGCATGAGGATGCGGACCTGGCCGCGCGCCTTCACAACGCGAGCATTATGCGCAGGAATGGGTTCATGGCCACCGAGGTGCTGCACCTGTGGCACCGCGAGCAGCCCAGAGAAAGGGAGAGCGTCAACCGCGACCGGGTGCGCCAGCGGCTTGCCGACCATTGCATTGCGGCGCAAACGGGGCTGGCGCAGTTGCGCGATCCCTCGTAGGGCCGGTTTTCATCCGGGCGCGCTTAACGCCTTTTGCACGGCGGCGTTCAGTTCCGTCATTGAGGGTTCGCCCACATAACGCTTCACGATCCGGCCTGCGCGGTCAATCAGGAAGGTGGTGGGCGTGAGTTGCACCTGGCCAAAGCGCTGGGCCGCAGAGCCATCGTCCAGCGCAACCATGAAGGGCAGATGGCGCGTTTGCGCATAGTGGCGCACATAGCCAGGGTCGTCATAAGGCATGGCCACCGCGATGATCTCCAGCCCCTGCCCGTGCAGGCGCTGCCAGGCGCTCACCAGTTGCGGCATTTCCTGCATGCAGGTGGCGCAGCTGGTTGCCCAGAAATGCACGAGCAGGACTTTGCCCTTCATGTCCGCCGTGGAAATTTTCTGGCCGGAAAGCAGCGTAAAGGTGGCATCCGGCGCGCGCGGCGCGCGGCAGAACGCCAGCCAGCCGCTGGCAAGCAGCGCTGCCGCCACGCACACAGGCGCCAGGAAACGCAGCGCTTTCAACATGGATTTCTCGCTGGCCGCATGGGGGCTTTTTTCAGGCGGGTTCAAGTATCCGCATTTCGATGTGCAGCCCGGCGGCTGTGGCCATGTTCAGCAACGCATCCATGCTGAACAGGTTGATCTTGCCGCGCATCAGGTCAGAGACGCGCGGCTGCGTGACGCCCAGGAGTTTTGCTGCCTGCCCCTGGCTCATTGCGGTGCGGGCGAGATGGTTTCGCAGCGCAGTCATCAACGCGGAACGCAGCTTCATGTTTTCCGCTTCTTCCGGGCTGTCCTCGATGGCATCCCAGACACTGGCAAACTTCTGGCGGCTCATTGGCTTTGCTCCTTCAACAAATCGTGGTAACGCCTGGTGGCCAGTTCCAGGTCGGGCGGGCTGGTCTTCTCTGTCTTTTTCTGAAAACAGTGAAGCACATACACGGCATCCTCGAACCTTGCAACGTAGAGAACACGGAATGCTCCTGCTGCATCCCGAATCCTGATTTCTTTTACGCCCCGGCCCACGATATTCATGGGCTTCCAGTCATCCGGCTCCTGACCGTTCTGTACCCGATCGATCTGGTAGCCTGCCTCGCGCCTGGCCGAAAGCGGAAAGGCGCGAAGATCATCAAGGGAACAGCCTCTGAACTCGACGGGTCTGGAATGGCTTATTCCGTATTATATAAAATTTTGTATGCATGCTGCCTGTTACGCGAACTTCCACGCCGCTTTGTTTTTTGCACTGGCAGCAGGCTGGTGAGTTTGCCGTACAGGTCAAACAGGAACGCCACGCGTGCGACGTCGCTCTTGTCGCCCTTGTATCCATACGCTGCATCGACGGCACGATCATTGTCCTGATGTGCGTGGCGCAATTCCGCTGGCATGGTCAGCGGGTCGTACAGGTCGGCGAGCGTGGACTGCGGTTGCGCGGCGCGCGCATCGAGGATGGCCTGCGCGGTTTTTTCAATGGCGGCGCGGTGTTTGTCGTTTGGCTCGGGCCACAGGAAGTTGTTATAGACGATGGACGCGGAATAGCGGTAGTCGCTTTTCAGCCGCCCGCATACTGACCGCAGCCATGCGTTATGCATCGTGCTGTTCAGAACGGCGAAGTGATATGGCGTGGCGTTGGGAATGGTTAGCGCGGAGTCACTGGCAATGACTGTTGCCGGAAGAAAACCCACCGGCACAAACTCACGGCGTTCTGATGATACGCGTGGCACGAACAAGTAGGGCGTCTCCGGGAAAAACTCCACATGAAAGCGCGTGGGCGTTTGCGCCAGCTTTTGCGTGGGCGCGCTGCGGCTTGCAAGCCGGTAACGCTGCACTGCGTCGATGCGTTTCATGCACTCGGGCAATGCGCGAAGCTCATGCGCCTTTGCATCGCCCAGCCATAGGCACCACCGGCTGATGCCATTGATGAATTCTTCCGCGCCCATCCATCGCTGGAAGAATCGCGCCGCTTTGGGTTCGCGCTGGATAAAAGCTGCTTTCTGTTCATCCGTGAACAGATAATTTCCATCGTCGATGGGCTTGTTCCCGATACCCATTTCTGGCACGGCGCAAACTGGCGCGCGACGGTTTGCCAGCACAATGTCCGGCGCGTCCACCAGATACGGATTGATGCGCGTCGCATTGATCGTCGTGCCTTCATCGGCCTGGATGTTTTCGCTGTAATCGAAAATCGTGCAATGTTCTGGCGTGCGGAAACCGAAGCCAACAATCACGCAATGCACCGCCGCATTACCCTTGCCTTCATTGCTCCACTGGAACGTGCGATGCGCGAAGCGGATTTTCACACCATGTTGCAGCAGGTGTGGCCACAGCGCGGCCACCTGTTCGCCCTGCGTGATGGAATTTGTCGAAACGAACGCCACGTCAATGGATGGATTGGCCGTGATGTACGCCAGCGCCTTCACGTACCACGCGGCCACATAGTCCAGCAATCCACCGTTCTTGATGTCCGAAAAGATCGCATGGGCTTCCTCGCGCTGCGCATCGTTCATCAATTTCGCGCCGACGAACGGCGGATTACTCATCACATAGCTGCACCGCGCAGGCGGCAGAATATCTGCCCATTGCGTGCGCAAAGCATTCGCACAATGAATCTTCGGCGAATCCACCAGCGGCACCGTCGGGCGCGTCGTACCAAAACGCTGCGCCGTTTCCAGGTTCATCTGGTGATCCGTGATCCACAATGCCACACGCGCAATATGCACCGCCGCCTGGTCAATCTCGATGCCGTGAAACTGGTCAACGCGCACCCGGCACAACGTCGAAACATCCAGCAACCCCGGCCCCTGCCGGAATGACTTGTGCAGCGCCGCAATCACATCATTTTCCAGCCGCCGCAGTTCCCGATACGCAATCACCAGAAAGTTGCCGCAGCCACACGCCGGATCGAAAAAGTTCAGCGTCGGCAGTTTGTCGTAAAGCGCCTGCAACCTCTTGCCGCTTCTTTTCGCCGATGAAAACTCTGCACGCAGATCATCCATGAACAGCGGATTAATCACGCGCAGGATGTTGCGCTCCGACGTGTAGTGCGCGCCAAGCTCCCGACGCGTGGCCTGCCGCGCTTCATCAGGATGATGCGCTTCGAGCACGCCCTGAAACATTGCGCCAAAGATCGCCGGAGAAATACCGCTCCAGTCCAGCGCCGAGCATTCCAGCAGAAGCGCGCGCATGGATAAATCGAAGGCCGGAATGCGTGTGCGCTCCGCAAACAGGTTGCCGTTCACGTAGGCAAAAGCAGCCAGCGCTTCGTCCAGGCTGGACTGACGTTCTCGCTCAGGCGTGTTCAGTACATCAAAAAGTTCCGACAGCAACGCGCCCGTATCGCGCCCATCCTCGCGCGTGGCCAGCAGTTGCTGGTGGAACATGCCGTCTTCGCCAAAGATTCCTGTGTCGTCCGCGAAGAAACAGAACAGCAGCCGCGTGAGGAAGACTTCCAGATCGCGCCCGCGAAAGTTCGCGCGCAGAAGCGCCTCGTGCAGCTTCGACACCGCATAGGCCGCCTGCCGGTCAACGGGCGATTCCTCGGTAATTTCCGGCGCGTCGGGCTTGACCAGAAAGCCGAACCACTGCGCACGCCTGGGCAAATCGGCCAGCGTGCACTCGGACTGCTTGCCGGTTCTCAGGTCATACAGCCGGAAGTGCGCAAAGTCACACGTGATGATGTAGCGCGGGCGCTGCGCCTCGGGAAGCGCCAGACAGTAATCGGCAGCCTGGTCAAAGGCTGCGTCCAGGTTTTTGCCCCGGCTCTTGTGCTCAACTACCAGCAGCCCGGGGATGAAACTGTCGATAAAGCCACGACGGCCGCCGAGCATATCCACGCGCTTTTCGTAAAGCGTGGCCGACTCCGCGCGAATGCCGTAGCACTCGTAGAAACGCAGCCAAAACGCCTTTGCGTCAGCATTCTCGTGACTGGCGTCCTTCCATTGCTGCGCAAAGGCAGACAAACGTTTGCGGATTTCGTTGATCGACAGGGCGGGCATCATGCAGCGCAGCATATAAACAGGGTGCTGCGATTTTACCGCTGGCCAGGCGCCTGCACGCGCGATTTCCACTGGCCGCCCTTGCCGCGCCAGTAACGCCACGCCGAGGCGAAGGTCGCGCCGACATAAAACAGCGCAATCAGCGGCAACGCAGGCGCCCAGCACAGCGAACGGCGATAGTAGCGCAGCATCGGCGCGTAGACCGCGCTCATTGCCGCCCAGGCGAGCCACGCGGGCCAGTTCATTGAGTGGCCAATCACAAGGGAAAGGAGCGCCGCGACAGGCGGCAGCAGATAGATGATCGCCATGCCCACAAGCGTGCCCGCAAGCAGCCAGGCCGAATAATGCAGTTGCGTGAATGCCGTGCGCGCGATCATGTTCCAGATGTCGCGCCAGCTATCGTAAGGCCGCAATGACACGCTGTGCGCCGCCACATCCAGCCGGATGGCATGCGGGCCGCCGCTGCGATGCTTGATGCGCGCGGCCAGGCTGCAATCGTCGATCAGTTCCGCGCGAATCGATTCGATGCCGCCCGCCTGTTCCAGCGCCGCGCGGCGCACCAGCATGCAGCCGCCTGCCGCTGCCGCAGTGCGACGACGCGAATCGTTGACCCACGCGAACGGGTAGAGCTTCGCAAAGAAAAACACGAACGCGGGAATCAGCGCCTTTTCCCAGAACGAATCGCAGCGCAGCCGCACCATCAGCGACACCAGATCGCGGCCCTCGGACCGCGCACGTGTGACGAGCTGCGCGAGCGCGTTGGCTGGGTGGCCAATGTCCGCGTCGGTCAGCCAGAACCAGTCCGCGGCCAGGTTCAGCGCGCGCGCGGCTTCAATGCCTTGCGACTGCGCCCACACCTTGCCCGACCAGCCCGCGGGCAGCGGCCTGGCGGCAATCACGCTCAGGCGGTCCGCGCGCTGTGCGCGTTGCGCTGCGGCGCGCGCCACATCCGCCGTGCCATCGGCGCTGTGATCGTCCACCACGATCACGTGAAACGGGCCAGCGTAATCCTGCATCAGCAGGGAACTGACCGCCTGGCCAATCGCATCGGCCTCATCGCGCGCGGGCACGATGGCCACCACGCCAGGCCAGCCTTCCGGCGGCGTGAGGGCAAGCGGCGGCGCGGGCCGCACGCGCCAGAACCCTCCGCGCGCAAACAGCAGCACAACCCAGATCACCAGCGACAGACACGACAGCGCAAAAAGAATCATCAACAGCATCGACAGCATCAACAGCATCAACAACCAGTCCGTAAAAAATCCGTGAAGCCGCATAGTGTAAGGCTTCCCCAGGCATTGCGCGCCGCCGCCCAGCGCAGCCCCCTGCCAATCGCGCTAAAATACGGGCTTTCGTGGCCCCGATGCGTCGGGGCTATTTTGCAGCCAGCGTCAAGGTTAAACCGGAGCCGTTTCATCCATGCGAGTCATTCTTGCCCAGCCCCGTGGATTCTGCGCGGGAGTCGTGCGCGCTATCGAGATCGTCGATCGCGCGCTGCAAAAGCACGGCGCGCCGGTATATGTGCGCCATGAAATCGTGCATAACCGCCACGTGGTGCAGAACCTGCACCACAAGGGCGCGCGTTTCGTGGAAGAGCTCGACGAGGTGCCGCATGGCGCGGTGGTGATTTTCAGCGCGCATGGCGTGGCCAAGAACGTCGAAAGCATGGCGGACCATCTCGGGCTGGATGTGCTGGACGCCACCTGCCCGCTGGTGAAGAAGGTGCATGTGCAGGGCCGCCAGTATGTTGCATCGGGGCGTACATTGATCCTGATCGGCCACGCAGGGCACCCCGAGGTGGAAGGCACGATCGGGCAGATTCCGGGCAAGGTGCTGATCGTGCAGAACGAGGCCGAGGTGGCAAAGCTCGATCTGCCGCTCGATACGCCGCTGGCCTATGTCACGCAGACCACGTTGTCGGTGGACGATACGCGCGGCATCATCAACGCGCTGCTGGCGCGTTTCACCGATATCGTGGGGCCGGACACGCGCGATATCTGCTATGCCACGCAGAACCGCCAGACTGCTGTGCGCAGTTTGTCCACGCAGGTGGATATCCTGCTGGTGGTGGGCGCGACGAACAGCTCGAACTCGAACCGCCTGCGTGAAATCGGCAGCGATTCGGGTGTGCCCAGTTATCTGGTGGCCGATGGCTCCGAGGTGAAACCGGAATGGTTTGTGAACGCGCACACCGTGGGCATCACGGCGGGCGCATCGGCGCCTGAGGAAATGGTGGAGAACGTGATCGACGCGCTGCGCGCGTTCGGCCCGGTCGAAGTGTCGACCATGGAAGGTCACGAAGAGAAAACCGGATTCAAGTTGCCCGCAAAGCTGCGCTGAAAAATTTACGAAAGAAAGATTTACGAAAGAAGGAACATCATGCCGATTCCATTACTGCAAAAAGTCCGCGTTGGGGCTTATATCGCGCGCCAGCACTTCAGCGGCAACAAGCGTTATCCGCTTGCGCTGATGCTTGAGCCGCTGTTTCGCTGCAACCTGTCCTGCAATGGCTGCGGCAAGATCGATTATCCCGACGAGATCCTGAACCAGCGCCTGTCGCTCGAAGAATGCCTGGAAGCGGTGGATGAATGCGGCGCGCCGGTGGTGTCGATCGCGGGTGGCGAGCCGCTGTTGCACCGGCAGATGCCGCAGATCGTGCGCGAGATCATGAAGCGCAAGAAATTCGTGTATCTGTGCACGAACGCGCTGCTGATGGAAAAGCGCATGGATGACTACACGCCCAGCCCGTATTTCGTCTGGTCAGTGCATCTGGATGGCGACCGTCAAACGCACGATCGTTCCGTGTCGCTCGAAGGCACTTACGACAAGGCCGTCGCCGCGATCCGGGAAGCCAAGCGCCGCGGCTTTCGCGTGAACATCAACTGCACGTTGTTCAACAATGCCGAGCCGCAGCGCACCGCCGCGTTTTTCGACTCGCTCGGGCCGATGGGCGTGGATGGCATTACCGTGTCGCCTGGCTATGCCTACGAGCGTGCGCATGACCAGCAGCATTTCCTGAACCGCGATCGCACCAAAACGCTGTTCCGCGAAATTTTCAAACGCGGTAATCGCGGCAGAAACTGGTCGTTCAGCCAGTCCAGCCTGTTCCTCGATTTTCTCGCGGGCAACCAGTGTTACGAATGCACGCCGTGGGGCAATCCGGCGCGTACGGTGTTTGGCTGGCAGAAGCCGTGCTATCTGCTGGGCGAAGGTTATGTGAAGACCTTCAAAGAGTTGATGGAAACAACCGACTGGGACAAATACGGCACGGGCCATTACGAGAAATGCGCGGACTGCATGGTGCACAGCGGCTTCGAGGCCACAGCGGTGATGGATACCTGCGCACATCCGCTGAAGGCCTGGAAGGTCAGCCGCCACGGCCCGCGCGTGGATGGCCCGTTCGTGAAAGACATTGCGCTCGATCATCAACGCCCGGCGGAATACGTGTTCTCACGCCATGTGGAGCAGATGCTGGAGGAAATCCGGCAGGCGGAACAGGCGAAGAAAACAGCTTCCTGATTCTGCTGGCGGCAATCCAAATGGAAAGAATCTGCCCAGTTCGCCAGCGACGCTGGTGTCTGGCGGGTGTGATTGCTGTGTGCGTGGTCGTGACTGGCGGGAGGGGCTTGGGTATGGCCTGAGAACGCTGCCTTTCGGCCATCATATGATAACGGACATGGAGCGCATGAATAACGCCATCATGGGTGCATGGCGTTCAAAAGCCAACGCCGTGCATGTCCAGCAATCCTTCCCTGCGATTTCAACCCAGGGAATGAGTAAGCATCAGTTGGCTTTGCTGAAGGTGCTGAAAGCCGAATATGCAGCGCAACCAGCAGGGACTGCGTTTTCCCAGGGCGTGAGCGAAGCCTGGTGCGCTGATTTCGTCAGCTGGGTGTACCGCCAGGCTGGTTTGCCTTTCAATAACCTGAATTCAGGCAGCTGGCGAATTCCTGGCGTGGCAACGCTGGAACAGTATTTTCGTGATGCAGGAATGTTCCATGCGGCGGGCAGTGGTTACACCCCTCAATTCGGCGATATCGTCATCTATGACGCGAATGCCTCGAAAATCCCAACATCGTGTTGTCTATGCAGGATGGACAGCTAACCACCATTGGCGGCAACCAGGGCGGTATTACCGTCACCACCTATGCATTGAATGATCCCAGTCCAGGTATCCGCGGTTTCAGCCACCGGATGCAAGGCCGTTTAGTTGCGAAAACGCAACGTTGAATGACGGGGCGGGCGCCAGCCTCTACACTTCGCCTGCGGGGGCGGGCCGGGCGATGAACGTTCATGCTTTTGGCCATGCCCCGATCATCCCATCATCTTTTTGCCTACATAGATCGTTCCATGAAACTCCCATCCACAAAAAAAATCCTGACAACCACCGCCGTATCAACCGCCGTCACCCTGCTCGCCAGCTTTTCCGGTGCAGCCAGCGCGCAGAGCAGCGTCACGCTGTATGGCACGCTCGATACCGCGGTGGCCTGGGCCAGCAACACGCAGGGGCATAGCACGTTCATGACGTCTGCCGGTAACCTGTCACCCAACCTGTGGGGCCTGAAAGGCTCGGAAGAACTTGGCAACGGGCTGAAGGCCATCTTTGATATTGAAAGCGGGTTTAATATCGACAATGGCCACGCCAACCAGGGTGGCCGGATGTTTGGCCGCCAGGCTTTTGTCGGGCTGACCTCCGCTACAACGGGCACGTTCACGTTAGGCCGCCAGTATGACCCGCTGATTGACCTGCTCCAGCCACTGACCGCTGATGAAACCTTTGGTTCGATCTTCGCCACGCCTGGCGATATCGACAACTACGACAACAGCTATCGCACCAGCAACTCGGTGAAGTTCACCACGCCGAACTACGCGGGCCTGCAAATCAGCGCGATGTACGGCTTTGGCGGCCAGGCGGGTAGCATGGGCCGCGGGCAGACTTACGCGGCGGCGGCGGTTTATAACCACGGGCCGTTTGGCATTGGCGCAGGGTATTTCCGCGCAAACAATGGCGATTCCCCGTCGTTCGATGGCCTGACCAGCGTTGCGGGAGCGGCGTCGGGCTGGGGCTGCGGCGTGAATTGCGATTCGGCGGCCATCTCTGGCACCTACAGTACTGCGTCGTCGATCCAGATTATCCGCGCTGCGGCGGACTACACCGTCGGGCCGGTCACGGCAGGCCTGTCGTACAGCAACGTGCAGTATCGCAACTATCAGACGTTCGATGCATCAACCGGTGCGAACCGCACAAGCTTCAACACGGGCCAGGTGTACGTGAACTACAAGGTCACGCCCGCTGCGGTGGTGGGTATTGGTTATAACTACACGAAAGGCTCGGGCAACGATGTGTCAGTGGCCTATAACCAGTTCAGCCTGGGCGCGATCTACTCACTGTCCAAACGCACGGATCTGTATGCGCTGGGCGGCTACCAGCATGCATCGGGCAAGACCTATATGAACGGCATTGCGTCAGACGCGTTCGCTTCAATGGCGGACTTCGGCTACGATTCCGACAGCTCGAAGCAGGGCATGGTGATGCTGGGTATCCGTCACCGCTTCTAACCGGCCTTTAGCTTTTACTGCATGGGCTGAACCCTGCCGGTGCGCAGGCACCACCACGCCACCGCCGCAGAGACCAGCCCGGATGCCGCGCCCACGGCCAGCGCCCAGCGCGGGCCAGGATGGTCGGCTACCCAGCCGACCAGCGGCGCGCCCAGCGGCGTGCAACCCTGCACCACGGCCATGCGCAGCGCCATCACGCGCCCGCGCATGGCCGGTTCCGTATGGATCTGCATCAGGCTGTTGCTGGTGTTGGTGAAGGTCAGCGCCGCGATGCCGATGAACGCCAGCGCCAGCGCAAAAAAAGCGTAATCCGGCGCAATCGCCGCCAGTGTGCAGCCCAGCGCGAACATCGCCGAACCCTGCATCAGTTTGCGAAAACACGGATGGCGCGCCGCCGCCAGCAACGCGCCCACAATGGTGCCCACCGCCATTGCCGAGGACAGCAGACCATAACCGCGTGCATCCGTATGGAACACCCGCACCGCCATGGTCGAAACAAAGATCGGGAAATTCATCCCGAAGGTGCACAGAAAAAACAGCATCACCAGGTTGGCCACCAGATCCGGGCGGCGCAAGGTATAACGCACGCCCTGGATCAGGCTGCCCTTGACGCGGCGCGCCCGCGCACTGGGCCGCAGCTCTTTTTTGCGCAGCAGCACCAGCGACACCAGCACCGCGCCGAACGACAGGCCATTGGCAATGAACGACCAGCCCGTGCCGATCGACGCAATCACCAGCCCCGACACCGCCGGGCCGATCATGCGCCCTGCGTTGAACGACGTGGAGTTCAGCGCCACGGCATTGGGTAGATCCTCGAGCCCCACCAGCTCGCTGACGAACGTCTGGCGCACCGGCGCATCGAACGCGGTGGCGCAGCCCTGCAACATGGCCAGCACATACACATGCCAGAGCTGCGCCGCGCCCGCCAGGGTCAGCGCGCCCAGCGTCAAGGCCAGCAATCCCAGCGCGGCCTGCGTGGCCATCAGCATCCGGCGCTGGTTGTAATGATCGGCGGCAAAACCCGTCCACGGAAGTAACAGCAAGGCCGGGCCGAACTGCAACGACATCGTGATGCCGACCGCCGTTGCGTTATGGTGTGTGAGCTGCGTCAGAACCAGCCAGTCCTGCGCGGTGCGCTGCATCCATGTGCCCGTGTTGGAGACCAGCGCGCCCGCTGCCCAGGCGCGGTAATTGAAATGCCGCAGCGAGCGGAAAGTGTTCCCTGCGGGCACGCGGGGGCCTGGCATCAGGCGCCCAGCAAGTTGATGATGTCCTGCGTGCTGCCGGTTTCGCCCAGGCGCGGGAAAATCAGCCGGATGCTGCGATCATGCGCATCGGGACTTAGATCAGCCATCGCGTCGATTGCCAGCGTGACGTTGAAGCCCAGCTCATAGGCCTGCCGCGCGGTGGATTCCACACCAATGCTGGTGGCCACGCCCGTGACCACCACCTGTGTGACGCCCAGCGCCCTGAGCCGCTGTTCCAGCCCGGTGCGCACGAACGCGCCCCAGGTGTATTTGGTCACACGGATATCGCCTGGCTGCGCGTTCAGTTCCGGCAGCAGTTCGTCCCATCCGGCAGGCGGTGTGCCGCCCACGGGCAGTTCGTTGCGCCCCGGCGCCATGCCCGACACATTGACCAGCGCCACAGGCAGATGGCGCGCGCGAAACGCCGCGAGCAACGCCTGGTTGCGTTCGAGCAATTGCGCGAACGGTCGTTCAGGCACATAACTGGCAATGCCTTTTTGCAGATCGACAACGATCAGCGCGGTGTGAGGATCCAGGGTGGTAACAGGCATGACGAATAACTCCCGACAGAATATGACCCGCTCAGACGCTGCGGCCAGCGCGTTCCTCCGGCAGCCCCAGCATATAACCGGATCCGCGCACCGTCTGGATCATGGGAACAGCGCCAGGCGGATCGATCTTGCGGCGCAGGCGGCCCACATGCACATCGATCAGATTGGTGCCTGGATCGAAGTGATAACCCCATACCGCCTCGAACAGCATGGTGCGCGTAATGATCCTGCCCGCATGGCGCATCATGAATTCGAGCACCTTGAACTCGGTGGGCAGCAGGGGGATTTCATGGCTGCCGCGCGTGACCTTGCGCGCAATCAGGTCGATCTTCAGATCGCCCACGCACAGCGCCGTCTCACGTGCAGCGCCCGTATTCTGGCGACGACGCAGCAATACTTCAACGCGCGCGGCCAGCTCGCTGGCATCGAACGGCTTGGCCAGATAATCATCGCCGCCAGCGCGCAGCCCGCGGATGCGCTCGTCCACATCGCCCAACGCGCTGAGCATCAGGATGGGCGTCTGGTTGCCCACCGTGCGCAGCGCGGTGACGATGGACAGGCCATCCACGCCAGGCAGCATGCGGTCCAGCGTAATCACGTCATACTGGTTGCCCAGCGCCTGCGCCAGGCCGTCCTGACCATGGTTGACCCAGGTCACCTGAAAGCCGCACGCGGTCAGCGCGCTAATGATTTCGTTGGCAATGCTGGCATCGTCTTCAATGGTCAGCACACGGATGGCATTCATGAGGGTGAGGTGTCCACAGGCAAGGCCTAACCCCTCAATTATCGCCGTTATCTGGCCCGGATGTGGCAGGCATCCGCAAACAGTAGCCGTGGCGGCTGAGCGTCTGTATCACCGGGGGCGCATGGCTGGCGCCGAGCTTGCGGCGCAGGCGCAGGATCAGCAGGTTCAGGCTGCCGGGTTCCGCGTCATCTTTTTCGGGCCACACATAACGGGTTAAACGTTCGCGCGAAACCGGCAGGCCCTGTGCGCGCAGCAGGCAGTCCAGCAGCAGATATTCGCGGCGCGTGAGCGCGATGGCGTGCGCGCCATTCGTGAATCTGAATTCGCGCGTGGCAGGGTCAAGCTGCGCCCATGCGCAGGGCGGGGCGGGCGAGGTATCCGTGCGCTCGAGGATGCGCAGGCGCTCGCTGATCTCGACGATGGAATACGGCTGCACGAAGCAGGCATCCGCGCCAGCGCGCAGAAAGCGCGCGCACTCTGCCGGGCTGGCGTGCGCAAACAGCATCACAAGCACAATATCAGGCGCCTGGGCGCGCAGCGCCTTCACCGTGGCCAGCAGTTCGTCGAACGTTTCCCGGCGGGCGGCGCAGGCCACGATCGCATCGAAGGGTTCCTGTTCGAGCAGATAACCCGCATGGCGCAGCGCGTCCGTGGTCTCGACGCTGTTCAGGCTTTCGGTCAGCGCGCGCGCCAGATAAAGACGCTGTGCGTCGCAGGCGGCATCCAGCAGTATCCTCATGGAAAAACACTCACCCCTCACGAACCGTGCGGCCAGCAGTCCAGCGTAATCACTGCGCCATTTGCGCCCGGGCCGGCATCATCGACATGCAGCGCGAACCCGTGCAGCCGCGCCACAGCGGCGACCAGCCCCAGGCCCAGCCCGACATTCAGCCCTTGCCCCGTGTTGCGCACGCTGGCGGTGTGACCGCCGCGATAAAAGCGCGTGAAAACCGCCGAGCGCTCCGCCAGCGGAATGCCTGGCCCCGTATCCGATATGACGAACTGCGCGCCCGCATCGGTGCGGCGCAGCGCGATGCCGACATGGCCGCCATCAGGCGTGAACTTGATTGCGTTATCGAGCAGGTTCATCAGCGCCTCGAACAGCAATTCGCGGTCGGCCAGCACGGGATCGACTGCTTCGATGTTGGTGGTCAGCGTAATGTGTCGCTCTTCGGCCAGCGGCGCGTAAAGCATTTCCAGCTCCCCGGCCAGCGTGGACAATGCCACGGGCGCGAACGTGCGGCGGCGTTTCAGCGAGTCTATCTCGGAGATGCGCAGCAGCGCGGCGAAGCGCTCCAGCACGGTATCCACGTCCTGGATGGCCAGGGCAAGCACCGGGCTAACGTGAGCGTCTTTCGCGCTGGCAGCGGACAGCGCCGCCAGGCGCGTTTTCAGGTGAAGCAGCGGTGTGCGCAGATCGTGCGCGATCACATCGCAGGCGCCCTTGACTTCGATCATCAACCGCCGGATTTCATCGAGCATCTGGTTGACCAGCTTGCACAGCATGTCGATTTCATCGTTGCGCTCCCGGGGCAGGCGCAGGTCCAGATTGCCGCTGGCGATGCCCATCATGATGCTGTGGATGCGATTGACGCGGCGTATCTGCCGCAGGCCGAACAGGAGACTGACGGCCAGGCCGCCGCAAAAGCAGATCAGGCCGCTGGCCAGCAGCATGCGCAGCAAGCCCGCGCGAATGCGCTGTTCATCATCGAGCGAGCGGGCCACGACCAGCCGCGAACCATCGGCGCGATCTTCGCCAGCCACCCGCATGGGCCGGCGGGTGACGCCTGCGCCCGTTCGGATATCGATGGGCAATGTGCGATCAACAAGACTGTTGCGGGACTGGCCAGGCTGCGCGAACTCCAGCCCGGTGGGCAGCGTGGGGATATTGCCCGCAAGCGCATGGCCATCGGCGGCGAACAGCCCGTAATAACTGTTCTGGCGCATCTGGTGATGAATCCGCAGATTGATCACCTGCGGCAGCGCAGCATTCGGGTAGCCATCGAAATAGCGCAGTTGCCAGCGCAGGTCGCTGCTGGTTTCGCGCTGCATGACGGTCGTCACGGAGCGCTCAACCATGCCCAGCAGCGCGGCGAACGTGATGAAAAAGATCAGGCCATACACCACGAACTGCCGGAACGCCATGGTGTGGAACAGGAAACGTTTACGGCGCAGAAAAAGGGGATAGCGCGTTGCGCCATGTTCTGGAGGCAGGCTGGACAGGGGGGGATTCATGGGCTATGGGGAAGATGGGTACCCGTCGGCCGGATTGTATCGCTGGTTGTATTGCCTGTCGTGCCGTTTGTGCTCACACCGGAGACGGAATCCCATCCGCCGCCCAGCGCGGCAATCAGCGCGATGGATGTTTGCAGCCGCCGCGTCTGTAATTTCACGCTGGCGATTTCCGCTTCGAGCGCGGCGATCTGCGCCACCGTCACGTTCAGGTAATTGTCGATGCCGCCGGTGTAAAGCGTCAGCGCCATATCCTGTACGCGTTGCGCTGCGTGCAGCGCGGTTGTCTGCTCGGCGGTTTCCTGCGCCAGACGGTCGGACAGGCTGATGTTGTCCTCGACTTCGCGGAACGCGCGCAATACCACGGCGCGATACTGGTCACCCGTTTGCGCGAACTGCGCCCAGCTGGCCTTCAGGCGCGCACGGCGCAGGCCGCCATCAATGACGGGCTGCATCAACGATGCGCCCACCGCCCATAACGTGTTGGGCAGTGATGCGAGCTGCCAGCTGGTCGCGGCCAGGCCGCCGGAAGCGCCCAATGTGATGCTGGGGAAAAATGCCGCGCGCGCAATGCCTATCCTGGCGTTCGCGGCGGCCATGCGCCGCTCGGCGGCAGCAATGTCGGGACGACGTTGCAATAGCACGGAAGGCACGGCCAGGGGCACGGCGGGCACGGCGATCTGATTGTCCGCCACGCTGGGCAGATGAAAGCCAATCGGATTGATCCCGGCGAGCACGGCCACGGCGTGCTCCAGCACGGCGCGCTGCGCAAGCACTTCAGTATCAGCGGCCTGGGCGGAGGCGAGCTGGTTCTGCGCGCGTGCCACGTCGATGCCCGCGGCGATCTTGTCGGCTAGGCGCATCTGCGTGATGGTCAGCGCATTGCGGTACAGCGCAATGGCGCGCTGGTACGCGGCATGTTCCGCGTCCAGGCCGCGCATGGCCATATAGTTGCTGGCCAGTTGGGTTTCGAGGCCCAGGCGCGCGGCAGCGAGATCGGCGGCGCTGGCCTGTGCGTTGCGCTGGGCCATGCGCAGGCGGTTGCGCGCCGAACCCCAGAAGTCCGGCAGCCACGAAATGGCTGCGCCAACGCTCGTTGACTGTTCCTCGTAGGGCGGCTCATCGGTATGGAACAGCGTATGTTCGGATTCCTTGTTTCTGCTTAATCCCGCGCCCAGGCCGAGTTGCGGCATCAGGCCCGCGCGCGCTTCGCCGGTCAGGGCTGCGGCCTGCTCGTAAGTTTCGATGGCGGCGGCCAGGTCAGGATTGGCATCGTTCAGATGCTGTTCAAGCCCGTTGAGCGTGTTGTCCTGATAAAGCGTCCACCAGTGTTCGGTCAGCGCAGGCGTATCTGGCGTGGCGCGCACGAACGGGCCAAGCCCTGAATACTGCGCGGGCAGGGCCATGTCGGGCGAGTGGTACAGCGGCGCGAAATCGCAGCCCGACAGCAGCATGGCCATGCTGCCCAGCATGGCCAATGCGCATGAATGCGCGCGTTTGAACGTGATGCCGTTCATGATCCGTCACCGCTGCGCGTGGCAGGTTGCACGATGCGCACGGTTTCGCCATCGAGCAGGCCCGCCGACGGGCTGGCCACGATACGGTCGTTCATATTGATGCCCGACAGTATCTGCACCGTCTTGCCAAAATTCAGGCCAAGCTTCACCGTGCGCAAATGCACCCGGTTGCTGGCATCGACCACCGCCACCTGTTCCCCTTCGGCGCGAAACAGCAGCGCCTGTTCGGGCACCACGGGCACGCTCTGGTCAAGCGGCACATTGAACGTCACGCTCGCGTAGGAGCCAGGCCACAACAGACGATCGGGGTTGGGCACGAGCAGCTCGGTGATGACGGTGCGCGTTTGCGGGTCGAACGCATTCGCGGTGGTGTCGAAGGTTGCGGCAAACGTTTTGCCTGGAAACTGCGGCAATGACAATGTGGCGGTCAGCCCAGGCTTGAGCATGGTTGCGTAATCCTGCGGCACGGACACGAACACGCGCATTTCGTGAATGTCCGCCACGCTGAACAGCTCGTCCGCCGCGCCGCGTGAACTGACATCGCCGCCTGCCGCGTTCACGTAATTGCCCGTATCCGTGTTGCGCGACGTGACGACGCCATCGAAGGGCGCGACAATATTCTTGAACCCTTCAAGCACCCGGTAACGCGCCACGCCGTGTGCAGCCGCGCGCACAAGCGCCTGCTGCGCGGCGGCATCGGCCACCTTCACATCGACTTCCTGCTGCGACACCGCCTGTGTGCCCGCCAGCGCCAGCCAGCGTTTGGCCGTGAGCTGTGCGAGGTTGTAATGGGTGCGCGCCACGTCCAGATCGGCCAGTGCGCTCTGGTACTGCTCGTCCACTGCGGGCGCGTCGATCGTCGCCAGAACATCGCCGGCTTTCACCTGGGCGCCGTAATCCTTGTACCAGTGCCGCACATAGCCAGAGACCTGCGCATAGATGGGCGCTGAATACCATGCGCGCACATTGCCCGGCAGCGTCAAGGTGCGCGTGACAGGCCCGGGCGCAGGCGAGATTACCTGCACGACGGGCACGGCGTCCTCATCAGCAATCTGCTGGAGTTCGTGCAGATTGTGCCAGCGCTCGAACGCGCCCCAGGCCACGATGCACAGCACGGCAAGCGCCGCAATGCCTGCCCACGCGCGCGGCGTGAGGCGGGAAGACGGGGGGATACTCATTGCAAAACCTCCGGCGCGCGCGGGCTGTCACGATGCAGCAGCGCAAAGACACAGGGAACGAACAGCAGCGTGGCGACCGTCGCAAACAGCAGGCCGCCAATCACGGCGCGGCCAAGCGGCGCGTTCTGTGTGTTGGAAAACGACATGGGCAGCATGCCGATCATCATCGCCAGGGCCGTCATCAATACCGGGCGGATGCGCGCGAAACCGGCCTCGATCGCGGCCTCGACAGCGTTGCCGTAGCGGGCCAGATGGTCGCGCGCGAACGATACGACCAGAATCGAATTGGCCGTGGCCGTGCCCATGCACATGATCGCGCCAGTCAACGCGGGCACCGATAGCGTGGTATGCGTGACGAACAGGCTCCACACAATACCGGCGAGCGCCGCGGGCAATGCGGTGATGATGATGAACGGGTCCAGCCAGGACTGGAAATTGACCACGATCACAAGATAAACCAGCGCGATCGACAGCAGCAATCCGCCGAACAGCTGCGCATAGGCGCTTTGCATGGTCAAGGCCTGGCCGCGCAGATGGATGCTCGCGCCCTGCGGCAGTTGCGGCTGCATTTGATGGACCACCTGCGCCACATCGTCATAAACGCCGCCCAGATCGCGGCGCTGGCTGTTCACGAAAATATCGATCACGGGCAGGATGCTGTAATGCGACACGAGCAGTGGCGTGCCCGTTTGCGAAATATGGCTGAGCGCGCCGAGCAGCTGCACATGCGAGGCGTCAGGGCTGCCCGCGCCGTTATCGATCGGCACGGTTTCCAGATCGTTCAGTGACTGGAGCTGGTTCTGCGGCGTCTGCATGTTGACCAGATGCGAGACGCCATTGCGGGTATCGAGCCAGAACGTGGGCGCAGTCTGGCCGCTGCCCGAGAGCGTGGTCAATGCGTTATTGACGATCTCCGCTTCGTTCAGGTTTTCGCCCGACGCAAATGCGCGCGACGCATCGACTTTCAGCGTGGGTTCGTTGAACGCCTGCAGGATATTCACGTCCGCCGTGCCAGGCACATGGCGGATACGCTGCGCGAGCCGTTGCGCGAACGCGTAATTGTCGGCCTGGCCGCGGCCCGAGATCTGCACGTCAATCGGTGCAGGCAGGCCGAAGTTCAGGATTTTTTCGGTGATATCGCCAGGCAGGAACGTGAAGGTCGTGCCGGGATACTGTTTGCGCAGTTCGCGGCGCAGCAGGAAACGGTAATCGTCCACCGGCGAGCGATCGTCTTTCAGGCTGATCGTCACATCGCAGTCCTCCGGGCCGATCGTGCCGTTGGCGTTATACGCTTCGTTGATGCCGGAGGCGGGCAGGCCGCAGTTATTGAGCACATTGGCCACCTTGCCTGGCAGCAGCTGGCGGATCGAATGATTGACCTGCACGGCGAGCTTCGCGGTTTCCTCGAGGCGCGTGCCGATGGGCGCGCGCATATGCATGTCGATCTCGCCGGACTTGATGCCCGGGAAAAAGTCGCGCCCCAGCAGGGCGATCAGCCCGAGCGACAGAAACGCCGCGCCCGCGAAGGCGCAGATAAACGCGCGGCGTCTGGCGACCACGCGGATCAACACCTCACGATAAGCGTGGCGGAAATGCTCGAAGCGCGCTTCGAAATTGCGCTGGAACTGCGTGAGCGCGTTGAGCACGGATGCCAGGCGCGTTGCGGGTGAGGGCTGTTGCCCCTGCTGCGCTGGCGTTTGCGTTGATACGTGGGCGTGACGATGGGCCTTGACCTGCCCCTTCAGCAGCCACGCAGCCATTGTCGGCACAAGCGTGCGCGACAGGATGAACGACGCAATCATCGCAAAGATAATGGCTTCGGCCATCGGCAGGAACAGGTAGCCCGCCACGCCGTCCAGCTCGAACAGGGGCAGCCACACGATGCAGATGCACAACGTGGCGACGAAGGTCGGCACCACGATCTGGTTGGCCGCCGCGATGATGCCGCCTTCAAGATCCGCGCCGGATTCCAGATGCGTGTCGATGTTCTCGATCATCACGGTCGCATCGTCCACCAGAATGCCAACCGCAAGCGCCAGGCCGCCCAGCGTCATCACATTGATCGTCTGCCCCAGCCAGTGCAGGCCCAGAATCGAACACAGGATGGCCAGCGGAATCGACGTCGCCACGATCAGCGTGGAGCGCCAGCTGCCCAGAAACAGCAATACCGTCAACCCCGTGAGCAGCGCTGCCGTGATCATCTCCTGCACGACTTCGCGCACGGAATCCTGCACGAAGCCGGATGCATCGTTCAGCACGCGAATATGCACGCCCGCAGGCAAGGTTTTTTCGATGCCAGGCAGCATGGCCTTGATGCCGTTGACCACCGACAGGGTGGACGCATCGCCGCTCTTGAGAACTTCGATCAGCACGGCCTGCTGGCCCTTGACCAGCACGGTGTTGATCTGCGGCGGCGCGCCGCGATGCACATAGGCCACATCGCGCAGGAACACCGTTGCGCCGTTCACGGTCTTGATGGGCATATCGTTGAACGTGTCAACATTCACCGGGCTGGCGTTGGTCTGCACCATGAAGTCGAGCGCGCCGATTTTCTGGTCGCCTGCGGGCAGCACGACGTTCTGGTTGTGCAATGCGGCGGCCACATCGGTGGCGGTCAGCCCGTGCGCAAGCAGTTTGGCCTGGTCCAGATCGACTTCGACATTCAATGACGTGCCGCCGTAAGGCGTGGGAATGGCCGCGCCCTTGACTGCTACCAGTTGCGGGCGGATCAGGTTGGAGGCCATGTCATAGACCTCGGAGGACGTCATGCCATCGGCGGAAACCTGCAAGTCCAGCACCGGCACCGAGGAGGCGTTGTATGACAGCACCTGCGGCGGCATGATGCCCGCAGGCATCTGCTTGAGCACCGTCTGCGACACCGCGGTGATCTGCGCCTGCGCGGCGGCGATATTGGTGCCTGGCTGGAAGAAAATCTTGACGACGCCGCGCCCGTACAGCGACTGGCTCTCGATATGCTGGATATTTTCGACTGCCGAGGTCAGCTGGCGCTCGTAGTAATAAATCACGCGCCCGGACATATCCTGCGGCGACAGGCCGTTATAGGTCCACACCACGGCCACTACCGGAATGCGGATGCTGGGGAAAATGTCGGTCGGCATTTTCAGCGCCGCCATGGCGCCGAACAGCACGATCAGGATGCTCATCACCACGAATGTTAATGGGCGTCGCAGCGCGATATGGACGAGGGCATTCATGAATCGTTGATGGTTGAGGCAATGCGTAATACAGATACAGACACAGGCACAGACACAGACACAGATAAAAGACAGGGACGACCGCTATCATCGCCGAGGCGACTTAACAGCAGGTTTTTGCGAACATTAAAATTTCTTCATGTACGGGCGTTTCGTCTGTGTGCCAGTCAACCATAAAAAAAGTTTCATTTTCACGCGCTGTTGCAAGGCACATTATTGGCCTATTCTTTCGGTATGGCAACTGCACGCGGTCGCGTGCAGGCACAGATACCGATGGACATCATCATGAAACACGCAAGCAGCATCAAAAGCCTTTTCATTTCGCTGATCGCGCTGATCGGCACAGCCAGCATCGCGGCGCACGCAGAGCGCCTGACACCGCAGGACTGCCGCGAGTATCCGTTTGTGCAGACATCCTCCCCCACGCACGACCAGCTCGAACACGATCTGTCCTTGCTGGAGCGCGAAGGTTACGACCCTGACGGCGACGAGAACAACTATCCCGCCGATATCCAGCACGCCGAAAAACAGTTGCAGCGCGACTATGTGCGCGATTGCCTGCATGGCAGCGCAAGGTCCGCCATGTGACGCGCAACGTGTAACGGCGCGATGACAATGGTGCAGGAATGTAACGGGGCGGGGGCGGGCGGAAAAATCGCCTGAAAATAGCGCCGTATTTGTCCGGCCCCGACAGCAGGCCCGCACCTGAACGCGGCCTTCAGCAGGCAGAGGCGCTTTTCCCGCCCCAATTGTCAAATAATTGCAAATCAATACACTCCCTTTCTCCCGTCGCCGTTAAATCTGACATTATTTGACGGTACGCCTGAGCGCAGTGGGGCGCGGGCAGGCAGAGATATGCTTATTCTCTACGGGAGTTACTCATGAGTCACGCAGTCAAATCCAGGTGCGTCGTCGTTGCGCTGATGGGCCTGGCCAGCATCGCCGCGCATGCCGAGCGCCTGACATCGCAGGATTGCCGCAATTACCCGTTCGTGCAGACGGACGCGCCAACACACCAGCAGATCGGTCACGAGATGACCCTGCTGGAGCGCGATGGCTACAATCCCGCCGCAGGTGACTTCTATTATCCCGACAACATGCAGGCAGCCGAGCAGCGCCTGCAGCGCGACTATGCGCGTGATTGCAGGTCGGTCAGCAAACTGTAGACCAGCAAGCTGTAAACCGTAAAGGGAAAGGGCGCCGGTTCAGGCGTCCTTTTTTTATTTCCGGGGGCATGCATTGCTACAATAGCGCTCATGGATGCTTCCCTGATACTGACCATTGCCGCTTACGCGGTGCCCGTGCTTTTTGCGATCACATTGCACGAAGCCGCGCACGCCTTCGCCGCGCGCCAGCTTGGCGACGATACGGCCTGGATGCTGGGGCGCGTGTCACTGAATCCGCTGCGCCATATCGATCCGCTGGGCACCATTGCGATGCCGCTGCTGCTGTATGTCATCACCAATGGCGCGTTCGTGTTTGGTTATGCCAAGCCGGTGCCGGTCATGTTCCGCAAGCTGCGCGATCCGCGCTGGGGCAGCCTGGGCGTGGCGGCGGCAGGGCCGCTGTGCAATCTGGCGCAGGCGATTCTCTGGGCGCTGCTGGGGGTGGCGTTGGTCACGCTGGATATGGCGCAGCCATTTCTTATGCGCATGTTCATGGCGGGCATCATCGTCAATATCGTGATGGGTGTGCTGAACCTGTTTCCGTTGCCGCCGCTCGATGGCGGGCGTGTGCTGGTGGCGTTATTGCCCAGGCGCATCAGTGATACCTTCTCGCGCATTGAGCCGTATGGTTTTCTTATTGTGCTGGCGCTGGTGTGGAGCGGCATCATGACGAAATTCTGGCTCGCGCCGCTGTGCAATCTTTGCTACCGGCTGATCCTGTTACCCTTTTCCAGCATATAGCGCGGGCTTTTATTTTTTATTTTTATCCTTATCCTTATCCTTATCCTCCCTTTCTTTCCTGTTTATGTTTGACAACCGTATTTTTTCCGGGATGCGCCCAACCGGGTCGCTGCACCTTGGCCACTATCATGGCGTGCTGAAGAACTGGGTGCGGCTACAGTCCGAATACCAGTGCTTTTTCAGCGTGGTGGACTGGCACGCGCTGACCACGCACTACGAAACGCCCGAGATAATCGAGAAGAATGTCTGGGAGGTGCTGATCGACTGGCTGGCCTCCGGCATCGACCCGAACCAGGCTACGTTGTTCATTCAAAGCCGCGTGCCCGAAGATGCGGAGCTGTCCCTGCTGCTGGGCATGAGCACGCCGCTTTCGTGGCTCGAGCGCGTGCCCACCTACAAGGAGCAGATCGAGAAACTGCGCGAGAAGGATCTTGGCACCTATGGTTTTCTCGGCTATCCGGTGCTGATGGCCGCCGACATTCTGCTGTTTCGCGCATCGCTCGTGCCCGTGGGCGAGGATCAGGTGCCGCACGTCGAAATGGCGCGCGAAATGGCGCGGCGCTTCAATCATATGTATGGCCGTGAACCGGATTTCGAGCAACGGGCGATGGATGCCGCGAAGAAGCTCGGCGGCAAGCGCGCGAAGCGCTATCACGAACTGCGCAGCGCCTATCAGCAGGAAGGCGATGACGAAGCGCTGGAACAGGCGCGCGCGATGCTGTCTGAATCGCAGAGCCTGTCGATGAACGACCGCGAGCTGCTGTTTGGCTATCTCGAAGGCGCGCGCAGGATCATCCTGCCGGAGCCGCAGGTGCTGCTGACCGAGGCTTCGCGCATGCCGGGGCTGGATGGCGCGAAGATGTCGAAGTCGTATGGCAACACGATCGGGTTGCGCGAAGACGCTGCGTCGATCGAAAAGAAAGTCCGCACCATGCCCACGGATCCGGCGCGCGTGCGCCGCACCGATGCGGGCAATCCCGAGCACTGCCCGGTATGGCAGCTGCATCAGGTCTATACCGATGACGCAACGCGCGACTGGGCAAAGAAGGGGTGCTGCTCGGCGGGCATTGGCTGTCTCGAATGCAAGCAGCCGGTCATCGACGGCATTCTGCGCGAACAGCAGCCGATGCTCGAGCGCGCGCAGCAGTATCTGGACGACCCGTCACTGTTGCGCGCGATCGTGGCCGACGGCTGCGACAAGGCGCGCAAATACGCCGCCGAAACGATGCGCGATGTGCGCGATGCGATGGGTTTGTCGTATACGTGATATTTGATACGCGTGATACGTGTGTAATCCGCTACAATCCTGCAATCTTTATCTGACCTGGATGGATGATGATGACTAACGGTACCCAGGGTACTCACACCCGCATCATGTTGCGAGGCAGTATGCCCGCGATCGTCACCCCGATGCACGAGGACGGCAGCCTTGATCTGCCCGCATTCAGGAAGCTGGTGGACTGGCATGTCGCCGAAGGCACGAACGCGCTGTTCGTGGTCGGCACGAGCGGCGAGTCTGCAACGCTCGATGTTGACGAACATGAGCTCGTGATCAAAACGGCGGTCGAGCAGGCCGCGGGGCGCATGCCGATTGTCGCAGGCGCGGGCGCAAACTCCACGGCGGAAGCCATCGAGCTGACCCGGCGCGCGAAGGCCGTGGGCGCAGACGCAACCCTGCAGGTCGTGCCGTACTACAACAAGCCAACGCAGGAAGGCATGTACCGGCATTTCACGAAGATTGCCGAAGCGGTCGATCTGCCGGTGGTGCTCTATAACGTGCCTGGCCGCACCGTGGCCGACATGCTGCCCGATACCGTGCTGCGGCTGGCACAGGTGCCGGGCATCATCGGCGTGAAGGAAGCCACGGGCAATATCGAACGCGCTGCGTATCTGATCAAGCATGCGCCGGCGGGTTTCTCGGTCTATAGCGGCGATGATGCAACAGCCATTGCGCTGATGCTGCTGGGCGGCCAGGGGAATATTTCGGTCACGGCGAACGTGGCGCCGCGCGCGATGAGCGAGCTGTGCCGCGCAGCGCTCGCGGGCGATGTAAAAACGGCGCGCGCAATTCATCTGAAGCTGCTGGCGCTGCATAAAAACCTTTTTGTCGAAGCCAATCCGATCCCGGTGAAATGGGCGTTGCAGCAGATGGGCCGCATCGAAGGCGGCATTCGCCTGCCTCTCACGCCGCTGGACGCGCGTTATCACGATGTGCTGCGCGAAGCGCTGCGCGAAGCGGATATTCGCTGCTGAGGCGCTGTCTTTCTCCCGTCCCGTCCCGTTTCGTCTCGTATTCATATTCGTATCCGTATCCGTATTCGTATCTGTATCTGTATCCGTATCCGTATCCCAAAGGACTTCATGAAACGTTTCGCCTTTTTCCCCGCTCTCCACAACCTCATCAGCGCACGTAACGCAAGCCGCCTTGTCGCGCTGGCGCTGGTGTCTGGCGCGCTCGCAGGGTGCGACACGCTCAATGACTGGTTTGCCTCCGACCGCGTGGATTACAAGAACACGCAAAGCGCGCCGCCGCTGGCCGTGCCCGGCGACCTGAGCGCCGCGCCCACCGACCAGCAGTATGTCGCGCCTGCGCAGAACCTGGCGCTGGGTGGCGCGCCGCAGCGCGCCAGGATTGCCGCCACAGGCAATGCCACATTGGGGCAGCCCACGGCGCAGGATCCTTATGGCATGCATGTCGAGCATGATGGCGATCGCCGCTGGCTGGTGGTGGATGGACGCGGGCCTGGCGACGTATGGCCCGTGCTGCAGGAGTTCTGGGAACAGAATGGTTTTACGCTGGCCACAGATTCCGCGCCCAACGGCATCATGACCACGGCATGGGCGGAAAATCGCGCGAAGATTCCCGATGACATCATCCGTCGCACGATCGGCAAGCTGATCGACTTCGTTTATTCATCCGGCACGCGCGACCGCTTCCAGACGCTGGTCACGCGCGGGCCCAATGGCAGCGTCGATATTTCGATCACGCACAGCGGCATGGAGGAAGTGCTGACCGGGCGGCAGAAGGATGCGTCGCGCTGGGTGGAAACGCCGCGCGATCCGTCGCTGGAAGCCGCGTTCCTGTCAAAGCTGATGCAGAAGTTTGGTCTGACCGAAGCGCAATCGAAGCAGCTGCTGGCTGATGCGCGTCCGGCCAGCGCGGCGGCGCATGTGGATCAGGCCGCTGATGGCGGCTCGACGCTGGTGCTGCGCGAGTCGGTCGATCATGCCTGGCTGCGTGTCGGGCTGGCGCTTGACCGCACGAATTTCACGGTGGACAACCAGAGCCGCGCGCAGGGTCTTTATTACGTGCGCTATGCGGATACGATGCAGGAGCTCAAGGGCGATGGCCTGTTTGGCAAGCTGTTCTACAAGCCAGGCAAGCATAAGGAAAAGAAAGGCCCCGAATATCGTGTCGCCGTGCGCTCGCTGGATGATGGCCGCACGCAGGTTGCCGTGGTTGATGCGCAGGGTCAGGTCGATACGTCCGCCGACGCGCGACGCATTCTGTCGGCGCTGCATGCGCAGCTGAACTGAAGGAACAGCAGGCGTCGTGAGGTTTGCAAGTCTGGGCAGCGGGAGCAGTGGCAATGCGCTGGTCATCGAGGCAGGGCGCGGCGCGGCCACGACGCGCATCCTGCTGGACTGCGGGTTCTCCGCACGGGAAACCGAACGCCGGCTGGCCCGGCTGGGCATCGGCGTTGAGGCGCTGGATGCTCTCCTGATTACCCACGAACACAGCGATCACACCGGCAGCGCGCTGACCCTGGCGCGCCGTCTGTCATTGCCGCTTTACGCCAGCTGGGGCACGGCCTGCGCGATGGGGGCCGATGCGCCGGAGCTCGATCTGCATGTGCTGGAGAGCGACCGGATTCTGTCCATCGGCGAGCTGGCTGTGCGGCCCTACACGGTGCCGCACGATGCGCGCGAGCCATTGCAGTTCGTGTTCTCGGACGGCGCTAACCGCCTGGGCGTTCTGACTGACGCGGGCGAGGTTACGGCGCATATCAGCGCGGCGCTGGCCGGGTGCGATGCGCTGGTGCTCGAATGCAATCACGATCTGCACATGCTGGCGCAAAGCCGTTATCCGGCAGCGCTGAAGGCGCGCATCAGCGGGCCGCTGGGGCACTTGAGCAATGATGCGGCGGCAGGCCTGCTGGCCTCGCTGGATTGTTCGCGTTTGCGTTATCTGGTGGCCGCGCATCTGAGCGAGCAGAACAACACGCCGGAATGCGCGCGCGCAGCGCTTGCCCTCACCTTGGGCAACGCACCGGTTGAAACTTTCGTAGCGTCGCAGGATGAAGGTTTCGGCTGGCTTTTACTGGGGTGATGTACTGGTTTTACTTCAGTGGGCGGGAACCTTAGGGGCCGTTTGCATTTGCGCCTGCGCTTCATCTTCCCGCATTTCCCGCCTTTCTCGCCGCGTATGACGCACTCTCGCCTGTTGCAGGCAATCGGGATGCCCAACGGTAACAGCATGGTCGGGATCCGTGATGTCCGTCACGATCTGCGGGGCAGGCTCGGCAGAGGTCAGCATGACCTGATAACGGTGCCCCTTTTCATGCGCGAACGATGTGATGAATCGCCCCGACTTCCCTTGCCCGCGCACCTGAATGGGCACGCCCGGTTGCACATTCCGGGTTCTATGCCGATCCGTACTGTGACTGTACACACCAGACAGGCGCGTATTCTATACAGGCTCAGCAAGGAAAAAAGCCCGGGCGTGCGCCGCGGGCTTTTTGCTTCGCTTGTGACCAGGATGAATTATCGCCGGTTGCCGCCCAGCACGCCCAGCAGCATCAGCAGGTTCGTGAAGATGTTGTACAGATCGAGATAGATCGCCAGCGTCGCCATGATGTAATTGGTTTCGCCGCCATTGACGATGCGCTGCACATCGAACAGGATATACGCCGAAAAAATCACGATCGCCAGCACGGACACCGCGAGCATCAGCGCAGGCATATGCAGGAACATGTTGGCCACCGCCGCCAGGATAATCACGATCAGGCCCGCGAACAGCCATTTGCCCAGCCCCATGAAACTGCGCTTGCTGACCGTGGCAACAGTTGCCATGGTTGCAAAGATAACGCCCGTGCCGCCGAACGCGAGCATGATCAGCGACGCGCCATTGGAGAAGCCCAGCACAAAGCCCAGCAGCCGCGCCAGCATCAGCCCCATGAAGAACGTGAAGGCAAGCAGCACGAATACGCCTGTGGCGCTGTTTTTCGTGCGGTTGATCACGAACATCAGGCCAAACGCAATCGCCATGAACGCCACCAGGCTCATCACCGGGCTGGTGTTTGCGAACAGCGAAAAACCGGTGCGTACCCCAATCCACGCGCCCAGCACGGTGGGAATCATGGACAGCGCAAGCAGCCAGTAAGTGTTGCGCAGCACGCGGTTGCGCGCGTCAGGGATAGTGACTGCGTCAACGCGCCCGGCATTGTATGGATAATCGTTCATTTTTCTCCTTCCTTCATATGAATGACTGCGATGGCAATCTGGGAGTGTCACCTGCATAGTGCATAACGCATAGTGTATACGATATTACGGTATACGAAACAGGGAAGCGGGCCGCGATGATGCGTGCGGTACTGCGGGATGGCCCGAATGAACGTGTTACAATTATAGCTTCTGTTTAAATACAGCCAAACACGTAACCCGTTAATTTTCTGGAGTTTTTATGGCGATCGAACGCACCCTGTCGATTATCAAGCCGGATGCTGTGGCAAAAAATGTGATTGGTCAGATTTACAGCCGCTTTGAAAGCGCAGGGCTGAAAATCATTGCGTCGCGCATGGTGCATCTGTCGCGTGCAGATGCGCAGAAGTTCTATGCAGTGCACGCAGCGCGCCCGTTCTTCAAGGATCTGGTGGAATTCATGACTTCCGGCCCGGTGCAGGTGCAGGTGCTCGAAGGTGAAAACGCGATCCTGAAGAACCGCGAACTGATGGGCGCCACCGATCCGAAAAAGGCCGACAAGGGCACGATCCGCGCCGACTTCGCGGACAGCATCGATGCGAACGCCGTGCATGGCTCGGATGCGCCGGAAACCGCGCGTGTCGAGATCGCGTTTTTCTTTCCCGAAGTGAACGTTTATTCGCGTTAAGGAAAGCGTAACCTGAAACAGGAAGCATGCGTGGCATGACGGGCGAAGCAGTGGCTGATCGTGTTAACCTCCTCGGGTTCGATGCCGAGGGGTTGCGCGCGTACTGCGCGAGCCTGGGCGAGAAGCCGTTTCGTGCCACGCAGTTGCTGCGCTGGATTCACCAGGGCCATGCCGACAGTTTCGATGGCATGACCAACCTGGCGAAATCGCTGCGTGAAAAGTTGCGCACGCGCGCCGTCATTGGCATGCCACGCGTGAGCGGTGATCATCTGTCCGCCGATGGCACGCGCAAATGGCTGGTGGATGTTGGCTGCGGCAACGCGGTGGAAACCGTGTTCATCCCGGAAGAGGGGCGCGGCACGTTGTGCGTGTCATCGCAGGCGGGCTGCGCGGTGAATTGCCTGTTCTGTTCAACGGGCAAGCAGGGTTTTTCCCGCAACCTGAGCACGGCCGAAATCATCGGGCAGCTGCGTCTGGCGGAATCCCTGTTGCGCAGCGAAAAAGACACGGATGAGCGCGTCATCACGAATGTGGTGATGATGGGCATGGGCGAGCCGCTGCTGAATTATGATGCGGTGGCGCCCGCGCTGCGGCTGATGCTCGACGATAATGCGTATGGCCTGTCGCGGCGGCGTGTGACGGTTTCCACATCCGGCGTGGTGCCGATGATGGACCGGCTCGGCGCGGAGTTGCCCGTGGCGCTGGCGGTTTCATTGCACGCGCCCAATGACGCGCTGCGCGACGAGCTGGTGCCGCTGAACCGCAAGTATCCCTTGCGGGAACTGATGGCCGCGTGCGAGCGTTACCTGAAAGTAGCGCCGCGCGATTTCATCACGTTTGAATATTGCGTGCTGGGCGGCATCAACGATAGCGATGCCCATGCGCGTGAACTGCTGGCACTCACGCGCGGGGTGTCGTGCAAGTTCAACCTGATTGCGTTCAACCCGTTTGCCAGCGCGCAGGCAGCCGGGTTAAAGCGGCCAGGGGCAGAACGGATGCGCCGTTTTGCGCAGATATTGATGGATGCAGGTATTGTGGCGACAATACGCAAAACGCGCGGTGATGATATTGCCGCCGCCTGTGGCCAGCTGGCGGGTGCGGTCAGGGATCGCACCCGGCTTGTTGAGCGCGCAGCAGGTGCAGGACGCAATGTAATGGTAATGCAAGGAATCCGGGAATGAACGAGCAACAACATCTTGACGGGCCAGAACAGGCTGGCAGCGCATCAACATCCGACGTTTCAATCGACGCGCAGCTCGTGGCGCAGGGAGCGCGGTTTTCCCAGGCGCGCGAAACGAAGGGGTTGTCGATTGGCGAAGTGTCTTCGCGCATGAAGGTCTCGCCTGGCAAGCTGCGCGCGCTGGAAGCGGGCGATATCAGCGGCCTGTCGGATACCGCCGCGTTTGCGGTTGCCACCGTGCGAGGTTACGCGAAAATCCTGGGCGTTGACGCGACACAGTTCATCTCCTTGCTGCACCACGCCTATGGGCAGACGCCGCGCGATCTGTCGATGCCCGCGTCCGCGCGCACGCATTTGCCTGGCGGCAGCCGGAACCTGCCACGATTCCAGCGTGGCGCGCAGAAAAAACATGCCTCATGGATGTGGTACACCAGCGCAGTCATCATCGCGGCGATTGCGGTGGGAATCTGGCGCGCGAACCAGCATGATGCATCGCGCGGGTTGTCGCAGTTGCAGGCGGTCGCAGCCAGTGGCGCACGCGTGGTGGGCCACAGCAATGCGCCCGCCGCTTCCGCAACCGCAGCGCAGGCAGCCAGCGTCAGCGGCGCATCGTCGGCAAGCGCCGTGGCCGCCCATGCGTCGGCAGTGACCGTGGCCAGCGCCGCCAGTGCCAGTGTTAACAAACCTGCCAGCGCGCCGGCAGTCATTGCAACGCAGGCGCCTGCGTCCGCATTGCCCGCATCGGGCGCAGCTGCGGCGGGCACAGCCACGCTGGTGGTCCATGCCACGCAGGACACCTGGCTGAGCGTGCGCCAGAAAGGCGGCAAGCAGATATTTTCCAGCATGGTGCATGGCGGCAGCACACAGCAGGTCAATGGCCTGGCGCCGCTGAAAATCACGTTTGGCGATGTGCGGGGCATTGGGTCGGTCACATTGAACGGCCAGCCCGTTGCCGCATCGAAATATGCCGCGCCGCGTGGCGATGTCGTGTCGCGCGTCATATTGCCCTGATACAGACACAGACAGACTCCATAAAGAGGTAGAGATTTTTGATGTCAGCCCAGTTGCAATCCACGAACCAGGCCGTTTGCCCTGAGCCAGGCAAAGAAGGGGCCGCGCCACGCCGCAGGTCGCATGCAGTGCATGTGCGCTGGGGCGGGCAGCAGGTCACGATCGGCGGCGCAGCGCCCGTGTGCGTGCAGTCGATGACCAATACCGACACCGCGGATGTGCGCAGCACAGCCAGCCAGGTCAGGGAACTGGCGCTGGCGGGTTCCGAGCTGGTGCGCATCACCGTAAACACGCCTGAGGCCGCGGCGGCCGTGCCTGCCATCCGCGAGCAGCTCGACCATCTGGGTGTCACAACGCCGCTCGTGGGCGATTTTCATTACAACGGCCATCTGCTGCTGCGCGACTATCCCGCATGCGCGCAGGCATTGTCGAAATACCGCATCAATCCCGGTAACGTTGGGCATGGCGAGAAGCGCGACACGCAGTTCGCGCAGATGATCGACATGGCGCTCCGATACGATCGCCCGGTGCGCATTGGCGTGAACTGGGGCAGCCTTGACCAGGAGCTGCTGGCGCGCATGATGGATGAAAATGCCGCGCGCAGCAAACCGTGGGAATCGCAGACCGTGATGTACGAAGCGCTGATCCAGTCGGCGGTTGGCTCGGCTGAACGCGCCGTGGAGCTTGGCCTGGCGCGTGACAGGATCGTGCTGTCATGCAAGGTCAGCGGCGTGCAGGATCTGATCGCGGTCTATCAGGAACTCGCGCGGCGCTGCGAATTCGCATTGCATCTCGGGCTGACCGAAGCGGGCATGGGCTCCAAGGGCATCGTCGCGTCCACGGCGGCGCTGGCCGTGCTGTTGCAGCAGGGCATTGGCGACACGATCCGTGTTTCGCTGACGCCACAGCCAGGCGAGTCGCGCACCAGCGAGGTGATCGTCGCGCAGGAAATCCTGCAAACGATGGGGCTGCGCTCGTTTATGCCAATGGTGATTGCGTGCCCCGGCTGCGGGCGCACAACCAGCACATTGTTCCAGGAACTCGCGCTGAAGATCCAGACCTGGCTGCGCGAGCAGATGCCCGTATGGCGCGGGCGATATGCGGGCGTTGAAAAGATGCACGTTGCGGTGATGGGCTGCATCGTGAACGGGCCGGGCGAGTCGAAGCACGCGAATATCGGCATCAGCCTGCCTGGTTCGGGCGAGAACCCGGCCGCGCCCGTATTCATTGATGGCGAAAAGGTGAAGACGTTGCGCGGCGAGCATATCGCCGAAGAATTCCAGCAGATCGTCAGCCATTACGTGGAACAAAAATACCAGGCACAGGATGCAGACTGACATGACGACGGGACAGATGGAAAAACCGGCGAAACCGGAAAAACTCGCTGGCGTGAAAGGCATGAACGATGTGCTGCCCCAGGACGCCGGGCTGTGGGAGTTTTTTGAGGCAACCGTGAAGTCGATGCTGCGCGCCTATGGCTACCAGAACATCCGCACGCCCATCATCGAACACACCCAGCTGTTCACACGCGGCATTGGCGAAGTGACGGACATCGTTGAAAAGGAGATGTACAGCTTCACCGATGCGCTGAACGGCGAAAACCTGACCTTGCGCCCGGAAAACACCGCCGCCGTGGTGCGCGCGTCGATCGAGCATAACCTGCTCTACGATGGCCCGAAACGCCTGTGGTATATCGGCCCGATGTTCCGGCACGAGCGCCCGCAACGTGGCCGCTATCGCCAGTTTCACCAGGTCGGCGTGGAAGCGCTGGGCTTTGCCGGGCCGGACGCGGACGCGGAAATCATCCTGATGTGCCAGCGCCTGTGGGACGATCTGGGCCTGAGCAATATCCGCCTGGAGATCAATTCGCTGGGGCTGGCGCATGAGCGCGCCGCGCACCGTGTCGAGCTGATTGCGTATCTGGAAAAGCATCTCGATGCGCTGGATGAAGATGCGCGGCGGCGGTTGTATACGAACCCCTTGCGCGTGCTGGATACGAAGAATCCGGCGATGCAGCAGATCGCGGATAATGCGCCCAGGCTGACCGATTTTCTTGGCCCTGAATCGCGCGCGCATTTCGACGGATTGCAGCGGCTGCTCAACGCGAACAACATTCCGTTTACGGTGAATCCGCGCCTCGTGCGCGGGCTGGACTACTATAATCTGACCGTGTTCGAATGGATTACGGATAAACTGGGCGCGCAGGGCACGGTTGCCGCAGGCGGGCGTTACGACCCCCTGATCGAGCAGCTCGGCGGCAAACCCACGGCAGCCTGCGGCTGGGCCATGGGTATCGAGCGCCTGCTGGAATTGCTCAAGGAAGAGCAGCTCGCGCCGCAGGATGAAAGCTGCGACATCTACCTGGTGCACCAGGGAGAGGCGGCGCAAAGCCAGGCGTTTATCGTGGCGGAGCGGCTGCGGGATGCGGGTTTCGACGTGATCCTGCATTGCAGCGCGGATGGCCAGGGCGCGAGCTTCAAGTCGCAGATGAAGCGCGCGGATGCCAGCGGTGCAGCGTTTGCCGTGATCCTGGGCGAGGATGAAGTGACGCAGGGTGTGGTCAGCGTGAAGCCATTGCGCGCAGGCGAAAGTGATGCGGGCGGCGCGCGCGGCGAGCAGCAGCGTGTTGCGCTGGCGGAGCTGACCGATCACCTGATCGATGCGATGGGTGTGTGCGTGGAGCGCGCGGCGCATTAACGAAACAAGGAACAGGGAACAAGGAATCAATCGACGATGGGTTATCACGAAGAGCAGGAATCAATCGAGAACCTCAAGGCCTGGTGGGGGGAATGGGGTAATCTGGTCATGTGGATTGTGCTGGCCGCATTGCTCGTCGGCGTGGCGTGGAATGGCTGGCAGTACTGGCAGCGCAGGCAGGCAGCGCAGGCCTCGGTGCTGTACGAGCGCGTGCAGCAGGCAGCGGAAACCGAAGATAAGGCGCTGCTTGTCAATACGGTTGCTGAACTGGAAAAACGCTTTGACGGCACGGCGTATGCGTCGATGGCAGCCCTGATGGACGCAAAGGCGCTGTATCTGACGGGAGACGCCGCGGGCGCGAAAACGCAGCTGCAATGGGCGATCGATCACTCAAAGGGCGACGAGTTCCGCCAGATTGCAAAGCTGCGCCTGGCTTCCCTGCTGCTGGAGGAAAAGGCTTATGACCAGGGGCTGGCGTTGCTGACGCAGCCGCAGTCCGGCCCGTTCAAGGGGCTGGTGGCCGATGGCCGGGGGGATCTGTTCGCGGCAGCCGGGCGACGCGATGAAGCGCGCCAGGCTTACCAGCTGGCGCTTGACAGCCTGGCGCAGGACAACCCTGTGCGCCAGATCGTGCAGGTCAAGCTGGATGCCCTTGGCAGTTAAGTACAATATCTGGCTGACATTCCCCTATCGGTCCACGTGCTGTTTATCTTACCCATGACAATGAACCCAGTGAAACGCTACGCGATCCCCGCCCTCTGTGCGATGGCCATGCTGGCCATCACGGCCTGTTCGTCTCCGGACGAAAAACATATGCCGGCGACGCTCACGCCAGTGGCCTCCGTGCTGAACGTGCAACCGGCATGGAAAAACAGCGTCGGCAAGGCAGGGCGTTCCCTGTTCTCTCCCATTGCCGTGGGCGATGCGATCTATGCCGCCGGCGGCAACGGCACCGTGGCGAAGATCGACGCGCAAACGGGCCGTGATGTCTGGCGCGTGAAACTGCGCCATGACCTGTCCGCAGGCGTGGGCAGCGATGGCAACCTGGCGGCGGTGGGCGGCCTCAAGGGCGATGTCTATGTGCTCGATCAGGATGGCAAGCTGCTGTGGCATGTGCGTGCGCCAGGAGAGATCATCTCGCCGCCGCTGGTGGGCAACGGGCTTGTGATCGTGCGCACGATCGACGGGCAGGTCATTGCCTATGATGCGCAGACTGCCGAGCAGAAATGGGTATATCGCAACCGCGAGATTCCGCTGAACCTGCGCATCTCAGCGGGCATGACGTTTGCGGGCAATGCTGCGGTGCTCGTGGGCTTCCCGGGCGGGGAGTTCGTGGCCATCAACCTGCAAACGGGCGATGAATACTGGGAAGCGCCCGTGTCATATCCAAAGGGCGTCACCGAGGTCGAGCGGGTCAATGACGTGAGCGGCCCGCCCACACTGGTAGGCTCAGCGACATGCGCGGTGACCTTCCAGGGAAAGATCGGCTGCTTTGACGTGAATTCTGGCCGTGAGTTATGGTCGCAACCGTTTTCCAGCGCAAGCGGCATCGCGCAGGGCGATCAGGTGGTGGTGGGCGCGGATGACACATCAGTCATCAAGGCCTATAACGTTGCGGATGGCACGGTGGCGTGGAGTAACGACAAGCTGAAGAACCGCGGCGTTGGCGTGCCCTATGTGTCAGGGCATACCGCCGCGCTGGGCGATTATCAGGGCTATGTACATTTTCTGGCGCTCGATGATGGCAGTTTCGTTGCGCGCGTGAAAACGGATGGCAGCGCGATTACCGCTGCGCCCGTGTTCGCGGGTGAAACGCTTGTGGTGCAGACGCGTAATGGCAACCTGTATGGAATGCGTCCGCATTGATCTGCGCGGCAGATCAACGGTGCGCAGATAGCAAGCGAAAGCGAAAGTAAAAGATAACGATTCGATGAAACCCGTGATTGCCCTCGTCGGGCGGCCTAATGTGGGCAAGTCCACGCTGTTCAACCGGCTCACGCGTTCGCGCGATGCGCTGGTGGCCGATTTGCCTGGCCTCACGCGGGATCGCCATTATGGCGAAGGCCGCGTGGGAGACCGTCCGTATCTCGTGGTGGATACCGGCGGTTTCGAGCCGGTGGCCAAAGATGGCATTCTGCACGCGATGGCGCGGCAGACGCGCCAGGCTGTTGCGGAGGCCGATGTCATCGTGTTCCTGGTGGATGGCCGCAATGGCCTGGCCATGCAGGACAAGACCATTGCCGATTATCTGCGCAAGACGGGCCGCCCCGTGCTGCTGGTCGTGAACAAGACCGAAGGCATGAAATATACCGCCGTGACGGCGGACTTCCACGAGCTGGGCCTGGGCGAGCCGCACACGATTTCCTCCGCGCATGGCGATGGCGTGGCCAGCGTGATCGGCGAGGCGCTGGATATCGCTTACGCAAACCAGCCCGCTACCGCAGAAGAAGACGCGCAGGCGCACGGCATCAGGATTGCGATTGTCGGGCGGCCCAATGTGGGCAAGTCCACGCTGGTGAATACGCTGGCGGGCGAAGAGCGCGTGATTGCGTTCGATCAGCCCGGCACGACGCGCGATTCGATCTATATCGATTTCGTGCGCGGCGGCAAGACCTACACATTGATCGACACAGCAGGGTTGCGGCGGCGCGGCAAGGTGTTCGAGACCATCGAAAAATTCTCGGTGGTGAAAACATTGCAGGCGATCGCCGATGCGAACGTGGTGATTTTGCTGCTCGACGCGCGCCAGGAAATTTCCGCACAGGACGCGCATATCGCCGGTTTCGTAGTGGAGCAGGGCCGCGCGCTGGTGGTGGGCGTGAACAAATGGGACGGGCTGGACGAACACACGCGCGAGCGCATCCGGCATAACCTGCAACGCAAGCTGAAGTTTCTTGAGTTCGCGCGTTTCCATTTCATTTCCGCTGCCGAGAATGCGGGCATCGGTGCATTGATGCGTTCGGTGGATGGCGCCTATGCCGCGGCGATGGCAAAACTGCCCACGCCGCGCCTGACGCGCGCGCTGATCGCTGCTGTGGAGTTCCAGCAGCCACGCCGCCACGGGCCGGTGCGGCCCAAGCTGCGCTATGCACACCAGGGCGGGCAGAACCCGCCGGTCGTCGTGATTCATGGCAACGCGCTGGATGCAGTGACTGACACCTACAAACGCTATCTGGAAAACCGTTTCCGGGAGACGTTTGCATTGACAGGCACGCCGCTGCGCATCGAATTCCGCTCGTCGTCGAATCCCTACAGGGACAAGGCAAACAAAGGATGATTGTGTGCGCCAGGGGGGATGCCCTGTGCCCACAAGCATCAAAATCGGCTATAGTTATGTTGTTAGACCCGCGCTGGATACGAGCGAGAATGTTGAACGTGATGATTCGCGCGGGCCAGCCAAACCTGAAAAAAATACGGAGTTTTCCATGAGCAACAAAGGGCAACTGCTGCAAGATCCTTTTTTGAATGTACTGCGCAAGGAGCACGTGCCCGTGTCGATTTATCTTGTGAACGGTATCAAACTCCAGGGAAATATCGACTCGTTTGACCAGTATGTCGTGCTGCTGCGCAACACCGTCACGCAAATGGTGTACAAACATGCCATTTCCACCGTCGTGCCATCGCGCCCCGTAAACTTCCACCCTGACGAAGAAGACGAGCAGCCGGAGCAGCCAGCGGCCTGATGGCCTGGCGTTTGCGCGGCCTCCTGTCTTCCGTTTCATGCTGCATTCTTGACTTTCACCTCCGCCCCACCGGCTAGCGCCACCGAGCCGACGCGCGCTGCGCTCGTCGGCGTTGATTTCGGTCGTCACGAGACTGATTTCGATGCCAGTCTCGCAGAGCTGGGGCTGCTTGCGCAGAGCGCAGGCGCGCAGGTGGTCGCCACGGTCACGGGGCGGCGCGCCAGCCCGGATGCCACCCTGTTCATCGGCAGCGGCAAGGCGCAGGAGCTGCGTCTCACATGCGATGCGCAGAATGTCGATATCGTGATCTTCAACCATGCGCTCGCGCCTGTGCAGCAGCGCAACCTGGAGCAGGCGCTGGAGCGGCGCGTGGTGGATCGCACGAGCCTGATTCTCGATATCTTCGCGCAGCGTGCGCGCAGCCATGAAGGCAAGCTTCAGGTTGAGCTTGCGCAGTTGCAGTATCTGTCCACGCGGCTCGTGCGCGCATGGACACACCTTGAGCGCCAGAAAGGCGGCATCGGCCTGCGTGGCCCTGGTGAAACGCAGCTCGAAACCGACCGGCGGTTGATTGGCGCGCGCATCAGGATGCTCCAGGCGCGCCTGGTCAAACTGCGCCGCCAGCATGGCACGCAGCGTCGCCAGCGGCAGCGTAACCGCACGTTGTCCGTATCGCTGGTGGGTTATACGAACGCGGGCAAATCCACGCTGTTCAATGCATTGACCCGGGCGCAGGCTTACGTGGCCAACCAGCTGTTTGCAACGCTCGACACAACTTCACGGCGCGTGTATCTCGGCGATGCGGTGGGGCAGGTGATTGTCTCGGATACGGTGGGATTCATCCGCGAATTGCCTCACCAGCTCGTTGCCGCATTTCGCGCAACGCTGGAGGAAACCGCGCAGGCGGATCTGCTGCTGCATGTGGTGGATGCATCGAGCGCCGCGCGGGCGGCGCAGATCGACGAGGTGAACGCTGTATTGCATGAGATCGGCGCGCACACTGTGCGCCAGGTGCTGGTGTTCAACAAGATCGATCTGGCGCCCGAGTTGATGGATCGCAGCGGCGCGATCGAACGTGACGCGCATGGTAATATTTCGCGCGTTTTCGTGAGTGCACGCACAGGCGCGGGTCTGGACGCATTGCGCGCCGTCATGGCCGAAATTGCCAGCGCGGGCGCTGCCGCAATGACCGGGCCGGATACTGATACTGAAGGCATGCAGCCCTCTTCGTATCTGGCTCCTGCCTGACCGTACGTATCCGGTATCCATACTTCGTATGCATTTTTCATCGGTGAACCACTTCCACTGCCTGCTCTCGCTGCAACAGAAACCCAACGACGGGCCGCCCGATCTCGACGAGATGTGGCGCGACTTCAAACGTCGTCTGGCCGGGCTGTTTGGGCGCGGCAAAAAGAGCGCCAGCCCTGAGGGGGGCAAACCTTCGCCAGGTGGGCGTCGCGGTAAGGGCATATACCTGCGCATTGCTGCGGGCATCGTGCTTGGCGCGCTGGTGGCGGCGTGGGTGGGCAGCGGCGTGTTTATCGTGCGGGATGGCTACCAGGGCGTGATCCTGCGGCTTGGCCAGTACTGGCAGACAGTCGGCCCAGGCGTGCACTGGAATCTGCCCTGGCCGTTTGGCACGCATCGCGTGATTGACGCCGGGCAGAATCACACGATCGACATCAATAGCGGCAAAGCGAACGCGGCAGCATCCAATGCAACGTCCGGGTCGGTCATCACGCGCGATGGTGAGGTGTTCAACGTGCAGATGACGGTGCAGTACCAGGTCAAACGGCCCACCGATTATTTCCTGCACAACGCAGCGCCCGTGGCCGTGCTGGAACAGGCCGCGCAGGCCGCGCTGCGGTCGGTGGCGGGAACGCACACGGGCGCTGACCTGCTGGCGGCGCAGGGGCAGGCATCGGGCCAGGCCGCGTTGCGCCAGCAGATTGTCCAGGCGATCCAGCGTGCGCTCGATGTCAACCAGACGGGCCTGAATGTCACTGCGGTCACACTGGCGCGTGTGCAGCTGCCCGCTGCCGCGGCAGCCGATACGCCTGCCAGCGCCGCCACCGTCAATGCCAATGCGCCAACCGATGCGCAGGCGCTTGCTGACGCGCAGGCATACCGCGATCGCGTGATTGCGCAGGCGCAGGCGGACGCAGAGCGTTTCACATTGATGGAGGCGCAATACCGGAAATCGCCGGACGCCGTGCGTGAGCGCATTTACGCGCAAACGATGCAGCAGATTTACGCGAATACGACCAAGGTATTCATCGACAGCCAGGCCAGCAAGGTCGAGCTGTCGCCTGGCGCGATCGTGGATGCGATGCGCCAGCGCGCAGGCGGCGCGGCAGGCGCGCCGTCGGGTGCATCTGGCGCCTCTGCGGCAGCGCCTGACGCTGCTGGCGCGAATGCCGGATCGACAGACAACGTTGCGCTGCGCTCGCGCGATGCACTGCGCAGCCGCACGCGCGAAACCGATCAACCCTAAGGAGCTCGCCGATGAAACGGATGATAGTCTGCGTCGTCAGCGCGCTGATCGTGCTGCTCGTGGTGGTCTCGACCGTGTTTAGCGTCAACGCGGGGCATATGGCCATCGTGTCCTCGCCCAACCGTGCGACGCTGGCGCTTGCGGGGCCGGGGGTGTATCTGAAACTGCCGCCGCCGTTTCAGGTGGTCACGCCGGTGGATGTGCGCGTGCGCACGTTCAACCTGCCCGAAACCGTGCGCTGTGCCACGGCTGACAAGGCCAGCCTGCTGATCATGCCCGTGATTTATTATCGCGTGGCCCAGCCGCTGAAACTGTTTGCTGCGACAAAGGGCGCGCCGGGCAAGCTGCCCGATCAGCTTGCGCCGCTTGCGCAGGCGGCGCTGACGG